>Ga0302267_10003421_pt1 | contig 18241 bp, 13 predicted proteins | sample III_Bog_E1_3_FD_194555 | JGI IMG/M metagenome (GOLD analysis project Ga0302267, IMG submission 194555) | Peat permafrost microbial communities from Stordalen Mire near Abisko, Sweden - III_Bog_E1_3 | ecosystem: Environmental > Terrestrial > Soil > Wetlands > Peat | place: Sweden: Abisko... | reverse complement strand
GACGCCGGACCACCCTTGGACCGACGGTGCATACCCTTCGCGACGCCGAACCAGCCTTGGACCGACGGTGCATACCCTTCGCGACGCCGAACCAGCCTTGGACCGACGGTGCATACCCTTCGCGACGCCGGACCAGCCTTGGACCGACGGTGCATACCCTTCGCGACGCCGGACCAGCCTTCGACCCGCGGTGGATACCCTTCGCGACGCCGGACCAGCCTTCGACCCGCGGTCATACCCTTCCGCCGCGCCGGACGAGCCTTGGACCGCCGGTCGGAGCCTTGGACCGCCGGTCGGAGCCTTGGACCGCCGGTCGGAGCCCCGCACCCACCACACCGCCCCATCCCCCCCTCGCCGACCCGCTTCAGGATCCCCCGACCGCGCCCCCAGCGCCCCCGCCCTGGTCCGCCCGGAGCCAGGCCACAGCCGCCGTCCGCAGCGCAGCGATGCGCTCCTCGGGCCAGCCCAGCCCGGGGGCGAGGCCCTCCCGGCGGGCGTCGTGGTGATCGTCGTCGCTGCACTCGGCGAACGTGGCCAGGGCGAGCGCCTTGCGGAACCGGGCGGCGGCAGAGGGGGTGGGGAGGTCGAGGTAGGCGGCGGCGAGGCGGCTGAGCGAGTGGAGCTCGTGGAGATCCCAGGTGAGGGGGCGCTCGAGGATGGCGACCGCGCCCGCCGGGTCGCCGTCGGTCAGCCGGATGTCGGCGGCGCGGAGGACGGCGACGAGCTGGGCGCTGGTGGGACGATCGAAGGAGAGGTCGTCGGCGGCCCCGGGCAAGGAGTCGAAGCCCTGGCGGAGCTGGAGGAGGCGGTAGGAGCAGTGGCCGTGGCCGTAGTTGGCGGTGTAGGCCTCTGCCAGGGTGAGGTGTCGGAGCGCCTCGTCGACGTCCCCGAGGCGGGCGTGGGCGGTCGCCGCGAGGTGGTGATAGTGCTGGATGAAGGGTGTCTCGAAGAGCCCGGTGCCGGCGTCGAGCGCGGCGAGGAGCTCGGGCCAGGCGCGCCGGGCGACGAGCAGGGCGAAGGGGGCGATGCGGACGCCGGGATGCTGAGGGTGGGTCGCCTCGACGCGTTCGAGGACCCGGGCCGCCGCCTCGAGCCAGTCGCCGCTGAGCAGGGCGTGGACGAGCTCCACCATCTGGTCCGGGTCGGCGGCGCGCTCCCGTTCGTGCCGGGCGATCGCCGCGGCGCGCTCGGGGGGAGCGAGCCCGCGGAGCGCGACGTAGACGTGCACGGCGCGGTTGTGCTGGTGGAGGCCGCACCAGTTGACGTTCTGGAAGGCCTCCGCGAGCACGTGCACCGGCCCGCTCGCGGGGAGCACGGGGGGCTCGGGGCCGAGCTGCGCGACGGCGAGCCCGCCCGGGTGGTCGACCAGCGCGAAGGCGCGGCGCCCGGACTGGTCGTGGGCGAGCCTGGTCCGGAGGGGGACAGGGACGCGGTAGTGCTCGACGAGAGGGCGGCCGGCGCCGGCGCTGCGCAGCGCGATCAGGGTGGCGTGCGCGGCGCGCACCTTCGTGAAGAGGACGAAGACCATGCCGGCGTCGTGCGCCCGGACCAGCTCGGGTCGGGGCTGCGGCCATTCGGCGACATCCAGGGCGAGCTGGGTGACGGCGATGACCTCGAGGCGATCGGTGAGCTCGACGACCGAGAGCCGGCCGATCAGGTAGGCGTGAGGGTCCTGGGTGATCATCACCATGCCGGCGCCGGAGGGGTGGGCGACCATGACCTCGGGGCCCCAGCGCAGCTCCGCGCGCACGCCGGCGACGCCGCTGGGCTCGTGCACCTGCAGCGTGTGGTACTCGGTGGACTCGTCCTCGTCCTGGCCGTTCTGGCTCTTGTGGAGGACCAGGCGCGGCGGCGTCGCGCCCACGACCGGGAAGAACGCGCGGAACCCGCCGAACGCCTTGACCGCCGGCTCGCCGTCGAGATCGACGATGCGCACCACCTCGTCGTCGATGCCGTAGCGGCCCCAGAGCAGGCGCGTCCCCTCGCCGGGGAGCCCCTCGGAGAAGCAGGGCCCGCGATCGCGGGTCCAGTTGCGCACGAAGCGCTGCACGAGCTCCCCGCCGGGCAGCGCGAGCTCGAAGAGCCCGGAGTTGCCCACCACCGTGACGCCGCCCCCGTGGGCGAAGAGCCGGAGGTCGATCATCGGCTGGTCGAGCACCAGCCGGACGGTGCGCACCACCTGGCCGGTCTCCAGGTCCACGAAGCGGAGGAAGAGCCACTCGGCCTCCCCGTTGCCGAGGACCAGCTCGCGCCCGCCGTCCGCGACCCAGGCCGAGATGGAGTGGCCGTAGCGGTGGAGGCCGGGGAAGCGGAGGAGGTCCTCCGGCTGCTCCCCGGGCGGGAGCTCGTCGACCTGCACGGCGTACCGGCTCCGCACCTGCTCGGCGATCGCTGCCGCCTCGGCGGCCCAGCGCTCGCGGTCGCCGCTCCCGTCGCGCTCGGCCCGCGCGGACAGCGCCAGCGCGGCGGCGCGCGCCGCGGTGAAGGCGCCCGCCCCGCGGAGTCGCTCGAAGCGGCGGACCTCGCGGTGCAGGGACTCCGCCGCGGCGAGCTCGGCTTCGAGGCCGAGGGCGCGGGTGCGCTCGCCCTCGGGGAGCGCGCGGAGGTCGACCCGCTCGAAGAGGGCGCGGGCGCGGGCCAGGTGACCTCCGGCCAGCGCCTCGGTTGCGTCGCGGAGATCGGTGGCGGCGCGGTGGGCGCGCTCCTCGGCGGCGGCCGCGCGGGCACGCTGCTCGATGGAGCGGGCCAGCGGCAGCTCCTCGAGGAGGCGCTCGTGGGCGGCGATCAGCGCGGCGGCGCCGGCCAGGTCCTTCTCGGCCAGCGCGGAGGCGCGCGCCAGGGCGAGCACCGCCTCCACGGCGGCGCGGACCCGGCCGCCCGGGCGCGCGGCGGGGATCGCGTCCAGCCATTGCAACACCGGCAGCGGGACCCGGGCCTGCACGGCGGCGCGCTCCGCCGCCGCGAGCTCCACGTAGGCGGCGAGCGCGCGCGCCCGATCCGCCTCGGCCAGCAAGGCCACGACCTGCTCGATCCGCGCCCGCACCTCCTGCTCGTGGAGGATGGCCTCGGCCTCCCGCTGCCGCTCGAGCGCGCGCAGGCGATCCGCCGCCGGGAGCGGACACGCGAGCGCCCGGTGCACGAGCTCGAGGGCAGCCGCCGTCTTTCCCTGGGCCAGCGACTCCTCGGCGTCGGTGAGGTGCCGCCGCCCCGCCCCCTCGCGCTGCCGCTCCTCGATCACGTGGATCGCGCGGCGCGCGGGCTCGCTCTCGGGCCAGCGCGCCAGGATCGCCTCGGCCTCCGGCAGCGCCTCGGCGTCGCGCCCCGCCGTCACCAGGGCGTCGAGCGTCCCCTCGCGCGGGGCCCGCTCCGCGGCGCGGGCCGAGGCGAGGACGTCCGCCAGGGCGCGGAGGTCGGGGTGGGCAGGGTCCTGCTCCTCCGCCGCGCGGAGGTGACGGCCGGCGCGCTCGGTGTCCCCGGCCTCGAGCGCCCGGCGCGCCAGCAGGGTCAGCACCTCGGCCACCCGCACATCCCTGGCCCGCCCGGCGAGGCGGAGCGCGCGCGCCTCGTCTCCGCCGCGCGCCGCGGCGAGGGCCAGGAGGACCCCGACCCGCGGATCCGCGACGGTGGCCGCGGGCAGGCGCGCCTCCAAGGCGAGCGCCTCGTCGTCGGCCGCCAGCGCGTCGACCGTGAAGGAGAGGAACGCCACGGCCGCCGCCACGGCGCCGCCGCTCACCTCGAGCGCGCGCGCGAAGCAGCGGCCGGCGCGCTCGTAGTCGTACTCGGCCTGCGCCTCCTGCCCGGCGGCGAGGAGCTCACCGTCGCTCAACGCGTCGTCGTCGCCCTCCGCCGCGGCCCTGGCGGGTCCCCGGCGCCTCTCCTCCGGCGCCGGAGACGCCGCGCCCGCCGCGCCCGCGAGATCGAGCTGGAGCTGCACCCAGGCGCGGGCGTCGTCGTCGAGCGTGTCGAGCACCGCATGGCAGGCGTCGTGGCGGCGGTAGCGGTGGCGGATGGACACCACGCCGGGATCTCCGGGCGCGGCGGTGACCTCTATTTCGTCCGCGTGCCGATCGATGAGCAAGCTCTGCAAGCGCGACTTGAGCGCGTAGCGAGCGGCGGTCTCCGGCGCCCCCCGCCCCCGGCCGGTAGGGTTGACCTCGTGGACGAGATCGATGAGGTCGCCGGCGTCGACGGCGGCGCGCCCGGCGAGGGCGTCGGCGGCGCGCACGTCCCAGGGCTGCTTGGAGGGGCGAGCTTTGGGCATAGGCCCTGGATGCTAGCGTCCCTCGGTGGGGGTCGTCTCGCTCGACGCGGATGTCGGGGAACGCTCTCGGGCGTTCACCAGGATGGCTCGGGGAACGCTCTCGGGCGTTCACCAGGACGGCGATCACCGCCCCGCGGCCGGCCCCACCTTCGCCGCCGGCCCCGGCGTCGGCGTCCCCCGGGCGTCCCGCGCCGCCGGGAGCAGCACCGAGAACGTGCTCCCCTTGCCCTCGTACGAGCGCACGTCGATGCGCCCGCCCGCGCCCTGTACGATGCGCTGGCTGATGGCGAGACCGAGGCCGGTGCCCTTGTCCTTGGTGGTGAAGAACGGCATGAACAGGTTGGCCAGCACCTTCTCGGAGATGCCGGGGCCGTTGTCGGCGACGGTGAGCTCGACGAAGGGCTCGTCGGAGCTGGGGCCGCCGGAGCGGGTGCCGCGGCCGAAGCGGACGCGGGTGGAGACGACCACCTTGCCGTGCCCCTTCATGGCCTGGGAGGCGTTGCGGAGCAGGTTCATCAGCACCTGGCGGAGCTGCTCGGGATCGATGACCACGCGGGGCAGGGCCGGGTCGAGGGTGATCTCGAACTTGAGCTCCTCGCTGCCGGGCTCGGCGGAGAGGATCTGGAGGGTGCGGCGGGCGACGGCGTTGACGTCGGCGGGGAGGAGCACGCCGCCCTCGTGGGGGCGGGCGAGATCGAGGACGGAGCCGACGACGCGGTCGAGGCGATCGACCTCCTCGAGGATGATGCCGAGGAACTCCCGCGAGGCCGGATCGAGCACGGCGCCCGGCGCGGGGTCGGCGAGGAGCTGGGCGGCGCCCTTGATGGCGCCCAGGGGGTTCCTGATCTCGTGGGCGAGGCCGGCGGCCATCTGGCCGAGGACGGCGAGGCGGTCCCTCTCCTTCATCTCGGCGTAGACGCGGGAGTTCTCCACCACGAGGCCGATCTGCGCGGCGGCGGTGGCGAGGATGGCCGCCTCCTCGGCGGCGAAGGCGTCGCGCGCGCGATCGTCGGCGACCACCAGGAGCCCGATGGCCTCGCGCTCCTCGTCGCGGATGGCGATGACCACGCCGTGCTTGAGGCTGCCCAGCACCGCGGCGGCGGCGAGGACCGCGGCGCCGGCGTCGTCGTGCTCGCCGCGGGCGCGCTGATCGGCCACCTCGCGCTCCACCTCCTCCAGCGCGAGGGGGCCTTGCTCGAGCTTGTCGAGGAGCGCCCGGGCCGTCGCCACCTCGATGCGGCGCGGGACGCGCGGGCCCAGCGAGGCGAGCAGATCGAAGCCGGTGGCGTCCTGGTCGCGCAGGTAGAGCCCCGCGCCGGTGACGCGGCGCGACTGATCGAGCGCGGCCATCACGATGGACCCCATCTCGTCGACCTCGAGGATGTGGGCGAGGCGCCGGCGCAGGAGCGCGATGGACGACTCGAGATCGAAGCGCTCGCGGAAGAAGCGCTGGATGGCGCCCTCCACGCGCTCGCGGAGCGGATCGAAGATGAGGATGATGACGATCGCGGCGAGGACGACGTTCAGGTACATCGTCTGGAACTGGCCGAGGACCACCGCCAGAAAATAGAAGATGAGCGCGATGAGGAAGGCGATCGACGTCGCCACCAGGAGCCGCGCCAGGAGCTCGTAGAGGTCGAGGAGGCGCTCGTGCCGCAGCGCCTCGGCGAGCAGGAACAGGAAGACGATGGAGAGCACCGCGCCGACCGGCGGCCAGCCCAGGCTCTCGGTGATGAACCAGGCGAAGTCGAAGACGCTGGCCAGGCCCGCCGCCGCCCCGATCACCACCAGGAAGCGCACCCGCCGCTGGGTGTCGCGCGAGGCGCTGGCGCGGCCCCGCTGGCCGAGGGTGTAGAGCCCCGCGGTGAGCAGCGCGAAGACGTAGAGGAAGATGGCGACGCGCGCGAAGAACGAGCTCTCGGGGCGGAGCGAGAGCACGCCCGCCACCGGCACGATCAGGAGGAACGCCACCCCCGCGGAGCGCAGCAGCCGCGGCGCCTGCCCGTCGTCGTGGGGGACCATCGCCTCGAAGAGGCGGAGCGCGAACTGCGGCAGCGCCACCGCGAGGATGACGATCGCCGTCTGCCAGACCGGCGCCTTGTGGAAGCCGAAGAAGGCCGACTGCGAGAGGTACCAGAGCCCCAGGTCGACCGCGAAGCCGGCGAAGAGCAGGTGCACCGTGCGCACCCGCCCCCGCAGCAGCGCCGAGACCGCGATGGCGATCGCCAGCGCGCCGCACACCAGCGTGGTCTGCGTCCGGATGTTGCTCACGGCCGCCGCCTCGACGGGAGCGCCACCCCGCGGGCGGCGGGGGGCTGGGCGTTCATGACCACGACCCGATCAAGGATCGGCGGTGACCTGCATCGTCTGGGTGCTGCCCGCCGTGCACGGGTTGCCAGGCGTGCACGGGCTGTCGGTCGGCCACCAGGGGTGGGGATCCGGATCCGTGTTGGGGCTCATGTCGTCGGCCGACGTCTCGTCGGCGGCGGGCGTGCCCCTCGTCTGAACCGTCAGCGGCGTCGGCGGAGGCGTCGGCGCGGCGCTGCCCGCCGGGGCGACCGTCTGCGCCGGTGCGACGACGAGCGCGGCGCCTGTCTGGACGGTCGCCTCCTCCTCCGTCTCCGCCACACAGCCCGCCAGGCCGCCCAGCAGCAACCCCGACGCCACCACCCACGCTGCCAGTCTGGCGTTCATTCTGCGTCCTCCGCGCTCATTTCGGCGTCGCACGCGGCCCCTGCACCGCCACCGAAGCCGTACTGCTTGACGAGCTGCGAGAGCCGGGGGCGCTTCATCCCCAGGAGCATCGCCGCCCGCGTGATGTTTCCCCCGGTCTCGGCCAGGGCGCGCGCGATACAGTCTCGCTCGATGTCCCGCTTGAGGTCGCTGAGGCTGACCCCCGCGCGGATCGCGGCATACGCCACGTCCGTTGCGCTGCCCTCACCCGAAACAAGCGGTGCGATCTTTGACGGAGACGACATGGAGTCATCGTCCAAAGCATCGTCCGTGCCACCCATCCAAACACCCGCCGTCTCCGTCGACGGCTCGGGCGAGCCCAACGTCGACCTCGGGGTCGAAAGCGGGGGTTTGGGGGCAGAGCTCGGCGCCGCGCCGAGCGGAGCCCCCATCGCGACGAGCTGCGCCGCGCCGAGCGGAGCCCCCATCGCGACGAGCTGCGCCGCGCCGAGCGGAGCCCCCATCGCGACGAGCTGCGCCGCGCCGAGCGGAGCCCCCAACGAGGCGACCGACCGCAGGCTCTCGACGTTGCTGGTGAAGTCTTCCAGCTCGATGGCGTCGCCCTCGGCGAACAGGGCGGCGGCGCGGAGGGCGTTCTCCAGCTCACGCACGTTACCCGGCCAGGGGTGATGGCGGAGGCCGTCGAGGGCGGCGGCAGAGAGGCGCTTGGGCAGGGTGCCGCGCTCGGCGCCGAGGCGCTCCAGGATCGTCGCGGCGACGAGCGGCAGGTCCGCCAGGCGCTGGCGGAGCGCGGGCACCTCGAGGACGACGCCACGGAGGCGGTAGTAGAGGTCCTCGCGGAACTCGCCGCGGGCGACGAGCGCGGCGAGGTCGCGGTGGGTGGCGCAGACGATGCGGACGTTGGCGCGGAGGGGCGTGACGCCGCCGACGCGCTCGAAGGTCCGGTCCTGGAGGACGCGGAGCAGGGCGACCTGGGTGCGGGCGGAGATGTCGCCGATCTCGTCGAGGAAGAGGGTGCCGCCCTCGGCCACCTCGAACCGGCCGCGGCGGCGCGACGACGCCCCCGTGAACGAGCCCTTCTCGTGGCCGAAGAGCTCCGAGAGGAGGAGGGTCTCGACCAGGGCCGCGCAGTTGACCTTGACGATGGGGCCGGCGCGACGCGCGCTCGCCTCGTGGATGGCCTCGGCGACGAGCTCCTTGCCGGTGCCGCTCTCGCCATAGACGAGCACGGTGGCGTCGCTCTGCGCCACCTTGTGGATCGCGGTCGCCAGCGCCAGCATCGCCGGGGTGCGCCCGACCATGCGGCGCAGCGCGGACCCCGGCGCGTGCTCGCCCCGGCGGGAGGCCGACGGCGGAGGGGGAGGGGCGAGGGATCTGGAGGCGTCCCCCATCGCCCCGCGGAGGGTGACGGGGGCGGCGTCCGCCAGGGCCGTGAGCGTGACGGCGCGGTCGGCGGTGGCGTCCGAGCGCGCAGACGCGAGGCGGTCGTCGCCGAGGAGGGCGTCGAGCGTGCGCAGGTCGCGCCGCGCCAGGAAGCGCCGGCGCATGTCCTCGGGGAGGGTGTCGGCGATCTGGTCGCGCATGGCCGCCGCGGACTCCAGGTGGGCGCGGGCCGCGCGCGCGTCTCCGCCGACGAGCGCCGCGTGATGGAGGAGCACGTAGGCCTCCCGGTGCAGCTCGAGATCGCCGGCCGAGCGCGCCTGGTCCAGCGCCCGGGCGGCGGCGGCGGCGAACGGCTCGCCGGCAGCGCGCGCGTGGGACGCGGCGAGGAGAGCCACCCAGGCGCGCTCCCGAGGGGACTCGGCCACCTCCGCGGCGCGCGCGAGGGCCCGCGCGGCGGCGGTGACGTCGCCGTCCTCGAGGGCGATCCGCGCGGAGAGCCGCCAGCACTCGCCGAGGCGGGCGCCGTTGCTCGAGCCGCGGGCGGTGGCGAGCGCGGTCTCGAGCTCGGCGGCGGCCTCCAGGGTGCGGCCCCGCTCGAGGTGGATGAGCGCGGCGGTGAACGCGAAGTGAGCGGCGCGGCCGCCGGGCATCCCCGGGCCGCACGCCTGCCGCCCGAACGCGAGCGCCTGCTCCGCCTCGGCGACCATGCCGAGCTGGAGCCGGAGCTCCGCGATGTTGGTGATGACCAGGGCCAGCGCGACCTTGTCGCCGAGGCGCCGCCGCGCTTCGAAGGCGCGCTCGCTCAGGCGCAGCGCCTCGACGTAGTCGCGCTTGAGGATGGCGATCGCCGCCAGGTTGCTGACGGCGTAGGCCACCGCGCGCAGCTCGCCGCGCGCCTCGCCCTCGGCGAGGACCGCCCCGAGCATGGCGCGGGCGTCGTCGAGGCGGCCGCCGGAGAGCAGCGCGATCGATCGGTTGAGCCGGGCGCGCAGCTCGGCGGTGACGTCGCCTTCGAGCGCGGCCTCGCAGGCGTCGGCCGCGAAGTGCAGCTCGGCCTCGTGCCAGGCGCGCTCGGCGAGGAGAATCTTGCCCAGCACGTTGCGCGCGTGGAGGTGCGTCGCGGCCGCTCCGTCGGAGCGGTCTCGGTCCGAGCGGGGGTTTGGGGGCGGAGCCCCCATCGAGAACCCGGGGTTTGGGGGCGGAGCCCCCATCGAGAACCCGGGGTTTGGGGGCGGAGCCCCCATCGAGAACCCGGGGTTTGGGGGCGGAGCCCCCATCGAGAACCCGGAGATCGGGGGGGAGGTCGCTGCCAGCACGGACGCCGCGTGGCGGCGCGCGCCCTCCATGTCGCCCTCCAGGTGGCGCACCTCGGCGAGCTCGACCTCGACCAGGGCCACGGCAAAGGCCCCCTCGGCGCGCGCCGAGGCCTTGCCCAGCCAGCAGCTCGCGGTGGAGAGATCGCCGCGGGCGACGTTGACGCGGCCGAGGGCGAGGAGCGTCGCGAACGACTCCGGTCGCTTGTGGAGCGCGGAGCCCGCGAGCTCGAGCGCGCGCTCCACGTCGCCCGCGCGGAGCGCCAGATCGACGCCGCGGAGGAGGCAGGGCAGCGCCTGAGCCTCGGGCATCTCGGCGAGGGTGCGCTCCCAGCGGCGCCAGAAATCGGCGCGCGCGGAGGCGTCGACCTGAGCCGAGACGGAGCGCACGGCCGCCGCCTCGGCCCGCGCGAAGGCGGCGACGGCCTTCGGATCGAGGCCTCCGGCCCTCGCTTGGTCGAGGGCATCGAGGGCATGGAGCTCGCTGGCGCGGGCCGCCGCCCAGGGATCGTCGAGCGCGTCGAGCGCGCAGGCCACCGCCAGCGCGTCGGAGGGCTCGGCGTCGATCGCCGGGAGCAGCGCGGTCCCCGCCACCAAGCGCCCGTGCGGGTCGAGGGCGAGCGCGCCCGCCCGCACCAGCTCCTGTGCGGCGGTGAGGGATCCGAGCCGGCCGACGTGCGCGCACAGCCAGCTCCGCTGCGAGATCGAGAGCCGCGCCAGCAGCCGCCGCGCCTCGGGTCCGAGCGCCGCCGCGGGCGCGCTCCCCGACAGCGGCGTGGCGCGCGCGGCTCCCCACCAGGACTCCAGCGCGTCGAGCCTTCCGAGGCCCTCGCCCACGCCGTGCGCCGGATCGTGGGCCACCGCCTCCCACCAGACGCGGAGCTCGTCGGCGGCGATCTCGGGCTCGACCTCGATGAGGCGGGCGACGGACGCCACCGAGGCCGCGGGCGCAGCCTCGGTGAGGGCGATGATCAGCGCCGCGGGCGAGGAGCCGGCGCTCGCGTGCTCCCCCCACAGGTTGGCGAGCTCGGTCGCCAGGGCGCGCCCGAAGCGGGTGCTCGCGCCCTCGCGCACCAGCACCAGGGCGGCGCCGGCGCGATCGCCGATGGCCTGCGCCAGGGTCAGGGGATCGGCCGTCGCCGCGACGGGGAGGCGGGCGCAGAGCTCGCGCCAGGGATCGTCGGCGGGCATCCCGTCGACCTTGATCAGGGGCCGTCCGAGGGCCCGCGCGCGCCGCTCGACGTGCCGGCTCAGCGCGTCGAGCACCCCGCCGGCGGCCTGGACGAAGACGAAGCCGCGGCCGCCCGCGTCGCGGACCAGCTCGTCGAGCTCGCACAGGCCGGGGGTCTGCGCGTCGCCCCCACTCCGACGGGCGCGCTCGGGCTGGAGGAGAAGCCCCCAGGAGACAGCCGGTAAAGACACGGTCGCCACGGGCGGCGAGGTTAGATGGAGGAGCACCTCGACGAAAGAGGGAAGATCCCCGACCGCAGCGTCAGCCGCGATCGAGGCGCTCCTCGATGGCGTCGAAGCTCGAGCTGGGAGCGTCGCCGAGGGCCCTCGCCAGCGGCAGCTGGGTGCGCGCCGCCGCGACGTAGAACGCCTGGAGCTCGGGCGCGATCCGCGCCAGCGTCTCCAGGTGCTTGCCCACGCCGGCGGCGTCGCCGCGCCGCACCGGGCCGGTCAGCGCCTCCGGCAGACCGAGGCGCTCCACGTTCTCGGCCACGCTGCGAAGGAGGGGCCCGAGCATCAAGGCCGCGGTCGCCTCGGGGACGCCGGCCTTGCCGAGCAGCGCGACGCCTCCCGCCGCCAGGGCCGCCGCGCCGTTGGCGACCAGCCCCGCGGCCGCGTGGTAGGCGATGCGGTCGAGGCCGGCGATGGTCCGCGGCGTCATCCCCAGCAGGCGCCCCAGCGCGCGCGCCGCCTTGACCGCCGCCGGGTCGCCGTCGACGTGGAGCTGCCCGCGCGCGAGGGAGGGCGTGAAGGCCGTCGAGGCGAAGGAGATCATCGGGTGCATCTGCGCGACGGCCACCCGAGGCCCCCGGGCGGCCGCCAGCACCTCGGGCCCGAGGGCGCCCGCGCAGTGGAGGACGGAGACCGGGCGGTGGCCGACCAGCCCGCGCGCCGACAGCTCGGCCGCGCAGGGCGCGAGGTCGCGATCGCGGAGCGCCAGGACGACCACGTCCGCGTCGATCCGCCGCTTCGGGAGCCCGCGCCGCGCCGGGCGCAGCGTGACCCGCGGCCGGCCCTCCCCCCCGGCCCGCAGCGCCCGCGCGAGGGCCGAGCCCACCTTGCCCGCGCCGTAGATGAAGATGGTGAGAGGCTCACGCGCTGCCATCGTTCGCTCCCTTCACGCCGTAGAGGCCGCCCGCGACGATGTGCTCGATCACCGCGGAGGGCACCAGCCCGCGGACGGCGGCGACGTCGCCCGCCTCGAGCGCGGCGCGGATCTCGGTGCTCGACACGCGCGGCAGGATGGGCGCGGGCGGCTCGTCGCTGGCGGCGCCGACCCAGGTCACCGCCGCGTCGGGGGCGGTGACACCGCGGCGCCCGAGGACGAGCGGCGGGGCCAGCTCGGCGATGCGGTCCCAGCGGTGCCACTTGGGCAGATCGCCGAGCACGTCGGCGCCGACGAGGAGCCGGAGCGAGACCTCGGGGTGGGAGGCGCAGAGGTGCTCGAGCGTGCGCAGGGTGCGGCTCTCGCCGCCGAGCTCCTCCTCGACGGTGGAGACGCTCACGCGGGGCAGCCACCCGAGGGCGAGGCGACACATCGCCAGCCGATCGGCGAACGACGCCAGGTGCTTGGCGAAGGGGTGCTGGTAGACGGGCACCACCAGCACCTCGTCGATGGGGGCGGTGGAGAGGGCGTAGACGACGCCGAGCACGTGCCCCACGTGCGGCGGGTTGAAGCTGCCGCCGAAGACGGCGACGCGACGCCCCCCTCCGGACCCGCCCACGCTATCCACCCTGGACTCGCATCTTGCCGGGGCGGGGGCCGCCGATCTGCTCGCTGGCGGTGACCACGCAGCCGGGGCCGAGGATCTCGATGCGGATGCCGTCGGCGCCGTCGTCGAGCACCGCCGAGCCGCCGGTGGGGCAGCCGATCGGACCGGGCGCGAGGAAGACGCGCGCGCCGACGCGCCGGATGAGGGGCTCGCGCGCCTTGCCGAAGACGAGGAGCTGCGCCGACGAGATGTCCTCCTCGTCGAGGGTGGCCTTGTCGTAGACGAAGAGCACCACGCGGCCGTCGAGGATCTCGATGGTGCGGCTCTGCCGGCTGGGCAAGCTGACGAAGACGTCGAGCCGCAGCCGCGCCCGCTCGCCCTCGACGAAGTGGTCGATCTCCTCGGGTCCCGCGCGGGCGCAGCGCGCCGCCGCTCGGTTGAAGAGCCCCCCGCCCGAGGGGTTCTCGCCGATGATCTCGCTCGCCCAGGAGAAGACCACCCGCTCCAGCGCGCCGTCGTCGCAGAGGTAGATCACCTTCTCGGCGTGCGCCTCGTCCAGCAGGAGCTGCGCGGCGCGAGCCAGGCCGATCATGTCGTCGCCCGCCGGTCCGAGGATGCCGAGACGCATTCACCGCCAGGGTAGACGATTTCCGACCCCGCCGTGGTAGCTTCGCGCCGATGTTCAAGAGGAAAAGCGCGAAGGGAGCGCTGGGCGGGACCGCCGGCCCCCTTGGCCACCCCGTCACGATCTACCTCGACGGCGCGCCCCTCACGGCCGAGCAGGGCGAGCCGCTCGCGGCGGCGCTCCTCGCCAGCGACAAGACCATCCTCGCCCGCAGCCCCAAGCTGCACCGGCCACGCGGGCCGAGCTGCTTCCGCGGCGGCTGCGACGGCTGCCTGGCCCGCGTCGACGGGGTGCCCAACGTGATGACCTGCCTCGTCCCCGCTCGCGGCGGCGAGCGCATCGACTCGCAGAACGTGGTCGGCTCGCGCAAGGCCGACCTGCTCCGCGTCACCGACTGGTTCTTCGCCAAGGGCATCGATCACCACCACCTGATGGCCGGCGTCCCGGGCCTCTCGGACGTGATGACCACCGTCGCCAGCAAGATCGCCGGGATGGGTCGCCTCCCCTCCGTCGCCGTGGCCCCGAGGCCGGCGCGCCGCCTCGAGGCAGAGGTCGTCGTCGCCGGCGGCGGCGTCACCGGCATCGCCGCGGCCTCCCGCCTCCGCGCCGCGGGGCTGGCGGTGGTGCTCGTGGACGACGGGCTCCAGCTCGGGGGCGCGCTCGCGGGGGCGCCCGCGCGGGCCGCGGAGCTGTTCGCGCGGAGCCCGCTCGCCGGCGTCGAGGTGCTGGCGCGCTCGGTGGTCGCCGGCTGCTACGACGGCGAGCTGCTCGTGGTGACCTCCGACGGCGACGCGATCATGGTGCGCCCGCGCGCCACCGTGTTCGCGACCGGCGCGCACGACGGCGCGCTCGCCGTCCCTGGCAACGATCTCCCCGGCGTGCTCTCCGCCCGCGCTCTCTGCCGCCTGGTGCACGGTGGCATCGTCCCCGATGGCCCCGTCGCCATCGTCGGCGCCGGCTTCTGGGCCGACGAGCTGGCGCTCTCGCTCGGCTCGAGCCCGGTGCTCCGCATCGCGCCCGAGGCGCTGGTCGACGTGCGCGGCACCGGCGGTGTGCGCGCGGTCACCGTCCGCGAGAGCGGCCACCTCGCCGTCCACGAGGTCGCCGTGGTCGCCCTCGCCCTCCCGGGGGCGCCCGCATTCGAGCTCGCGGCGCAAGCGGGTGCGGAGGTCCGCTTCGACCCGGCGCTCGGCTACGTCGTGATCACCGACGACCGCGGACGCGCGGCGGCCTCCGCGGGAGTGTGGGCGGCCGGGGAATGCGCAGGGAGAGGCTTCGATCCGGAGGCCCTCCACGCCGAGGGCGAGCGCGTCGCCGCCGCGGTGGCGCAGTCGCTGTAACCTGGCGCCACGCCGCCCTCCGCCTGCCCCGGTCGCGGACAGTCGCGGACGTGAAGCTCTCTGGTTGGATCAGGGGGGTTTGGGGGGCCTTCGGCCCCCACCAACGAGGCTAGCTCAGATGGGTTTGGGGGGGGCCTTCGGCCCCCACCAACGTGATCACCCGCTCTAAGGCTTGTGCTTGCGGACCGGATCGATCGTCTTGTGCGGCTCGGGCCGGGTCACCGTCTCGTGCGCAGGCGTGGGCTTGTGCTCGATCACCGGGCGGTTCGCCTCGGCCGCCGGTCGGGCCGGCTCGCCCGGCCTGGCCTCGGGCGCGTGGATCGGCTCGGGGCGGCCCCCCGGCCGGCCCGGCAGGCCCGGTTGCGGACCCGTGTGGGCGCGCGGCGGCTCGCCCGGTGCGCCCATCCGGGGGTGCCCGGCGGCGGCCGGTCCGCGCGGGGGCTCGGCGATCTTGCCGCCGGCGTGCATGGAGGCGCCGGCAGCGCCGCCGCCGGTGACGCGACCGTGGACGTCGACGTCGACGCGGCCGTAGACGTGCCCGTGCCAGGTGCCCGGGGTCACCCGGAAGTCGCCGGCGTGGCCCATGGCGAGGCCGACGCGGAGACGGAACTCGGCGGGGCGCTCCCAGACGCCGCCGTGGAACTCCCACCCGGCGTGACGGCCTTCCCAGCCGGCGTCGTAGCGCTCCCAGCCCCAGCCGGAACATCCCCAGCGGCCGCCGACGACCTCCCAGTAGGGGTGAACGTAGGCGAAGCCGTCGCGGGAGGGGCCCCAGTAGCCGTGGTACCAGACGTACTCGGAGCCGCGCCAGTTCCAGTAGCCGGGCACGTAGGTGTAGTCGGCGGTCGGCCCGCGGCCCGGGTCCTCGTAGAGGGGCTCGGGGGGGGCGACGGTGGCCTCCACGGTCTTGTCCTGCCAGAAGCCGGGAGACCAGGCGTAGGCGCTGGTGGAGGTGTCCCACCACCAGTAGCCGGCCAGCCAGACGTGGTGGTCGCTGGGCGCGGGGCCCTGCTCCTCGACCTTGGCCGCGGGGGGCTCGGGGAGGGGATCGGTCGCCGCGGTGGGGCCGACGTCCGTGACGATGGAGGGGTCGGCCTCCTGAGCGGCGGGATCCGCCGGGGCCGCCACGGCGGTGTCTTCCGCCGAGGTCGCGCCGGCGGGAGCCTCGGTCGTCGACGCGGACTTGCAGCCCGCCGCGCCGACGGCGGCGAGATGCGCCGCCAGAGCCAGCAGGACAGTTCGATTGAGGTTCATGCTCGCGTTCTCCTGGGGCAAGACTCTACACGAAACTTCTCGGGAGCCAGGGGCTTCGCGCCGTCGAGACCGTGCTCGCCCGGGCGAAAGGCGCTGGTCGCGGAGCGCTCTCGGGCGTTCCGCAGGATGACTACCCCCGCAGCCTCTGAGAGAACCACCAGGTGTGGCCCTCCGGATCCACCGCGCCGTAGCTCCGGTCGGTCCAGTACTCCGCCCCGTAGTCGTGGTCCGCCGGCTCGGCGAAGATCGTCGCCCCCGCGGCGCGCACGTGGGCGCAGTGCGCGTCGACGTCGTCGACGAAGACCATCAGCGCCTGGGTGTTGACGCCCCCGAGCGACCGCGGGCTCCCGTGGCTCTTCTCGCGCGAGGCGCCGCCGACCATGATCAGCCCCTCGCCGTACTCGAGCTCGGAGTGGACGATGGCGCCCCCCTCACCCTCGACCTTGATGCGGACCTTGAACCCGAAGGCGCTGCACAGCCAGTCGATGGCGGCGGCGGGGTCGTCGTAGAACACGGCGGAGGAGATGCGCGGCCAGTCCTTGGGGGTGGGCTTCATCGTGCCGCATGGTCGGGCGCGGGACGCGGCACCGTCAAGCGTGAACGGTCGCGCGGCGCCGCGCGTCCACCCGCAGCGAGAGCCAGGTCAAGAGGCACACGCCGACCACGTCGGCGGCGAAGTCCGCGAGGTCCGAGGAGCGGCGCGGAGACAGGCGTTGCAGGTACTCCTCGACGCCCGCCACCACCAGGATCACCACCGGCGCGAGCCGCGGGAAGGCGTGGGCCGGGAAGAGGCGCCGGTGATCCAGCGCGCCGTCGAGGAAGAAGGCCAGCCCGCCGATGAGGATGGCGTGGCCGAGCTTGTCGAGGTGCGGCACCGCTGGCAAGTGCGTGGGCAGCATGCCGGTGTACGCGCCGACGGAGATGAGAACGACGAGCGTCAGGTGGGCCATGAAGCCGGCCCGGAAGAAGGTTTTCACCGGGTGGTTGTAACCCGCCGGACAGCGCCGACAACGCGCGCTCCGGGCCCACCCGGCCGGCGCCGCGCGTCATCGCCGGGAAAGGCGGAGTCTGCCACGGGATCGCCACGGAACATCCCGAGAGGCTCCACGGCGTAGTAAGCTGCGCCGCAAATGGATACGATCCTCTACCAGTTCTGGCGCTCCTCGGCGTCGTGGCGCGTCCGCTGGGCGCTGGCCATCAAGGGCGTCGCGTTCCAGTCCGTGCCGGTCGACCTGGACGCCGACGAGCAGCTGAGCGCCGAGCACCGGGCGCGCAACCCGATGGCGCACGTGCCGGCCCTGTGGATCGACGGCCACACCCTCGCCGAGTCGGTGGCCATCCTCGAGTACCTCGAGGAGACGCGGCCCGCCTCCCCGCTCTACCCCAAGGACCGCTGGGCCCGCGCCCGCGTCCGGCAGGTGGTCGAGCTCGTCAACGCCGGCATCCAGCCCATGCAGAACCTGGTCGTCCTCAAGCGCCACTCGGCCGACGCCGAGGAGCAGAAGGCGTGGCTCCAGTACTTCAACCAGCGCGGCCTCGCCGCCTGCGAGGCGCTGCTCGGCACCATCGCCGCGGAGATCCCCGGCCTCGGGCACTACGCGGTCGGCAGCGCGCTGACCGCAGCGGACATCTTCCTGGTCCCCCAGATCGCGACGGCGCGGCGCTTCGGGGTCGACCTCGCGCCGTTCCCGCGCCTGCTCGCCGTCGAGACCGCCGCGCTGGCGACCCCGCACGCGGTCGGCGCCCTCCCGGAAAACCAGGTCGGCGCACCGCGCTGACGCCGGTGGCTGTCCAGGGGCGGGCCATGGCATGCTCGCGCCGTGGACTGGAAGCTCTTCGCCTCGACCTTCGCTGCCATCTTCCTCGCCGAGATGGGCGACAAAACCCAGCTCGCCACCCTCTCGGCCGCGAGCGGCGGCGCTTCCCGGTGGGTGGTCTTCGCCGCCTCCGCGCTGGCGCTGGTGACCACCAGCGCGATCGCCGTCGCGGCGGGAGAGGGCGTCAGCCGCCTCATCCCCCCGGTGTGGACCAAGCGGGCAGCCGGCGCGCTCTTCCTGGTGCTGGGACTGCTGCTGCTCTGGGGGACCCGGAGCGGGGCACCGGTGGACTGAGGTCTCGCTGCTCCGGGGAGAGGTCTCGCTGCTCCGGGGAGAGCTCTCGCTGCTCCGGGGAGAGCTCTCACTGCTCCGGGGAGAGCTCTCGCTGCTCCGGGGAGAGCTCTCGCTGCTCCGGGGAGTGCTCTCGCTGCTCCGTGGTCGGCGTCAGAGCTTGTTTGGAGCGGTTTTCGGGCGGCCCCCCCCCGACGCTCACCCCCGCCCGAACCGCACCAGGAGCCCCAGCCACCCCCGCCCCAGGTAGGCGAGGTTGTTGAAGGCGTAGATCCAGAAGAACAGGTCGAGCCGCCCCACCAGCGCAAACAGCCACAGGTG
>Ga0302267_10003420_pt1 | contig 18244 bp, 14 predicted proteins | sample III_Bog_E1_3_FD_194555 | JGI IMG/M metagenome (GOLD analysis project Ga0302267, IMG submission 194555) | Peat permafrost microbial communities from Stordalen Mire near Abisko, Sweden - III_Bog_E1_3 | ecosystem: Environmental > Terrestrial > Soil > Wetlands > Peat | place: Sweden: Abisko... | reverse complement strand
GCCACGTCGGCCAGCAGTTCAAGATCTCGGTGCCCCTCGAGGACAAACCCCCGCCCGCGCCGGGCGACAACGACGAGGACGACGATCGCGGCGAGCCGCCTCCGGATCCCCGGGAGGGGTACTAGATCCCCGAGCGAGATGTCGAACAGTGGGGGCATTGCCACCCGCACCGCGACCGTGAGGGAGCGGAGGCTCGGGAGGGCACCCAGGCTTGGTGCCACCGATGGCCTCCGCTCGCTGACGCTTCGCGGTGCGGGCTGCCGTTGCAGAATCGTGCACGGTGATTCAGCCGGCGCCGAGCACCGGGCCGAGGCTCAGTAGACGGTGATGCTCTTGATCACCGCCGCCACCTCGTCCTCGATCGCCTCGAGGCCCTCGGCGTGGATGACCTGCACCAGCATCAGCCGATGATCGGCGCGGAGCAGCACCTCGTGCGCGTACGCCTGGTACTCCGGCCGCGCCGGCACCCGCGTGCGCAAGATGTAAGCGCGCCCCTGGGTATTGGCGGTCCCGACCGGCATGCGCCCGGCGAGGATGGTGGAGCCCTCCGCCGCGACGTCCGCCTCGTAGCGGCGCTCGACGTCGGTCCAGGTGTCCTCGGGGCTGTCGATGCGCTCGAAGATCGAGAAGAGGAACTGGCGCGGCGACTGGTAGGAGATGTGGCGGCGCTGCGGGGTGTAGTCGGCCCCGCGCACGTACCAGTCGATGGGGCGGCCCAGGCGCACGTCGCCGCTGAGCACGCCCACGCCGACGATGCGCGGCGTCCGCTCGGTGGGGGCGGCGTCGAGCGGCTTGAAGTACGTCTCCCAGGCGCCGTTCTTGTCGAGGGGGCCGGGGCCGTGGAGGTAGAAGACCTGGTCCTTCTCGGGGGCCGTCGGCGAGCCGCCGCAGCCGAGGCCGCCCACGCCGCCCACGAGGGCCGTGAGCGCGAGCACGGCGAGCCGGTGGAGCCTGTTGGAGCGCGGGGTGGGGGCGTGGCCTTCGGACCTCATCCTCGAAACTCTAGGGGAGGTTGGGCGCCGTCGCCAAATGATCGATCGAAGGAGTTTGCCCAACGCCCCCCGCCCGGACGATGATGCCGTCGCGGTCCGGGCCTGGCTCGAGGTCGCTTTTGCGAGAGGATCCATGGGCTCCGTGACCACGCTCGCCTCGAAAGTCTCTCTGGTCGCGCTCCTCGTGGGCGCGGGCGCCCTCGTGGCCTGCAGCGGCCTCGAATCGGGGATCGACTACCCCAGCGACCTGCCCTCCGACCTGGGGCCGCACCTGCTCACCCCGGAGAACCAGCGGGACCCGCCGATCGCCTTCAACCAGATGAAGATCGCTCCGCAGGTCTGCGAGAAGATCGACACCCACGGCGTCACCACGCCCTTGAACCAGGAGGACTTCACCCGCTTCCTGGAGACCCAGGGCGTCAAGATCCAGCCCCGCAAGGCGCGCAACAACCTCTACTGGTACGACTTTCCCAACGGCGAGGCCGCGCCGAAGAACTTCGTCCGCCTGCGCCTCGCCGTGCTGGAGGACAGCCCGCACGCCTCCGCCGACCTGCACCAGTCGATCCTCGAGCACGGCCCGGGCTGGTGGGGCGCGCGCCGCTCCAACCTGGCGATGCTGGCGCCCAAGGCGAGCCTCCACGACGCGCTCGCCTTCGCCATCAAGTACAAGCTCGCGTGCTGGGGTGTCTTCACCTACGGCGGGCTCGACGACGCGTACGTCGTGCCCGGCCCGTACGGGGAGCTTTAGTCTCGCGTTTGTGGTCCAGCGGGCCCGACTCCGCATAGACTCGTCGGCATGCGCGCTCGCTTGCTCCTTCTGGCCGCCGCCGCCGTCCCGTTCGCCGTGACCGCGGTCGCCCACGGCTGCTCCAACGCGGAGCCCTTCGAGTCCGTCTGCCTGTGGCTGGGCGATTCGCAGAACTGCTTCCGCGACTTCCGCGAGGACATGCTCCTCAACGCGGGGGCCTCCATCGACAACCCCAGCGGCGACTGCCGGCCCACCCCGGCCGACGCCGGCGCGGACGCGCAGCCCACCGAGGTGTACTCCAACCCGGACCCGAGCAAGCCGCAGGGCAACCCCAACGGGTCGTTCGTGCAGCGCGCGATGTTCGACACCTGCATCCTCAACGCCGGCGGGGAGATCACCTTCAACCCGCCGATCGACCCGACGATGTACCCCCCCGCCGCCGACGCCGGGCCGGTCACCTACACCATCAGCTTCCTCCAGCCCGACGGCACCGTGTGCGGCCTGGTGACGTACAACAGCACCTACGACTTCGCGCTGACCATCAACGACGCCGGCGCCCTCAGCCCCGAGGCCGATGCCGCCGCGGCCGCCGCGGCCCTCGACGGGGGCCAGTTCTACACCGCGGGCACGTACACCCAGGCGGCCACGCCGGGCACCGAAGAGGTCGACGTCACCTGTCCCTCCGGGGAGACCCACCACTTCAACCTCAACGAGCTGGTCGGCCCGCCCGGCCTCGACGGCGGCCCCACCAGCTCGTGCCCGGGCTTCGCGCCGCTGATGCCCACGGCCCGGCTCCAGGTCTTCCTCGGCGGAATCGACGTCCCCGGCGCGGTCAGCCTGGCGATCACCTACCCGCCGACGCCCGCCTCGGGGTCGCCTGCTTCGTACCCCGATGCGTCCGATCCGCAGACCGTCCCGGTGCAGACCGCGAACACGGTGGTCTACTTCAACTGCGCGGTCCCCGCGGCCCTGGAGCTGTGCATGGACGGCCTCAAGGACGGCCTCGAGACCGACATCGACTGCGGCGGGCCGACCGTCCACTCCCCCGCGCTCGACGGCGGCGCGTGCCCGGCGCGGTGCGCGGCGATGCAGCAGTGCCTGGTGGACTCGGACTGCGCCGGCAGCCTCAAGTGCTCGGTCGGCACGATGGGCATGAAGGTGTGCGGCTAGGCCTCGCCGGCGTAGCGAGGCTGGGGCTCGGCCCCCCGGCCCCCAAGACGCCCGCCGCCACGGCGCGCGCAAGGCACGCCGCCCCGTCGGGGAACGCTCTCGGGCGTTCCCCAGGGTGACCGCCTACATCCCCGCCACGATGCGGAACTCGTCCTGGTAGGGCACCAGCTCGAGCCGGTTGTCGTCGACCTTGCGGCGCCACTCGTCGCCCTTGGGGCCGGGGATGCGGTAGCTGGCGCTGTAGGTGTACTCCACGAAGAAGAGGTCCTTCTCGCGGGCCACGCGGCGGTAGCGCATCTCGTAGCGGATGCCCGTGGCATCCTGGAACTTGGTGGTCAGGTACGCCTTGAGGCCGGCGTAGTCGATGTCGTCCGTGGGGTCGACGTTGCCGCCGTCCTCGTAGTAGCTGGGGGCGGCGAGCTTGAGCAGCGTCGCGACGTCCTTCTGCTCCACGGCGTGTCGGTAGCGCTCACAGAACCCGACGAGCTTGCGGTTGTCTTCGTTGTCCTCGACGTCCGTGTTGGGGATGTAATGCGTGGCGCACCCAGCCTGCGTGGCGAGGCCGAGGAGCGCGGCGAAAAGAAGAGCAGTTCGGTTGGGGCGCGACATACGGTTTGGGGAACCTGCTCTACCTGAAGCGAATTCCGGGCCGGACCTTGCCAGATGCGGTGGCGAAGGGAAAGGGCACGGTCGGCAGGGGCGGCCGTTGACAGACGTGGCAAAAACGGCCCCGCGCCGGCCGCTGGTTCCGACAAACTGACAATCCGCCCGGGGCCTCCATCGTCCGGTCATCCGTCGAGCCAGCGCAGGAGCCCGAGGTGACCGATGGGACCGTCGCCGGCGTGCGCCGCGCGGGCGTCGAGAGGGACCTCGCGGGCCGAGCCTTCGGGGTCCGCGGTGAGCAACAGCGCCGCCGCTCCGGGCGCGAGGGCGCGCGCCCCCCAGCCGGCGAGCCGCAAGAGCTCGCGGGCGGCCGGTCCGGCGTCGTCGGCGGCCACCACCACCATGCGATCGGCGTCGCCGCAGGCCACCAGCTCGGCGGCCGCGTCGAGCGCCTCCAGGGCGCCGTCGAGCCCCGCGCCCACGGCGAAGCCGGGGCCCGTCAGCTTGAAGACGAGGGCGCACTCGCCGGCCAGCGCGTTGGGTGAGGTGGCGGGGAACACGCGCGGCTCGACCCCGCCCGGACCGCGCGCGCGCAGGCGGGCGGCGTAGCCGTCGTTGGTGTCGAGCGTGGCCAGCCCGTGCCCGGCCACCACCCCCGCGCCCGCGAGCGCGGCGAGCCCGACCTGCCCACCGAGCGCGGCGACCGCGGAGATCCCGAGCCGGCACAGCGCATCGAGGCGCGCGAGGCGATCGCGGGCCACCCCGGTGGCGGCGGCGAGCGCGACGAGATCCACGTCGGTGATCCGCGCCGAGGCCCGCAGGTACACGGCGCGGAGCGGGCGCGACGAGAGCCGGCGCAGGACCTCGGGGCCGGAGGCGCCCGGCCGCACCAGCACCAGGGCGGCGTTGGAGCCGCCGAAGGCCGCCGACAGCTTGAGCGCCGCCACGAGATCGCGAGGCTCGGCCCGATCGAGGAGGAGCGCCGGCGCGTCGGGGTCGATGGCCGCCTCGGCGCCTCCGGCGGTGGCAGGGGCCACGCCGGTCGCCAGCGCGTCCGCCGCCGCGAGCGTCTCCAGGACGCCGGCCGCGCCCAGCGTGTGCCCGATCTGCGCCTTGAACGGGTGCACCACCGGGGGCGGCGCGCCGTCCAGCGCCGTCGCGATGGCGCGCGCCTCCATGGCATCGTTGAACGGCGTCGCCGTCCCGTGCGCGCTCACCAGGCCGATCTGCGCCGGCAGGATGCCGGCATCGGCGAGCGCCGCCCGCGCCGCCCGGGCGAGCCCCGAGCCGGTGCGATCGGGCGCGGTGATGTGGACCGCATCGTTGGAGCACCCGAAGCCGGCCACCTGCGCGAGCACGCGGGCCCCGCGGGTGTCGTCGCTGCGCACCAGCGCCAGGATGGCGGCGCCCTCGCCCAGGGACATCCCGTCGCGCCCGACGCGGAAGGGGCGGGGGCTCGACGCGGTCGTGGCCCGGAGCACCTCGAACCCGGAGGCCACGAAGACGCTCAGGCCATCGTAGCCGCCGGCGAGGACCACGTCGCAGGCGCCGCGGGAGAGCCAGCGCAGCCCCAGGCCCAGGGCGATGGTCGAGGCCGCGCAGGCCGCGAGGATCTGGGTGCGCCGCTCCGTCTGCAGGAGGCCCTCGGCCCCCAGCGCCTCGTCGAGGGGCGCAAAGTACGTGGCCTTGCGGGCGAGCAGCGCCGTCCCCTCGCCGCGGGCGCGCGCCGCGAAGAAGCGCTCGGCGGTGAGCATGCCCCCGCTCGAGGTGCCCATGGCGATCCCGATCCGCTCGCCGCGCCACCCGGGGCGCGCGGCGTCGAGGCCGGCGAGCGCCTGCGCCAGCGCCGCGCCGATGAGATCGACGGCGCGCTCGGTGCCGGGCGGCGGGGGGAGATCGCCGCCGCAGTCCCACACGTCTGCCGGCGCCCGCGCCGCGAACGGTCGTTGCAGGCCGGCCGCCGCGAGCACCGGATCGCGGGTGATCACCGAGCGCGCCGCGGCGCCGACGGGCCCGGGACGGTAGGCCGCGACGCCGAGCCCGAGCCCGGAGATCGCGCCGACCGCGAGGGCGCACGCGTCGGTCGCGCTCACGGAGCCTCCGCGTCGGGGTCCGCGAGCGCCCGGGCGGGGGGCGCTCCAGTCGTCTCGCCCTCGCAGAGCACCGTGACGTCGAGCCCGGTCGACGCCTGGTGGTAGCGCACCTCGGCGCAACCGGGTCCACTCGCCGACACCGTCTCCTCGTCGAGGAGGTGCGCCGGCGCGCCGTCCGTCGAAGGGTCCGACCAGGTGGCGCGGCGGGCCTCGAGGCGCCCGTCGTCGAGGGCGCGCAGATCGACGATCGCCGCCCCGTCGCGGAGCACGAAGCGATCGCCGTCCGGGTCCCGGGCGTGCCAGAGCAGCCGCCCGCTCGCCGGACGGAGCAGCCAGAACGCCAGGAAGTCCACCGGCAAGCCCTGGCGCTCCTCCCGCGGAGCCCAGAGCTCGCCGCGCTTCCGCAGGTCGATCGCCGGCACGGCGAAGCGCCAGTGGTCCCCCTGGATCCAAAGATCGAGCGCCGTGGTGCCGCCCGGCCCGAGGAGGATCATCCGCAGGGCGCTCGGCGGCAGCACGGCCACGGCTCCCCGCGCCGAGAGCACGCGCCCGGTGCGCGGCTCCCGCAGGGTGAGGGCGAGCCGGACGGTGCGCGGCGTGGCGGCGACGGCGTTCAGCCTGGCGAGCGCCGCGCGCGCGGCCTGCCACTCCACGAGCGTGGGCCCCGGCGCGGACGCCGGCGTCGCGGCGGCCGGCGCACAGGCCGCGAGCAAGGCCGCCGCCGCGATCCCCAGCCTCACGTCGTCTCGGTCGAGGGCCGCACCAGCAGCACCGCGTAGCCGCGATCCGGCGCGAGCCCGAGCAGCAGCGCGCTCTCGATCTCGCCGGCCGCGAGCGCGCCCACCGCCGCCGCCGCCGCGAAGCCCCCTGCCCCCTCGTGATCGCCGGCCCGCGCCGCCACGCTGCGGCGGGGCACCTCGGCCCAGGCCGATCCCTCCAGCGCGCGGCGCACCCGCTCGTCGTCGCGCCCCAGGAACACCGCGCAGGTGCCCGGCGACGACGGCCGCGGCGCCTCGGCGAGGGGGCGCGGGCCTCCCGTCCCCGCGCTGCGCCACGATCGCCACCACGCCACGCGCGCGAGGACGCGGGCGCCGCGGCGGACCGCCGTCTCCTCGGCCTCGAGCAGGAGCACGGCGGCGCCCTCGCTGCGGGCGCCGCGGTCGGTGATCCCCGAGCAGATCGGCCCGAGGCAGCGCTCGATCATCGGGCTCGCCTCCTCGACGCTGCCGGCGAAGATGGCGTCGCCCTCCCCGGCCCCGAGCAGCTCGACCGCGGTGGCGATGGCGCTCTCGGCCGAGGCCTCCAGATCGCAGGTGGCGAAGACCGGCCCGCGCAGCCCGAGGTAGATGGAGGCGTGCCCGACCGGCGACGAGGGCACCAGGTTGGGGAAGTCGGCCGGGCTCGCGAACTTGGGCCCCTTGTCGTAGACGCGGCGCATGAACGCGGTGCAGCCCTCGATGCTGCCGAACGCGGAGCCGACCACCGCGCCGATCCGCTCGGCCCGCGTCGCAGTCTCGGTGATGGCCTCCGTGATGGCCTCCGTGATGGCCTCCGTGATGGCCTCCGTGATGGCCTCCGTGATGGCCTCCGTGATGGCTCGCGGCGCCATCTCCAGCCGCGCCTCGGCCATCGCCCGCGCGATCGCCGTGGTGGTGAGCTTGCCCGCGCGATCGAGCCGTCGCGCCCGCGCCACGTCGAGGTGAGCGGACGCCTGGAACGCGATCGGCCCCGGGGAGGGCTCGGGTCCGGGATCGAGGTAGGCGCGGCTGCCCTCGACGCCGAGCACGCCGAGCGGGCCCACCGTCGCCGCTCCGGTGACGACCACGGGGCGGGTCGGGGCGAGGGCGGGCGCCGGAAACGCCCCCACCTCGGCCAGCACCAGCACGGTGTCGGTCCCGCCGAAGCCGAACGAGTTGCTCATCGCGGCGCGGATGCGCGCCGGGCGCTGCACGGTCACGTGCGGGAGGACGCAGGCAGGGTCCACTTCCTCGAGGCCGATGGTGGGCGGGAGCACGCCGCGCGCGATGGCCATCGCGGTCACCGCCGCCTCGATGGCGCCCGCCGCCGCCAGCGTGTGCCCGATCTGCCCCTTGCAGGTCGACACCGGGACGCGGTCGGCGTCGGCGCCGAGGCAGCGCCGCAGCGCCGCGGTCTCCATCGAGTCGTTGAGCGAGGTCGCGGTGCCGTGCGCGTTGACGTAGTCGAGGTCCGCGGGCGACAGCTCGGCGCGGGCCAGCGCCGCGAGCATCACCCGCGCCGCCGTCTCGCCGCTGGCCTCGGGGTTGGTGATGTGGTTGGCCTCGGCGCCGACGGCCCAGCCGCGGAGCTCGACGAGGGGGCGGGCCCCGCGGGCGCGCGCTGCCTCCTCGGGCTCGAGCACCAGGAACGCGGCGCCCTCGCCCAGGTTGAGGCCGGCGCGCCGCCGATCGAAGGGCCGGCAGGGCTCCGGCGAGAGCGCCGCGAGCGCGCCGAACCCGGAGTAGGTGAGCCGGCAGAGGCCGTCGGCGCCGCCGGCGAGCACGGCGCGCGAGCGGCCGGCGCGGATCCACGCGGCGGCGAGGAGGATGGCGTTGGCGCCGCTCGAGCACGCGCTGCACACCGTGCGCACCTGGCGGAAGGGACCCGCCGCCGAGTCGACGTGATCGGCGGTCGACGAGAGCGGGTGGGAGAGCATCCGGCGCAGCGGCGCCACCGCCTCCGGGGGGATGAAGTGCGGCGTGGAGGCATCCGGCAAGAGCTCGCGCGACAGCTCCGCGAGGGGGGCCTCGGTCTCGAACATCCCCGCCGTGGTCCCGCCGAGGATGAGGTCCACCGCCGCGCCGCGCGGGTCGAGGCCCGCCTGGGCGAGCGCCTCGCGCGCCGCGATCACGCCCATCGCGTCGGTGCGCGACCAGCCCTCCGCGTCTCCGCCGGGCGCCACGGCGGAGACCCGCAGGTCGCGCACCTCGGCCGCGATGTCGACGCGGCTCCCCGGCAGGTGGAAGAGCGCCAGCGACCCCACGGCCCGATCGCCGGCCAGCAGCCGATCCATGGTCTCGCCCGCGCCGCGCGCCAGCGGCGAGACCACGCCGATCCCGGTCACCCAGATGCGCATGAGACGATGTGCGCCACCAGGGCGTCGACCGACGCGAAGATGGGCCGCGCCTCGGGCCCCTCCGGGATGCGCACCCCGAAGCGCTCCTCGACGCTCATCGCGAGCTGGAGCGCGTCCAGGGAGTCGAGCCCGAGGCCCTCCCCGAAGAGGGGCGCCGCGTCGTCGATGTCGGCGGGTGCCTTGCCCTCCAGGTTGAGCTCCGTGACCATGAGTTCTTTGAGCTGCTGTCGAACGTTCGCCGCTTCCATATCGCCCCGAGCGGACGAGATACCAAGAAGCGCGCGGCGCGGCCAGGCCCGGGCACGTTCCTTTCGCAGAAGTGCCCCTGAGGGGCCCGGAGGCGCAAGGATTTCGTCGCGAGGCCCGCTCCCGGTGGGCGCGGGCACCGGTGCGGGGCACCGGGAAGGGCGCGGTGAGGACCGGGAAGGCTGGCGCTGGGAGGACGGCGGGACGGGCCTGGTGAGCGCCGGCGCGGACGCCGCTTCCTCGGGCGCGCGTCGGGCGTGAGCGGCAGCAGCCGGGCTCCTCGGCGGCCGGCCGCGACGTGGGGCCTCCGTTGACGAGCGGAGCACCGCGTCCCATGTCGCGCGGATGCCTGTCGAGATCAGCGTCGGGCCGCCGGTGCTGGCGATCAGCCAGGGCCGCACGTTCATGGTCACCGATCTCGGCGGGGAGATCGCGGCGGACAGCGACCAGGGGATCTTCGCCAGGGACACGCGCTTCCTCAGCTACTACGCCATCTTCGCCAACGGCACGCCGTGGGTGCGGCTCAGCTCGAGCGCGGTCTCCTACTATGCGGCGCGCGTCTACCTGACCAACGCGCCGTTCTCCACCGAGGAGGGCGACGTCCCCGCGGGCAAGCTGGAGCTGGTGATCAGCCGCGCCGTCGGAGAGGGGATCCACGAGGACCTCGACGTCAAGAACCACGGGCGAGGCGCGGTCCGCTTCAACCTCGAGATCGCGACCCGGTCGGACTTCGCCGACATCTTCGAGGTCAAGTCCAACAAGTTCGTGCGCCGCGGCCGCATCGAGAGCGAGTGGGACCACGGGCGCGGCGAGCTGCGGGTGAGCTACGAGAACCGCGACTTCCGGCGAGCCCTCGTCTTTCGCGTGACCAACAGCAGCTCGCCTCCCCGCTACGCCAACGGGCGCGTCACCCTCGAGATCGCGCTCGACCCCGGCGAGGGCTGGCACGCGTGCTGTCACTACGTGCTGCACTGCGACGGCCAGGCGCTCGAGCCGCTCCACGGCTGCGACCACACGAGTGGTCAGCTCGCGCTCGACGCGCTCCAGCGGCAGTGGCAGGAGCGCGCCACCAAGCTCACCTCGGCGAACGAGGAGGTGTATCGGCTCTACCGGCAGTCGGTCGACGACCTCGGAGCCCTCCGCCTCCACGACCACGACTGCGCGGCCGACGTCTGGGTGCCCGCCGCGGGAGTGCCGTGGTTCGTCGGGCTCTTCGGCCGCGACAGCCTCATCGCGAGCCTGCAGACCATGCCCGTCGACCCCGGGTTCGCGCGCGGCGCGCTCGAGACGCTCGCCACCTACCAGGCGACGGAGCTGGACCCCTTTCGCGACGCCGAGCCGGGCAAGATCCTCCACGAGCTCCGGCTCGGCGAGCTCGCCCACTTCCACAAGATCCCCCACACGCCCTACTACGGCACCGCGGACGCGACGCCGCTCTATCTCATCGCGCTCCACGAGGCGTGGCGATGGCTCGGCGACGACGCCCTCCTCCGCCGCTATCGACCGGTCGCCGAGGGCTGCCTCGCGTGGATCGACCGCTACGGCGATCTCGACGGCGACGGGTTCCAGGAGTACCGGACGCGGAGCGAGGCCGGCTACGAGAACGTCGGCTGGAAGGACTCGGGCGACGCGGTGGTGTACCCCGACGGCAGCCAGGTCCCGCAGCCGAAGGCGCTCTGCGAGCTCCAGGGCTACGTCTTCGACGCGTGGATGCGGATGGCCGAGGTCTACGATGCGCTGGCCGAGCCTTCCCTGTCCCGCGAGCTGCGTCGCAAGGCTTTGGAGCTCCAGGCGCGCTTCGAGGAGCGCTTCTGGTCCGAGGAGCTCGGCTGCTACGCCTTCGGCCTCGATTCCCGGAAGGAGCGTATCGAGACCATCGCCTCGAACGCCGGTCATTGCCTGTGGAGCGGCATGGTCCGGCCCGACCGCGCCGCCCGGGTGGTGGCCCGGCTCCTCCAGCGCGACATGTGGAGCGGCTGGGGGATACGGACGCTCTCCGCGGACAACCCGGCCTACAACCCCTTCTCGTACCAGCTCGGCTCGGTGTGGCCGCACGACAACGGCATCATCGCGCTCGGCTTCAAGCGCTACGGCTTCGCCGCCGAGGCCGCCCGGATCGCCCGCGACATCAGCGCGGCGGCGAGTTGCTTCACGAGCCACCGGCTGCCCGAGCTCTACGCCGGAGTGGAGCGAAGCCCCGGCACCTTCCCGGTGCAGTACCTCGGCGCCAACGTGCCGCAGGCCTGGGCGGCCGGCGCCGTCTTCCACCTCCTCCAGGCGATCCTCGGCCTCGGCGCCGATGCCCCGCGCGGCCGCCTCCGGGTCGATCCCGCGCTGCCCGCGTGGTTGCCCGACGTGACGCTCCATGGGCTGCGCGTGGGCCACGCCAAGCTCGACCTGCGGTTCTGGCGCGAGGGAGAGCGAACCCGCTGGGAGGCGTCGCCGCGCGAGGGGCAGATCGAGGTCACGGAGGAGCGGTGGCGGCCGTGGCTGGCGTGAGCGGGGAGCCCTTTGACGGCGGCTCCATCCGCCTCATATGCTGCCCATGACGACAGCAGGGCAGTTCACGTCCGACATCGAGGCCGTCCGCAAGCGCGCGAGGGAGCACCTCGAGGAGGGGGCGGTCACGCCCAACTATGGAGGTGATGTCAAGACCGCGATTCGTCTCCTCAACGACGCCGTCGCGGCGGAGATCGTGTGCATGCTGCGCTACCGCTACCACGCCATCGTGGCCACCGGCATCGCGAGCGACTCCGTGAAGGTGGAGTTCGAGCAGCACGCGCGCGACGAGGAGCAGCACATGCTCTGGTTCGCCGAGCGCATCAACCAGCTCGGCGGCAACCCGAACCTGAACCCCGCCGAGGTCAGCGGCCGCTCGGCGCCGCAGTACGTCGAGGGCGACAACCTCGTGGACATGATCAAGGAGAACTTGATCGCCGAGCGCATCGTCATCGAGACCTACCGGGACCTGATCCGCTTCTTCGCGCAGAACGATCCGACGACCAGAGTGCTCATCGAGCGCGTCCTGGCTCAGGAAGAGGATCACGCCAACGACATGCACGATCTGCTGGTCGCGCACGAGGGCGAGCCGATGCTCCAGCATTAGACGCGGGATTGGAGGGGTGATGAGTGAGATCACGAAGCGTCCCGACTGGCGCGACCACGGCGTGCGCGTCATCCCCGGTGGAGAGCTCGACCCCAACACGCCGCAGACGCCCCGGATGAGCCGCGCCGCGGCAATCGACCACGCGCACGCCGGCTCGCAGAAGCTCTGGGCCGGCACCATGCGCGTCGATCCCGATGCCCGGACCGGGCCGCACCATCATGGTCCGCTGGAGACCGTGCTCTACGTGGTGCGGGGGCGGGCGCGCCTGCGCTGGGGCGAGCACCTCGAGCTCATGGCCGAGGCGGGACCGGGCGATTTCATCTACGTGCCTCCCTACGTTCCGCACCAGGAGATCAACGCCAGTGCCAGCGATGACCTCGAGTGCGTGGTGGTGCGGAGCGATCAGGAGCCCGTGGTGGTCAACCTGGCGATCGAGCCCGCCGAGCGCCCCGAGGCCGTCGCGAGCACCGGGGGGCCGATGCGATCGAGGTAGCGGCCCACCACTGCCGCGGAGGGCGCGCGCGTGATGACGCCGACGTAGCCGTCCGGTCGGATCAGGACGAGCGATCCCTCGCCGACGTCGTAGGTGCGCTGCAAGCCCCGGTCTCCGTCCACGAGCACTTCCCCCCGGGTGTCCCGCCGCGAAGCCACCACGTGGATCACCCGCACGCCGCGCCCGGCGCACTCCTCCGCAGCCGCGCGCCGGGCGCTCTCGCCGAAGGCGAGGAGCGTGACCCGCGGACCACGGAGCACGTCGAAGAGGCGGACCGCGCCGCCCTGCCCGTCGCTGCAGATCGCGTCGGGGGCTCGATCTCCTGCGCGAACCCGCGTCGCCGATCCGCTCGCCTCCGCCGCCAGCGAGCTGCCGCGGTAGGTCGTGCGGAGCTGCTTCGTGGCGTCTCCGCGGCGCTGCCACTTCCGGTGGTGGAGCGCCGTGGAGAGGCCGAGCACACCGGCCGCGACGGGCCGCCGCTCTTCTTCGTACGTGCCGAGGAGCGCGGCGGGCGCTCCCTGGAGCGCGGCGGCGAGCTTCCAGCCGAGGTTGTACGCGTCCTGGACCCCGACGTTCAGCCCCTGGCCGCCGGTGGCTGGATGGACGTGCGCCGCGTCGCCCGCGAGGAAGACCCTCCCCTCGCGGTACCGATCGACGAGGCGAACGCTGGGACGATAGAGCGAGAGCCAGCTCGGGTCGCGCAGGCGCGGGGCCGAGCGGCCGATCGCCGCGAGGACGAGCTCGCGCACGGAGCTCTCGGTGAGCTCCAGATCGGCGGCCCCGGGGAGGGGGGCGAAGAGCTGGAACCGGTCGCCGTGAGGCAACGGGCAGAGCGCCACGGGTCCCGATCGGGCCCACGGCCACACGTGCCAGAAGCGACGATCGAGGTCGTCGACGCGCACGTCTCCGACGACGGCGCGCGCGCCCTCGAGGGGCTGGCCGACGAAGTGGACACCGAGCGCCTTGCGCACGACGCTGTGCCCGCCGTCCGCGCCGACGAGATAGCGCGCGCGCACCTGCTCCACCGCGCCTCCGCACGCGAGCCTCGCGGTCACGCCGCCCGGGTCCTGCTCGAAGCTCGAGAGCTCGGTCCCCAGCTCGACACCGCCGCCGAGCTCCGCGAGCCGGGCGCGGAGGATCGCCTCGGTGCGCGCCTGCGGGAGGAGCCAGGTGTTCGGATAGGGCACGTTCGATGTCCGCTTTGCCCGGTGCTGCATGTCCCAGGGGAAGGCGAGCCAGCCTGCATGAACGCGGAGACGCGGATACTCGCTCCCCGCGGCGAGCACGGCGTCGATCACGCCCAGATCGTCGAAGACCTCCAGCGTGCGAGGCTGGAGCCCCTTGCCCCGCGATCCCCCGAACGGCTCGCGGGCCTTGTCGACGACCCGAGCCGTGACGCCTCGCCGCGCGAGATCACAGGCGAGCGTGAGCCCGGTCGGCCCCGCCCCCACCACGAGGACGTCGACGCTGGGCTGGCCATTCGCGGCGTGTTCGCTCATGCTCCAAATATGCGAGTGATCACCTGGATCGACAACTTGCATCCCCGACGATGCCCGACCGCCGCAAGCTGAGACCGAGGAAGGAGCCGTCGCAGGAGCGGTCGCGGCAGACCGTCGAGGCGATCCTCCAGGCGACTGCTTACATTCTCGTCGCGGGGGGCTACCCGGCGCTGACCACCAACCGGGTGGCCGAGCGCGCGGGCGTGAACATCGCCACGCTCTACCAGTACTTCCCCAGCAAGGACGCCATCTTCGCCGAGCTCTTGCGCCGGCACGTGACCGAGACCCGCGCGGCGGCGCTCGCCGTCCTGGTGTCGAAGCGCGGTCGCGGCCTCGAGGCGACCGCGCGCGCGATGGTCGAGGCCGGGATCGCAGCACACCGGATCACGCCTGCGCTGCACCGCATCTTCACGGAGGAGGCCCCGCGCCTCGGGCTCGGCCCCGTCGACGCCCCCACCGACGGGGAGCTGGAGCGCGAAGCCCAGGCGTGGCTCGACACGGGCGCGGGCCCGCTGCCCGATCCCGATCTCACGCTATGGATCGCCAGGAGCGCGGTCCACGCGGTGATCCACCTGACGATCGCCCAGCGGCCGGCAGACCTGGAGAGGCCCCAGCTCGCCGACGAGCTCACGCGGCTGGTGACCGGCTACCTGCACCGTTGACCCCAGCGACCTCACGGCGCGAGCACCACGAGCTTGCTCGCCCAGTCGATGTCGGTCCCGTAGTCGAGGGTGTAGCCGCCATTGCCGTCGCTGGGGAGGCCCTGGGCCTTCGCCCACGCGACGATCGGATCCGTGGCGCCGAGGGACGTGCGCTCGTAGGTCGGCGAGGTGGCGAGCAGGCCCACCGCGTAGGCGCTCTCGTCGGAGTCCATGAATCCGTAGTGGGCCAGCGCCTTGAGGATGGCCGTCGCGGCCGGCGACTTGCCCAGGGCGTCGATCTCGGCGTCCGTCATGTTCAGCATGTAGACCTGGCCGACGGCACCTCCCTGGTTGTTGACGCACTTGGTGTCGCAGTGGCCTCCGTACATCGCCGAGGCCCCGACGGCGGTGCCGTTGCAACACGAGACCACGCCGAAGAGCACGTGATTGATCTGCCCCGCGATGAGCTCCTCCGAGCGGATGGTCCCCGCGCCGAGGCTCGCTCCCGAGGCGGTCGCCCCGCCTCCCGAGGTCGTGAACCCGGGACCGGTGAAGGAGCCGTAGCCACCCCACGAGCACGAGAGGGTCCCACCGGCGCTCGTCGGCACGGCGGTGACTTGCCACATGTCGTACTCGATGCCGCTCGTGGTATCGACGATACCCATGTGCCCGTCCGTGCCGTCGGCGTGCTGCGCGCCGCTCGGCACGTGGATCTGCTTCCCCTCGAGCGTGCAGGTGCCCCAGGCCGACTCGGTGCAGTGCAGGGTGAAGAGCGGATCGCTCGCGTCCGCGAAGTAGAGCGGATGATCGAAGGCCTGGGTCGAGTCGGGATCTCCCAGGGAGAGCGCCCCGAGCCCCACGAAGCCGTGGTAGTTGTTCGCGTAGAAGGTGAGGATGGCCGCCGAGCTGGGATCGAGGGCCGGGCTCGGCGCGATGGGCGTGTTCCAGAAGCTGGTCGGCGCATAGAACGGATAGCAAGCAGGTGGCCAGTGGCTCGCGCTGAAGTCCGCGAGCTGCGCGTTGCAAGCGCCCCCGTCGAGCACAGCGCCGCTGGAGCCCGATGCGGCCGACGCCGAGGTGCTGGCGCCGCCGCCGACGCCGACCCGGCCGGTGCTGGAGCTGGTCGCCGAGCCGGCGCCACCGCTGCCGGTCGTCCCGCTCGACGCCGCGCCGCCGGGGCCGGCCGTGGAGCCACACGCCGCGGTCGCCACGAGGCTCGCGAGGAGGAAGAACGAGCGCGCGCGATCCGTTCGATGGGACGGCATGAATCGACCTCGGATCGAGTCCCGCCTCACGGGCAGCTCGTCGGCTGTGGCTGCGCGGGTGCGCCGGTGAGCGGGTGCGGATACGCATACGGTGCGTAGCCCGGGGGGCACGCGTCGTTGTTGAAGTCCGTGCCGTCGACGACGTGCGGCGAGCCGCTCGAGAGCTTCACCCTCGCGCCGTTGTTGGTGTTGCCCCACGCCCAGGCCGGCTCGGCCGCCTGGTTCGGCCATGCCGCGACCGTGGGGACGCCGGTGGTCGGATCGCGCGCGACGAGCGCCCCGACGCCGCGGCCCATCTGATCGATGCACGCCTTGGCGCGCGTGATCACGTAGGCGTCGCCCACCGCGAAGCTGAGCGGGATCGGGTTGTGAGTGTTGTCCCAGCGCGCGGTGAGCGTCGTGGTTGTGCTCGACACGATGATGCTGCCGTCGCCGCGCGTCGTGTCCCGCACCGAGTAGCCGACCCACTGGTTCGGGGTCCAGCTCTTGGTCGCGTCGGTCAGGGTGATGTTCCCGTCGACCTCCGTGGTCCCGTTCGCGGCCGTCTGCGTGCCGGTGTCGTAGGTCATCGGATCGTTGTCGTCGTAGGGGCTGGTGCCGTCGCACTGGCCCCAGGGCGCGAACGGGGACCAGTCGCGGTAGTTGTCCGTGTAGATCGCCCCGTAGGGGAGCCCGGTCATGACGTTCCCCCAGATGACGCCGTTGCCCGAGCGGAAGCCCATCGCGTACGGGAGCGCGCCCACCGTGCTCGTGTAGGTCATCGTGTTGTCGTAGATCTCGAAGGCGCGCGCGCCGCGCAGGAGCCCGGACGACTCCGTGCCGTGGTTGCCCCAGATCACGTTGTCGAGGGTGTTGTGGCGGAAGACGACCCGCTGCCCGTTCCACCCGTCGCTGGCGACCGAGTACGAGCCGGCGGAGGTCTGGATCTCGGTGAAGACGTTGTCCTCGACGAAGTAGGCGTTCGACCCGCCGAGGTCGAGCGGCTGCGTCCAGGCCAGGTCGCCATAGAAGTCGCCGCCGTTGAAGCCGTAGACACCGTAGTGCCAGCCGTCGAGATCGAACTGGTTGTGGTCGATGACGCCGCCGGAGGTGTACACCTCGACCGCCGCGGTGTGGTTGGCGTGGAAGCGCACGTGATCGACGCGCCACGGCCCCTCGCTGCCGGAGACGCTGAGCATGCCCTTGTTGTAGGCGTCGTCGGGGCCGGTGCCGCCCTCCAGGGTCAGGTTGGTGAGCCGCACGAGGCCCGCGAACGTCGCGCCCAGGGTGAGGACCTGGTGCGGGTTCACGGTGCTCGTGACGTCGACGCCGTCCACCAGCGTCGTGGTGCCGATGCCGGCGCCCTGGAGGGTGAGCGGCGTCCCGACGCTGAGCGTGGTCGTCCACGTGCAGCTCCCCGCAGGGATCGCCACGGTGTCGCCGAAGCTGGTCCGGTTGATCGCCGCCTGGACGTCGGCCTCGGCGCAGGACGCGGCCGTGACGGTCTTCGGCTGCGGATTGGTGACGCCGAGCAGGTACAGGGAGCGGACCTCGTCGAGCGTCAGGATGCCCTCGTAGAGGCGCACGTCGTCGAGCGTGACGGCCCAGCCTGCGGGCTTCCACGGGTGATTGCCGAAGGTGACGTTCGACAGGCCCGCGGTCGGCGTGCCGCTCGGCCCGCCGCCGCTCGCCATGCCGTTCACGAAGAAGCCCATCTGGCCGGTCGCGTCGCGGGTGACGCACACGTGCGACCAGCGCACCGGCGGCAGGGTCGCCGGCGCGGACTGCGCCCCGTGGGTCCCGTCGCTCGAGCCCTCGAAGGCGCCCGTGCCGACGTAGACTTCGAAGGCGCCGTTCGAGACGAGCACCGAGCCCCAGGGCGCGGTGGTGGTGTCGTACCAGGAGCAGAACGTGAACGCGCTCGCGCCGAGGATGTCGTGCGCCATCGCCAGCCGGCCCACGCCGTCGAGCGAGAGCGCGCCGCCGATCGCGCCCGTGGTCCACGCGCTCACGCCCGCGTCGCCGCCGCCGCCGTCGGGCTCCGAGAGGGTCGCGTCGTTGCCGTTGCCGGACGAGTCCGTCGCCACCACGCCGGCCCCGTCGTCGAGCTTGAGCCACGCCAGCAGCTTCTCGGCGGGCGGAGGATACGTCGGCCCCGCGTCCGCGGCGCCCCCGCCGGTGCCCGCTCCGCTCGACGAGGCGTCGCCTCCCGCGCCGCTGGCTCCGCCGGCCGCATGGGAGGACGACGACGCCGCGGACGCGTGGCAGCCCGCAGCCGTCGCGAGGCCGGAGCCGACCAGAAGAGAGGCGAGAAG
>Ga0302267_10003406_pt1 | contig 18311 bp, 13 predicted proteins | sample III_Bog_E1_3_FD_194555 | JGI IMG/M metagenome (GOLD analysis project Ga0302267, IMG submission 194555) | Peat permafrost microbial communities from Stordalen Mire near Abisko, Sweden - III_Bog_E1_3 | ecosystem: Environmental > Terrestrial > Soil > Wetlands > Peat | place: Sweden: Abisko... | reverse complement strand
GGCGGGACCAAGAGCAACACCGCCATGCGGATCTTCTCGGACGGCGTGCCGGCCCAGGAGACCGATGGCCAGAGGCGGGTGCGGGAAATGCTCGGCAACGAGAACGACGGGCCCAGCCGGGAACTGGCCAAGTACCTGAAACGCTCCGGCGAGCGCTATGTGGAGGGTCTGGACTGTCTGGCCATGCTGCGCCGGGACCGGGTAGGCCGGGTCGGGGAGCAGGCCGCGTTCAGCCAGGAGGGCTTCCCGGCGGTGCGGGTCACGGAAATGACCGACAACTACGACCGCCAGCACCAGAATGTCCGCAGCGAATCCGGCCACGGTTTCGGGGACACCGCCACCTTCTTCGACACCGGCTACTGCGCCAAAATCACCCGGATGATGGTCACCGCCTTCACCGAGCTGGCCTACGCCCCCCAGCAGCCCCAGAACATTGGCCTGGGCGGCTGCGGAACGGCCGATGCCAAGCTATGGTGGACCCTGCCTCCGGACCCCCGGATCACCGGCATCATCATCTACCGCCGCCGGGCGGACGGGGTCAAATGGGAGGCCACCGCGGGCTTCCCTAAGCAGGAAAGTCTAGTGCTTCCGGGGGTCGGCACTGACAACGACGTGTTCGCCGTGGCAACGGTGGACGCCCAGGGCAACGAATCATTGCCGGTGTCGCCCAGGAGCATTACCTTCTAGCTTGCGGAGGGCGGCGCTGGGCCTGCCACGGCGAACTGGAGGGACCCGGCGTTGGGCTCTCAACATCGTCGAAGGAGGCAGCCGCTGTCTTTCCCTTTGGGGGGGAGACTTAGGGGTAAGGAGGAACACCTGGCCCACAGACGTTCATGACTCCAGCTCTATATCTGTTAGTTCAGAAAATACTTCTGTCCCATGCTGCAACGTATCCTCGCATAAGTCCTGGACCTCTATAACAGAAATGAACTTCCAATCAACTATTTCGCCATTGTCGTTTTGATAGGAATGCTCCAGGCTCTTCCCAACATCCACAGCCAAATCTTCAGCATCTTCTATGGATAGTGCAGAAATCAGCCGAATACTATGATCTTCCATTATCGCAACTGGGGCATCCGAACCGACAAATGCCTTTAACTGTAATTTTGCACCATACCAACCCATCAGCTCTTTCCTCCTGTCTTTTCCATTAACCTTGGGGCTTGCTCAAGCAACTTTTTGGCAGTCTGGAGGGATAGTTTATCCTTCCCGGTAGCATCCTTAAGAGCTTCTCTGATCTCATTCAATGATTTGCCAAGGTGCTGCGCCGGAAACTGACGCTTCAAGCCACCTGGCAGGACGTCCTGGGCCGGTTTGGTTGGGTCAATCCCTGGGTTCGTCGTTGGCTTAGAAGCCGAGGAACTCCCAGAATCACCAGTGGAACTTGTCTGTTAACCTGCAGGGAATGGAAGGGGGCGCACCGGGCATCCGGGCGCATCAGGGTGGCGATGGCATATCCAGACGTCCCTTTCACTTCATGGTAAGTGACTTGTAGGTGAGCCTCCAGGCCGTGGGACGCCAATGCCGAACCACGGGTATCCAGGGTGGGAAGGGCGTCATTCAGAGCGGGAACCGGCGTGGTTGCGGTCGTCCCGGCCAAGGCCAGCTGGACCCTCTCCGTCCCCCAAGCCGCCTCGAAATCAAAGTCATTGGGTCCATCAAGGCTACCAGGACATCACCTCCCGTTCCCGCCTGGACGCATGGGGCGGGTGAACCCTCCGGCGCCGGAGCAGGCCGGCTCGCCTGGCCATCGCCGGAGGAATACCCGAAGGTGGCCCAAAGGGTCTGGGCTGTCACTCCGGAGGCCATTTCGCCCCGGGTGCCGCCCCCGGAACCATCGGGGAAGGTCCACCTGGCGCCCGGGAGGGCCGATGCACCTTCCCCTGGAACCAGCCACACCTCCAGGGTCCCGGGGGACAGTTCGAACCCGGTGGTCCCCACCAAGGCTGTGGTCTGATCCACGGATTCCATGCCCGGCATGGGTGGCGTCACTCCCACCAGGGGCGCAAATCTCCCAATCAGAGCTGGAATGAACCTGAGCCCTGGCCGGCCAATGCCAGGCCCCAGCGGCAGGCGGAGGGTGGCCGCCCCATTCTGGGGATCCACCTCAAGGATCCCACGGCCCATAGCCAGTGCAGGATGACCCGCAAGGTAAATGCAGAATACTATGAGGCAGGATGCTTTAATTTCAGTAATGCCAGAAAAGGTGTTCCTAGGGCTGCTGGTTTAAAAATTCATACATACCACCTTTAGTCATGATTTGACCACCCATCGGACCGGTTGACGGACCCAATGGATCTCGAGTGGGCCTGAATCTCCAGGGAACGGGTAATCAAGTTGAGAGGCCGGGGATTGCTTCATCCTGAACTAACAAGGCGGCACCAGGGCCAGGATCCAGATGAACAGGTGCACCCAGTGCCTGACAGGTTCCCGGGCTGGCTCCCCAGTATGTTGGCGCTACAAACCCTACGATTGAGGGTGGATTGGACGGGGAATAATAATTTCCATCTTTTCATCTCCCCGCTGGGACGGGATCGCTGCTGCAGCCTTTTCTGTCTGCAAAATAGCCATTTATTAATTTATTGATTGAAAAAATAGAGTTGGAAAAGCCTCGCCATGGTTTTGGCCTTGGGCTAGGGTGGGTGGCCAGTGCCACCACCTTCATCGGAGCCCACGTGATGACCCTTGCCAATGCCATGCTCTGTGCCGCTTTTCTGCTGCAGCCGTTGCCAGTTGTTTCCGATACCGCCCGAGAGCTGCGCGGGTTTTCCGCTGCCAATGCCCAGGCCCAATGGGATTGGGAACAGAAATTCCGGGCCATCCCCGAGCCGGAGCGGATGCGGGAGACCATGGCCCGGCTGTCCGCCCATCCCCACCACGTGGGTTCCGCCCAGGACAAGGCCAACGCCGAATGGGCCCTGGCCAGGTTCCGGGAGTGGGGCTTCGAGGCCAGGATCGAGACCTTCGAGGTGCTCTTTCCCACCCCCCGGGAACGCTCGGTGGAATTGCTGGAACCGGTCCCGTTCCGGGCCGGGCTTGGGGAGCCGGCGATCCCGGGGGATCCCTCAACGGCCCAGCAGGGCGAACAATTGCCGCCCTACAACGCCTACTCCCGGGACGGCGATGTGACCGGGCGGCTGGTCTACGTGAATTTCGGCCGCCCGGAGGACTACGAGCAACTGGAACGCATGGGCGTCGGGGTCCAGGGCGCGATCGTCCTGGCCCGCTACGGCGGCTGCTGGCGGGGGGTGAAGCCGAGGCTGGCCGCGGAACACGGGGCCATCGGCTGCCTGATCTATTCGGATCCCCACGAGGACGGCTACTTCCAGGCGGAGCCCTATCCCGCGGGTCCCGCCAGGCCGAAGGACGGAGCCCAGCGGGGCAGCGTCCTGGGGATGCAGATCTACCCAGGGGACCCGCTCACTCCGGGGATCGGCGCCCTGCCCGGGGCCAAGCGGCTTGATCTCGAGGCGGCCCAGACCCTCACCCCCATTCCGGTGCTGCCGCTCTCCTACGGGGATGCGGAGCCGCTGCTCCGGGCCCTGGCCGGGCCGGTGGTTCCGGAACCCTGGCGGGGCGCGCTGCCGCTCACCTACCATGCCGGGCCCGGGCCGGCCAAGGTCCGGCTGAAGGTGCGTTCCGACTGGAACATGAAGACCCTCTACGACGTGGTGGCCCGCATCCCCGGCGCCACCGAGCCCGGCCAGTGGATCATCCGCGGCAACCACCACGACGCCTGGGTGAACGGAGCGGCGGACCCGGTTTCCGGGGCTTCGGCGCTGCTGGAGGAGGCCCGGGCCCTGGGCGAACTGCGCCGGCAAGGCTGGCGGCCCCGGCGCACCATCCTCTACTGCCTGTGGGACGGGGAGGAACCCGGGCTGCTGGGCTCCACCGAATGGGTGGAAACCCACGCCGAAGAACTGCGCCAGCACGGCGCCGTCTACATCAACAGCGACGGCAACGGCCGGGGCCTGCTGGACGCGGGCGGGTCCCACAGCCTGGAGCGGCTGGTGAACGAAGTGGCCCGGGACGTGGAGGATCCGGAGACCGGGCTGCCGGTGGGGCAACGGCTGCGCCTGGCCAGCCTGGCCCAGGCCGGGCCGGACCAGCGCAAGGAACTGCGTTCCCGGCCGGACCTCAGGATCGGAGCGCTGGGGTCGGGTTCGGACTACACGGCCTTCCTGGACCACGCCGGGGTGGCCAGCCTGGACCTGGGCTTCGGCGGGGAAGGCCTGGAAGCGGGGCAATACCACTCCGCCTACGACGATTTCCGCTGGTACACCCGGTTCGCGGACACCCGCTTCGTCTACGGCCGCGCCCTGGCCCAGACCGCGGGCACCCTGGTGCTGCGCCTGGCCGACGCGGAACTGCTTCCGCTGCAGTTCGGCAACCTGGCCGATACGGTGAAGGGCTACGTCGGGGAACTGGCCAAGCTGGCCGATGATCAGCGACGGGAAATCGAGGAACGCAACCGCCAGATCGACGAAGGGGTGTTCACGGCCAGCGCCGATCCGGCCAAGACCCTCATTCCCCCGGCCAGGGAAGGGGTGCCGCCCCATGTCAACCTGGCCCCCCTGGCCACCGCCGCCGATCGCCTGGCCCGGGCGGCCGAGGCCGTGGACCGGGCCTTGGCCGCGCCCAGGGCGGACCTGCCGGCCGGGGTGAACCCGAGGCTGGCGGACTGCGAGCGCCGCCTGCTGGACCAGGCCGGACTGCCCCAGCGCCCCTGGTTCCGGCACGTGGTCTACGCTCCGGGCCTGTACACCGGGTACGGGGTCAAGACTTTCCCTGGGGTCCGGGAGGCCATCGAGCGCAAACAGTGGCCGGAAGCCGAGGCCCAGGCCGTTCGCGCGGCCAGGGCCCTGGACGGCGCGGCGGACCTGCTGGCTGAAATCACCGGGATGCTCACCAGCTGATCCGCTACCGGGGCAGCCGCTTGAGCCAGGCCACCACCGGCGACAGGTCGGCCAGGGGAACCTCGTCGCCGTAGCCGGACAGCGCCGAGGCGCCGTTCAGCTCGGACCGGGGCCGGTCCTCCCGCTTCAGCAGGTGGTTGGCGTTGGCGATCTCCATGACGGTGCCGGTGAAGGTGGGGGGGATCACGGCGGGTTTCCAGGCCTGGATGTCCCGGTCGCCCCAGACCAGGGCCACCGGCGCCAGGGACCGGGCGGCCAGGGCCCAGGGGTCCAGATCCAGGGTGGCCCGGACGAACTCCAGGGTCTCCGGGGCCATGAGCGAGGCGCCCAGCCGGACCATGGCCGGATGGACTTCGGCCGAAGGTTGCGGCAGCGGCCCGTGGGTGCGGATGGCCTGGAACACCGATTCCAGGAAACTCAAGTTGGGGGCGGCAATGTCAACCGGCAGCTGGGGCTTCAGCTGGGCGGCGAGGCTCTTGGCCATGGTCAGGGGCGGCATGCCCAGCAGCAGCAGGGCGTCGGCCTGCCGGGCCACCAGAAGCCCGAGCAGGGCCCCTTCGCCCTGGCCCACCAGGAGCAGCCTGCGGCCCTTGGCTTCGGGCAAGTCCCGGGCCGCGGCCAGGGCGGCGCCCAGATCCCCGGCCTGGGCATCCAGGGAAGTGTCCAGCCTGGGATCCTGGCTGCCATGGATCCGCTTGTCGTAGCGCAGGGAGGCGACGCCCTGGGCCTGCAGCCACTGGGCCAGGGTCCTGCCGCCGTGGCTGTCGGGCAGCATCGGGTTGACCCAATCCCGGTCCAGGGGGCCCGAATCCGCCGCCAGCACCGCGAACCAGGGCAGACCCTCCGCCGGCAGCACGGTGCCCCGCAGGGGAAACCGGTTGAAACCGCCGAAGGCCAGCTCCCGGCCCGGGGCCGGGGCCGGGGCAGGGGCAGGGGCTTGGACCTGCTGGATCTGGGCGGGCGGTACGGCTGGCAGCATGGGACCTCGGGAGCGGGCTCGGCGGATGGGCCGAAGCGGTTGCGGATCCGATTATCACCCGGCGCCGCCGGCGGCTCGTGGATAATGGCCGAGGAATGACCGGCCGCCGGTCTTCCGCAACCCAGCCCCAAGTCCAACCCATCCGCGGCTCGCGCCGCTTCAAGGTACGCTCCATGGCCCGCACCGATCCCCATTCCTTTTTCGACGACATGCAGCCCCGGGCCACCCGCTGGCACCTGCGGCTGCTGGTGGACTTCGACCGCCAGGTCCTGGCCGGCGAGGCGACCCTGATCTTCCCGCAACCGGCCTCGGGGCTCCTGGACCTGGATAGCCGGGGCCTGACCATCCATCGGGCCTTCGTTTCCGCCACCGGAGCCGCAATCCGGTTCGAACTGGGGCCGGTGGAGCCGATCCTGGGCCAGCGCCTGCGCCTGACCCTGCCCGAGGACACCCACGGGATCACCATCGCCTACGAGACCGCCCCGGACGCCTCGGGCCTGCAGTGGCTGGATCCGGCCCAGACCGAGGGCGGTCGGCACCCCTTCCTGTTCAGCCAGTGCCAGGCCATCCACGCCCGCAGCCTGGTGCCCTGTCAGGACAGCGCCATCGCCCGGGTCGCCTACGATGCCGAGGTGATCGTGCCCGAAGGGCTCTGTGCGGTGATGTCGGCGGGCCCCAGGGGCGACGGGCCCGGACCGCTGCCCGGAACCCGTCTGTTCCACTTCCGCATGCCCCAGCCCATTCCTTCCTACCTCCTGGCCCTGGCGGTGGGCGACCTGGAGAGCCGCGAGTTGAGCCCCCGCTCCCGGGTATGGGCCGAACCGGCCACGGTCGAACGGGCCGCCTGGGAATTCCAGGAAATGGAGAAGATGATCGTCAAGGCCGAGGGCCTGTTCGGTCCCTATGACTGGGACCGCTACGACATGGTGGTGCTGCCCCCGGCGTTCCCCTACGGCGGCATGGAGAACCCGCGCATGACCTTCCTGACCCCCACCCTGCTGGCGGGGGACCGGTCCCTGGTGGACGTGGTGGCCCACGAGCTGGCCCATTCCTGGACCGGCAATCTGGTAACCAACGCCACCGCGGAACATTTCTGGCTCAACGAGGGCTTCACGGTCTGGGCCGAGCGGAGGATCCTCCGGGCCATTCACGGCGAGGACGCCTGCGCGGTAGCCTGGGCCATCGGCCAGAACGCCCTGGACGAATCCCTGCTGCGGTTCCGGGACGAGCCGGAGCTCACCCTGCTGCGCACCCATCTGGCCGGGATCGACCCGGACGACGCCTTCTCCAGCATTCCGTACGAGAAGGGGGCCCGGCTGGTGGCCACCCTCGAGCTGGCCGTGGGCGAGGTGCCCTTCCAGGCCTTCCTGCACGCCTACATGCGGCGGTTCCGCTTTACCTCCATCACCACCGAACAGTTCTGCGCCTTCACCGAGGAGCAGTTCCCCGGCCTGTTGCGGCGGGTGGACGCGGATGCCTGGCTGAACGGAGCCGGGATGCCGGCCGGGGCGCCGGTGTTCCGCTCCGGGAAGCTGGACGGGATCATGGACCTGGCCCGGACCTGGGACCAGGGCACCCGTCCCCCGGAAGGCCGGATGCGGGGGTGGAACGCGAGCGAACTGCTGGTCTACCTCCAGAACCTGCCCCGGACCCTGAGTGCGGAGGATTGCGCGTGGCTGGACCGGTCCCTGGACCTCACCGGCCGGGGCAACTACGAGATCCTCACGGAGTGGCTGGCCATCGCCGCGGCCTCCTGCTATCAGCCGGTGTTCGGCCGGATCCGGGAGGTGCTCACCCGGGTGGGCCGGATGAAGTACCTGCGTCTGCTCTATTCGGCCCTGGGCCACCACCCGGCCACCCGCAAGCTGGCCCGGGAGATCTTCGAACAGGCGGCTCCCGGCTACCACACCTTCTCCCGCCGGGTGGTCCAGGGGCTCCTGGATAAATACCCGGTCTAGTCTGGCTGTTCAGTCGTCCGTGTTCCCCGGGCAACGCATGCGTTGCCCGGGGGAATGACGCCATTGGAATGGTTGCGTCGTGGTGACGAATTGGAATCCGTGTCGCTCGACGATGGGACGGCTCATGGCGCTTGCGTCGAGCGTGAGGAACCGCACGCCGCGCCGTTTCGCTTCCTGAAGCCTGGCCGCCAGAAGCGCGGTGTAGAACCCCTTGCGCCGATGGGCTTCAAGGGTTGAGCCCCCCCAAAGCCCCGCGAAGGGGTCCTCTTCCTGGAAGGTGATCCGGGCATAGGACACGGGGATGCCGACGGAATAGGCGAGGTAGACGCTCTCCCGCTCCGGATCATGGATCAGGTTGTCGGTGAGCGCCGCCAGGTAATGAGCTGTCCTGGCCGCAACATACTCGGGATCAACGCTGCTCCATACGCTTTCATGGATCCTTCCGATCCCGGCCAGTTGGGCGGGGGCGACCACGCGGCGGATATCGCAGGCCGGGGGCCGCAGAAGTTCCGCCGGCGCGTTTTCAACCTCCAGGACCATCACGCTCTCGGCGTCTTCAGCCGTGAAGCCGCGGGTCAACAGCCGGTCCTTGAGGTTGGATGGCGTATCGTGACCATAGAGCTTCCATTCGAAATCCTGATCAAGGGCCCGGAACGCAGCGATCTGCTCCCCGATGACCCGGTCGGCGTTCTCCTCGGTCAATCGCGAGTGGATAACCATCCCCGTGCCCTGGCCCTGGTGGATTTGCCGCACCGCTTCGGGCGCAACCTCCCGGTGGCATCCCCGTTCCAACAGCTCGATCCGTTGGTGCCGATCCATCAGGGCAAGTACATGGGCAAGGTCCATAAGATTCCCCAAAGGCATTCCTGGAATATCCGGTTGCGGGCCTGCTTTCCAGGGAATCGGGACGCCGGCGCAGGGATTCCGGTTCAGTTCCCGTCGACGCCGGCCCGGCCGGCGGCGACGACCCTGACCTGAGTCTGGAACACGGGCGTCTAAGGTTGGATGGCGGCCACCAGTTCGGGCTGGACCGCAGGGTTTCCCGCCACCAGGCTGCCGGACTCCATCCAGCCGGCGCCGCCCTGCCAGTCGGTGATGAGCCCGCCCGCCTCCTGCACCAGGATGACTCCCGCGGCCATGTCCCACTGTTTCAGGCCGTGTTCGAAATAGCCATCGTAGATGCCGCAGGCGGTGTGGGCCAGGTCCAGGGCCGCGGATCCGGCCCGGCGGATGCCCATGGCCCTGGGGAATACGGCGCAGAGGGCCTGGTTGTAGGCCTGGAACCGTGACCCCAGCTGCCAGGCGAAACCGGTGGCCAGGAACGCCCCGTCCAGACCCGGCTGCCGGGAGACGGCCATGGGCTGGCCGTTCCAGAATGCGCCCTGGCCCCGGGCCGCCACGAACAGATCCTGGCGCAGGGGGTCGTAGATGCAGCCGGCGAGGCCCCCCTGGGCATCCCACAGGGCCACCGAAATGCACCAGTGGGGGAGGCCCTGGACGAAGTTCAAGGTGCCGTCCAGGGGGTCGACGATCCAGCGCAGCTCTCCCTCGCCGCCGGAATCCCCGGTCTCTTCGCCCAGGAACCGGTAGCCGGGGAAATGTCGCGCCAGCTCGGCCTTGACCACGGCCTCGCTCTTGCGGTCGGCCTCGCTGACCAGGTCGTTCTTGGACTTTTCACTGACCGAGGCCGGATCCAGCTTGCGGAAATAACCCAGGAGAACCTCTGCGCCGGCTTTGGCGGCGGCGATGCATGCCTCTTGCTGCTGTTGGATCATTCATACTCTCCGGCCCCCATTGTCGCGCTTCCACGCGTCCATGGCGAGCCTTCCCCCCGCCAAACCCCCGCCAGGAAAGCAATGGCGGATTGGGTCTGGAGAATCCCTACGTTTTAGGTAAACTATTTAACATAGAGGTGCCGGTCATGCCCAAAGTCGTGAATATCGAACCAACACCCAACCCCGATGCGTTGAAGTTCATCGTCCAGAAGCCCATTCTCCGTTCCGGGACCCGCTCCTTCCGGGACTTCGCGGCGGCGGTGGGGGACCCGCTGGGGTCCAAGATCTTCGCCCTGGGCCCGGTGACCTCGGTGTTCTACATGGACCGGTTCGTGACCGTCAACAAGGAGCCTGCGGCCGAATGGACCGGGCTCATTGACCCCATCTGCGAGGCCATCGAGGAACTGGAACAGGATGCCGGGGACGGAACCCCCCTGCCCGGGGCAGCGGACCTGGACGACGACGAAAAACTCACCCGGATCAACGCCCTGCTGGAAGAGCGGATTCGGCCCGGGCTGGCCGGGGACGGTGGCGGCCTGGAGATCATCTCCTTCGAGGCCAATACCTTGCAGATCAGCTATCACGGTGCCTGCGGCTCCTGCCCCAGCTCCACCACCGGGACCCTCCGCTACATCGAAGGCATGCTGCAGAGCGAGGTGGATCCCGAAATTCGCGTCATCAGTTACTAGCCTGAATTTTCCATTGCAAAGTGTCCTGGTTCGTTCACTACTAGAGGTAGGCGTCCGTTCCTGTCCACTGGGGGTTCATTGTGGGGTTTGCTGTCGTCCAACCGGCCGTGGGAGGCTGCCTTGCCTGAGTTCAAGCTCGAGGACCATCATCTCCAGGCGCTGGGCTCCATGGGGTCCACCTGCTTTGCCCACCCGGAGGATCTGCTCGACCAGGGCCTGAACCTGCTGGTGCGCCAGTTGGGGGTGGAGTGGGCGACGGTGGCCTCCAGGACCGGGAAGGGGCTGGAGAATCTCTGGTTCGCCGGCGGCTCCGCCCAGGCCGGGATTGGCGTCCGCTTGTCCCGGGATCCCAACCGGAACTTCTGCCCCCAGGTGCTGGAGGGCGTCGGGGCCACCCTGGCGATCGCCGACGCCGCCCAGGACCCCCATTGGGCGAAGCACCCGGGCTGGCGGGAGCTGGGGGTCCGGGCCTACCTGGGCGTGCCGTTGCGCTACACCACCCAGACCATGGGCGTGCTGTCGGTACAGGATTCGGCACCGAGGGCCTGGCAGGGGCCGGACATCGCCCTGGTGGAGGCCATGGCCGCGCTGTTCGGCAAGACCATGGAAGTGGAGGCCCTGAAGGTCAAGCTTTGGCAGGCCCAGGAGGCCCTGGACCTCAGTTCCGCCGTGCTGGAGGACCATGCCATGGAAAGCCTGGACTCCGGGCTGCCCAGCCGGCGCTATCTGGAGCTCTGGTGCAAGTCGAATCTCAGATCGGCCCGCCGCCGGCGGGAACTCATCACCCTGGTGACCTGGGCCATGCCTGCGACCCCCGACCGGAACCGGCTCCTGGGCCGGCTTTCGGGCTCGCTCAGGGGCGTGGATCTGCTGGTGGATCTGGGCCGGGACCAGTTCCTGCTGGTCTTCCCCCGCACCCCCAGGGCCGGGGCCGACACCGCCCTGGCGCGGCTGCGCCGGATCCTGGGCCCGGTGCCCATGGGCGCGACCCTGTGGAATCCCCTGCTGCGTCCGGACTGCGATGATCCCACTCTCCAGCCGGCCATCCGGCGGGCCCAGAGGGCCGTTCCGGAGGGACTGGAAGGATGCCAGAGGGAAGCCGATGATGGGGAGGTGGTGTGGAGCCTGCTGGAGTCCAGCCGCGAAAACCTCCTGGATGGGGCAGGCCAATGGTGAAACACGTGAAGGGGAAGGTCCCGATGGAGATGCAATTGAACCACTCAACTATCGCTGTCCCAGGTCCGGAATCCATGGTGGAGGTGAATCCGGTCCCGGATCCGGAAACCCTGAAAACCTGGTATCGGACCATGCAGATGGGGCGGATCCTGGACGACAAGGCGCCCAACTACCTGAAGCAGGCCATCGGCTGGTCCTACCACGCCCCCTGCGCCGGCCATGACGGCATCCAGCTGGCCCTGGGCCTGACCTTCCGGCAACGGAAGGACTACCTGTTTCCCTACTACCGGGACCTGCTCACCTGCCTCGCCGGGGGACTCACCCCGCTGGAAGTCATTCTCAACGGCATCTCCAAGGCCGGGGACGTGGCGGGCGGCGGCCGGCACATGTCCAACCATTTCGCCAAACCCGAGATCGGGATCCAGAACGTCTCCAGCTGCACCGGCAACCATGCCCTGCACGCTGCGGGGCTGGCCCGGGCGGTCAAGTACTACGGTTCCGACGCCATCGTCTTCTGCAGCCAGGGAGAGAGCAGCGTTTCCGAGGGCTATTGCTACGAGGCGATCAACGGCGCCAGCCTGGAGCAGCTGCCGGTGGTGTTCGTGATCCAGGACAACGGCTACGGCATCTCGGTGCCCAAGTCCGACCAGACCGCCAACGAGCACGTGTGCGACAACTTCACCGGCTTCCTGAACCTGAAGATCGTCAAGTGCGACGGGCTGGACCCGGTGGATTCCATGCGAGCCCTGAACGAGGCGCTGGCGTTCGTGCGCTCCGGGGCCGGCCCGGCCATGGTCTATGCCCTGTGCGTGCGCATCGGCAGCCATTCCAACAGCGACAAGCACGAACTCTACCGTCCGCCCGAGGAACTGGCCGAGGCCCGCCGGAAGGATCCCCTGCCGCGGTTCCGGACCTACTGCCTGGAGCACGGAGTGGCCGAGGCGGAACTGGTGGACCTGGAGCAGCGCAACCTTGCGGACTACAACGAGGCTTCCACCGCGGCGCTGCTGGCGCCGAATCCGGACCCGGCCAGCATCCACGAGTTCGTGGTGCCGGCGCCCTGGGTGCCTGCGGACTTCCCGGACGGCCTGCCCACCGGAACCGGCACGGCGGTCAGCATGCTCACCGCCATCAACCAGACCCTCAAGGAGGAGTTCCGGCGCAACCCCGACACCTTCATCTGGGGCCAGGACGTGGCCTACCGGGACAAGGGCGGCATCTTCAACATCACCAAGGGCATGCAGCAGGAATTCGGGCGCTCGCGGGTGTTCAACGGTCCCATCGCCGAGGATTTCATCACCGGCACGGCCAACGGCTTCTCCCGTTTCAGCGACAAGATCCGGGTGGTGGTGGAAGGGGCGGAGTTCGCCGACTACTTCTGGCCTGCGGCGGAGCAGATGGTGGAGCTCTCCCACGAATACTGGCGCACCAACGGCCAGTTCTCGCCCAACATCACCATCCGCCTGGCCAGCGGCGGCTACATCGGCGGCGGGCTCTACCACAGCCAGAACATCGAGGGCTGGCTCACCACCCTGCCCGGGATCCGGGTGGTGGTGCCCGCCTTCGCCGACGATGCCGCGGGACTGCTGCGCACCTGCCTGCGTTCGAAGGGGGTGACGATGTTCCTGGAGCCCAAGTTCCTCTACAACTCCGCCCAGGCCAAGGCTTTCTATCCACCCGAGTTCGCCATTCCGTTCGGCAAGGCCAGGGTCCGCAAGGAAGGCACCCGGCTGACCGTGTTGGCCTACGGCACCCCGGTGCATTTCGCCCTGGAGGCCGCCCGCAAGCTGGAGGCCGAGGGGATCAGCGTCGAGGTGATCGATCTGCGCAGCCTCAACCCCCTGGATACCGCCACCATCTTCGCCAGCGTCAAGAAGACCCACCGGGCCATGGTGGTGCACGAGGACAAGGTGTTCGGCGGCTTCGGCGGCGAGGTGGCCGCCCAGATCAGCCAGGAATGCTTCCCCTGGCTGGACGCCCCGGTGGCCCGGGTGGGATCGGAGTTCACCCCGGTGGGCTTCAACCGGATCCTGGAACGGGCCATCCTGCCCAACACCGACAAGGTGCTGGAGGGGATGCGCAAAGTCCTGGCGTTTTAGATGCTCAGTCGCGACTCCAGGTAGGCGGCGAGGGCGTGCTGGTATTCCTTGACCAGTTCCTCCCGCTCTTGGGGCGGCGCATCGGCGTGGAGCAGATACATGCTCTTGATGATCTGGATGGAGACCTGGGCCATGCGGTAGGCAGCCTGGGCTGAAAGCGCCGGCCGCTTGCGCCGGAACAGCCCCGCCATGCGCTCGCGCAGGCGGTTTCGCGCTTCCTGGTTGTGCTTGTGCTTCACCGGTGCGTCGAGGATCGGGAAGTAGGCCGGGTGGTCCTCTACAAAACGGTTCATCACCTCGATGAGCTGGTGGGCGATCTCCCGGACCGGGCTCGCCGCCGTGGCTTCCTCGTCCAGGTGGGCCCAGCGCGCTTCCATCTCGCCGGAATAGCGGTTCCGGAGGGCCAGGACGACCGATTCCTTGTTCGGGAAGTATTGATAGAGGGTTCCGATCGAGGCCTTGGCCCGGTCGGCGATCCCGGTCATGGTGGCGGCCTCGTAGCCGACCTCGGCCAGCAGGGCCTCGGCGGCCGCCAGCAGCTGCGCCAGCCGCCGTTCGCCGCGTTCCTGCTGGGGGGCCCGCCTTGGGGTTGGCATTGTTGAGGACATGCTCATATTCTAAACCCGGAATAAACATGAGGCTAACCTCACGTTTTGGGAATTTCATTCATGGCATCTGCAGGGGAGTGGTGGACCGGGAACCGATTGATCCCCTGATCTGGAAGATGGCCGCTGTGGTCATGCTTGGTCCGCTGATGACCAACCTGGACTCCACGGTGGTCAACGTTTCCCTGGCCAGACTGGGCCAGGATCTGCGGGTGCCGCTCCCCACCATCCAGTGGGTCACCACGGGGTACCTGCTGGCCCTGGCCCTGATGCTGCCTATGAGCGGCTGGCTGGTGGACCGGATCGGCGCCAAGCGGGTCTACCTGGTCTGCTTCACCACCTTCTCCGCCACCTTCGCGCTGCTGTGCGCCTTCCACGTCGCGACGGTCCTGGCCGCGCTACGGCTCCCGCCCAACCAAGTCTGAGTCATCCCAGCTGAACGTTACTGTCGATTATCCATGTCATCGGAGTATTCGCAGATCTCGACCTTGTCCAGGTGGAGATAGTTCCCGGGATTGATTTGCAGTCGCACATAGCGCGCGGAGTATTCGCCAAAGACTTCTATCGTCAGCGGATTGTCACCCTTGATGCCGCCGAAGGTATGTCCTCCGCCGCGATAATAGTCATTGGCGGCTTTGCTCTGGTTGTCCCACTGGGTCGTCCAATTCTTGCCGTCACTGGAGACCTTCACCTTCAGGGAGTCGGCCCGGTCGCTGCAGCAGTCCTGGCGGTTGTAGATCATGATGGCGCCGAGGCGGACCTCACGGCCCAGGTCCACCTGCCACCAGGCCCCGTCCTTGTCGTTATTGTCGGTATGGAACCCGAACTTGCCGGTCTTGGGTCCATCCACCCCGCCCTGGGCTTCTTTATTTTTGTCTTGGTACTGCGACCATTGCGCAGAGACGCTGCTCTGGGTGCATTTCTTGCCCGCGGCGATATTGGGGCCAAAAAAGGATGCGATGTCGCTGGCCGATAACCCGGCCGGTAACACCATGGCGATCAGGGCCACCGCGATGATCAGCTTGGGCAGGTGCGATCGGATGGGCATCGGGGCATCCTTGACAGGGCGGTTGGGATCGGGGGTTGGGCTGGGCCCGGCCAGCAACGGGGAGGCGCGGTTGGCCTGACTAATGAAAGTTAAATAAATATCTCGATCTGTCAATGCCCTTTTGGGCAGTAGCCATCCGGGTCGGTTGCGAGAGCAACCAACCCGGATGGTCACGGCGTTGCCGGGCACAAGCAGCCGTAAGCTCGCGAGCGATCTAACGGCTCATAGGAGCCTGCCCAGGGCGATGAGCAGCATCCGCCGCACCGGTTCGGCCGCCCCCCACAGGAGCTGGTCGCCCACGGTGAAGGCGGTGAGGTATTCGGGGCCGAAATTCATCTTCCGGATCCGTCCCACCGGGACCGTAAGCCGGCCGGAGACCGCGGCGGGGGACAGTTCCCGAAGCGTCGCCGACCTGGTGTTTTCCACCACCTGGGCCCAAGGATTGTGGGCCCTCAGGGCTGCTTCAATCTCCGGCAACGGCACGTCCCGGGTCAGCTTGATGGTGAGGGCCTGGCTGTGGCAGCGCATGGCGCCGATGCGCACGCACTGGCCGTCCACGGGGATGGTCCGGGCGGCGCCGAGGATCTTGTTGGTCTCGGCCTGCCCCTTCCACTCCTCCTTGGTCTGTCCATGCTCCCAGGCCTTGTCGATCCAGGGGATGAGGCTGCCCGCCAGGGGCGCGCCGAACTGCTGGGTGGGGAATCCGGGATCCCGCAGGGTGGCCGAGACCGCCCGGTCCAGGTCCAGGATCGGGCCCTGTTCCTCCAGCAGGCCCGGATCCACGTTGCCGATGGCCCGCATCTGGCGGACCAGTTCCCGCATGTTCCTGGCGCCCGCGCCCGAGGCGGCCTGGTAGGTCATGGTGCTCATCCACTCCACCCAGCCCTGGGCGAACAGGCCCCCGAGCCCCATGAGCATGAGGCTCACGGTGCAGTTGCCGCCGATGAAGTCCTTCACGCCCCGGCCCAGGGCCTGGTCGATGGCCGCGCGGTTCACCGGGTCCAGCACGATCAGGGCGTCCTCACGCATGCGCAAGGTGGAGGCGGCATCCAGCCAGAGCCCCTTCCAGCCCGCCGCCCGCAGCGAGGGATGGATCCGGGTGGTGTAGTCGCCGCCCTGGCAGGTGACGATGATATCCATGGCCGCCAGTGCGCCGAGGTCGTAGGCGTCGCCCAGGGGCGCCGCGGACGCGGCGGGTCCCGTCCCGCCGCTCTGGGAGGTGGAAAAGAAATGAGGCTCGAAACCGCCGTCGAAGTCCTTTTCCTCCTCCATCCTGCCCATGAGGACGGAACCTACCATGCCGCGCCAACCGATGAAACCAACCTTCTCCACGTCGGTGCCTCCCAGATGCTTTTGTAGCAGCTATTTCCGGCAGACGTCCAGGCCTAGCTCGCTTCGGATCAATAGGCCGAGAGGTACTTGTCCAGTTCCCAGGGGGTGACCTCGAGCCGGTAGTCTTCCCACTCGGCCCGCTTGGCTGAGATAAAACGATCATATACGAGCCCGCCCAGGGCTTCCCGGATCACCGGGTCCCCCTCCAGTTCCTCCAGGGCCTCGGCCAGGGAGCCCGGCAGCACGTTCAGGGCGGTCCGGCGTTCCGCGTCGGAAAGCAGGTAGAGGTTCTCCTCGCTGGAGTCCGGCACCGGCAACTCGCGCTTGATCCCGTCCAGACCGGCCGCCAGCATCGCCGCCAGGGCCAGGTACGGATTGCAGCTGGGATCCGGGCAGCGCAGCTCGATCCGGGTGGACTTGGGCGCGTGGGAGCGGGGGATCCGGATCAGGGCCGAGCGGTTGATCCGGCCCCAGCTGATGAACACTGGCGCTTCGTAGCCGCCCAGCCGCTTGTAGGAATTCACCAGCGGCGCCAATACCGCGCACATGCCCCTGGCGTGGAGCAGTTGTCCGGCGATGAAACGCTTGGCGATCATGGACAACCCGTGGCTGTCGCCGGGATCGGAGAAGGCATTGCTGCCATTGGCCTTGAAGCTCAGGCTCTGGTGCACGTGCATGCCGCTGCCGGCGATGCCGCGGATCGGCTTGGGCATGAAGGTGGCGTAGAGGCCCTTGGCCTGGGCCAGGGTCTTGAGCACGAAGCGGAAGGTGACGATGTTGTCGGCGGTCTTCAGGGCGTGGGCGAACCGGAAGTCCATCTCATGCTGGCCCGGGGCGATCTCGTGGTGCATGGCCTCGGCTTCGATCCCGAAGGCGCTCAGGGCCTCGGTCATCTGCCGCCACAGCCCGGTGGCCACCATGTTGGTGGGCTGGTCGAAGTAGCTGGCGGTATCCACCGGGCGGGGCGGATTCACCGAGTTCTGGCCGTCCGGCTTGAGCAGGAAGAACTCCAGTTCGGGCCCGGCGTTGTAGACGAACCCCATCTGCTCGGCCTTCTTCAGCATGTTGGCGAGCACCGCCCTGGGATCGCCGAGGAACGGCTGGCCGTCCGGGGTGAACACGTTGCAGATCAGGCGCGCGGTCGCTTCGGCCCCCGAAAGCCAGGGCAGGATCGCGAAGGTGGACACGTCCGGCACCAGATGCATGTCGCTTTCGGCGATGCGGGCGAAGCCTTCGATGGAGGAGCCGTCGAACCAGATGCCGTGATTGAGGGTCGCCGCCAGTTCCTCCACCGGGATGGTCACGTTCTTGACCGCGCCGCCCACGTCCGTGAACTGCAGGTCGATGAACTTGATCTGGCGCTCGTTGACGAGGGCCAGGACCTGGGTCTGGGCGGCGGGGAGTTCGGTCATCGGTGCATCGCCTGCAGCCCGAAAGCCGCCACCACCAGCACCAGCAGCACCACCACGGCCATCAGCACCGACACGAAGGTCTGGCTGCGCCACCAGGGCAGTTCACGGGGGGGCGCCTCGACCCGGTCCAGGATCCCGGTGTCCACCGTTTCCAGGTGCTCCAGGTCGTGGATCAGGCTGCGCATGTCCGCATAGCGGGCCTCCAGGTTGCGTTGCATGGCCCGGGCCACCACCGCGGCGAGCTGGGGCGAGATGGCCTTGCCGATCTGGTCCAGCCGGGGCACGGTGCCCTGGAGGTGCAGGGACAGCACCACCATCTGGT
>Ga0302267_10003402_pt1 | contig 18323 bp, 9 predicted proteins | sample III_Bog_E1_3_FD_194555 | JGI IMG/M metagenome (GOLD analysis project Ga0302267, IMG submission 194555) | Peat permafrost microbial communities from Stordalen Mire near Abisko, Sweden - III_Bog_E1_3 | ecosystem: Environmental > Terrestrial > Soil > Wetlands > Peat | place: Sweden: Abisko... | reverse complement strand
GGCAGAATGGCACGGCCCAGAATATTTGTCAGCCACAGCAACAGCGACCCAGATTCCCCGGCATACGTAGATGCCTTGGTTGCCTCGCTGTCCACTGCGAATTTCGAAGTCCTCGTTGATCGCCATCGGCTCAAGGTTGGCGCAACGTGGCGGGACGAGATCTACACATGGATGGGCCTTTGCCATGCGGCAGTGATTCTGATCTCCGAGGCGGCCATTGGACCAGCTTCGATCTGGGTTCCGCGGGAGACCAGCATCCTGCTGTGGAGGCGAACTTTAGACCCGTCCTTTCAGGTTATTCCAGTGTTTCTTGGCGGCGTGAAGCCTGCAAGTCTGAAAGGTGGGGTGTTTGCGGATCTGAATCTGGAAGAGCTTCATGCGCTTTTCGGGACACATCCGGAGGGACTTGCCACAGACATCGCATCGGCTTTTTCATCACTCCATGCGCCGAAGACCCAACTGGAAGTTCTTGCAGACCGTCTAGCGGAGTTATTGCGTCCGTTGAGCGAACGGGCATTGCAGGAGGCGATAGCAAACTCTTCTGTTGCATTGAGTGAGTATCACCCTATTGCCGACCAGCGAGGAATGCTGGCTCTAAGCCTGCTGCAGACACCCATGCGGGAATCGCTGCCTGCGATTGAGGTATTGACCGAATTCCTGGAGGCGTCCAAGCTAGAACAGATTCTAGAAATGGTGGCCCCCTCATGGGTGGATCTCTGTGCGGCCCGTTGGTTGGCCGATTGCGGGCGTCGCATTGAGGATAAGCCTGCCGCAATCTTGAATGGGATGTCTCCCTTTTGTGCTCGGATGTATGTTGAGCGGGCGGCCTGCAAGCCTCCGCGGACTCGCTGGCCAATCGTCCATCCAAGCGGAGTCCATGGAGAGGCTGCAGCTCTGGAGATAGCGGATGAGGTAATTCATGCGCTCCTTCTGGAATTTCGGTTGGTTGATGAGTCTGGACCCACGAATATAAGAAGTAGGCTTATGAGTCTTCTGCGGGAGCGTCAACTTGCAGGTCGCCCAGTCTTTGCATCCTTAAAGGATTCGCCAGCCGTTCGTCTTGCTCTTCCTGAACTGCAGAGAATGTTGCCATGGGTAACTTTTATTGTGCTCAGTGGCCGCGAGCTTCCCGAGTCGGGCGCCTTCCGCGGAGTCAACGTCCGGTATGTTCAACCAGAGCTTGCACAAGGCGCAGAAGAGAGGGCGATCCTCGACTTTGACTATGTTCGAAGCGTAATCAGACCATAGAAAGCGGAGTTTACGAAATGTCGATGGGATACAGAAAGAGATTTGATCCAAGCAGCACACAGAAATTTGAGGAGGAATCGAGTTCGGAGAGCACCGGCGATGCCGGATGTTCGATGTATGTGTACACCGACGAGATCGTCCTGGCTGTCAACATCGCACTTGCGACGGGTCGGCCGCTTCTTGTGCGCGGTCCGACCGGATGCGGGAAGTCAACGCTTGCGCGCAATGTGGCTCGTACGTTGGGGCGAAGGTACTACGAGAGCGTAATTACATCAAGAACCCAGGCGCGGGACTTGCTTTGGGAGGTCGATTTGCTCAGGCGGCTTCAGGATGCCCAGGCTCAGCAGTTGGCCCACGGTCTGGATTCGTATGTGTCTCCCGGAGTTCTTTGGTGGGCATTTGACCAAGAAGGAGCGCGCGCTCAGGTGCATCGATCACGGACGCGAGCGGGCTCAGCCTTTGAACCCGGGGAATACCTGCAGGGTGAGAATGCCGTAGTGTTGCTCGATGAGATAGATAAAGCAGATCCTGATGTTCCAAACAATCTGCTTGTACCGCTAGGGGCGCTCAGTTTTCGCGTGGAGGAGACAGGAGAGGAAGTACGTGCGCATGTGCCGCCTCTGGTCTTCCTGACCACGAACGATGAACGTGATCTTCCGCCTGCATTTGTCAGGCGTTGTGTGGAGTTGAAGATCAAGAGCCCATCATCGGATCAACTGATCGAAGTTGGCACGGCCCATTTTACGGATGTATCGGAGAATCTGCTGAAGTCCGTGGCAGAGATTTTTGCCAGTTCGAACGAATTCAGTACGAATGTGCCGAGCACTGCGGAATATCTGGATACCGTTCAAGCCTGCATCCATCTTGGTATCGAGCCTGGATCGGAGCTTTTCAAGACCTTGTCTAGGGTTACAGTTTGGAAGCATGGACGAGTTGCACCGACCAACGAGGGGCTATGAGCCTTAGCAGTGGGCACTCTGACTGGTTAAAGGCTGTTTGCGAGTTGATGCCCTCGAATACCGAGGAGTTGGAAGCAGTTACTAAGCTGCTGGGGTATCAATTGCGGACGGCAGCGCAGCAGAAGAGCGCCTCTGTTCGTTCCCGCCAACGCCCTCAACGCCAAGCCGAGTCTGAGCCTGCTCCTTTAGTTGAAACCACGAAAGCGGAGGGCAAACCACGAAAGCGAGTGGACTCTGTGTTGACCCAAGTCGAGGACGGGAAGGGCAAGGTTCCTGATTGGCTTTTTTCTGCGCCACAACTGGAAGAGCGGCAGGCGAGGGTTGTTTCGAATCCTGTTGCTTTCGAGGCCTTGTTTGCGTCCCGATCGGTGCGCGCTATCCTGAGTGGCGCGCTTGCCACCCCTTCCGAGGATGGGCCAATGGACATAGTGAAGGCGATCGATCTCATCTGCCAGGGTGAGGCGATCCGCAGGACACCTCGTCATTCCATTGCTACCATGACGCGTGGTGTGCAATTGCTTCTGGATTCAAGCCCACTGATGCAACCCTTTTTTTCAGATCAGAACAATCTTCGAGACGAAATAGTTCGCGTGGTGGGCCGTGACCGGACCGAAGTGCAGTGTTTTTCTGGCATTCCCAGCAGAGGGATTGGCACAGGCCCAGTGGACGAATGGCTCGACTATCGGCCTCCTACACAGGGGACAACGGTGGTTGTTGTCACCGATTTTGCCATCGGAAAGTCTCGGGAATTCTTCGCCTCACCCGACGAAAAGGAATGGGTGCAATTCGTGAACATGCTGGCGCGCCTGCGGTGTCCGGTCCTTGCAATGGTTCCTTATCCGCCGAGTCGATGGCCCAGAGTGCTTTCAAAATGCTGTTCCATCTTGCAATGGGACCGCGCCACCACCGCTTCAATAGTAAAGCGCACTCTTCCTGACGGGCTCAAGAGTAGTAGGAGTTAGCTGTGGCACGATTGAGTACACCGCACGAAATGATTGAAAGCCTGCCCCCGACAGTGGTCGATCTGGCCGAAGCGGTGTCACTTGCCATCCGAATTGAACCCCAACTCTTGAGAAGGGTGCGGTTAGAACTCCTGCCTGAACTTGATGCCAGTGCAGAGGCCGACCTGTGGTTCAGCGATCTGGTCGAAGTCAGGGCCTATTCAGGGATAGTCTTTGAACACAACATTTCCGATATTCTTCGGCAAAGGCTGGCACAGCGGCCCAAATTTTTGGAAGCAGCCTGGCGACTTGTTGAGAGGAGTCATTTGAGCCATTCCCCTGCAATTCTGGCAGAGGAGAGGTTGGCTTATTTGGCCCTTGCGGGAAAGCAAGATGAGATGAGGGCTTTGCTGCAGACCCTGGTGGCCACCCTTGTGTCGCCGCGCGGACAGGATATCGCGGCCTGGGTGGCCAGAGCGTACAGTCGCCTCCCGGCTCAAGTGAAATCGGTTGAAGAAGCTCAGATGTTAGCGTTAGGGGCGAGCCTCCGACTCTCCAACGGCGATTTCATGCCCCGGCAAGAGACACTTCTTGATCACGCCAAAGACTGGGCGGATTGGCTTTCCCCCAAGAGCTTTGAGTCACTCTCATTCGGTATCACGCTGCTCGAAGATGGCGTTGAATTTGGTCCTGTCGGACGGCCGAAATCTCATCGCATTGAGATTCCGAAGACCTCGCCTCCATTGGTTGAATTGAGCTGGCACGACGGAGCTATAAGACGGGTTGAACTGCTGCCTCTTCGGCCCCAAGGCATCGAGAGCATTGAGTTTGGGCCTGCGGTGCGTGAAGTGCAAGTGCGGACACTGCTGGGGCAATGCTACAGACTCTCGACGGCGCATCCGGAAAGGGTGCAGAGGCTACAGAAGGTCAAGGCACCGCGGGTCTCGATCACCTACGACGTTGAGGTTGGCGATCAGATTGAGATGAAGGAACTCCCGTTTGTTGTCGGGGTACTTGCCAATCTACAAGGCGGACCTGCCACTGCAATGGACCGTCCTTCGTTGCGAAAGTTTCTCGATATTGATGGCGATAACTTCGATCAGGTAATGGCTCAGATTTGTCCGACACTGCGCGTTGCAGTCATAGGCTCATTGCGCGATAGCAAGCAAGAAAGATTAATTGAGCTGGTATTCAGGGAGATGAATGACTTCGCTCCGTCCGCAATCATTCGGCAAGTACCTTGGTTGCGCGGTTTATTGGAGATCCGTGAAGAAGCAGTGGACCTTTTGGAACAGGCAGCCAAAGCGCCGGACAGCGAGAGGTTTGCTGGCAAGTTGGCTGAATACAAAGAAAGCCGATACAAGCTTGGATTGAACGAAGAAAACTTGGGTATGGCGGGATTGTCGACTGGCGACATTGAGGAAGCAGTGGAGAAGAATATTGCTGCGATTGACGCCGAACTTACGGACGAATTGCGCAGGATACTCCATCATCCAAGCTTTCAGAACCTTGAAGCTAGGTGGAGAGGGTTGGCGCACCTTGTGTTTCAGACTGAATGCTCTGAGAGATTGAGAATCAAAGTGCTGAACATGAGCAAGCAGGAATTATACGTGGATATGCAGGACTCTTCGGTGGAGACCTCCAGTCTGTTTCGGTTGATCTATGAGGAGCAGTTTGGCGTCTTTGGCGGCGCACCTTTTTCTGTTCTTGTGGGTGATTATGAGTTCGACCGGAGTGAGGACGATGTTGAGCTTTTGGAGCGAATCGGGCAGGTAGCTGCCGTAGCCCAGGCACCCTTTCTGGCGGGTGTTTCTCCGGAGTTATTCAATGTTTCTGATTTCAGGATATTAAGCCAGACCAGAGATATCGCCAGGGTGTTTCATGCCCCGGAATATTCCAGATGGAAGGAATTTCGCAATTCGGACAGTTCTTTATATGTTGGGCTGACACTCAATCACATGCTGTTGCGCTCGCCGTATGCCGAGGAGACGCATTCGTTTGATGAGTTCAGGTTCGACGAGGGGGTGAATGGGAAAGACACGTCGAAGTACCTGTGGGGCAACTCGGCATACGCGCTGGCGGCTCGCATGACCGAAGCGTTCTCCCGGTACAGTTGGTGTGCGTGTATTCGAGGAATTGAGGGTGGCGGGCTAGTGGAAGGGCTGCCTATTCATAGATTCCGCACGGATGAGGGAGAGATGGATCTGAGAGGCCCAACCGAGGTGGCCATCACGGACCGCCGCGAGAAGGAGCTTGCCGACCAGGGGTTCATCCCTCTTGTGCCTTGCAAAGGCAAAGACTATGCCGCATTCTTCAGCGTTCAGACCTGCCATGTGCTCAAGATCTATGACACAGCCGAGGCTAACGAGAATGCCAGCGTTGCCGTGCAGTTGCCATACATCATGGCTCTGTGCCGCTTCGCGCAATACATGATTGCGATGATGCGCGATAAGATTGGCTCATCGATGAGTCAGGCACAGTGCGAGAGATACCTCAACCAGTGGGTTTCCAGTTATGTCGTTGCGGATGACAATGCGAGCGCGTATGTAAAGGCGGAGCGTCCACTGCGCGAGGCGCGCGTGGAGGTGCTCGAGTCAGAGACTAGTCCCGGCAGGTTGAGGGCTGTCGCCTATCTGCGGCCACACTTTCAGTTGGATGAGCTCACCATCAGCCTGCGAATTGTGTTCGCTCTCCCTGGTTCAGTTAGCAGTTAGAGCATTCCTAGCAAACCGGGCTGGACCGAAGAGTGGACTTTTGCGCGTATCAATGGGAAAACACAGTCTTCAACTTTCAGCAGCAAGAATGAACCGATAATCCAGGAAACGAATCATTCTGAGGAAACCTCGCATGAACAGAAGCCAGCATCGCCGCAGTTTCGATGGATTCATTGTTGGTATTGTGTTTGCCGCTGTGGTTATGGACCTAACGCTGGGTTATGCAGGGCTATCCGCCTACTCAACCGCTCAGAAGGAGGGATGGGACGCACTCGATATCGGCTACAAGTCCCTTCAGATTCTGTTGATGAGCGGGCCGAGCCTGAAGCCGCCTATTCCGTGGATGCTCCATACGGCGCGTTTCCTGGGATCGGCGATCGAACTGAGCTTCGCCTTCTGGATTGTGCTGCGGCTTGTGCCGGACGCATGGCAGATGTTGCTTTACCGGTTTCCGTTCGGTCGCAAGCGCGTGATTGTCTGCGGCTCGGGTGAGTTGGCAGAGCATCTGGCACAGCAGGCGCAGTGTCAGCATAAACGCGTTCTGGTGATCGACCCGCTCTGCAACGCCAGTCAGCGGCAGATCCTGCGGCAGCAAGGGATGGTGGGCATGGAGGGCGATCCGCGTCTGCCGGAGTTGCTGAATCTTGCTCTGCTGCATCGTTCCGAGCGGTTGATCGCCGCGACGGAGAGCGATGCGGACAACCTTGCCATTGCCGGAGCAGCCCACAAATGGCTCGCTGGGGCCAAGGGGGGTCAGCACGAGGTTACCTGCCATCTGCTGATCGCTGACCACGCCCTGCGCGCAGAGTTGAATGATCATTTAAGGCGAACCAAGCACTCCGGACGGTGCCGGACCATTGTGGGCGATCTCAATCAACCTCTTGCTGCCGCTCGCCAGGCGCTTGCAGATCATCCGTTGGACTTCCTGCCGATCCGCGAAGGAGATACAACCATCGCGCATCTGATTGTTGTGGGGACCGGGCAAAACGCGCAGGCGCTTGCGCTGCACGCGGCTCAAATTGCGCACTTCGCCAATGAGGTGAAGGGCGATCACCGCTTACACCTTACGATTGCCACTCCAGAGGAATCCCTCTATCAGGCGGTGCTGGCCGATCATCCGGCGCTCGCTTCGGTCTGCGATCTTGATTGCCTGCTTCTGCCCGCCAGTCGTGCAGAGAGGATTGCGAGCTTGTCCGGGTGCTGCCGTCCCGATGAACTCATCAGCTTTGCCTTCGCACTGGACGGCGCGCTCAACGACGGCAACAACCTGAGCTATGCACTGAGTTTGCGGGCCGCACTGCAGAAGCCTCCGCAGTTGGAGCAACTCAAGGCGCCACCGCAGATTCTGATTCACCAGAGCACTGAGCGCGGCCCGGTTGCCTACTTTCAGCAACAGCAGCCGAGTTCGAGCGGCGTGGCGCTCCACTTCTTCGGCATGGTGGAGCATTGCATGCAATGGGACAGCCTGTTCCATGAGCGCATCGACCAACGGGCGGAGGCTATCCACAAGAAGTACAACGAGAAGCACGCGGCCGAAAACTACCCGGCATGGGGTGCGCTGAGCGAGGATGATCGCAATGCCAATCGTCAGGCGGCGGGGCATATCAGCGTCAAGCTGCGGGCACTGGGAGTTCATGTGGAGCCGCTAGACCATCGACGCGAGCGTGTCACGGAGTTTCTGCCCCAGGAGCGGGATTTGCTGGCGCAGATGGAACACTTGCGCTGGAACGCCGGAAAGTTACTGGCCGGGTGGCAGTGGGGTTCGGTGAGTGACAAGCCCAACAAAATCAATAAGTGCATCTGCTCATGGGACCAGCTGCCGGCCGATGAAAAAGATAAGGACTATGAGCAGATCGATCTGATTCCCCAGGTTCTCCACGACACCGGCTGGGGAATTTACCGTCTTCCACGCAAGGATTCTTACGACGCGTGATACAAAGGTAGCAACTAAAGACAAGCTATTTCGGCAGCAGCAGAGGAGTAAGATGACCAACCCTCGGCGCAACCGCATCTTTATCAGCTATAGCCACAAGGAGCGCGACTGGTTCGAGCGAATTCGTGCCGTCTTTGCGGCCGACCATCGCAACGGACGCATCGACGCCTGGAGCGACCTGGAGCTGGAGTCAGGCAAGGACTTCCGCCCGCAGATCCTTGAGGCCATCGACACGGCGCGGGTTGCTGTTCTACTGGTTTCGTCCGGCTTCCTGGAGTCGCCCTTCATCCTCGACGAGGAACTGCCCGCCATCCGCAAGGCGGAGGCCGACGGGTTGACCATCCTCTGGGTTCCGCTCACGGGCAAGTTCTACGGCCCGGAGGCCCACCCCAAGGCCAACCTGCTCAAAGATCTGCACGCGATCGGCAACCCCAGTAAGCCCCTCGCCGAGCAGGATGAGTTCAGCTTTGGGAAGACCATCCGCGAGCTCTGCCGGCAGGTGGACGAGCACGTGGGCCTCAACCGCCAGTACCGCAACCTGCCGTTCCTCTCCATAGGAGACTTCTTCAAGGGCCGCGAAGACGAACTGAAACGCATTGAGCAGACGCTCGGTAGCCACGGTGCGGCGGCCATTACACAGGCCGGGGCGCGCGCCATCACCGGCCTGGGCGGCATCGGCAAAACCCGCCTCGCCGTCGAATACGCCTGGCGCAACGCCACCGCCTTCAACGCCCTGCTCTTTATCCGTGGCGACTCGCCGGCCGAGCTCGAAGCCAACTTTGCCCGGCTTGTGGAGCCCACGGCCCTTGACCTGCGCGAGTACGACACCGAGGCTGGCAACCCGCAGATGCAGCGGATGGCCGTGCTCCGCTGGATGGAGCAGTACCCGGGCTGGCTGCTCATCATTGACAACGTGGACACCGTGGAAGCCGTAAAGGCTGTGCAGGGTCTGCTCACCCAACTCAAGGGCGGCCAGGTGCTCATCACCTCGCGCAGTCCCCGCCATGGCAAGGTCGCCACCGTCGCGCTCGACGTGCTCAGTGAAGATGCAGCAATCGCCTACCTGCTCCAGATGACTGAAGGCTGGCGGCAGACCAAGCCCGAGGACGCGGAGCAGGCACTCCAACTCGCCCGCAGCCTCGACCGGCTGGCGCTTGCGCTCGAAATGGCCGCGGCCTACATCAAGACCATGCACGACTCTTTTGCAGGCTACCTGCGGCTGTGGGAGGCGCAACGCGGCCTGCTGCTCGACCATCACGATCCAGAGGAGTCCACCTATCCGGTCAGTGTGGCCCGCGCCTGGCTCACCAGCGTGGAGCGGCTCAAGCCATCCTCCCTGCGCATGTTGCGCATTCTCTCCTTTCTAGCCCCCGCGCCCATCCCGCGCACGCTCTTTGAGGCTCAAGGCGGTCCCTTCGCTGCGGACAGCGAAGAGGAACTGCCGGAAGCCGAACAGTTTCAGCAGACACACCAAGCCCTGCGGGCGATGAATGAGCTGGAGTCCTTCTCGCTCGTCGGCTGGAAAAGCGAGTCGGTTGGCTACACCATCCACACCCTCGTGCAGGAGGTCACCCGCCAGGCCATCCCTGCGGAAGAGAACAAGCCGCTGCTCACCACCGCCCTGCGCTGGGTCGACAACGGTTTCGTGGGCGATCCACAGGATGTGCGCAACTGGCCAGCGCTCCGCCCCCTCGAGCCTCATGCGCTCGCAGTAACGCAAGCGGCCGACAAGGCAGAACTCTCCGAACCCACCGCCCGGCTGATGAACGAAATCGCCCTGTTGCTTCAGGCCATGAATCGACTAGCCGAGGCGGAGCCTCTGATGCGCCGCGCGCTGGCCATCGACGAAGCAAGCTATGGTAAAGATCATCCGAATGTCGCGATCCGGCTCAACAACCTCGCCCAATTGCTTCAGGACACGGACCGGCTCGACGAGGCAGAGCCTCTGATGCGCCGCGCGCTGGCCATCGACGAAGGAAGCTATGGTAAAGATCATCCGAATGTCGCGATCCGGCTCAACAACCTTGCCCTATTGCTCAAGGACACGGACCGGCTTGATGAGGCGGAGCCGATGATGCGTCGCGCGCTGGCCATCGACGAAGCAAGCTATGGTAAAGATCATCCGAATGTCGCGATCCGGCTCAACAACCTTGCCCTATTGCTCAAGGACACGGACCGGCTTGATGAGGCGGAGCCGATGATGCGCCGTGCGCTGGCTATCGACGAAGCAAGCTATGGTAAAGATCATCCGCTGGTAGCGATCCGGCTCAACAACCTTGCACAATTGCTTCACGCCACGAACCGGCTGGCCGAGGGAGAGCCGATGATGCGTCGCGCGCTGGCCATCGACGAAGCAAGCTATGGTAAAGATCATCCGTTGGTAGCGATCCGGCTCAACAACCTTGCCCTATTGCTTCAGGACACGGACCGGTTCGCAGAAGCGGAACTATTGATGCGGCGCGCCGTGGAAATCCGCCGCAAGTCTCTCGTTCCGCGCCATCCTAGGACCAGAGGAAGTATCGAATCACTTGCCCAAATCCTCGAGGGCCAAGACAAACACAAGGAGGCCGCCGGGGTTAGGCAGTGGCTGGATTGACGGATTCTGCCTCTTTCACAGAGATCCATGTAGAGATTCTAAGAACGGTCGTATGAAAGGACAGGTATCATGCCCAAATTCGATCCCCTCCCTTACCGCATCCGCATCGGCATAGTCGGCCGACGCTCGCTGTTGGAAGTGAAAGAGTTGAGCCGTTGCTTGTCGGAGTTTCTTGGCGACTTTCCTACGGGACCCTTCTGGCAACTCTTCAAGGCCAGCCAGCGTGAGCCGCTTGCCAAACTGCACGCGGAAGCCCGCACGCCAATCTTTCTTGAGCTGCTGAGCCCTCTGGCCGAAGGCGCTGACCGGCTGGCTGCGGAGGTTGTGCTGGCCCGCAAAAGCCAGCATCTATGGCCCGAAGGCAGCCTGCGTGCTGTGCTGCCGCTGGCGGAAGCTGAGTATCTGACTTCCTTCGAGGTACCCGGCTCGACAGAGGAGTTCCGCAAGCTGCTTGCCGCATCCCGCCGCCCCGTTCGCCTGGACACCTGCCTCGATACCTGCAGATCGCAGGCAGGAGTGCGCACCTTTGGGAATGCGGGAGATCTGCGTAACCGGGCTTACGACGGGGCCGGCCGTTACGTTGTGGACCACTGCGACTTGCTGATTGCCCTGTGGGATGGCCAGCACAAGCCACTCCGTGCGGATGGCAGCAAGGAACACGACGGCACCCTCGATGCCGTCAATTACGCGCGCATTGAGGGCGTGCCGGTCTACCGCATCTGGACCGACGGCGAGGAGTTGCTCAATCCGGATGCACTTGAGTCGCTCGATCTCTCTGCGGCTCAAGGCATCGATCTCTATAACCATCGTCCGGTTCTTGCCTCAGCGGCTGACGCCGAGCTTGCCTGCCTCGAACAAGACCTCTTTGCAAAGTACCCAGAGTCCGCGGTGATTCCGGACGCTGCCCGCCACCTTGCGCGGCAGATGCTGTTTCCTCATTACTGCCGCACATCGGTGGTGGCAGACGAATGCCAGCGCCAGTATTACGACGTAGGCAAATGGGGTTATACACTGGCTGCGGTCGCGGTCGCCTGCGCCGCGGTCGGCGTCCTGTTTGAGCCGGTTGCGCCGGTTGCGTTCCTGGCTGAGATTGTGGCTCTGGCCTGTATCTGCTGGATGAAGGAGCGGGCGCGGAAGAATCACGCCCACGGCACCTGGATCGAGCACCGCTTTCTGGCCGAGCGGCTCAGGGCAGCCCAGTTTATGGCCCTCTGCGGCGTGGAACCCAGGCCCATGGAAGTGCCCGAGTACATGGAACACTCCCAGTCAGAGAATGATTGGACGATCCACGCCTTTGACGAAATCTGGTCGCGCCTGCCGGACTTTACGCAAGCGGAGACGCGCAACAGCCACCCCGCGCCGGGCCAGTTCAAGGATGCCGCTAACTACATCTGCAAGGTGTGGATCGGCGAGCAAGAGAGCTATCACAAGAGAAAGAGCCAAACCGAAGGAATGTGGCGCAAGAGGCTCTCATGGATCGGCGAGGTTGTTCTCCCACTCAGCATCCTGGCCGCTACCCTGCATCTGCTGCTGTTTGGGCTGCATTGGTGGATTGAGATACCGAAACTCTCCGAAGGGATTGCGCGCTTTTTGATCTCCTTCATTGCGCTGGTTGCGCCTGCCGTCAGCGCGTCCATTGCGGGCTTTACAGCGCATCGCGAACACCAGCGTCTGGAAAAGCGCAGTGCAAACATGGTCCGTCAGCTAGCTGTCCTCGGCCGGCGCATGGATGCGGTGGAGACCGACGATGAGTTTCGTTCGATGCTTCAGGATCTCGATGAAGAAGTGATGCTCCGCGAGCTTCAGGACTGGCTCATGCTGATGAAGTATGTGGAGATCAAGGCGGGATGAAGATGGCTCTCTGCCACATCTTCATCCTGCCTTCGCTTCCGGCTTGCCGTACTATTTCACGCCGCGTGCAAACAGGATGTGGACACCGACATAGGATAGCGATGCCGGCTAGAGAATTTCTAATTTAAGTATTTACATTTATGCAATAATATTGCTGCCAGTGGAGAGGGGGCAGGATGCAATCCTATTCGCAGGATTTGCGTGAGCGCGTGTTGTGGGCACTGGATCGCGGCGAGAGACCGAGTTCGATTGCGCGGCGTCTGGAGGTGAGCCGCGTCTGGGTTTATCAGGTTCGCGATCGCGCACAGAAGTTGGGCAAGCGGACCAGTTTTCAGATCGGCGGCCATCGCCGTTCGCGAGTGGCAGAGATGGAATCGGTACTCCGCGCCTGGATCGCAGCAGAGCCGGATCTGGCGTTGTCGGAATTGTCCGCACGTTTGGCCAAGCAGGATGTTTTGATCAAGCCCGGGGCACTGTGGCATCAGTTGAACAAATGGAATCTCACCTTCAAAAAAAACCCTGCACGCCAGCGAGCAAGAGCGCGAGGACGTGCAGCAAGCACGGCGAGCATGGGTTGAAGCGTTGCCGAAGATGGATGCAGAAAAGCTCGTATTTATTGACGAAACGTGGACATCGACCAGCATGACGCGGCGTTGTGGGCGCGCTCCGAAGGGCAAACGTTGCATCGCTTCAGCTCCGCACGGGCACTGGAAGACAACTACCTTTGTGGGTGCTCTGCGCCGCCGAAAAATGACCGCGCCAATGGTCACGGACGGGCCGATCAACGGGGAGATGTTTCTTGCGTATGTGCGCGAATTCCTGTGTCCAACGCTGCAACCGGGAGACATCGTCATCCTCGACAACCTCAGCAGCCACAAGGTGTCAGGTGTTGAGGAGGCGATCCACGCGGCAGGCGCAATCTTGCTCTACCTGCCGCCCTACTCTCCCGATTTCAACCCCATCGAGAAGTTCTTTTCCAAACTTAAAGCATTGCTCCGCAAAGCAGCCAAACGATCCATCGACGCCCTATGGGAGGAAATCGGCGATCTGCTCAATGCCGTAACGCCAGGCGAGTGCTCGAACTTCTTCTCCTCATGCGGATATGTAAACACTTAAATCGAAAATGCGCTAAAAACTCAGCTTTGGTCGAAGGGTACGGGCTTTAGCCCGTACATTAAAGGCCGAAGTAGAATAGGGCTTTAGCTCCCGAGGGAATCGATTTCAGCCATTTGTAGTTCCTCGGCGGCTAAAGCCGGATAGCTTTGTGATCCTGCAATGGACGGGCTGAAGCCCGTCCCCTTCATCGTCCACAAGTTATTAGACAGGCTCTAAGAAATCTCTGGTTAAGTCTACGTTTTGAAAGGGCACGGCTTTAGCCGTGCCGCAAATGCTGCAAAATCAACGCGGGCTTTAGCCCTACAATCTCTTGTTTCAAGAACATGCATCAGTTCAGGGGCTAAAGCCCGCCCGCCAAAAAATGGCCTCGCGGCCCGACTAAAGTCGTGCCCTAAAAAACCCTGCCCGTTCGCCCCTTGGACTGCCATGCCTGAGTTAGCTTGATATTCATCTTCGCGATAAAGCCTGCGAAATGGATGGGGTACGGTGCTTCGATTCGAGGGCCAGTTCAATAGCGTCTGTTCCGCGGCGTAGCCTCATGCGGCCTCGCTTCATCCCCGCCGGTATGGAGACAGCGGTCACATCCCAACGCACAGTTTCCCCATTACAATATTGGCGAGAAGCGATGAAACCTATGAGCGATGTAACCATAACCGAGCCCCAGCAGACCAGCACGCGCGAGATTCCGTTCAACTACACCTCGGCAGACGATGCCCAAGCCATTTCTTTTCTTCTCGGTCCCGAGACGGTTGGGGTTCTGGACGAACTGCGCAGTGCGCGCGTTACCGGCCGCAGTGCGCGGCGTCTGATGCGCATCTTCGGTGACCTGCTGATTCATCGCCGTAACCCGTACCTATTTCAGGAGTTGCTCGACTCCACCTCGCGCCGGAAAGACTTTTTCAGGCAGATCAGCAAGGATGTGGATGCGATTGAAGCCGCCGCCAACGGCGACGCGCGCGTGCTCGACACGCTGGCCCGCTGCCGCACGCTGGTTGACCAGTTCCGCCAGGACGTGAACGGCGCGCCTGACCTGCGTGCCCGCATCAAGCGCGAACTGGGCCCCATCGTGGGCGTGGCCAACGTGCTCTTCGATCCATTCACGCTCGTCTCCCATGCCACTGACGCCACCGACTGGCGTCTGCACCTGCCCCTGGCCGTGGTTACGCCGGAAACAGAGCCTCAGGTTGCGCCCCTGCTGGCTGCCATCGCCAGGCTGGGCCTCAAGGCGATTCCCCGTGGCGCAGGAACCGGCCTGACGGGGGGCGCGGTGCCGCTGCGCTCCGGTTGCATCATGATCAACACCGAGCGCATGGATCACATCCGCTCCATCTCCGAGCGCGAGATCACCCTGGAGAACGGCGAAAAAGCCACCACGCACGTGATGGACGTGGAAGCCGGCGTAGTGACGGAAATAGCCATGGAGCACGCCAGCGAGCATGGCCTCGTGTTCGCGACAGACCCAACCAGCGCCTGGGCCAGCACCATCGGCGGCAACATTGCGGAAAATGCCGGCGGCAAGATGGCCGTACGTTGGGGCACGTGCATCGACAACCTGCTCGACTGGACCATCGCCATGCCCGGCGGCAAAAGCTGGACCGTGACCCGGAGCAATCATCGGTTGCGCAAGATTCTGCCCAACGACACAGTTATCTTTGAGGTCCGTGATGACCAGGGCGCGGTCCTCAAATCCATCAGCCTGCTTGGTACCGAGATCCGCAAGAAGGGCCTCTGGAAAGACATTACCAACAAGGCTCTGGGCGGCGTGCCCGGCTTGCAGAAAGAAGGCACCGACGGCGTCATCACCTCGGCCCACTTCATTCTTTATCCCGCCTACAAGGCCAAGCAGACCATCTGCCTTGAGTTCTTCGGCGCTGACTTTGACGAAGCCAGCCGCGTCATCGTCGAGCTCTCCAGGGCATTTCCCTTCCCTGCCGATCATGAGGAGACGCTGCTCGCCCTTGAACACTTCGACGACGAGTACATTCGCGCCATCAACTACAAGGTGAAGGCGGCCCGCGCACAAACGCCGCGCGCCGTGCTGCTCATCGATGTGGCCGGAGACGATCTGGAGCAGACCCAGCGCGGCGTGGAGCGCATCCGAACCTTGCTCGCCGAGCACTCCAATACCGTGATGTTCGTGGCCCGCAACAACGAAGAGGCCACGCGCTTCTGGCAGGATCGCAAGAAGCTGGGCGCAATTGCCCGCCGCACCAACGCCTTCAAGATGAACGAAGACATCGTTCTTCCCCTTGAGTCGCTGGCCGAGTTTGCCGACTTTGTCGATCATGTGAATACCGCCGAAGAGCGCTACTCGCAACTGCAGTTTGCCACGCGCGCTGAAGAGATTCTTGCGCGCCTGATGGACAAAGAAGACCCCGAGCAGTTTGCCGCGCAGACCGCAGTCCGCGAAGAGCTCTTCGCGCAGTTCCGCCAGGCAGTGGAGGCCGAAGAAGAAAAGTCTCTGCGCTCGCTTACGCAGCTCAAGGCCTTCAAGCACAACATCGAGCGCCTGATGCGCGGCTATCCCTCCATTCTTGAGGCCCTCGAAAAGGCCTACAACGAAGTTCGCGATCGCCGCATCGTGCTGGCCACGCACATGCACGCCGGCGACGGCAACGTGCATGTGAACGTGCCCGTGCTCTCGAACGACCGTCCCATGCTCAAGCGTACCGACCTGCGCATTGACGACGTGATGGCCAAGGTGGTCGCGCTGGGCGGCGTGGTCTCCGGTGAGCACGGCATCGGCATCACCAAGCTCAAGTATCTCGATCCAAAATTGCTGGCCGACCTTGAAACCTATCGCGCCGAAGTCGATCCCGATGGCCTGATGAACCCCGGCAAGCTACAAGACTACGCGGCGCTCGGCCACGTCTTCACGCCGTCGTTCAACCTGCTGGAACTCGAAGCCAGCATTCTGCAGCATGGCAAGCTCGAAGAACTCTCGAAGATGATTGCCCACTGCGTGCGCTGCGGCAAGTGCAAGCCGAACTGCTGCGTCAACTATCCCGGCAGCGGCATGTTCTATCATCCGCGCAACAAGAATCTAGCCATCGGCTCGCTGATTGAAGCCCTGCTCTACGACGCGCAACGCAAGCTCTCCGCGCGCTTTGAGCTACTGACATGGCTTGAAGAACTAGCCGACCACTGCACCGTCTGCCATAAGTGCCTTGCGCCCTGCCCGGTGGACATCGACACCGGCGCGGTCTCGGTGCTGGAGCGTGAAATCCTTGCCGCGAGCGGCTTCAAGCACACGCCCATTGCCACCAAGCTGACCTTGAAGTATCTCGACAGCCAGGCGCCCACCTTCAACAAGGTCTTCCGCGCATCGGTCCTGCAGATGGGCGGCGCGGCACAGCGCATTGGCAGCAAGCTGGCTGCTCCGTTGCAGTCGCTCGATCTGGCGTCGAACTTCTATCCGCTGCAGATGCTCAAAACTCCGATTGCGCCCGTGCCTTCCGAGACTCTGCGCGACGTGCTGCCCAAGTGCGAGCCAGATCAGGCGCTGCTGTTTGAGCCCGTCAAGCCCGCGAAGGATGGCGAGACAAAAACCGTCTTCTACTTCCCGGGTTGCGGTAGTGAACGCATGTTCAGCGATGTTTCCATGGCTGCCATTTACATGCTGCTCGAAATGGGCGTGCGCGTGGTGCTGCCTCCGCCCTTTCTGTGCTGCGGATTCCCTGCTCACGTAAACGCCAAGACCGCGCAGCACTCGCGCAACGTGCTGCGGGATTCCATCCTCTTCGCGCAAATTCGCGACATGTTTTCACAGGTCGACTTCGACGCCTGCGTGGTGAGTTGCGGAACCTGCAAGGAAGGCCTGGGCGCGATGAACGCCGAAGCGCTCTTCAACCGCATCGTAGATGTCAGCGCCTATCTAGCCGAGGTGGGCTTGAAACTCGATGGCTCCGGTGACTACCTCTATCACGCGCCCTGCCACGATTCGCTCGGCGGCAAGGCTGGTAGTGTGCTCAAACAGATGGGCGGTTTTGACTCCGTAACTTCTGTGCCGCACTGCTGCTCTGAGGCTGGAACGCTTTCGCTTTCACGGCCCGACATTACCGACCAGATGCTCCAGCGCAAACGCGAAGAGTTGAAGAGCGCCATGGACGACAATCACAAGACGGTACTCACCAATTGCCCCTCATGCCTACAGGGCCTAGGCCGTAGCCGCGACCTTGGCATCAAGCCTCAACACGTCGTGGTAGAGTTGGCTACCAAGTATGCGGGCCAGAATTGGCAAAGGCAGTTTGAGACGATTGCCCGCCATGCAACAGCGGTTCGCTTCTAGTGCATTTTTGCTTTTCCTGTAGACTTCCGTGCCCCATCCATTGCGCAGGCTTTATCGCGAAATGGATGAGGTACCGATAGAATTTTCGTCTATACAATTTCCTGAACTGCTCTAACGTTCAACCTCACAAATACCTACCCCTTACGCATGGGCACGCTTCGGTTGTGCGAAACTGCGCATAGATGCGTCCGGCTGGTTCTGTCCTAAATCCATTTCTTCCTCAGCAGCCAAACCTTGACCCCTTGCGTAAGGCCCGTGTAGGCAAGAAGCGTCAGCAGAAGAATCGGCCAGTACAACCCTGGCAAGTGTGTCAGACCCAGCGAAGAAGCCAGGGGAGAATACGGCAGCCACGCTCCGAAGATCATGATAACCAGAGTTGTGAGCGTCAACGCCCAACTGGCGCGGCTTTGCAGGAAGGGGATCTTATTGGTGCGAATAACATGGATGATGAGTGTTTGCGTCATCAGCGACTCGACAAACCAGCCTGTCTGAAATACAGAAGCGCGCGACGCGTCCCAGCACTTGAAGACCCATAACATAACGAAGAATGTGGTGTAGTCGAAGATTGAACTGATAGGTCCGACGCATAGGATGAATCGTCTGATTTCGCCTATGTTCCAAGGCCGCGGCCGTGCCACTTGTTCATCATCCACAGAGTCATTCGGAATTGGCACCTG
>Ga0302267_10003399_pt1 | contig 18335 bp, 13 predicted proteins | sample III_Bog_E1_3_FD_194555 | JGI IMG/M metagenome (GOLD analysis project Ga0302267, IMG submission 194555) | Peat permafrost microbial communities from Stordalen Mire near Abisko, Sweden - III_Bog_E1_3 | ecosystem: Environmental > Terrestrial > Soil > Wetlands > Peat | place: Sweden: Abisko... | reverse complement strand
CGGACTCGAGGCGCAAAACAACAAGTATCGCAGCGACATCGAGACCGCCAACCACAACGCCGACCTCGACGCGGCGGACCAGGCCGAGCAGCAGGCCTCGATTGCCGCGAAGAACCGCACAAAGAGCGGTGGCAGCACCGGCGACGGCGTCAGCCAGGGGAACGCGACCAATTCGCCGCTGATGAACATCAATGCCGACCCGACTGCGGCGGAGGCCGCCGTGATGCCGACAATGAGCCAGGCGCTCATGGGCAAAATGGACATGACGTCCGAGTACCTGAACATGCTCGAGTCGCGCGCCAAAATTAAGCTCAATGAGATGCGCGCAAACAAGATGGACGATCAGGATCGGATGGATTTCTCCGACTACATCAAGACGCTCTACGACGACCATCGCTACTTCCACGTCGTTCTTGCCGCCGATTTCTACCGCGCCATCTTCAACGAGGGCGACTATCCCAGCGACATCTCGAATCAAGTCGTCAACGGCGCAACGGGCAACGGACGTACCGCCGCGCAGGGCGCGCAGCAGATCGGCAAGACGCTCGGCGTGAACAACGGCGCGGTCAATGCCATCAACCAGGTCAGCGGCATGATGGGCGGCGGCATGACGGGCGGAGGCGCCGGCGCGGCCCAGCAACAGCCGCTGAGCATCGCCGACGAGGTCACCGCCGCGGACGAAATCAACGAGCGCGTCACGCAGGCCGTCGAGGTTTTCCGCTACAAGGCGGACAAGGGCAACATCGCGTCCGCCTCGGAGGAATTGCAGGAGGCGTTTGTCGGTAACGAGTTTCACCCGGCGCTGCAGGGCCTGCCGCGGGACGAGAAGGAAAAAGTCGGCGACTTCCTCACCAAGCTCGACGTGCTTAAGAACCAGATCGAGGCGCGGGACTTCGAGCAAGTCGACGGGGAAATCGTCACGATCCAGAAGATCGCCGTCGACTTCGACGCGACCAAGCCGCAGGCGCTGGTCAACGCGATCAAGCTCGAGGCCAGGCTGCGGCTGGGCCGGGCGCGGTTGCTCGCCCAGGCCAACAACCTGAACGACGCGATGAAGGAATTCCAGACCGCGGCGGAGGAATGGCCCGGCAATCCCGACCTCAACACTTCCGCCAACAGCTTCTTCAAGTCCGAGAATACCGCGGATGAGGCCAGCGGCGACTTCGACCGCCTCGTGAAGGACGCCAACTACCGCGCGATCTTCGACCGGAAACTGGAATTTGCGCTCGCGGTCAAGGACGACACCACGCGCCAGCAGCAGCTCAAGGATGCGCTCGAGAAAGTCGAGAAGGCCGAGGAAGCCGAGCAGAAGGCGAACGCGATGGCCATCGCCGGCGATGTCGATGGCGCGTGGGAAACGGTCGAGTCCGCCACCAAGGATTGGCCCGACGATGTGAAGCTTAACAAGCTGCTGGCGCAATTCTCCGAGCGCGGCGCCGATTTCGTCAGCGCGGTGAACAAGGCACGCGAGGCTGAGTCGAAGAAGGAACTCGGCTACAGCCTGACGTGGTACGTCAACGCGCAGAGCCTTTACCCGGCCAGCACGATCGCCAACGACGGCATCGACCGCGTGAGCAAGCTGGTCCTCTCGCCGTCCGCATCCGCGTCAAAGGACTAGCGCACAGTGGCTCATGCTTTCGACGTGACCGGCGCGTTAATTTTGGACAGCCTCTGCACGTGAGCGCCGAAGTCGAGCCAGCCCTGCACACCACGGACCGCACCGAGGCGGCCGTCTATGCCGAGAACATCTCGCTGATGGTCGGCAAGGGCAACGACCACAAGGCGCTTCTGCGCAATATCTCCCTCGCCGTGCCAGAGGGCGCGTTCATCTCCATCATCGGCGCGTCCGGCTGCGGCAAGAGCACGCTGCTGCGCGCCCTCTCCGGCATCGGGCCGATCACCACCGGACGGATCCTGCTCGCGGGACATCCGGTGGAAACGCTGCGCCACCAGCTTCCCCTCGCCGTCGGCTACCTGCCGCAGTTCGGCGCCTTTCACGGCGACCTCACCGTGGCGGAGATTCTCGACTTCGCTGTGGCGCTGCGGCTGCCGTCGTCCGTTCCCCGCGCCACGCGCGACCAGTGGAGCGAGCACGTCATCGACCTCGCGCGCATCCGTCCGTTCCTGCACCAGAAGTACCGCACACTTTCCGGCGGGCAAATGCGCCGCATCGCGCTCGCGGAGGAACTCATCGGCGATCCCGCCTTTCTTTTCCTCGACGAGCTGACCAGCGGCCTTGATCCCTACTCCGAGCACGAGCTCATGGTCTGGCTGAAGGACCTCGCCCACAATCACAAGAAGACCATCGTGCTGGTGACGCACGCTGTGAGCAACCTGCGCCTCTGCGATTCCGTCGTTCTCCTGCACGAGGGCCGGCTCTGCTTCCAGGGGCAGTACGACCAGTTGCTCGAGAGTCACGGCAGCGAATCGATCGAGGCCATCTACGGCGGTTACCAGCACGCCTCGATCGAGGGCACGTTCGTCGGCTTCGACCATGACCGTTCCGCCGAGTTGCCCGCACCGCCCGATCCCCAAGCGCTCAACACCGCGCCGCCGCCCGGTGCGATGAGCCAGCTCTTCACCCTCCTGCACCGGCAAAACGTCATTATGTGGCGCGACAAGGTCACCCTCTGGCTGCACCTCGTGCTGCTGATCACCTTCCCCGCGCTGGTGGCGATCTTCGATCTCAATGGCCCGCCGCAGGTGCGCACGATGGACATGCATTTGCAGACCGACGTGATCAAGATGTTCCAGGATGCCCTGGGCTACGCCAACGATTCCGTGCGAGCCGCCACGCTCGTCTCTGGCCTCACCATGTTCCAGGTTATCCTGCTCGCGCTCATGGGCGCGAACAACGGCGCGAGAGAGATCGCCAAGGAGCGCAACGTACTCGAGAAGGAATTGCGCGCCGGTCTTTCACCCTGGGCCTACGTCACAACCAAGGGTTTTCTCGTCCTCGCCCTCAGCATGGCCCAGGCGTTCTGGATGACGTGGTTCGTGAAAACGCTGTGCGATTTTCCCGGCTCCTTTCCCGCCCAGTTCGCCGCCTTTTTCGGCACGACGCTGGCGATGAGCGTCACCTGCCTGGCCATCTCCTCGACATTGAAATCACCCGAGAGCGCTTCGCTGCTGTCGATCTTACTCGTCGGCCTGCAGTTGCCTCTTTCCGGCGCGGTCCTCGCACTGCCGAAAGCAATTAGTGCCATCTGCCAGCCCTTCATCGCGGCGTACTGGGGCTGGAGCGGGTATCTCAAGACTCTCTCCGAGACCAAGCTGTACGACATCGTCAGCCAGGCCACGAGTACGCCCATCGCCGACTTCTCGATCTGCCTGATCGTCCTCGCCCTGCACGCTCTGATCTGCGGCGTGATCGCGTGGATATTCGTCGCACGCGCCCGCACGCAAAGCTAAGCACGCTATTCCGAGTGCGCGCGGTAGTTGGACATCTTGCGCGTGTCGCGCTCGCGCATGTCGAAGAAGATGGTGTCGACGAAATAGCTGTAAACGAGTTTGCCCGGCCCGTAATCGCCATTGGGCATCGGCATGGCATCGAAGCGAAAACTCATCTTCTCCAGCGTGGCGAAAACCCACGCGACGGAGACCGGATGCATCAGTGACCCTTGGTTGCGGATAAGCGAGTAGTCGGTCTTCGACGCCCAGATGTAACCGTTGGTATTGTTGAGCACCTTCTCCTCGCGGTTGTCGTAGGGCATGTCCGGCTTCGGCACGAAATGGATGCGCCAGCAGTCGACGCCATCGACCGTCTCCTCGCCCTCGACCGTGTAGGTGTAGTGGTCGATGATCTTGAGCAACTCAAACGGCTCCTCACGCGACTGCTGCTTCGCCTCCTCCTCGGGCTTGTCCTTGTCGCCATCGCGCGTGTGGTAACTGGGCGAGACGTTGCCGCGCATCGTGACCGTCTCAGTCTCGGACGACGCGACGGAACCGTCCTCGTTAAGTTTCTCGCGCATGATCGCGACGTCGTAGTCGAAGGCCCTGCGGCGCTCGACGAGTATCTTGTCGCGAGCGGCGATCTTGCGGATCAGGTCCTCGCCACTGGGCGTGTCCGCCCGCAGCAGGATGGTGCTGGCCATCAGAATCCAGAAAAGCCATTTCGCCATCGTCCCAACCTAGCCCGATCCCGGGTCGCTGGAAAGGCGCAGATAGGGATTGCGCACTGTGTGGTTTGCGCGAAACATTCCCGCGATGAAAAGGATGCGCCTCGCTCTTCTCGCCGGCAGCCTTCTCCTGGCCGGCTGCGGTCTCTCGCAACAGGAAAAGGCCGACTTGGCCACGGTGCAAAGCAGCGGCGTCAATCCAGTCACCTACGACAAGATGCTGCACAACGAAGGCCTCGGCATTGGCGACATCTGCGCCCTGGAACGCGCGGGCGTGCATGAAGATGTCATCCTGCGCTACATCCGCGAGCGCGGCACGGCCTATGTCCTTTCCAAGCACGACATCTCGCGGCTCAGGATCGCGGGCGTATCGGAAAGCCTGATCGACTACATGAAGCACACCAACGACTCGGGCGCGGTGAGCTATCCCACGGCAACGGTCTACACCTATGCTCCGTACGGACCGATCGTCTACTCGCAGCTCTCGGCCAGCTCCTACTGGGGAACGCAGTACTGGGGCGCGTACGATCCGTTTTACACCCCGGTGTACTAGCGGCGTTACTTCGCCTTCGCCCCAGCCGCGTCGATCTTGGCGAGGATGGGCTTCAGCGTCGGGTCGACGTCCAGCAACTCGTTGTGCATCTTCAACCGGAATATTCTCCACTCGAGTAAAGCGGCATCGCGCTGGTCCGGCGTCGGATTGGGAGTCGACTCATGCATCGCCTTGAGCCTCTCGCTTTCCGCCTTTAAGTCGGGATGGGCCGCGAACACTTTCTCGCGGGCACTATTGAGCTGCATCATCTCGTCATGATCCAGCAGCGGCGGCGGGCGCTGCGTGGAACCGGGCGCGTTAGTCGCGACCTGGGCGTCCAACTGCACACCACCCAGCACGAGAAGACCGAGCAGCACCAGCGGCAAACCAACGCGAAAAGAAGATTTCATGACGGCACGTTCGCCTCAAGCCCGCGCAGCAGCAAGCTAGTTTTGCGCTACGGATCGGCGAGCAAAGGCGTCAGATCGATCGGCCCCTTGGGCGAACTCAGCGTGATGCGCAGCGGCTTGACGCTCTCCAGCGTGATGAAGCGCACGTTCGGGTGCTCGCGTAGAATCTCGTCCTTTTGATTGGGCGCGTAGATGCCGCTGTTTAAGCTGGATGCGGTCACGAGATATGCCTGGTCGCGCGGGACGGTCAGCGTGTAGCCGGTGGCGGCGATGACCTCGAAGAGCTCCGGGTAATTGTACGCGCCAATGAGACTGTAGGGCGCCTCGTAGCGATCCTGCGCGCTGAAGCCGGCATTCATCATTGGCACGATGACATCACCGGGCAGCAGGAAGACTTTTACCTTCTGCCAGTAACGCGCCGCCGCACCGGAAACGAGAAGATGGCGATCAGCCTCCATTAAGTTGAACGACGGCGCGGGAAGAAAGAACAGCGGACACGCGAAAATGAAAACGCCAAGAAGAATGATCACGCGCTGGAACGGTGGCGGACCTCCCAAAGGCCGCAGGATGAAAAAGAAATGAATAAAGAACTGGAGCTGGAGAATTTCGCGAAAGGGCCAGCGCATCGAACGCAGCACGGGAATGTGCGCGATGATTTCTCCGAGCCACGTTGGGCGAATCACGAACAAGATCGCGAGGGCGGCCAGCCCGAGGCACAGGACTTCCAGCGCCTGCCAACGCGCACGGCTCACCAGCGCGGGCACAATGATCCAAGCCGCGGCACTGGAAGCAAACGCCGCCGTGTAAAAGGGCGGACAAAAACCGAAGCGAAACGGTATGCCGAAATTCGAACTAAAAATCCCGAGGAAGTACGACGGCGGCAAAAGCAGCGCCGGAAAAGCGAAGCGGTCCATGTTCACCACGCCCAAGCCCGCAGCGCGGCCGGAGTGGGTGAAGCCTTCGATGGCGGGAAGCAACAGCGGAGAATGAATCACCACCGCGAGCGCGCATCCGCCGAGCCAGACGAGAAGCGGCATCGTACTGCGGCGCTGCCACGCCACGCCGAGCGCGAAGAGCGTGAGGAAAAGCGTGCTGCTCACCGTAATGCCGAGATGGCCACCCGCGATTTGGTGGAGCGAGAAAAGGGTCGTCAGCAGCAGTCCGCTCCGCCATTGCGTCTGCAGGATGCCGAGCGCGAGCCACGGCAACGCGCTGGAGTTGGCGAGAAACGTGATCCAGCTCGAGCCCGCGCAGAGCGCCAACATGCTGAAGGTGAAACTCTGCGCGCAAAGCGTCAGCCGCGCATCGCCAAGCGGTAGTTGGTTTTCGCGGCGAAGAAAATCGGCCAGGCAAACGAAGCCCGCGCTCGCCAGCAACAGGAAGACAAGCGCGATCAGGTCGAGGACGAGAAAGCGCGCCGGAGTCGCCGTCAATAATGCGCCAAGCACGTAAAGCGGATGCCAGCAGGTGCACGAACTGTCGCGCAGCAGATTGTAGTGCCCGCCGAAAAGATCATCGGCCACGAAGGGCGACTGGCCGTGAATCATGCGGCGGCCCATGCCGGTGAAAATCGGCAACGCCCCGTCGAGATTATCGTCCGTCAGGAAAAACAGCGGACGCCAGAGTTCCAGCAACGCAAAGATCGCCGCCGTCACGCCCAGATTCCGCAGCAGCAAGCGAGGAAGAGGCAACGTGCTCAAGGCAGGCGCAAAAATTTCGGCCAGTCTCTAACAGCGAAGCCGAGCCGGTTATCGGATTTGAACCGATGACCAACGGTTTACAAAACCGCTGCTCTACCACTGAGCTAAACCGGCATTTGGAGAGGCATAATAAAGAAGAAACATTACCAAAGCCAGCCTGCATAAATCAGGAAGGCAGTGTACAGGAGCAGAATACTCCACGTTCCGCATGTGCGTACTTTCCACGGCAACGAATTTACCGCCGTGAAGAAAACCACTTGGAGACCGTGAACGTCGAGTCAAATGGGAAATCCCGGATTAAACTTGCCTTCGAGTTCTTCTTCAGTTTAGCGTTCTAATCCGTTCGCGAAGTTGTCTTTTCGCGATTGATCTCCCTGATCGCAAACTCCCCAACCATACCCATGAAGACCCTTGCACCCTTGCTAGTCGTGATCGCACTCATCGCCACACCGCTCGTGCATCAAACCGCTTCGACCTCCGCAGTCCAGTCCGGCGCGAACGCCCAGCCCACGACGGGCTATGTTTTGAAGCAGATTTCACCGGGCGCAGTGCATCACGAGTTGGCGGCCAAGCCGCGTCTACGCTTTTGGGACTCGACCAGTGGCAACTGGAGCGGCTATGCCGTGCCGCTCGACACGAGCGGGGAGACGGACACCTTCAGCGCCGTGCAGGGCACTTGGACGATTCCCACCGTTAAGGGTTCGACCAGCGCCACCTATTCGTCCGCCTGGGTGGGTATCGACGGCTATACCAGCGGGACGGTCGAGCAGATTGGAAGCGAGCAGGACTGGACGGGTAAGGCACAGTCGAACTACGTCTGGTTTGAGATGTACCCGAATTACGCCTACGAGATCACGGGGTTCCCAGCGAACCCCGGCAACTCCATCACTGCGAAAGTCCAATACGAGGGACAAAAGTCGGTGCGCTCCGGGCGCAGGACGGTCCTGGAGAATGTTTTCCAACTAACGATTACGAATAACACCCTGAAGGTGAGTTATAGCGTGCCGACCAGCTACACGACGTCTGGGTCGGTGGCGCGGTCCTCGGCGGAATGGATCATGGAAGCGCCGTCGTCCAACGAGATTTTGCCGCTCGCGGATTTTGGCACAGCGGGTTTCTCGAGCTGCGAAGCGGCCTCACTGCGGAGCGGGGGAAATCTTGTTCCCGTCACGGCGTGGGTTCTCGATCCCCTGACCATGATTGATACCAACGGCGGGGCATCCGTGCCGTCGTCTCTGTCATCAAATGGCCAGGCGTTTTCGGTCACCTGGGCCGCAAATTAGGCGCCGAGTTGACATGCTGTAGGTAGCCCTCAGTGATGGTCACGCGAGCTTAAACGCAAAAAAGCCCGCGTTGGGCGGGCCTTTTCATTGAACCGGAGACAGACGCCTTCTACTCGTCGCCCTTTTTGTCGTCGCCGTTGATTATGCGGACGGCCCCGGTGCGGGCTCCGACCTGGATACGCACGACGTGCTGGGCGTCGTTGTCCTGCGCGTAGAGGAACAGCGTCCAGATCGGCTCCTGCGTGCTGCGCGGTTGCGCGAGCCGGTACTCGGCGGCCGTGATGCCCTTGAGCTTGGCAGCGCCCCGGGCCTGGACCAGCACCTTGTCGGAATCGAGCGTTAGTTTGCCCTGCGCGATCGGGTGCAGGGAAGCGGAGCTCTCTTCCTTGATGTTGCTGAAGGCCTCAACTGTGTCCGGGTGTTCCGAGGAAGCCTTGGCCGCGACAGTCACGACGCGACAATTGCCGCTGGTGCCCGGATCGCTGAAGACAAAGCGCCATGCGTCGGGCGCGAGCGAGGCATCGCTGCGCGCGCTGGCGACGCTCATGAGCTTGGAGCGAACCTCGGGCCGCAGCCGCCGTTGGGCGATCTTGAGGGCCTTGAGGGCGGTCAGATTAGATTGATTCTGGGCCGGGGCGCACCCAAACACGCACCCCAGGGAAAGCAGTGAACATTGCATCATACTCATAACATGGGTCCTTTCGAAGGAGTCCCGCGTCAAACAGGCAAAGGACTCACCATTAATTTAGCCGTTAGCGTGCCTGCTTCTTTTTTGAGACGGCTAATCGTCCCTGAACGGCTCGGCGGCGCGCGCATCTCGCGCAGAAAAGCGTGCTTGGCTATACCTATTCCAAGTCTCGCGGACCGCTTTTAAACGACCGGGCCATCGAACTCCGTAGAAATGCCCAATTACAACCATGTAAACATCAGATTCTTAGAAATGAATTCCTGTCAGCGCCAAGCCAGCATTCGCCAGTTAGATGCTGGAATAGGTTAGGTCTGCGCTTTAATTCAATCCGCTTCCAACCCGCAACAAACTTGTAATGCATTTTTAGATAAAAAGGACTTAAGTCTTGGCGATCTTCCACGCAATTTACGAACTGCGCGTGGTATTTTGCACGCTTTCGGGGCTTCGCAGGGAGTGCCTGCGGCATTTTGAGCGAAAGGACGGAAATCCCACTGACGCTTAAGGCGCGGCCGGCTTGGGGTCGACGGTGATGACGCGGCCGGCGTCGAAATTGATCTGGAGTCCCTGCTTTTGCGCGTTGGCCGGGTTCACCACCCACTCGCCTTCGTAGAACCAGTAATCGCCCTGCTTGGACGTGGGCTGGCCAAAGAGCTTCACGAGGTCGTCCTGCGAGAGGCCGCGCAGGAGATCGCGCCACTCGGGGACACTCAAGTCATGCGCCTGCGCGCGGTGGACCAGCGCGGCGTGTGCGGCTTCGCGGGCGGCCTCGGCGTCCTTCTCGGCCTGCACTTGGTCGGCGAGCTTCTTTTGCCATGTGTTGAGGAATTCCTGCGCCTCGGATTCGTGCGGGCTGGTGGGATAGGTCCACACATAGGCCTGCGCCTGTGCGATGACATCGCCGGCCTTCGCCGCGGGATCATGGATGAGCGCCTGCAGCGCGTTGAAGTCGTTTTCGTCGGGGTGATCGTACACGGCCAGTTGCTGCTGCAACGCGACGGTCTTCGCCTGCGCGTCGGCGGCTTCCTTCTGGAGCTCGGGCAGATCCTTCTCGAAATTCTTTTGCTCGGTCAGCGCCTTGTCGAGCGCCTCGTGCGACTGAACCATGTCGATCAGCGCCGTCTTGAAATTGGGCGTGAAATAGCCGCGGCGGTCGTACTGGTCGAACAACTCGGGCGAGAGCTTCCGGTCGGCGTGCGCGGCCATGGGGCTGAGCCATGCCATTGCGCCCGCGATGCCGAGGAGGAGAGTACGCGTTTTCATCAATTTCCCCGGTTGTAGTCGACGGTCTGGACGGTGCCTTCGTTGAAGAAGACCGTGAGTCCCGTTTGTTCGCCGGTCAGCGGGTTGACGATCATCTGCTTCCGGTAATTCCACTGGTCGGACCCGATGTCGGAGGGCGGACCGAGCAAGTCCTTGACCTGGGCGCGGCTCTTGCCGATGAGCGCCTGTCGCATTTGAGAAAGCGTGGCCTGCCCCTTGGCCGCATGGGCGAGCAGATCGGCGCGGTTCTGCGCTTCCACGCGCGCCTCATCGGCTTCCTCCTGCTTGCGTTGCGCCTGCGCGTTGGCGATCTGGCCGTTGACGGCGTCGAGTTGCTCGCGGGCCTGCGCCAAAAGTGGACTGCCCGGAAACTTTCCGGGGAACGCGGTGAGTCCCTCGCGCGCCGACTCGAGCTCGCCCCGCGCCCGCTCCTTGATGATTTGCGCCAAGGTATAGATGTCGGAGTTTTTCTTCTCCTCGATTTCCTTCGCGAGGTTGGCCTGCTGCGACTCGGCCTGCGTGATTTCCTCCTGGCTTTCGGTCACCTTGGCCTGCGCGGATTCGCGGCCGCCGGTGACGCTGGCGAGTTGCTCCCGCGTCGCCTTGGCATCGGCCTGCAGGCGCGGGGTGATGACGCTGTCGACGAAGTTGGTGATGTCGGGCGACGCGCGCGAGCCCATCACCGGCCCGGAAATGAGCGAGGAGGCCACGATGTGGACCACGGCGACCGCGATATAGAAAAGGATCGAGATGCCGAGGGAGGTCCGGAACATGTAGATGACCCACACGATCTGCGCCACGATGGCCACAAGGCCCAAAACCAGCACGGCGAGCGGAATAAAGACCTGCGCCTGCGCGAGCCCGAGTAGCAGGACGATGATGAGGCCTAAGAGCGCAGCGTAGAGAAAGCTCAGGAACAGGCTGCCGGTGGCATAGATAATCGCGCGCTTCCAGTCAGCGAAAGCGGGCGCGTAAAAGAAGGCGTAAGCGCGGCTGATCAGGACGTCGAGTCCCCAGCCCACCACCATCGAGATGAAAATCACCCAGCCGGCCAGTCCAAGCAGCGCGGGAATGGCGAGGCGGAAAAAGTCACCGGCGTTCTTCGTGAAGAACGGGGCGAGCGTGTCCTGGTGGTTAACGATGTACTGGCCGAAATCGCCCGTGTCATCGGCGGCGGGGGTGGCCGTCTGCGCCAGAAGCGGCAGCGCAAGGCCGGCGCCAAGCAGCACCAGAAGGAGCAAAAGCAGCGGATGGCGGCGTGACCGGACAACACCCGTAGCGGGGCGGGAAGCAGGGCCTCTCGTCATATTTTCCTGAAATTCATTCTCCACGTTCAAAAACTGACCGGACGCATGCTAGCTTGCGAACACAGGCGTAACCAAGTATTTTCGCAAAGTGAAGAATCGGTTTTTGCTGCTGAAGTGCATCACGATGGGGGCGCTGAGCTTCCCCACACCGTTCTTCATTTATTTCTTCATCGCGGGCTTGGACCCGTTCGACTTGAACCCCAGCAATCGGTTTCTTCTCGTCTCGACCCTTCTGCTCAGCGGGGCGATCGTCGGCGTTGCGTCCTACTACAAGGACACGGCCGTGGCAGCGTTGAAGGATTGGTATCCGTCGGACAAGACGCAGTGACGTAGGGCAATGGCTTTGGCCTTACGGGGCGGACTTGATGAAAGTCGACATGAACTTTTTCCATTCGGCCTCGCGCCGCTCGTCCAGCGTCGCTTCGTTCAAGGTTGATGCCGGCTGCATATCAAGGCCCGTCGAGGCATCCGCACCCGTACTAAGGATCTCCGTCTTGATATCGTCGGAACCTTCGCTCTTCATGTCGCCCAAATGCTTCCAATCTGAACCGGAGAAACTGAACTCCGTCGTTCCCGACATACGCGAAGTTAGCGCGACCCGATCGAAGTAATCATTGGTAATCGGGTTTTTAGGAGTGCTCTGCGCAAGCGCAACCATGAACTTGGTAAAGTTCTCGGGTGAGACCTTATCCGTCTGCGGAAGGTAGATGACGATGGCGTTGGGCTGAAAGTAGCCGCCCAGGTGTCCGTAGATAAAAACATTGGCGTACGATGTGCCCGCAAAACTTGAGGTCAACGGACGGTCTACCAACAGGAAATTCGCTCCCACCACCAGCGCCACGAGGCCGCTGAGGATGATGCAAATCCATTTCACCGGATGGAAATTATCGGGAGCCTCTTTCACTCGGTGCCCGGCATGAGGTTCGGCCGAGGACTGTGGGACCGACTCCGCCATCGCTTGAGGCGCCGCGATCACAGCCGGGCGAGGTTCGGCCGCTTTCGCGACACGAACAGCGGGCGCCTGTGCCGCAGCGGCCACGACGGGCCGGGGCTCGCTTACAGGCGTGGCCACCTGCGCCACACGAACCGACGGGATCTGCACTTTCGCCACGGGCACGGCTTGCGCCTCAGCTGCCGGCGCTGCGGCCTGCGCCACGCGAACCTTCGGCACTTGCGCCTCAGCAACGGGAGGCTGCACGATCTTCGGAGCGGCACTCGCCGCCGAGGCGATGGTCACGCGCGGCGGGGCGACCACGGCGGGACGCGCCTTCGGCACAGCGACAGGCGTTGCGGCCGAAGCAGCGCGGGCCACGGGACCTTGCGGAAAATCGGGCTCGAAATTGTCCAGCATCGGCGCCTGCGCGCGGCGTTGCGGCGCGGGCGCGAGCTTCTGGCTCGGCAACAGCTCGGGCAATTCGCGCACCTGCTTCCACTGGTGCTCGCTCGAGCTCCAGATCAACTGCGAATGGGTGATCTTGCCCTCCTTGATCGCGGTGCGGATCGCCTTCTTGGGCATCTCCTTCGTGTCGGCAGTCGTGCCCTTCACGTGCAGGACGAGACTCTCGCCGGGATTAAGCTCCGGCATTTGGGCCACCGGCTTCCATGCGCTGTCGAGCGGGCTCCAGATCAATTGCGACTGGCTGATCTCGCCCCTTTGAATCGCCGCCCGGATCGCTGGCTTCGGCAGCTCGCGTGTCTCAGATTCCGTCCCCTTCACGTGCAAAATCATCGTCTCACCCGGCAGCAGGTCGGGGATCTCACGCACCTGCTTCCACGTGCTGTCGCTCGTGCTCCAAATCAACTGCGACTGGGTGATTTCACCCCGGGAAATGGCATTCTTGACCGCCTGCTTGGGCATCTCGCGGGTCTGCGACTCGGTGCCCTTCACGTGCAGGATCAGGCTCTCTCCAGGCAGCAGGTCGGGCAACTCGCGCACCTGCTTCCAAGTGTTGGCCACGGGGCTCCAGATCAATTGTGAATAACTCAGCTTCCCCTCAGCCACGGCTGTCTTTACATCCTCCTTAGGCAGCTCCTGCGTCTCGGCATCGGTGCCCTTGACGTGCAAAATGAGACGCGTATCGGCCATATTGTTGAAAAACTATAGCAGAGTAATCTGTTCTCTCACATCACGAAACTGACAGCAGGCGTAAATTGCCGTAACCGATTTTCCCTGAAGAAGAAGTGATATGAATTCCGTCTCGTAAATCGCCACGGTAGACCAATTTCTTTTCAACAGATAACCGACTCCCCTCACCTCTTCCATGATGCAGCATCCAAGGGGATTATTGCGCTGGCCGCACCGGACGATTTTAAAGTGGCAAATCCCACCGCCTGCGTTATGTTCGCCGTGCCAGGAGTGGCAAAGCGCCAGCAGGCCAACCCCGCCAGATCCGAAAGGAAGCAACGGTAACTTGACTGTCGTTGTTGCTGCTTCTGGTTTTTCTTTTTCCCCACTTATGACCAAGTACTCGCCCTTCGTCCTCAGCGTCTTGCGCATCATCACGGGCTTTCTCTTCATCGAGCATGGCGCTTCCAAGATCCTGGGCTACCCAGTACCAGCACCCATGCCCTTCCATCTCTTCACCATGGGGGGATTTTCCGGGGTGCTGGAATTTGTCGGCGGCGGATTGGTTCTCTTCGGTCTGTTCACCCGGATCGCGGCTTTCATCCTCAGCGGAGAAATGGCCGTGGCCTACTTCATGGTGCACGCACCGAAGGGCTTCTGGCCAATCGCACTGGGCGGCAACGGCGGGGAACTCGCCGTGCTCTATTGCTTCGTCTTCCTCTACCTGTTCTTCGCCGGCGGCGGACCGCTCAGCATTGATGGGCTGATTCGCAGGAAAGCGTAGCTCATTTACTGCTGCGTCCGCTGCAAAAGCCGGCTCTTCTGGTCATCCGACAACGTCGACTGCTGAATCGCCGCCGCGGCAGCCGTGGGATCCTCACGTGTCCAACGGCTCAGGAGACTGTAGACCTCGCCCTGGCGGCTGTTGTTATCGCCGATCGACTCGGCCCATTGGTAGGCCGCCTGCGGGTCTTCGTCGAAAATCTGATTACTGAAGGCGTTGATCGCCGAATCCTTCGCGCTGCCCGTCGGCAAACCCATCAACCACGACGACGCCTCAGTCACGTCGGAGTTGGCCCAATTCCGCGCAATGGCCGTGTCAGCCTGCGCCTTCGCCTGGCCGTCGGGCAACGTCGCCACCCATTGCGCCGCGCCGGCCGGGTCGCTGTTCGCCCAGCTATTCGCCACCGAAGCCAGCGCCTGCTCGCGTGTCGCGCCGGCCGGCATCGACTGCACGTAACTGGCGGCGCCGGAGGGATCGTTCTGCGCCCACGTGTTCATGATATTGATCATCGCATTTGACTTGCCCGAGCTGTCCGGCAATCCGCCGGCCCATTGCAGCGCTTTCTGCGGGTCCTGCTGCGCGAGTTGGTTCGTGATGGCGCCGATGAGCGAGCTTTGCCCCTGCCCAGCGGTCATCGACGCGACATAGTCCATCGCCGACGGCAAATCCGCCTGCGCCCACTGGTAGGCGACGTTGCTCATGATCTCGTTCTTGCTCGCATCGTCGGGCAGCGACTTGAACCACTCGATAGCCGACGTGGGATCGTTGCTGAACCATTGGTTGGCCACGCTGGCCATGAACTGCCGCCGCTCCTGCATGCCCGGCAACTTCTCACCATAAGCCAGCGCACCCTTGGGATCGCTCTGCCCCCACTGGTAGCTGATCTGCTGTAACGCATTCCTTTTCATTTGGCCCGAGGTGTATTTGTTCACCAGGTCCAGCGCCTGGTTGATGTCCGTGTTGGCCAGTTGCGAGGCCATGTTGCTGACGAGCTGATTGCGCAGACTGCCCGAAGGCAGCGTGGCCACGAACGAGATCGCCGCCTGCGGATCGCTCATCGACCAGCTCGACACCACCTGCGACAGTGCGTTCTTTTTGTCCGAATCGTTGGTGAGTCCCTGCGCCCAGTTCAGCGCGGCCGGCGCATCGGTCTGGCTCCATTGAGCAGCGACGTTGCGGATCATGTTATTGCGGTCCTGGCCGGCCGGGAGGGCCAGGATGTAGGCCGAAGCGCCCTTTGGATCGCTCTGCGCCCAGCTCGAGGCTACCTGCTGCAATCCGAACATCCGGCCCTGCGAGCCCGGCAGCTTCTCGATCCAGGCCAGCGCGCCGGCCGCGTCGCTCTGCGCCCATTGGTAGGCGACATTTTGGACCAGATTGTTTTTCTGCTGCCCGTTCGGGAGGCCGTCGAGGTACGCGGCGGCGGCTTTCGGATCAGAACCGGCGAGCGTGCTGACGAGACTCTGCTCGGCCTGCGTGCGGTCGGGCCCGGCGGGAAGTTGGCCGAGCCAATCCTGCGCGGCTTTCAGGTCGCCCTGCGTCAGGTTGCTCATGATCGACTGGAGTGCGCTGGAACGCTGCTGGCGGTCCGGCAGTTGCAGCGCAGCCTGCGTCGCCGCTCCGAGATCCTTGCCCGCCCACTGGTTGAAGATGCCGTAGATAGAGTTGCGGGCCGCCTGGGATTTCACCGACTGGCTCAGGCTCAGCGCACGCGCGGGATCGGTATTGGCCAAGCCTCCGATCGCCACGGCCACGGCTTGATCGTGGACGGGACCGGGCGGTAATTGCTGCGCAACTTGCATCGCCTTGTCGGGATCGGCCTGCGCCATCGTCGAGAAGATCGACGACGCGGCCATGACCCGGGACTGCGACGACCCAAACTGCGGCAGGAGCGCGAGCGCGCCGTCGGGATCGGTTTGCGCCATGCGGCCAATCACCAGTTGCATCGCCTGGTCGCGCTTCGGGCCGGGAGGCATATCCTGCGCCTGGGCCCACGCGGCGGTGGGATCATGCGCGGCGAACGCCGAGAGGATCGTGTTTCGCACTGAATCGGCGTTCGGGCCGGTGCGGGTCTTTTGCGAGGCCTCTTTCGCTGCCTGCGGATCGAGCATCACCCAGCGTCCGGCGAGCATTTCGATCGCCGGATAGACATTGACGCTGGAATCCTTCATCGCCGCGAGCCTGTCGATCTCGCCCGGCAACTCGGCCGCGCTGAGATGATCGGTGTAGGCCGCGAGGTCCTTCGACATCTGGTACGAGTTGACTTCCTTGAGGATCACCGGCAATTCCGGCAGCGGCGACGACATCGCCGGTGCACCGAGGGAGGTCGCCGGGTTGGAGAGACTCGTACCGGATGGATTGTCCACAGAAACATTCGCGGAGCCGTGGAGAAACGACGGCGAGAGATAGCCGCCCGCGGCAAAACCCGCCACCAAGGCCAAAATACCCACCGCAAGAAACGGCGCAAGTTTCATGGCGGCGATCCTATCTGATAAGCCGAAAAAACGCCCACGCACTTTTTTTCAGAGGTGAAAAAATTTTATTAAGCTCTTTAGGCTTTGCAGGCTCTGCAAGGCTAACGCTCCCGCCCGATATGTGCGATAATGGGGCGATTGAAAATGCCCAAGACTAACGATTGATCCGCACCAACTACCCGCCTGAGCCCGGACGTAACTCCTTCAAAAATGCTCACCACCACCTCTCATACCACTTATACCACTTCATAACGGAACATCCCGCATCCCCCCTCCCCCCCCTTCTATTTTGATCTAAGCGTGTCCCAGACTTGCCGCGCTGCCCGCATCCAGTAGGATTTCTCACTCATGGCCTATCAGGTTTTCGCCCGTAAGTACCGGCCCCAGTCGTTCTCCGAGGTCGTCGGCCAGGAACCGGTGGTGCGCACGCTGACCAACGCGCTGCGCCTCGGCCGCATCGCGCAGGCCTATCTTTTCGTCGGCCCGCGCGGCACGGGCAAGACGTCCACCGCGCGCATCCTCGCCAAGGCGCTCGAGGCCACCAACGGCCCGACCGCCGACTTCGATCCCAAGGAGGAAATCTGCGTGGAGATCGCCGAGGGCCGCTGCCTCGACGTGCTTGAGATCGACGGCGCCTCCAACAACGGCGTCGAGCAGGTGCGCGACCTGCGCGACAACGTCCGCTACGCGCCGGCCAAGGGCCGCTACAAGATCTACATCATCGACGAGGTGCACATGCTCTCGACGGCGGCGTTCAACGCGCTGCTCAAGACGCTCGAAGAGCCACCCGCGCACGTGAAGTTCATCTTCGCCACGACGGAGGTGCACAAGCTGCCCACAACCATCCTCTCGCGCTGCCAGCGCTTCGACCTGCACCGCATTCCCGAGCCTCTGATTCGCTCGCATCTCGAGCACATCTGCGGGCTGGAGAAAGTCGCCGCCGAGCCGGCCGCGCTCGACGCCATCGCGCGTTACGCCGAGGGCGGCATGCGCGATGCGGAGTCGGCGCTCGACCAGGCGATCAGCTTCTACGGCGACCGCGTGAGCGAGGCCGATGTGCTCTCGCTCTTCGGCCTCACCGGCTTCGCCCCGGTTGCGGCACTCGGCCGCGCGCTGGCGCAGGGCGACGTCGGCGCTGTGCTGAAATCGGCGCGCGAACTCGCCGCAGCGGGCAAGGACCTCGGCAGGCTCAGCCAGGATTTGCTCGGCTTCTTCCGCAATCTCGTCATCTACCAGGTCTCGCCCTCCGCGCTCGAGGGAGACATCTCCACGCCGGAGAAGAACGTGCTCGCGGAAGTCGCGCCACTGATCACGCGCGGCGCGGCGCTCGGTATTCTCGAGGAACTGAGCCATCTCGAAAGCCGGCTGCGTTACGCGCTGGCCAAGGACGTTGTCTTCGAGGTCGCACTCATCCAGATGAGCCAGTTGCGCGAGAAGGTTTCGCTCGAGAGCATCCTCGAGTCGCTCGGCGGTGCGCCGACAACCCCGACAGCACCGGCCACACCAACCGCCGTTCCGCCTGCCGCGCCAAAGCCCGCAGTCGCGCCGCCCGTGGTCGTCGCGCCCAGTACGCCCCCGACGCCCGCCGTCGCGACTAAGGTTCCAGCGGCCGCACCTTCCGCTCCAGCCCCAGCCGGCATCTCCACGGCATCGGCCGAGGCGGCGTGGAAGTACGCGGTGGAAACCTTCGCGGCCAAGAACGCGCTGGAGGCCG
>Ga0302267_10003390_pt1 | contig 18367 bp, 9 predicted proteins | sample III_Bog_E1_3_FD_194555 | JGI IMG/M metagenome (GOLD analysis project Ga0302267, IMG submission 194555) | Peat permafrost microbial communities from Stordalen Mire near Abisko, Sweden - III_Bog_E1_3 | ecosystem: Environmental > Terrestrial > Soil > Wetlands > Peat | place: Sweden: Abisko... | reverse complement strand
CCCAGAGCACCCGGCGCGCGAGGTGGATGGCCTCCTCGGCGTGGGCCTCCGCGGGGTGGTTGAGCAGCGCCGTGGCGAAGCGCAGGGCGACGGTGGGCCACTGGGGCGGGTGCTTCTCGCGGGCGAGGTAGCTGCGGAAGTGCCTGGCCGCGGCGGCGAAGTCGTTCTTGCCGAGGAGGGCGTCGGCCATGACCAGATCCACGGCGCCCTCGAGGGCGGGGAGCTCCGCGGTGATCCCCTTCGCGTCGGCGATCGCAGCATCGAACTGCCCCACGCCGATCTGCCACTGCGCCGCCTGGAGGCGCGCGTACCCCTGGAGCGGCCACGCCGAGGCGGCGGACTCCTCGAAGGCTCGGGCAGCGCCCGCGGGATCGCCGCCGAGCGCGCGGAGGCGCCCGAGCTGGTAGAGCCAGGCGCGGCGGTCCTCCGGCGAGGGGGAGGCGCTGGTGAGGGCCGCGGCGAGCGAGGCGGCGGCGCGCGCGTAGGCCTCCTGATCGGCGTCGGCCTTGACGGCGGCGAGGCGGGGGTCGTCGAGGACGAGGGGGATCCGCGCGGGATCGAAGAGGGCGGGATCGAGGGGCGGCGCCGGCGGCGCAGGCGCGGCGACGGGGGCGACGGTGGCCGGCGGCGGCGGCGCGGGAGGTGGGGGAGCCAGGGGCGGCAGGGGCGCGGAGGCGCAGCCGGAGGCGGTGGCGCTCGCGAGGGTCAACGCGAGGGCCGAGACTCTGAGGAAGCTGCCGAGCACGGCCGCGGAGCTTAGTCGAAGCGAGCCGGCGGTCGAGTTCCGCGACGGAACCATCCCGTGCCAAGGTCGGGCGGCGAGCCCGAGGGTTGCGGACGCGCCCCCCTGCCTTGGGCTACGGTGGCTCCCGCACCATGCCCTCGCCCGAAGACAGCGCGCGGCACCTCGCCGAGACGGAGCTGGTGTTCGCCGCGCTCGAGGCGGTCGCCGAGGGCGTCGTCCTTTACGATCTCGGCACGGGCAAGGTGCGCATCAACGCGGCGGCGCTGGCGCTCTTCGGGCTCGACGCGAGCTTCGCCGAGCTGCCGCGGCCGGAGCGGCTGGCCCTGCTCCAGCCGCGCCACGCGGACGGCACGCCGTGGCCGGTCGAGAACACGCCCCTCGAGCAGGCGCTGCGCGGCGAGACCGTGCGCGAGATGGTCTGGCAGATCCGCGCCGCGGACGGCCGGGCCGTGTGGCTCTGCGCGTCGGCCGCGCCGGTGCGGCTGGGAGGTGGGAGCGCAGGCGTGGTCCTCACCCTGCACGACGTCACCGAGCAGCACCTCGCCGAGGAGGCCCTGCGTCGCAGCGAGGCCGAGCTGCGGGCCATCTTCGAGACGTCTCCGGATTTCATGGTCGTCAAGGACCGCCAGGGCCGGGTGGTGCGCGCCAACGCCGCGACGTGCGCGCTGATCGGGCTCCCCCTCGACCAGATCGTCGGCCGCACCACCGCCGAGCTCCACGGCAACCCGGAGATCGCGGCCAACGATCAGCGCATCATGGCCTCCGGGCAGACCGAGGTCCTCGAGGAGCAGGCCACCTATGGAAGCCGCCCCGCCCTCTTCCTCTCGACGAGGATGCCCTACCGCGACGACGCAGGGACCGTCATCGGCGTCCTCGCCGTCTCGCGCGACATCACCGAGCAGAAGCGCGCGGAGGCATCCCTGCGGGTCAGCGAGGAGCGCTTCCGCACGCTCTTCGAGAAGGCCGCGGAGGCCATCGTCATCGTCGCTGCCGAGGGCCGCGAGGCGGGCACCTTCCTCGACGTGAACGCCGCCGCGGCGGCGACGTTCGGCTTCACCCGGGAGGAGATGCGCGGCATGCCCTTCACGCGCGTCGTCCCCCCCGAGGGGCTCGCCGCGGTGTCCGAGCTGTTCCCCACCATGGCGGAGCGGTGGGTCTCGAGCTCGCACCTCCGGAGGCGCAAGGACGGGACGCTCTTCCCCTTCGAGATCACCGCCGGGCCGCTGCAGCTGGACGGCAAGCGCTGCGTCGTCTCGTTCGGGCACGACGCCTCCGCGCGGGTGCGCAGCGAGCAGGAGCTGCGCTCGGCCCGCGACGCCGCGGAGGCCGCCAGCCGCGCCAAGAGCGCCTTCCTCGCCAACATGTCGCACGAGGTCCGCACGCCGATGCACACCATCCTCGGCTACGTGCAGATCCTCCTCGACGATCCCGCGCTCGACGCCACGCAGCGGGAGCAGCTCGGGATCGTCTTCCGGAGCGGCGGGCAGCTGCTCGCGCTGCTCAACGACATCCTCGACGCCTCCCGGATCGGGACCGGGCTCCAGGCCTCGGAGCGCGCCAACCTCGACCTGAAGGCGCTGGTCGACGAGGCGGTGCGCGGCCACGCCTCCCGCGCCGCCGAGAAGAGCCTCACGCTGGCGCTCGACTGGTCCCCGAGCGCGCCGCCCCACATCGTCGGGGACGCGAAGACGCTCCGGCGGGTGCTGACGAGCCTGCTGGGCAACGCGATCAAGTTCACCGAGCGCGGCAGCGTCGTGCTCGTCGTCGCGGCGCACCGACGGGAGGGGGACCCGGCGGGCGAGCGGCTCACCCTCGCGGTGCGGGACACCGGGGCCGGCCTGGGTGCCGGGGATCTCGACCTGCTCTTCCGCCCCTTCGCCCAGGCCCGCGTGGGCATCGAGGCGCACGGCGGCACCGGCCTCGGCCTGGTCCTCTCCCGGGAGCTCGCGCAGCTCATGGGCGGCACGCTGACGGGGTCGAGCCGGCCCGGCGAGGGGAGCACCTTCACGCTCGAGATCCCGCTCGAGCGGGGCCAGCGCTCCAGTGCACCGCAGCCGCCGGCCCCCGCCGCCGTCGCCGCCGTGGAGGGCGTGGTGGACGACGGCGCGCCGAAGCGCATCCTGGTGGTCGAGGACGACGAGGACAGCCGCATCCTGGTGTCCCTGCTCCTGCGGCGGGTGGGCTTCGAGGTGTGCGAGGCCCGCGACGGCATCGCCGGGGTGGAGGCCTTCGACGCCTGGCACCCCCACCTGGTGCTGCTCGACATGAACATGCCGGTCCTCGACGGCTACGGCGTCGCCCACGTCATCCGCGTGCGCGCCGCCGGCCGCGCCACCCGGCTGCTGGCGCTCACCGCCAGCGCGCAGCCCGACGACCACGATCGCATGGTGGCGGCGGGCATCGACCAGGTCCTCCTCAAACCCTGCCCAGGCAAAGACCTCCTCGACGCGGTCCGCAGGCAGCTCGCGCTCCAGTCCACCCACGAGCGAGAGGCGCTCACAGCAGGTGCCGCGCTTTGATCTCCAGGTACCGGTTGATCAACGCCGGCGTCAGCTGCGCCGGCGCCACGTCGAGCACCAGCGCACCCTGCCGCTTCAGGTCCCGCACCAGCCGATCGCGGAAGGTCGCCAGCTCGGCCGCGGCGCCGCGCAGGTAGGGCCCCTCGTCGGGGCCCTCGACCATCGCGTCGATCTCCACGTCCCGGAGGATCACCATCAGCGGCAGGTGCCGCGGCATCACCCCGCGCATCAGCCGCAGCAGCTCCGCGGCGGCCACCTCGTCGACCACCTGGGTGAACAGCACCACCAGGCTGCGCTTGCGGACGCGCAGGCCGACGTGCTCGAAGGCGGCGGCGTAGTCGGTCTCGACCAGATCCGGGTGCAGGTCGTACCCCGCCTGGATGACCCGCCGCGCCGCGCCCGCGCCGCCGGCGGGGGGCGCGTAGCTCTTGATGCCGTCGGCGAAGGCGAGCAGGCCGACCAGGTCGCCGCCGCGCGCCGCCACGTGGGAGAGCATCAGCGTGGCGTTGAGCGCGTGATCGAAGAGCGAGAGCCCTGCCGTGCGCGCCGTCATCAGGCGGCCGGCATCGAGCAGGAACATCAGGGTCTGGTTGCTCTCCAGCTGGTACTCGCGGCTGATGATCTTCTGCCGGCGGGCCGTCGCCTTCCAGTCGATGGAGCGGAACTCGTCGCCGCGCCGGTACTCGCGGAGCCGCTCGAACTCGCTCTCGCCGCCGCGCCGCCGGGAGCTCTTGATGGCGGCCGGGTCGCGGTCCTGGCGGGCCATCAGCTCGTAGGCGCGCACCGCCTGCACGTCCGGGTAGACCTTGACGGGGGTGGCCTCGGGGACGGTCACCTGGCGGATCCACAGGCCCAGCGGCGAGAGGTAGCGCACGTGGTGGTCGCCGAGGACGTGGGCGCCGCGCCGGGTGGGGCGGAGGTGGTAGCGGGCGGTGGCGAAGCTCCGCGGCGGCAGGGTGAGCCGGGCCGGCAGGTCGTCGCAGGCGGCGGTGTCGAAGAGGTCGTCGGTGACCGAGACGTCGAGGCGGCGGCGCGCGCTGGAGCGGACCTCGAGGGTCACCAGGTTGGGCCGGCCGATGGAGAGCACCGCCGGCGCGTGGCGCTTGACGGTGACCAGCGGCCGGCGGGCGAGGAGGGCGTCGAGCGCGGCGACCAGCGCGATGCCGAGATCCGCCGCGAGCATGGGCAGCAGCAGCGTCCGGTCGGCGAGCGTCGCCGCCGCGAGGGCGAGCGGGAGGATCGCCAGGAGCACCAGGGCGCGCGAGGGGATCATGCGGCGGTCTTCGGGACCTTGGCTTCGCGGAGGATGTCGCCCACGCAGTCGTCGGCGCTGACGCCCTCGATCTCGGCGTCGGGGTGGAGGATGAGCCGGTGGCGGAGCACCGCCGGGGCGAGGGCCTTGACGTCGTCGGGGATGACGAAGTCGCGCCCCTCGCTGGCGGCCATGGCGCGCGCCACCCCGAGCAGCCCGATCGACGCGCGCGGCGAGGCGCCCAGGTAGACCGAGCGGTGAGCGCGGCTGCGCCCGACGATGTCGGCGATGTAGTCGATGATGCCGTCGTCGACCCGCACCTGGGAGAGCAGCTCGCGCATGGCGCAGAGCTCCTCGGCGGTGGCGATCTGCTGGAGCTCGGCGCGGTCGAGGCGGGCGGCGTTGAAGCCGCTGGCGTGGTTCCTCAGGATGAGCTTCTCCACGGCGGCCGAGGGGTGCTTGACGTTGACCTTGACGAGGAAGCGATCGAGCTGCGCCTCGGGGAGCGGGTAGGTGCCCTGCGACTCGATGGGGTTCTGGGTGGCGAGGACGAAGAACGGCTCGGGCAGCGGGCGGGTCACGCCGTCGGAGGTGACGGCGAGGTCCTGCATCGCCTCGAGGAGCGCCGACTGGGTCTTGGCGGGCGCGCGGTTGATCTCGTCGGCGAGGAGGAGCTGCGTGAAGATCGGCCCCTCGTGGAAGACGAAGCGGTCCTCCTTCTGGTTGAAGACGTTGCCGCCGGTGACGTCGCTGGGCATCAGGTCGGGGGTGAACTGGATGCGCTTGAACGTCGCCCCGACGACGTGCGCGAGCGTGCGCACCAGCAGCGTCTTGCCCAGCCCGGGCACGCCCTCGATGAGCACGTGCCCGCCGGCGAGGACGGCGATGAGCGTGTGGAGGATCAGCTCGTCCTGCCCGAGGAGCACCCGGGCGGCCTCGCGGCGGAGGAGATCGAAGCGGTCTCGGAAGTCGGTGGGGTTCATCGGGGCCGGGGGTTCAAGGGGCGGAGCCGCGTCACGAGACGGGGTCCTTGGGTTCGGTCGGTCGGCGCTGCCCGGTGGCGGCGAGGAAGCTCATCAGTGCCCGCATGAGCGCGAGGTCGGCCTCGACGGCGTCCTTGCTGGGCGCCGTGCGGTCGCGCGCCCCGATCGGGGGCCGGGCGTTGCCCCCCCGGAACGAGGAAGGGGGCGCCGCCTCGTCGCGGGCGCCGGTGGCGTCGACGAGGACGCTCATGACCTCGCCCTCGGGGCGGCCGGTGCGGATGGCGATGGCCTCGGCGAGGGGGATGAGCCCCTGCCGGCCCGCGCGGTGGACCCGCTCGCGGAGGCGCTCCAGGGCCCACACCGCGTAGAGGCCGGTGACGTGACGCGAGGCGCGCGAGCGCCCGTAGGCGAGGCCGAGCGCGCGGGCGTGATCGGCGAAGGAGCGCCGCGCCTCGACCGGGGGATCGCGGAGGCGGGCGAAGGCGCGACCCTTCCACAGGAAGAGGAGCGCGAGCAGCACCATGAGCTGGATCACGACGGGGGTGAGCCGCGCGTTGTTCACCGACTCGAGCGGCGTCTGGGCGCCGGCGCCGGTCCACTCGTCGCAGAGCTCGACCTCGCGCTCGGGCGGGATGGAGCTGCGGAAGAGCAGGGTCAAGAGGAACGAGGCATTGTCGTCGACGACGAGCGCGGCGTTGGTGAGGAGGCGATCGTCGGCGAGCAGGACGATGCGCCCGGCGCCCACGGTGCGCTCGGTGAGGACAGGCAGCTCGCCGCGGACGAGCACGGTGCCCTCCACGGCCTCCAGCGGGGTCTCGACGGGGACGAGGTGACTCCCTGGAGGCCAGGAGAGCGCCGGTTGACCGGCCCAGGCGACGCCCGGGGGCCTGGCGGTGCCGAGCGGGGACGGGGCGACGCTGACGACCGTGGTCGTCTCGGTGTCGGCGACGATGCGCTGCTCGACCTCGTCGGGGAGCTTGGACACGCCGGCGATGACGAGGCGGCCGCCCTGATCCTCGACCCAGGCGAGGAGGATCTTCCACTGGGCGTCGTCGAGGACCACGCCCGGCAGCAGCACCAGGGCGAGGGGGTGCTCGAGCTTGGCGATGGCCTCGCCGCGGTGGCGGACCTTGAGGCCGTGCTTGTTGAGCACCTCGACGATCGCCTGGGTCCCGGAGGGCGAGGCGTCGGAGGCGCCCGCGTCGTCGCCGTCGTGGGGGGTGCACGAGAACGCCACCGAGAGGCCGAGGAACGTGAGAGCGAGGACGAGCGCGCGGCTGACCAGCGGGATCACCCGCTCGAGCACCGAGCGGAACACCGACTCCGAGGGCGCGGTGGCGCCGAACTGGACGCCCTCCACGTCGCGCACGATGGATCCGACCGGGCCCCGGAGATCGGGCCGGTCACGCAGGGTGCGGACGTAGTCGCCGTTGGTGCGCGAGGGGTGGATCTCGATCAGCCCGTCACCGTCGAGGCGGCGCAGCAGGGCCGCGTAGGCGTCGTCGACGGCCCGCGCATAGTCGCCGCGATCGGCGGCGGCCCGGGCGCGCGAGAGGAGCCGCTCGACGTCCGTCTCGATGGGGCCGCGCGGCGTGGTGGCGGCCACCACCGTGCCCGCGCCGGGATCGGGGGGCGCGTCGTCCGGGTCTCCAGCGCGATCGCGGACGAGGTTCTTGACGATGGCGCGCACCACCGCCACGAGGGCGACCGCGAGCAGGACGAAGAAGAGGACCTTGGCGAGCCCGCTCATGTCCGGCAGCGAGAAGTTGAGCCGCTCGGGCGGCCGCTGGCGACCGTCCTCCTCCGGCACGCGATCGACGGGGGCGCTCTCGGCCCGGGTGCCGCGATGGGCCCGGCCCAGGAGCGACGGGCGCAGCGGCACGGGCGGCAGCTTGCACGCCTTGGGCAGCGAGGGGCAGGCGCCGGAGATCTCGCCCACCAGCGGGCACCAGGCGTGCTCCTCGGGCGTGAGGGGGTAGTCGTCCTCGTGGCAGAAGCGGTAGCGAGGATCGGCGAGCACGGTGCGGACGTCGGCGCTCACCTCCGCGGCGCGGGCGCCGGGGGCGAGGGCGAGCAGCGCGGCGAGCGCCGTGAGCCGGACCAGGTAGCGGGTCACGTGGAAGCCCTCCGTTCCCCTTCGGCGGCGGTGATGGCCATGAAGCGGACCTGGACGTCCCAGCCGTCGGACCGGGTGCGCGCGTCGATGTAGCCGAGGAAGCGCGCGGTGGACACGAAGGGGACCGAGAGCAGGTAGCCGGCGAGCGCGAACGGGGAGCCGCCGTCGTGGAGCAGCGTGCCGAAGGGCTTGCCGAGCTGGAGCACCTCGTCGAGGAAACCCTGGCCGAGGCTCTCCGCGGTGGCGACGAACGCCGCCCGGGTGAGCAGCAGCGTCAGCAGCGCGCCGAGCACCCCGAAGGCGCGCCCGGAGACGAAGCGGGTGCTCCGCCGGATGGCGTCGACCGGGCCCGCGCCCTCGAGCAGGCTGGCCTCGTGGATGAAGACGAGGTGCGGCCACGCGAACGGCAGCCCGAGGAAGAACGGCAAGCACGAGGTGGCGAGGAGGATGGTCGCGATCACCAGCGTGCCCAGGTAGGCGCCGAACCGGCGCCCGAAGAGGCGGAGCACCTGCCCGGCGCCCAGCTCCTCCGAGAAGAGCAGCCGGCCCACGCCCACGGTGAAGACGCCCTGGACCACGCCGCTCGCGGTCACGGCGATCGCCCACACCGCGGCCCAGGGCCAGGAGAGCGCGTACCGGAGCGCCAGGCAGCCGGCGAAGAGCGGCAAGAGGAGGATCGCCGAGAGGCGCGCGTAGAGGCCGAAGGCGAGCGAGACGCAGAGGCGGCAGGCGAGATCGAGGACCTCCGAGAGAGGCCGCGGGCGCAGGACGACGGCGGAGGCCCCCAGGTTCACGAGCGAGCCTCGGACAGGGCCGCCGGAGCCGCCGGGGCCACCGGGGACGCCGCGTCGGCGCGACCCACCAGCGCGAGGTAGAGCACCACCAGCAGCGAGAAGACGCCCGACGCGGTCCACTTGATCGGCGCCGGCAACGACGAGGGCGACCAGAAGCCCTCCAGCAGGGCGGCGATGAGGAGCATCGAGGCGGCCCCCAGGATCTGCCGCGCGATCGCCGGCGCCGCGCGGCGCAGCGAGGTGACGCGGGTGAGCCCCTCGGTGGCGACGAGCGCGTAGCCCATCTGCAGGCCGGCGCCTCCGGCGATGACGATCGCGGTCAGCTCGAAGGGAGCGTGGCCGCACATGAACGTCCAGATGTTGCCGCCGTGCCCGACGCTCATCACGTAGCCGACGGCGGTGCCGGTGACGAGCCCGTTGTAGACGAGGAAGAAGAGGCTGCCCGCGCCGTAGAGGATCCCGGTGGCGAAGCAGCGGAAGGCGATGCCGACGTTGTTGTAGACGTAGAACCCCGCCATCCCGGTGTCGGTGCCCGCGTCCCGGCCCCCGGCGAAGCCCTGGGAGTAGCCCTTGGCCATCTCCTCGAGCGCCTGCGCGGGCATGACCCGGGTGGAGAAGTCGTCGGAGGCGAGCGCGCCGAGCAGGCCGACCGCGAAGGGGAGGAAGAAGAGAGCGCAGGCGACGGCGAAGAGGCGGCCGTTGGCGCGGAGCGCGCGGGGGAAATCACGCGCGAAGAAGGCCAGGACGCCGGGGATGCGGAAGGGCTGGGCGCCGTAGAGCGCGGCGTGGGCGCGGCCGGCGAGCCCGTCGAGGTGCGCGGCCAGATCGGGGGTGACGCGCGCGGCGCGGCAGCGCATCAGATCGGTGCAGAGCGACCGGTACAGCGCCGCCGCGCGCGAGATGGTGGCGCCGTCGAGCTTGTGGAGCGACTCGCCGCTCGAGAGCAGGCGGTCGAGCTCCTTCCAGTCGGCGCCGCGGGCGGCGACGAACTCGTCCTGGGAGCGGGCGCCGATCACGCGGTCACACCCGTCGCGCGCGGGGGTTTGGGGGCAGAGCTCGGCCCTCCGACGAGGGGAGGGCCGAGCGGAGCCCCCATCGATGACGACCGATGCTCGTGGGCGCGGTAGTGGAGCACGCCGAGGAAGCGCGGCGCGTCCTTGTAGCGGACGCCGAGGCGACGGGCGAAGACCGGGGCCACCATCTCGGCGAGCTCGACCTCGCGGGCGCGCGAGAGCTTGCCGGCGCGGCGGAGGAAGAGCTCGATGGCGTCGAGCTCGTCGCCGGAGAGCGGGAGGCGCTGCGGCAGGGGGCGGAGCTCGGCGAGGGACGGCGGCGGATCGAGGTGGAGCGGGCCGGCCACGACCGCGCGCGCCTCGGCGATGACGATGGTGCCGGCGACCAGATCGCCGAGGCGGCGGAAGCGGGGATCGCGCCCCATCACCACCACGCCGATGGCGTACCCGAAGGGGAGGAAGTCGGCGGCGCGGAGGAGGTTGCGCAGCAGGCTGTCGGTGAAGCGCAGGGGGTGGCCGCCCTCGGTCACCACGCGCAGCGCGAACACCCGCTTGCCCACGGTGCGGCCGCTCCACAGGGTCTCGAGGAGCACGTAGTAGATCCACTCGACCACGAAGGCGACGAGGAGCATCAGCCCCATCGAGGCGTGGCTGAGGGCGGAGTCGACCGCGAAGCCGATCATGGCGAGGAGGCCGACGAAGACGACGATCACCCCGCGCACGGCGAGATCGACGAGGTAGGCGGCCGCGCGCTTGGCCGGACCGGCGACGTGGTAGCGGAAGCGGACGTGCTCGGGGGTCTCGATCTCGACGGTGGTATCGAGCGGATCGCGGACAGCGCGCGGCGTCATGCCCACGAGACCCCCGCGCGCCGCCGCTCGGCCACCGACTCCGCCGTGAGGGCGTAGCGGAGCATCTCGTTGGTCACCGGGTGGGTGAGCAGGAGGCGCGGATCGTCGGCCGAGCGGCCGATGTCGCGGTCGAAGCGGCGCAGGTAGTCGATGGCCGCGACCAGATCGCCGCCGAGCACGTAGGCGATGCGGTACTCGCTGCGGCGCACCCCGATGGTGATGGCGCGCGCGTCGTAGTGGGCGGGCACGGTGGGCAAGAGCTCCTCGCAGAGCTTCTTCTGGCGGCGGCCGATGGCCTTCTGCACGCTCGCCAGGAACGAGCTGGCCATGCCGTCGCGGGCGGCGGAGATCTCCCCGGAGCCGAACGAGGGGTCGACGGTGCGCATCACTGCGAGGAAGAGGCCGTCGACGGCGTCGACCGGCAGCTCGTCGAGCCAGGTCGGGCCGAGCGCCACCCGGGTGAGCAGGCGGCCGAGGGCGAAGATCTGCTCGGGCTCGGGCAGCTCGGCGAAGGAGGTGGAGCCGACGATGGCGGGCGGATCGCCGGGGTAGACGCGCGCCGCGCCCTGCCAGGAGGGGCTGAGGTAGATCTCGAACGACTCGATCCCCAGGGCGCGGGCGAGGCGGTCGGCGAGGAGGCGGGTGGGGTGGCCGTCGCGCGGGCTGAGGCGATCGCGCGAGCCGACGCCGAGGCCGCTCAGCTCGAAGCGGAGGATCTTGGCGGCGATGGGGGCGATGGCGCGGGACACGTCGAGCAGGACGGTGCGCGCCTCGGGGAGGAGGAGGCGGCCGAGCTCCGCGCCGGCGAGCACGCCCGGGTAGGGCACGCCCTCGGGGAGGCGGCGCTCCCGGAACCGGGTCATCCGATCGGGCTTCACGTCACCGAGGCAGGCGCGGACCTCCTCGACGGCGAGGCGCTCCTCGACGCGGCCCTCCTTGGCGAAGGCGCCCTCGAAGGAGGCGAGCGCGGCGGGCAGCTCGTTGAGGCGGGCGAAGGTGTCGGCCTCGAGGAGGAGCACGTCGCGGAAGACCTGGATGGCCTCCAGGTTGCGGCCCGCCGCCTCGAGCCCGCGGCCCAGCAGGGCGCGCACGTCGGCCGAGGCGCCCGGCATCGAGGCGGCCTGGGTGAGGTGAGCCACGCCCTCGCGGACGCGAAGGAGGACCCCGACCTCGAGCATCCCCAGCGTGGTGAGCCAGCGGTGATCGAGGGGCAGCCGCCGCGCCGAGGCGATGTCGAGGATCTGCTGGAGCGAGCCCGCGTAGGCGGAGGCGCCGTCCGTCGTCTCGACCCGGTAGAGGCGGGCCAGCGCGGTCCACGCCCGCGTGTCGTGCGGCGCCGCGGCGACGGCGTCGGCGAAGGCGCGCGCGCTGCCGGTGGCGTCGCCCGCCTCGCGGCAGGCCTCGGCGAGGCGCAGGTCCACCTCGACCCGGCCGGCGGCGTCGGGCATGGCCTCGACGAGGCGGCCCAGCGTCTGGATGACCAGCGCGCGATCGCCGCGCGCCGTGGCGAGCTGGACGAGCCGCTCGAGCGCCTGCCGGTTCTTGTCGTCCATCGCCAGGATCGCCTGGAGCGAAGCCTGCGCCTGGGTCGGGTCGCCGAGCTTGAGCTCGTGGAGATCGGCGAGGAGGAAGTGCGCGCGCACCCGGCTGTCCGTGTCCTTGGGGGGGGCGACGGCGAGGACGCGGTGGAGGGTGTCGCGCGCCTCGGCCCAGACCCGCTGCGCGAAGAGCGAGCGCGCCATGACCAGCAGCGCGCCGGTGTCGTCGGGCGTGATGGCGAGGACCTGGCGCATGGCGTTGACGGCGATGCCGGGATCGGTGCCCTCGTCGGTGGTCACTCCGGGGACGCTCCCCCGCGGCGTCGCCGCGGTCGCCGCGTCGCGCTGGCGGAGGATGGCGCGGGCGATCTCGGTGCCGGTGAGCACCACCTGCTCGCGCCGGGTGGCCGCCTCGAGCGCGTCGCCGAGGCGATCGACGAGGCGCGGGACGTCGCCGGCGAGCATGCGCGCCAGCGCCTGCGCGGCCGGGACCGAGTCGGGGTCGGTGCGCAGCGCCTCCTCGTAGAGCAGGAGCGCGTCGGCCTGGGCCTTGGGCTGCGGATCCTCGGCGGTGAGCGACGCGGCGCGGACGATGTGGGCGGCGCGGTCGCGCATCCGCTCGGCGAGCTTGGAGAGCACCAGCTGGCTGAGGATGAGGTTGGGCCGGTCGCCGAGGCGCTCGGCGAGGCGCTCCAGGCCGCGGGCGGCGAGGAGGCTCTCCGGCCACTGCCCGAGCGCCGCCTGGTAGCCGGCGAGGGCGGCGCGCATGGCGCCGGCGTCGTCGGGCGACTGCGCCTCGACCAGCAGCGACTCCTCGACCTGGTAGATGGCGCGGGCCACCGGATCCCGGGCCAGCTCCCGGCGCGCGCGGATGGCGGGGACGAGGCGCGCCCGGGTGGCGATCGCGGCGGGGTGCGGGACGTTGACGCCGGCGGTGAGCTTGCCGGCGATGCGCACGGTGGCGTCGAGGGCGGCGGCGTCGAGCGGCGACTCGGCGGAGAGGCGCCCGAGCGCCTCCAGGGTGGCGGCCTGGCCGAGCTGCTCCTCGAGGGCGCAGAGCTCCCAGAGCGCGCCGGCGCGGGCGAGGTTGGAGGTGAAGACCTCGGCCTCGGCGCGGAGCACGCCGCCGAGCCGCGCGTGCGCCCCCGCGGCGCGGTGGAGCTGCTCGAGCTGGCGCAGCGCGGGCACGTGGCTGGGCACCACGGCGACGAGGCCCTCGAGCACGGAGGCCGCCTCGTCGCGGTTGGTCTCGGCGAGGGCGCCGGCGAGCGCCACGCGGAGCTTGTGGTCCACGGTCGCCGGCGGCTGGCGCTCGATCCAGCGCGTGTAGAGCGTGCACAGCTCGGCGGTGGCGTCGCCGCGCAGGTGGATGCGCTCCATGGCCTCGAGCAGGGCGGGATCGGGATCGACGCCGGGCAGCCCGTCGGCCTGGACGAGGCAGCGGAGGGCGGCCGCGTCGTCGCCGAGCATCAGCTCCTGCACCTCGGCCGCCTGGAAGAGCAGGCGCGCGTACTCGGCGCCGTCGGGCGCGCTGGCGGCCAGCCCCATCAGCGCCTCGACCAGCTTGGCGGGGGCCGCCTCGGCGCGGAGGAGCCTGGCGACCTCGAGGGCCGGGAGCGGGTGCCGGGGCCGGAGCTTGGCCGCCTGCGTGTAGGCGCCGACCGCGTCGTGGGGGCGGCGCAGCCGCTGCTCGTCGAGGCGAGCGACCTCGAGCCAGAGGGCGAAGCGGCGGGGCTCGGCCGGCTCCCGGGCGATGAGCTGGAGCAGGGTCCGGCGCGCCTCGTCGAAGCGGCCCGCCTTCTCGTTGATGCGGAAGCGGGCGCGGAGCGCGTCGGCGTCGGCCGCGTCGATCTTGAGGGCGCGGTCGACGAGCGCGAGGGCGCGATCGCGATCGTTGAGGCGGGCGTCGTGCACGTCCGCGGCGCGGAGCAGGAGGCGGCGCTCGAGCCCCCGATCCTCGGTGAGGTCGGCCTCGGCGGTGAGGGCGCGGGCGAGCCGCGCGTGATCGCCCGCGCGCTGGGCGTTGCGCGAGAGCGCGAGGACGGCGGTGCGGCGCGCCGGCTCGAGGGCGAGGATCTTCTCGATCTCCTCGATGGCGCGGGCGGGCTGGCCGAGCTCGTCCTCCCAGATGCCGGCGAGCTTCTCCAGGAGGCCGACCTTGCGGGCCGGATCGGTGGCGACCAGGGCCGCCTGCGCGTAGAGCTCGAGGCGGGCGCGCACGCCGCGCCCGTCGGTCTCGGGGTCGCGCGCGGGCGGCGCCAGGATGGCCGAGAGCGCCTCGAAGACGGCGCCGTTGCCGGGGTCGACGGCCCACGCCGAGCGCAGGTGGGCGATGGCCTCGTCCCGACGGCGCAGGTGGCGCTCGGCGATGTCGGCCGCGCGGAGCAGCGCCGCGATGCGCGCGGGGATGGGCCGCACCGCGTTGCCCTCGGCGACCCAGGTGCGCACCCGCTCCTCGTGACGGCCGAGCCGCTGCAGGGCGCGGTCGAGCCGATCGCGCGTGGAGAGGTCGTCGGGGTCGAGGGCCAGCGCCCTCTCCGCGTGCGCGGCGGCTTGATCCGCCTGGCCGAGGCTGTCGAACACCTCCGAGAGGCGCACGTGCTCCTGCACGATGGCCTCGGGCGAGGCCTCCGAGGACGACAGGCCCCGGCTGATGAGAAGCGCCAGCCGCTTCTGGCGCACGTCGGCGGCCCGGGCGGACTCGCCGGCGATGTCGAGCAGCCGGATCAGCTCGGCGAGGATGCGGCGCCCGGTGGGCGTGTGCAGCGGGGCCCGGGCGGCGGCGCGGGTGAGCAGGTGCGTGGCGTCTCCGGCGCCCGGCGAGCCGGCGCGGGCCTGGGCGTCGGCGACGGCCGAGGGCGCGCCCAGCTTGTCGGTGAGCAGGCGCGCGGCGCAGTAGAGCAGCCGCGAGGCGCGGTCGTCGTCACGCTCGTGCTCGGCCTCGACCGAGAGCGAGCCGACCAGGATGCCGGGCTCGTCGTGGCGCACCAGGTGGCGGGTGAGCGCGTCGCGCACCGGCCCGGGCGCGGGCTCGAAGGCGACGGCGCGCTCCAGCGCGAGCCGAGCCACCTCCGGCTGAGCGAGGCGCAGATCGAGCACGGCGGCCCGCTCGACGTGGATCCAGGCCGCGAGCCGGGTGTCGCCGTCCGGCGCCTTGCCCCCGTCGCGCGCGGGCTTCTGGCCCGGGGCCTTGGCCGCGGCGCCCTCCTGAGGCGCGTACGCCTCCGCGAGGCGCTCGAGGTGGGTGGCGAGCTGCGCCGCCAGGGCCGCCCCGGGTCCCGAGGGCGGCACCGGCTTGCCCGCAGCCTGAGCGCGAGGCGGCGGCGGAGCGGTGGCCCCGAGCTCGCGACGCAGGACCGACTCCAGCCCGCGCAGGGAGGCCGCGTGCAGCGGCGCGAGGCGGAGCGCCTCGACGTAGGCGGTGCGCGCCTCGACCTTGCGGCCGAGCGCGTCGCAGACCCGCGCGCGCTCGGCGAGGAGATCGGCCTTGAGCCCGTCGCCGTCGACCACCGCGATCTCGTCGTCGAGGATCTCGAGCGCGAGCCCGAGCTCGGCGTGCCCCTCGAGCAACCGCCGCACGCGCGTGAGCGCCGGCTCCAGCGTCCGCAGGATCTGCCGCGCGGACTCGTACGCCTCGCGCGCCGCGCCGCGATCCTGTCCCACCCGCTCCTCGAAGAGCCCGAGCTCGACGAAGGCGCGCGCGGCGCCCACGGTATCGGCGGCCTCGCGGAGGCGCTCGGCGCGGCGCCCGAGCTCGCCGCGGGCACGAACGCCGGCGCTCTCTTCCTCGGCCGGAGGGCCGGCCACCGCGACCGGAGCGCTCGCCGGAGCGACCGGCGGCGAGGCCGCCGCGCCCTCGAAGGCGACCCGCAGCTTGGGGGGTGCCGTCGGGCTCTCGGGGAGGCTGCCCGGCGGAGGCGTACCGCCCGCGATGGGCGAGATCCCCGGGAGGGTCGACATCTTCGGCGGCGGGACGGGGGGAGCGCCGAACAGCACCGCGGGCTTGGGCGTCGCCGCGGAGACCCCCTCGGGCGCAGGCTCGACCGGCGTCGGCCCCGACGGCGAAGGCAGCGGCCGGCGCGGCGGCGCCGGGGGCTTGCCCATCGACGGGATCGGCGGCAGATTCGGGGGCGGCGCCGGGTTGCCGGCCCGGGTGATCCCGGGCGGCGGCGGAGGGGTGCTCCCCGGCGGCCGCGGAGGCGGGCGCGGAGGCGGAGGCGCTCCGGTCCCCAGCGTCGTCGACGTGCCGCCGACCACGGCGCCGGGCGGACGGGGCGGGGCCAGGTCGGAACCGGGCCGGCGCGGCGGGGGGCCGAGCGGCTCCGCGTCCCTGCGATGTTCGGGTGCGTGGGGCGGGGCGCCCGGAGGCTGTCCCGCACCGCCTTGATCGTTCTGCTCGGCCACCGCGGGCGATGCTAACACCGGAGGGCGCCGGGCGAGCGGCGGAGAAAGATCGTCCGGGCGGACGGGGCCATGCCGACGGACAACGCACGGTCCACCGCAGGGTCGCTCCGGAGGGCGCCCCCTCCGTGATAAACCTCACCGCCACGCCATCGCCATCGTCCATGCCGGACGCGCGGCCCTCGCCCTCATCGCGCTGCTCCTGGTCCCCTTCTGCTCTTCGGGCAGCGATGCCGAGCAAGCGTCGGGAGGAATGAGCAGGTAGGTCGGCCGCTGATGGGGCCCGCCGCCCAGCCGTCACGTCCCCGCGTCAGCCGCCCCCTCGGGAGAGTGCGTGCTCAGGAGAACACGTCCGCCGCAGTCTTCGCTCCGAGGACGTTTTCCACCCACCGGTCGAGGGTCGCGGTGTCGGTGCAGGCCTGAATGCGCGCGCGGTGCTCCTCGGTCAGCGTGATGCCCGCGCGTCCGAGGAGCCGGAGCAGCGCGTCGCGGAGACCGTCGAGCTTGCCCTCGCGGAGACCGTCGAGCTTGCCCTCGCGGACACCGCGATCGATGAGCTGCTGGGCAAACGGGGGGAAGGTTGCCTTCGCTTCGGTCTGCCGTTCCATGATCAACGCCTCCAGGGCCCGCCGTACGGGCTCACGCAACGCATTGTAGACGATCTGAAAGTAGGCCGCCGCGTGGCTCTGGTCGAGCCGTCCGAGCGCGCCCAGCGCTGCCACGACCACGGCGAGCCCGTTCGGCCCGTTGCCATGGACCACCGCCGACAGGACCGCGAGCTCCGTCTCGCGCTCCGCCTCGACCTGGTCCGTCACCTCGGGCACGACCAGAGGGCCCAGCACCAGCGGCTTGAGGTTCCCGAGCCCCAGGCCCAGGTCGATGCTCGAAGCCGCCCAGGTGGCCACGGCAGCGTTCGGCGCGACCACGAGGACGATGGTGGCGCATCTCTTCCGGGCCCGCACGACCGTGACGTACACCGGCCAGGAGAACTTCTTGTCCGGGTCGTCGTCGCGCTGGACCTCGAGCACCGCGTAGGGCCCCCGGCGCACCTTCCCGAGGAGCGTGCGTCGCACCGAACCATCGTCGACATCGCACGCGTGGACGACGACGGAGATGCCGTCCCACCACTCCATCGAATCGAATTCCACGAGCAGACGCGAGGCACCGCGCGCCCCGCACCGCCCCTGCTCGCCAGGCCGTCGCGCCCTCGCGCCAGGGATCCAACCCCGAGCTCCAGGTCGTCCAAGCCTTGCGCCTGCCATCCGACCCCGAGCTCCAGGCCGTCGCGCCCTCGCGCCTGGCATCCGACCCCGAGCTCCAGGCCGTCGCGCCCTCGCGCCAGGGATCCAACCCCGAGCTCCAGGCCGTCGCGTCCTCGCGCCAGGGATCCAACCCCGAGCTCCAGGCCGTCGCGCCCTCGCGCCAGGGATCCAACCCCGAGCTCCAGGTCGTCCAGGCCTCGCGCCAGGCATCCGACCCCGAGCTCCAGGTCGTCCAGGCCTCGCGCCAGGCATCCGACCCCGCTCGCCTGGTCGTCCCGAAAACGCGGCAAGCATCCGACCCCGAGCTCCAGGTCGTCCAAGCCTCGCGCCAGGCATCCGACTCCGTTCGCCTGGTCGTTCCGGCGTCGCGCCACGGATCCAACCCCGCTCGCCGGGCCGTCCCGCCCCCGCGCCACGGATCCAACCCCGCTCGCCGGGTCGTCCCGGCCCCGCGCCACGGATCCAACCCCGCTCGCCGGGTCGTCCCGGCCTCGCGCCACGGATCCAACCCCGCTCGCCGGGTCGTCCCGGCCTCGCGCCACGGATCCAACCCCGTTCGCCGGGCCGTCCCGCCCCCGCGCCAGGCATGCGACCCCGTTCGCCAGGCCGTCCCGCCCTCGCGCCGGGCATCCAACCCCGAGCTCCAGGTCGTCCAAGCCTCGCGCCAGGCATCCAACCCCGAGCTCCAGGTCGTCCAAGCCTCGCGCCAGACATCCGACCCCGAGCTCCAGGTCGTCGCGCCCTCGCGCCAGGGATCGGACCCCGCTTGCCTGGTCGTCCAAGCCTCGCGCCAGGCTCCGGGATCCGACCCTCGCGAGGAGCGCACCGAGGCGATGGGCCGCCGACGCGTGGTACGCTCACCGTCGCGATGACCACGCGCGACGCATCCTGCT
>Ga0302267_10003372_pt1 | contig 18437 bp, 16 predicted proteins | sample III_Bog_E1_3_FD_194555 | JGI IMG/M metagenome (GOLD analysis project Ga0302267, IMG submission 194555) | Peat permafrost microbial communities from Stordalen Mire near Abisko, Sweden - III_Bog_E1_3 | ecosystem: Environmental > Terrestrial > Soil > Wetlands > Peat | place: Sweden: Abisko... | reverse complement strand
CGTGCCCACCCTCCGACGGAATCGGCCGATGCGTCTTGCCGTCCCAGATCAGCAGCGCCTCGCCCAGCCCGGTGCCCGCGGCAATCAACCCGCGATGCCCCACCGCGGAGGCGTCGCCTTCATACAGCGTCACAATGCTCTCCGGCGCCAGCTCCGGAATGCCGTACCCATTCGCTTCCAGATCGTTGATCAGAAAGATGTGCTTGATCCCCAGCGACTGCTCCAGAGCCTTGTCAGTCAGCTTCCACGGCAGGTTGGTCAGTTGGATGCTGCCGTTGCGCACCGGCCCGGGACAGCCAAAGCACGCAGCCACAATCTGGCCGCGCTCACCCTGACCATCTCCCAGGAACTTCTCCACCACCGCCTCCAGCGACGGGAACTCCGTCGCCGGAAACTTCTGGTCGCGCACCGGGCGCAGCTTTCCGCCGGCAAAGTCATACAACGCAAGATGAACCTTGGTGCCGCCAACATCGCCTGCCAGAATCATGGAAGAACCCCCGCACATGACTATAAAGCTTGCTCAGGCGACTGCGAAAAGCGCCGAAGGCGCGCCACATAACAGCCTAGGCCGTAGGCCTAGGTGGGCACGGGACAAGAATCCGAGGGCTGAAGGCCCGGCATATTTGAGAATCATCCCGGAATTGCGTTTCGCCCCTGGCAGCCTCAGGAAAGCTCCAGCCGGCCGCCAGCCACCGCGCCAATCGGTACTGGAAGCTTCGATGCGGCAGCCGCATCCAGCAACAGCGTCAACTCGCCGTTGGCCGGCCGGATCAGTTGCGACGGCTTCGACTCCGGGTCGTACGGCCCCAGGAACACATCGTGCACCACCTGCGCCTTGCCCGCGCCCTCAATCAGGAACGCCACCTTGGCCGCCCAGTTGATCACCGGAGAGGTCAGCGTGATGCGCCACGTATCCTTCTGCGGGACGTGGTTGGCCACCACCAGACTCTCCAGGTTGGACAGCGCGGCCGTGTGCGGAAACAGCGATGCGGTGTGCCCATCGTCTCCCATCCCCAGCAGCACCAGGTCGAACAGCGGAAGGCCCGGACCGAACTCGGCCCGCAGCTCCGCGGCATAGCGCGCTGCCGCCATCTCTGGGTCCAGTTCGCCCTCCATCCTATGGATCTGCTCCGCCGGCAGCGGCACATGCTGCAGCATCGCCTCGTCGGTCATGCGGAAGTTCGACTCGGCGTCCGTCGGCGGCACGCATCGCTCATCCACCCAGAACAGGTGCAGTTGGCTCCATGGCATTCGCGCAAAGTAGGGCGCGCTCCGGTCCGCCAGCAGCGCGAACATTGCCTTCGGCGTCGTCCCGCCAGAGATCGCAATCCGCGCTGCGCCGCTCCCCGCTGCTGCTTCCGCGGCAACCGACGTAAACAGCTCTGCGGCAGCCGATGCCACCTCCGCCGGCGTTGCCCAAATCCTATATGTAACCGAAACTGGTCGTGACATGGCTGCTCCGGGCCATTCGCTTGTAGCTCTTTGCGAAGAGCGTTTCCTTTAGATTTTTATCAAGCGTCCGTGGCAAACAAGTCCTGCAAGCGAAACCGAACAGTTCATTGCGAGCTGCTGCCTTTACAGCTTTCTCCACCTGCGCCCGTCCAGTTCCATTAGCGCGTCGCCGGTCGAAGGCCCCCACGTTCCGGCAGCGTAGTTGGGCAGGTCCTTGATCGGGTTCTTCGCCCAGTACTCCAGGATCGGCGTCATCAGCGCCCAGGTTGCTTCCACGCCATCGCGATGCGCAAACAGCGTGCCGTCGCCCAGCATCGCGTCCAACAGCAGCCGCTCGTAGCCATTGGCAGACGACACGCCAAACGCCTCCGAGTAGTTAAAGTTCATGTCCACCGGACTGATGCACATCGACGGCCCCGGAACCTTCGCCTCAAAGCGCAGCGCAATGCCCTCGTCCGGCTGGATACGCATGGAGATGATGTTGGACTGTATGCCTTCCACACACTTGCCGCTGCCGTCCTTGAACAGCGTCAGCGGCGGCTGCTTGAACTGGATCGTAATCTCGGTCACGCGCTTCTTCATGCGCTTGCCCACCCGCAGATAGATAGGCACGCCGGCCCAGCGCCAGTTCTCAATCTCAATGCGCAGCGCCGCGTAGGTCTCCGTCTGCGACCGCGGATGCACGCGGTCTTCCTGCCGGTATCCCACCACCGGCTTGCCATCCACAATGCCCGGCCCATACTGCCCGCGTACCGCATCGGCAAAATGAATGGGCTGGATCGCCCGGTACACCTTGATCTTCTCCGCGCGCACCGCGTTGGCGTCAAACGATACCGGCGGCTCCATCGCCACAAAGCTCAGCAGCTCCATTACATGGTTCTGCATCACGTCGCGCAGCGCGCCAGCCTTCTCGTAGAACGGCCCGCGCCCTTCGATGCCCAGCGACTCCGCCGCCGTAATCTCAATATGGTCGATGTAGTTGCGGTTCCACACATTCTCAAAGATGCCATTGGCAAAGCGGAACACCAGGATGTTCTGTACCGTCTCCTTGCCCAGGTAGTGGTCGATACGAAAGACCTGGTCCTCGTGGAAGACCTGGTTCACCTCATCGTTCAGCGCCTTCGCACTCTCCAGATCGTGCCCGAACGGCTTCTCCACGATCACCCGCACCCAGGTCTTGCGGTCCTCCGGCCGAAGCTCATCCGGCTGCGCCATTCCGTGCTTGCCGAGAAATTCAATGATGTCGGAAAAATACTCGGGCGCCGTGGCCAGATAGAAGAGCCGGTTGCCCCGCGTCCCATACTTCTCGTCGATCTGCGCCAGCAGGGTCTTCAGCCCTGCATAGCCGGCGCCGTCGTCGAAGTTCATCGCGTGATAGCAGATGCGATCGACGAACCCATCCAGCTTCGGATCGCCTGCATCCACGCCGCCGCCGCTCTCGATGCCTTCCTTCATGTCCGCCGCAAACGAATCTTCGAGCGGACGCCGCGCCACGCCCACCACGGCAAACTTGGCCGGCAGGTTGCCCGCCTGCTCCAGGTGGTAGAGCGCCGGCAGCAGCTTGCGCTTGGTCAAATCGCCCGACGCCCCGAAGATGACCACAACGCACGGGTCGGGACTGCGCTCCGAGTGCTGGCTCGCCTTCAACTCCTCTGGGGAGATCGCTACCTGCGTCGTCGCCATAGAAAATTGCTCCTTCAATTCTGTCGTTGAGGATTTAGTTCAGAGTGACCTGCATATTGGGAGCCGCACTTCGACAAGCGTACTAAAACTATACGGGAGATACGTTGTCCGTTCTACGTCTACCTTGAGCGTCTACTTTAAGCGGCGTCATTCTGACTCGAGGAGTCAGAATCTCCGTATTTACACTTGTTCCAGGGTCGCTCTCAGCTCCCCGCCGGAAAATCCGCCCCCAAACTTACCGCCTCGTACGCCGTCATCTCTTCGCGCAATTTTTCCAGCTTGCCCTGGAACCGGTTGTACGCCAATGCTCCCAACAACAGGTGCAGCGGCGGATTCGGCGACTCCACCACGGCCATCATCGCGTGGACCGCCTTCAGTGGATCGCCCGGCTGCTTGCCCGGCATCGCAGAGTAGTACTTGCGCGTCTGGCCCACGCTCGCTTCGTAGTCCGGAATCACCCGTTCAATCAGCGCCGCCGACCGCCCCAGAAAATCCGTGCGGAACGGCCCTGGCTCGATGATGGTGACGTAGACGCCCAGCGGGGCCATCTCCGCCGCCAGCGCCTCGCTGAAACCCTCTACCGCAAATTTGCTGGTGTTGTAATAGCCCCAGCCCGCCTGCCCCACCAGCCCTGCAATTGACGAAAGATTAATGATGTGCCCCGAACGCTGCTTGCGGAACTGCGGCAGAAACGCTCGTGTCACGCGAATCAGCCCAAGCACATTCGTCTCCAACACCGGCAGAAACTCCGCCTCGGTCGCCTCTTCAATCCCGCCCGCAATCCCGTAGCCGGCATTGTTCACCAGCACATCAATCCGTCCGAAGGCAGCAATTGCATCCTTCGCCACCGACTGAATCTGATCCGGCCTGGTTACATCGAGCACATACGTCCGCGCCGTGTCCGGATACTGTTGCTTCAGGTCCGCGATCTGCTCCGCTTTCCGCGCCGTGGCGATAACGCGGCCACCCATCTTCAGCACTTCTTCCGCCAGCAATCTCCCAAAGCCCGTGGAGGCACCGGTGATGAACCAAACTTTGCCCGTATGCGATTCCGTCGAATTAGCCATAGTTATCTGACGCTCCCTGGCCCTCTCGCGATGCAGAGGACCATGGCTATGCGTCCTGTACATCAAGAACATAACCGTAAACTGACCCGAGCTTGTCTTCGTCAAGGCTCTTTAATAAGACCGGATTGATATTTGTGGAATGGTACAAACCCTTGATTTTCCATGCATCGGCATTAAGCCAATTAGTATGCTTTCCGACTTTCTCCACGAGTCGATCATGCTTGATGAGATACCAGTACCCATCATGCGGAAATGCCATCCAAATATCTTTCTCTTTGCCGCTGTATTTCTGATCGATTGTAATTCTCGATTTCAACTGAACTTTCAATGATGCGTTGCTGTTTACGTTGTATGCAATGAAATCCGCGCCCAGCCAATCATCAGCCAACTTAATACAGTTAAAACCGTAGTCAGCAAACGTGGCGGCGAGCTTCTGAAAGTTGAACAGTTCTTTTTGGCGGGAATTAAGATTGCCATAGGAAACGGCTGAAACGGCTTTAAGTTGGGTGCAATTCTCTATCACATCTTCCTCCGATCAACATCGAAGCAGTTGCCGAGTTTTCCATGCATCGCAACTTTATGCGATGGATGGACTGTAGAAGTTCTACGGGCGAATCTCCGTCACGCCATCTTCACCAGCTACCAGTGCCAGCGTAGCCATTCCCAGAAACAATCCGTGCTCCACCACCCCGACGATGCTGCGGATCTCCGCCGCCAGCACCTCCGGGTCTTCAATCGTCCCGCACGCGCAATCGAGGATGTAATTCCCCTCGTCCGTCAGATACGGCTCGTCACCATTCTTCGCCCGGCGCAACTTCGGATTGAGCCCCAGCGCCGCCAGGCGCGGCTCGACCAGCGGCAACGCCATCTTAATCACCTCAACTGGCAGCGGAAACTTCCCCAGTACCTTCACCAGTTTGGTGGAGTCGGCAACCACGATGAACTCCTTCGCCGCGCTCGCCACAATCTTCTCCCGCAGCAGCGCGCCGCCCCCGCCCTTGATCAGAGCCAGTCCTGGCCCAACCTCATCCGCGCCATCGATGTATACGTCCAGCTCCGGCAACTCCGCCAGCGTCTCCACGCGCATCCCCAGGCTCAGCGCCAGATCGTGGCTCGCATCCGAAGACGCAACGCAGCGAATCTTCAGAGCCCGCGCAGCAAGCTCATGGATAAAAAACGTCGCGGTCGTCCCTGTCCCCAGCCCCACCACCATCCCGTCGCGCACGAACTCCACCGCCCGCCGCGCAACCAGCCCCTTCGCCTCATCCTGCGTCATCCGGCTGACCTCAACCAACAATTCGCGTCGCTATTCTGGCCTAACTTACGTCGTCATTCTGGCGCAGCCAGAATCTCCGTATTTCGTTGTTGCTTGTCATTCTGAGTGCAGCGAAGAATCCCCGCATTGTGCCCGAAGGGCCACGAATCTCAACTACGAATCCTCATACTCCCAATTCTCCGCTGGCAGCACGCTGTCCTCATACTCCGCCTGCCGCGAAGACTCGAACGGCTTCCGCTCACCCAGCCGCGTCTCCTTGTCCTTCTCCCGTAGAATTTCGCGTTCCGTCTCAACCATCGCCCTCACGACCTCTCCCGCAGAGACATATCCGCGACAGGATATATGTCGGGCCTTCAGCCCTCTGGTTCATTCTGCTGCCCCAACCTAGGGCTACGCCCTAGGCTGGTATATATATAGCGCGCCGTTGGCGCTTGGCCTTTCTCAAACCTCAAACCTTGTAGCTCGAACCTTCCTTATAGCTTGTAGCCCGCACCTAGTACCCTGAAACTCGTAGCTCGCCTACTTCTTCACCAGGCCCTTCGCCGCTTCCACCACATGGGCCACGCTGATCCCCAGCTTCTCCAGCGCAATCGGACCCGGCGCCGACGCGCCAAAGCGGTCAATCCCAATCACCGCGCCGTTGTGGCCAACATACTTCCACCAGCCCATGGTCGCGCCCGCCTCCAGAGAAATTTTCGGCGTCGCCTCCGGCAGCAGCTCCTTCTTGTACGCGTCCGGCTGCTCGTCGTAGATCTTGAAGCTGGGCATCGACACCACCTTCGCCACGATCCCCGCAGCCTTCAGCTCCGCCGCCGCCTTCACGATGGTCGACACTTCCGACCCGGTGGCAATCAGGATCACGTCCGCCCTGGTCACCTCCGGCGTCATCGAGTACGCGCCCTTGGGCGCACCCGCAAACGCCGCCGCCGCGTCGAACACCGGAAGATCCTGCCGGCTCAGCGCCATAAAGCTCGGCCCCTTGCGCTCCAGCGCCAGCTTCCAGCAGGCCGCCGTCTCGTTCGCGTCCGCCGGGCGGAAGTCCGTCAACTGCGGCACGGCGCGCAGCGCCATCAGGTGCTCAATCGGCTGATGCGTCGGGCCATCTTCGCCCAGACCCACCGAATCATGCGTGAAAATGTACAGCGAGTGCACACTCATCAGCGCACCCAGCCGCAGCGCCGGCTTGCAATAGTCCGAGAAGACAAAGAAGGTCGACCCAAACGGGATAATCCCGCCGTGCGCCGCCATGCCGTTCACCATCGCCATCATGCCGAACTCGCGCACGCCAAAGAACACGTTGCGTCCCTTCGGGTCCACGTGGAAGCTCGGGCTGTCCTTGAAGATCGTCTTGGTGGAAGCGGTCAGGTCGGCCGCGCCGCCAAACAGCTCCGGCACCACGCCCTCAATCGCGTTCATCACCACCTGTCCGGCGTTGCGCGTCGCTACCGCCTTCTCCGTCGGGAAGGTCGGAATCTTCGTCTCCCAGCCCGGCTGCAGCTGCTGCGTAATCACGCGGCTAAACTCCCCCGCCGGCTCTGGATACGCCGTCTTGTACTCGGCAAAGTGCGCGTCCCACTCCGCATGCTCCTTCTTGCCGCGCGGCTTCACCGTGTCCCAGTTCTTGCGCGCCTCCTCCGGCACGTAGAAGGTCTTGTCCTCCGGCCAGCCCAGGTTCTTCTTGGTCGCCTTCACCGCATCCACACCCAGCGCCTCGCCGTGTACCTTGTTCGTGCCCGCCTTGGGGCTGCCGTAGCCAATCACCGTCCGTACGCGGATCAGCGTGGGCCGTGTAGTGTCCGCCTTGCCCGCATTGATCGCATCCTCAATCGCCACCAGGTCATTGCCATCGGCCACGCTCAACACCTGCCAGTGGTACGCCTCAAAGCGCTTGGTCACATCCTCCGTGTAGCTCAGCTCGGTCGGGCCGTCCAGCGAAATCAGGTTATCGTCGTACAGCACGATCAGCTTGCCCAGGCCCAGCGTCCCCGCCAGCGAAGCCGTCTCGTGCGAGATGCCTTCCATCAGGTCGCCGTCGCCGCACAGCACATAGGTGTGGTGGTCCACAACGTTGTACATGTCGCGGTTGTACACCGCCGCCAGATGCTTCTCCGCCGCCGCCATGCCCACGGCCATGCCGAATCCCTGGCCCAGCGGCCCGGTGGTCACCTCCACGCCTGGCGTGTCGCCGTACTCCGGATGCCCCGGCGTATGCGAGCCCCACTGGCGGAACTGCTCCAGTTGCGCCATCGGCAGGTCGTAGCCGCTCAAATGCAGCGACCCGTACAACAGCATGGACGCATGCCCGTTGGACAGCACAAAGCGGTCGCGATCAATCCACTTCGGGTCCGCCGGATCGTGCTTCATAATCTTGTGGTACAGCAGGTAGGCAATAGGAGCGCAGGCCAGCGGCGCGCCCGGATGGCCGGAGTTGGCCTTCTGCACGCCATCCACGGCAAGAAAGCGCAGTGCGTTGATGGAAAGTTGATCCAGCTCGTGCTGCTTGTCGACAACCGTTTCGCTCATAGCCAATTCCTTTTCCTCAAAATCTCCGACGCTTTCTGCTTCCAGGCTTTTGCCTTGCATGGCCGCGTCATGGAAAACTTTTTTCTTGGGGGCTCTGCATCCAGGGCCCTGCTTCTTTTGCACTTTGGCAGTACGCTATCCCCAAAGTCCGTGGTTGCGTGTCGAAATAAGTGTACTAGCCCCCGCCCTTTCCAGTCGCTCGGCTGTCATGTCCTGGCTCCGGTTGGCGGCTTTGCCGGCTGGCCAGGAATGCGGCAGTTCCCACACGCAAGCAACCAATGCGAGCATACATAAGGATCGCGACAAACCCGGAAATCGAGAGGATGGCTCCATGGAGATGGCGTATCGCAAGCAATGGGAGGCGGAGATCGCCGAGATGCGGCGGGTGCTCGCCGGCTTTGCCCTGCAGGAGCAGTGCAAATGGGGAAAGCCCACCTACACCATGGACGGCAAGAACATCGTCATCCTGCAAGGGTTCAAGGAATACTTTGCGCTGGGGTTCTTCCAGGGAGCGCTGCTGAAAGATCCTAAGAAGCTGCTGGTGCAGTTGGGGCAGACCCAGGCCGGGCGAGTGATGAAGTTCACCGGCGCGCCGGAGATCGCCGCAAAAGCCGCGACCATCCGAGCCTATGTTCGCGAGGCCATGGCGGCGGAGAAGGCCGGGCTGCGCATCCAGAAGAAACCGACTTCGGAGTTTCCCATTCCCGAGGAATTAAAGGAGAAACTCCACAACGACCCGCGCTTCAGAAAGGCGTTTGAGGCGCTCACCCCGGGCCGGCAGCGCGGATATCTGTACCACTTCGCCGCGGCCAAGCAAGCCGAGACCCGCAGGTCGCGGATTGAGAAGGCGATGCCGGCGATCTTTGCCGGAAAAGGCTTCCTGGAGCGGAAGAGCTAGAGCGGCTCCCGCTGAGCGACGGTTCCGCTTGCTCGAGCGAGGCTGCCCGCGGATTCGGTCGAGCTGACGAGGGTGGGGTAAGAATTAAAAAGAAATTTACTTGCGGCGATACGATGCGCTATGGATGATGCGTATGGAGGAGTCACGGTGAGAGCCTTGGGCTATGCTGCATTGGGTTGGCTGCTGAGTTTAGGGTGCACGGTGGCGCAGGTCAACGTCACTGCCACCGGAGCGGTAGTTCTTCAGGGTGAGCGCGTCGTCCTGAGTCCGATGGAGGACATGCGCGGCGTAAACAACGTGACGGATGCGCCGTTCTCCGCCACCACCGTGACTACCACGATCTCGCGGGATCCCAGTTCACGTCGGCCAGAGATTACGCGCACCGAGATGTTTGCCCGTGACTCCATGGGGCGCTACCGGTGGCAGTCGCACGATACCCTGGTCCAGTTGAGCGATCCGGTGCGGCGTATGGACGCGCAGATATTGCCGCAGGCGAAGGTGGCACGCGTGACCTTCTGGACGGATCCGATCCCGCAGACGCCGGCCAACCAGCGGCAGGTGGCAGAGTTTCGCGCGAAGGCGCTGGCAGCGCAGCGTGCCCGACCGGACTGGCCTCAGGTTGAAGATCTGGGTGAGAAGACGATCATGGGCGTACGCGCAATTGGGAAGCGGTCTACTTACACCATTCCTGCTGGCGCGGAAGGCAACGACAAGCCCATTGCAATTGTCACGGAGATCTGGTTTTCGCCGGAGTTGAAGTTTGTTCTGGCGCGGACCCAGGACGATCCACGCAAGGATAAGGTAACGATGGTGACGACTGAGTTGAAGCGCGACGAGCCGGATGCGGCGCTCTTCAAGATACCGGCGGACTACAGGGCTGTCGACCAGAGCACAGGGCAAGACATTCGATAGGGCCTGCCCGGCTTGTCAGAAGCATGGTGATTTCTGCTCAATGGCAATCGGTCGGTGTAGCTTCCTCACTCCACCGCCACCTCAAAATTCCGCCCCAGCCACTTGTCCTGTTCCGGCCAGTAGAACGTAAACACAATCTTCCCGCTCTGCCCCGGCGCGGTCGCAATGTCCGCATAGCACCCCGCATAGCCTACAGACGTCGAATCCAGCGTCCTCTGCGTGGCCCAGTTATCCAGCGTGTACACCATCCGGAACCGCGCCGTATCCACCACCCGCAGCGTCATCCCTGCCCGGAGCACCGCCGCCGGCCGGCTGGTCTGGAAGATCTCCAGATTGCACTGGAAGCTCCGCTGCCCCGTCTCCACGCTGTATCGATCCTTCACGCAGGCAAGGCAGTCGAACACCTTGCCATCCAGCGCACTCTTCAGCAGCTTGATGTACTCCGAGTGCGCCCAGACCAGCGGCTGCGCAGAGCCCGCGGACTTGCCCTTGTACATCTCCTCCTGCGGATAGTCCTCATAGTCCCACACCTGCTCCGGCAGCATGCCGCCGCAGGAAGCAAACTGCTCCAGCGCGTGCAGATACGACGTCGCATCGCGCCCCGCCGCCAGCTCGTAGTGCCCGCGCTCGCCGCCCAGCAGCGGCCATGCGCGCCCCTGCCCCCAGCCCATAAACGGGCCGCCATCCTTCCGCTGGCCGTAGCCGTCGTGGTTGTACCGCCGCCAGCAGTCGCCGTTCGGCGTGGAGATCTTCAACACATGGTCCACCACCTTCAGCGAGTCCACAATCAGCGGATCGTCCGCCCGCCGGATGCCGTACCGCACCAGTTCCAGAAAGCCCGCATCCACAATCGCCCGCGCCTCGAACACCGCCTGCTCCCCCGGCGCGCGGTTGGCCAGCACCACGTGCCCGTGGGGAATCTGCGGGTTGTGGAACGGCTCGCCCTCGCACGGCGGCCGAATCCTCATATAGTGCCGCGTCACGCCCGGCAGCAGGAAGCCGTCGTCGGTCGTCGTCCACATATCCAGGTGCGCCTCAATCCAGTCGGCGTAGTCCTCCAGAAAGCTGGCCCGCTCCGGCGCCGCATGCGCCCGCGCCATATCCGCCGCACACACCAGCGCCGCAATCACCGCCGCCAGCGTGGAGGGAGAGTAGCCAGCAAGCTCCTCCCACCGCTCCTGCTGCGTGATCGGCGCATAGCGCACCAGAAAGCCGGCCGCCTTCTCCACAAACGGGAACACATCGAACTTGCCCAGCTCGCCGTGCTTCCACAGCCGCCACGCCAGCATGATCGGGAACGCAACCTCGTCCAGTTGGATCCCTGTCCAGTACGGCGTGCCGTTCAGAAAGAAGTTCTGCGCAAAGCTGCCGTCCGGGTGCTGCGTGCAGGCCAGGTACACCAGCGCCCGCCGCGCCGTCTCGCAGGCTCCGCACGCCATCATCGCCGTGGCCGACTGCACCATGTCGCGCGTCCACACCAGGTGGTATCCGCCCAGGTCGTCGTCGCCTTTCACCATCCCCCACGGAATCGACGCCGACGCAATAAACGCGCCGGAGTAGGTCTTGTCCTCGTGGGTCAGAATCACGTTCCGGCTGATCCGCAACAGCCAGCCGCCATCGGTCGAGGCCTGCGCCAGCTCCGGCGGCGTCATCGACCTCCGCCACTGCTCGATGAACCGGCTGCAGTGCTCCCCATAGGGCGTGGCCAGCGCCTGCATCATGTCGCTCAGTGCCGCGTGGTGGCCCTCGCCCAGCCCAATCGCCAGCGTAAACGTGCGGTTCCGCGCCACATCGATCTCGCCCATCACCGCAATGTTGCCGTCCAGCGCCTGACCGAAGTCCCAGGTCATCTTCATGTCCGTCGCCAAGTCCTGGTAGCCGTCGCTCGCGCCCACATACCCGCAGGAGGACCGCGTAAACCCGCAGTCCGTGCCCATCGCCAGCGAGATCGGACCCCTCCACGCCAGCAGCACGCGCTTGCCCGCCACCTCCACGCTGCGTGCGGAGTTGCCCGCGCCCCCGCCGTTCAAATGCGGAGCCAGCAGCACATAGCACTTCAGCCGGCTCAGCACCGCCTCGTCGCCGGTCAACTTCACCTGCATCAACAGCACGGAATGGTGCGGGTCGGCCACCATCTCCTTGGTCACCATGTACCGCCCCTCGGGGTCCTTGCCGGTCACACGCAACGCCGGCGCATCTGTATCCACGTACTCCAGGCCATAGACCAGGTCGCGCTTCTCCTCGTGGAAGAAGGTCTCCCCATCCGTGAACAGCAGCTCCGCGTCGCGCGTCTGCGGGCTGTCGATGGTGGGGAAGTAGATCTCGTTCAGCGTCCCGTGCGACATGGTGAACCACACGCGGCTCGACGCCGAGTACGCCGTGGACACCGCGTCCTTCTGGCTCGACGTCCAGCGCGGCTCCACCCCCGGCGCGCCAAACGCCGGCCCACCATCCTCCAGCCAGTGATACCCCGCCGCATCGCTCATAGGCATCATCATAACGAGTCGGCGGGGTGCCAGGTCGACCGCCCGTTTAGGATACGGGCGACCGTCCCTTGTCCAGGTAGAACGTGATGCCTACTCGCGATGTGAAGTTCTGGTTCCAGGAGCCGTTGTAGTCATACCGTTCCCCCAGCCACTCTCCCGGCACCAGCGTGACGCCGAAGTGCTGCGTCAACCTTGACTGAAAGCCGAATCCGGCCTTCGCAACCGGCTCCCAATCGACGTTGCGCCGCCGCTGGGTCTCTATCCGCATCTCGCCGGCCTCGCCAAAGATGAACGGCGTGAACCTGGATCGCGGCGCCATCGTGTACCGCGGTCCGGCAGCCATGATCACCTGGCTCACCCCGGGGTAGATGGACCGTACATACAGGCTCTCAAAGTCCGCCTGCAGCCCGAACCCATGCACCGGCGTCAGCGACGGCATCACCGACCACCCCATCGCGCTCCGGTTCGCCCCATACTGCCCCGGCTCGTAGACGTACACGTAGTTCTCCGTAAACGATCCAACGGGCTTTTCCGGCTTGCTGTATGCCGGACCCGCAACCTGCCCACTCATCACCCCGCCACCGGTCGCACTGGATGAATCCGATGAAACCGCGCTCTGACCCTGCTGCCCCTGGCTAGCCAACGAACCCACGAGCAGAAGAGAGATCGCAACCCACATCCGCTTCTGCATGTATGCCTCCAAAACAGCGACTCAGCCGCCGTTTCAGGAAAGATGCAGCCGTGAAAATATGGGTTGTGCTTTTCCCCTAGGATCGCTATCACCCCATACTCACTCCCATTGTTGCCATAAAACTCCCACGCCATTGGTCTATTGGTCAACCGCCTGGTTCTGCGGCACGGCTGAAGCCACGTCCTTAAGCAAGACACGACATTCCGGCCATTCTCCCGGATTCGTTAACAGAATGCCGTGAGAGAATGAGGCGCGGACTTATGCACCGAGCCATGACACCTCAACAAGAACTGCTATCCAATCTCATAGGAATTCTCATCGTCGGCGGCGGCGGATTCTGTATGTATTTATGGCCTGAGGAGCTTGCACGGTATTACCAGAGACGCTTTTTTCGTTCAGATGATGTAACCCCGCAAGGAGTCAAGTGGGTCCGGCGATTCGGGATATTGGAGTCAGCCTTGGCGACAATAATGCTTGTGGATTGGTTCCTCGAATCGGTCCTTCATCTCAAATTCTTGAGCTAGCGGCAGTAATCCACTCCCGTTCCATCTGCGCTATCATCGCCCTTGTCGCCTATCAATGATCCCTATCCCCTGATCTCTGCATCTCATACCCAACAGGAGAACTCTTTATGGCCTACGAACTTCCCCCTCTGCCCTACGCCTACAACGCCCTCGAGCCCACCATCGACGAGGCGACCATGAAGCTTCACCACGACAAGCATCACCAGACCTACGTCACCAACCTCAATGGCGCCATTGAGAAGCACCCCGACCTCGGCTCCAGCACCCCGGAAGACCTCATCAAGAACCTCGGCGGCATCCCCGAGGACATCCGCAAGATCGTCCAGAATAACGGCGGCGGCCACGTCAACCACACCATGTTCTGGCAGATCATGAAGCCCGGCGGCGGCGGCTCCCCCACCGGCGCCATCGCCAGCCAGATCGCCGCCGACTTTGGCGACTTCGACGCCTTCAAAAAGGCCTTCAACGAGGCCACCGCCAAGCAGTTCGGCTCCGGCTGGGGCTGGGTCGTCTTCGAGGGCGGCAAGCTAAAAATCGTCACCACCGCCAACCAGGACAACCCCATCTCCCAGGGCCTCTACCCCATCCTCGGCAACGACGTCTGGGAGCACGCCTACTACCTGACCTACAACAACCGCCGGCCAGACTACCTCGCCGCCTGGTGGAACGTCATCAACTGGGACGAGATCAACAAACGCTTCGCCACCGCCAAATCCAAATAGCGCAGCCCTCGGGATACGTTGCGCGGCCTCACTCCAGGGGCCGCGCCAAATCCCAAAAAGCGTCATTCTGACTCGGAGAGTCAGAATCTCCGTCGTTCGCCTGAACCCCCACACCGCCCACGCCCCGTCCTGGCCGCCGCCAGGGCCGGGGTCTCATTTAACCAGTGCGAAGTTCTCGTTGAGCTGGTCGACAACACTGACTTCCCTACGGCTTGTCATTCCTTACTTTTCCCGCTTGTCATTCCTTACTTTTCCCGCTTGTCATTCTGAGCCGAAGGCGAAGAATCCCCGCATTTTGCAGCCACTCGAGCGCAGGCACCCGCGGCTACTTCACCACCACCGGGATCTCAATCGTCCCCACCTTCTTCGAAACTCCGTCCCGAATCCCCACCTTCACAAACGCCTGTCCTGGCGGCAGGTCCAGTTGCAGCAGATACTGGAACGGCGCCTTCACAAAATCCCCATACTCATCCACCGTCAGCGGCAGGTTCAGCGTCTGGCTGCGGCTTGTAATCAGCTTGCCAAACACGTCGCTCGCCACCACATCGAACTCCACCGACCCCCGGAAGCTCCCATCCACGCCCTCCGCAAAGGCAATCTCCTTCGGCGGCAGCAGGTACATCAGGTCGTAGCGCGCCATCGGCTTGTTCTTCACCCCATCGGCCGGGACCCCCATCATCGCGGCATCGCCCGGCCCCGGCGCCGCACTCGACGGCGTCACCTTTACATCGAACAGCACCTGCGTCGCCGGCGGCGCAAACCGCGCCATCGACGCCGTCATCGTATTCTTCTCCGGCTCCGGCGTCGCCGCGGCCAGCACCGTCGGAATCCGCGTTTCCGCCTCGATCTTCGCAATATCGTCCGCACCATACCCCGGCCGGTACGCCAACTCCAACCCCTTGCGATCCAACTTCACCCGGATGTGGTGATAGAAGCCATCGTTCCCATGCGCCGGAACATATGCGATCGAGTAGTAATTCGATCCTTCCTCAATCGCCGTCACCATCAGCCCCGCAATGTCATTCGTTCCGCCCAGGTAGCCGCCGCCCGTCGCCCCCGCAATCCCGTTAATCATGAGTCCGCCATATACCGTCGCTGATGGCTGCATCGCTCCCGGAGTTGTCGCGCCAAACTCCGCACTCTGCGGAGCATTCAGCTCCAGCACGCCGAGCGTGTCGATTGCATACACCGTCACCTGCTTCTCGCCCAGCAAGTCCAGGGCTTGGTCCATGCCCGGTGCATCCGGACCACAATTCGGGCCGGGACGGATTTCATACTGACCTGTAAACCACAGCACATTCTTCTTTCCTTTAATCCCTGCGACCAATGCTGCAATCTGCCGTGCCGCCTCAATCGTCAGCCGCGACCGGACAATGTTTCGCATGCACGGCGTCCCGCTCATCGACCCCGGCTCCAGCACCGTGTTCTTCATGTCCATCAGCGCCGCATTCAGGACGTCAGGATCGCTCGTAAAGCCCTGTACAAACTTCAGCTCATTGCCAAGCTGGAACAGTGCCACCCGCGTCCCCGCCGGCATCTTGCGCAGGAACTCCGCCGCCGCCTTGCGCGACCGCATCTGGTTCATCATCGTCACCTGCACCGCATCCAGCACGATAATGTTCACCGCCCCATCCGGCGCCGGCGGAATGTCCCGATTCGTGTACGTCTGCGCCGGCAACTTGTCTCGCTGCATCCCAGCCGCCGCCGTCGTTCCAGCGCCCGTCCCATACTCCGCAAAGCTCCGGATCGCCTCCGGTTTCCCATCCTCCTCCACCGCAAAGTCGCTCTGCTGCAAGCCATGCACCGGCTTGCCATTCTTGTCGAGCACGGTCACATCCACCACCGTCTCTCGCGAGTACACCTGGATCGCCGGCACATCCGCCCGCTGCCCCGCCGCCGCCGTCCGGTCCTTCGCCTCCACCACCCAGCTCCGCCCCGCCATCAGCGCCACCGCCATCGCCGCCACCACTCCGCCGATTCGCACCATCCCGCCCTCCGTGTCTCTCTTCTCCTCCGCCCGCCTTGCCTACTGCGCCGGCGGCGCCTGCATCGCGCACCGCGGCGGACACCCAGGCGGCTGCACCGCCGGCACTGCCGCCGCCCTCCGCTGCCGGTCCAGCGTCAGCACCGGCACCTCCACCGTCCCCACCTTCTTCGACACGCCATCCAAAACACCGGCCCGCAGCATAGCCTCGCCCGCCGGCAGCTCAATCTGCTGCGAGAACTGGAACGGCGTCTTCACAAACTCCGCATACTCCTCCGCCGTCAGCGGCAGGTTCATCGTCTGCGCCACCAGCGCCACCCGCTTGTGGTTGTCGTCGTACGCCACCGCATCGAACTCCAGCGACCCCACACGGCTCCCGTCCTCATTCTCGCGGAACGAAATCTGGCTCTGCGGCACCGCGTACAGGATGGTGTAGCGCACCACGTCCGCACCCTTCTTCGCCTGCGAGCCCCCGCCGCCATCGCCCTCCGCCCGCACCTGCGCGTCAAACAGCAACTCCGTCGCCGGCGGAGCGGTTCCCTCCATCGCCGCCTTCATCAGCGCGCCGCCCACCGCCGGACCATGCTGCGGCGGGTCTTCCGCGTTGTAGCCCTTGCGATACACCAGGTGCAGCCCCGGCTTGTTCACCTCAACCTGGATGTGGTGGTAGTGGCCATCCTCCTTCGGCTTCGGCGGAGCATAGGACAGCGTATAAAAATGCGACCCGTGGTCGATCGCGCGCCGGACCAGCGCCGTCAGGTCGTTCGAGCCGTACAGCGCCAGCCCGCCCGTCTCCTCGGCCACCTCCTCCGCCCTCAGTTGCGCCCAACTCAGCCCACGGACCCCACCCGGGTCCACCGGATACACCGCCACCTGCTCCGCCGTCAGCATCTCGTACGCATCCATCAGCCGGTGCACCCGGCCCATGTCCCCATCGCCCCCGCCGTAGCCGCCGTCGCGCGTCAGCATCACCGGCATCCCCGGCGTAAACCACAGCAGATTCTTCCTGCCCTTGATGTTGGCCACATAGCGGGCAATCTCTTCAAAGGCGTCCACGGTGTACCAGCTCTGCGTCCAGGGCTCCATGTTCTGTCCCACCGCAAACTGGCCGCCGTTGATCGCGCGATACAGCGCATCATTGTCCGCCGTGAACCCCTGCAGCAGATGCAGCCCGCTGCCGCTCAGCCAGAAGATCGCGCACTCCGTCCCGGCAGGCATGCCCTGCAGATACTTCCGGATCGCATCCCGCTCGCGGTGTACGATGGCAAAATTCGCGTGGAACGCATCCAGCAGAAAGATATTTACCGGCCCGCTCGCCGGCGCCGTCTGGTAGTTGGTAAAGACGCCGGGCGGCAGCTTCGGCAGCGGAACTCCCGCCGCCGGCGCCGTGCCAAACTCCTGAAAGCTGCGAATCGGCTGCGGCTTGCCGTTCTCCTCCACCGTAAAGTCCGACGGCTGCAGCCCATGCACCGGCTTGCCCGCGGCATCGGTCACCGTCACATCCACCACCACCTCGCGCGACTGCACCTGGATCGTCTGCGTCCCGCCCGTCTGCGCCGCGCCTGCTTGCCCCGCGGCATTTTGCCCCAGCGTCACCGCCGTCCTTTCCTTCGCCTCCGCCGCCCAGCTCCGCCCCGCTGCCAGCCCCGGCGTCAGCGCCACCGCCGCCAATATCGCCGCTACCATCGCTCCGCCGAGTCGCACCATCCCGCCCTCCGCACACAGAACAAAACGCACCCTGAGTCCCGAGCCGTTGAACCCCCGAGCAACTGAACCCCGAGCCGCTAAACCTTTGACCTGTACGCTACGCCCGATTCCACCCGCAAGACAACACCTGGCCCCATAACGGACTAGACAAATGCTCGTCACTCCGGCTCAACTCCTGCTTGTTCCAGCTCGTCATTCTGGCTTTGCTCCTGCTTGTTCCAGCTCGTCGTTCTGGCTCAACTCCTGCTTGTTCCAGCTCGTCGTTCTGGCTCAACTCCTGCTTGTTCCAGCTCGTCATTCTGGCTTTGCTCCTGCTTGTTCCAGTCATTCTGGCTTTGCTCCTGCTTGTCATTCTGAGCGCAGCGAAGAATCCCCGTAGATGGGCGCACCCTCAATCCAAGCAACCTCGGCAAAGCGCTGAAAGCGCGCAACATACCAGCCTAGGCCGCAGGCCTAGGTTAGCGCGCGGAATAAGCTCCCGAGGGCTGAAAGCCCGACACATAAAGCCTTAC
>Ga0302267_10003371_pt1 | contig 18438 bp, 10 predicted proteins | sample III_Bog_E1_3_FD_194555 | JGI IMG/M metagenome (GOLD analysis project Ga0302267, IMG submission 194555) | Peat permafrost microbial communities from Stordalen Mire near Abisko, Sweden - III_Bog_E1_3 | ecosystem: Environmental > Terrestrial > Soil > Wetlands > Peat | place: Sweden: Abisko... | reverse complement strand
CGGCTGCGGATTTCAATCAGCTTTTTCATGACGCCATAAAGATTACCATTCCAATCCGTCGTGCCGAAGGCGTCGTGCAATTCCTTGTAGAGCGCGTAGAGCTGCCGGTAAACCGCATGCGCCTTGGGATTCGGCTTATAGACCATGGGCTTAAGGCCCGTCATTTTTTTCTGGGCTGAAGCGTAATTCTTGTGCGCACCAGCCACGACCGCCGCCGCGATGGCCGAACCAAGCGCGCAGGTTTGGGCCGAGCGCGACAGCTTCATCGGCCGGCCGGTCACGTCCGCGTATATCTGCATCGTCAGCGGGCTTTTCTCAGCAATACCACCGCAGTTCACGATCTGCGAAATTTTCACGCCGTATTCTTCAAACCGGTTGATAATGGTCAGCGCGCCAAACGCCGTGGCTTCGACCAACGCGCGATAAACCTCCGCCGGCGTCGAGTAAAGCGTCTGGCCGACCAGCAGGCCGGTAAGCCGCTGGTCCACGAGAACGGTGCGGTTGCCGTTATTCCAGTCGAGCGCGAGCAAACCGCTTTCGCCGGGCGCGAGCTTGAGCGCTTCCTCGTCCAGCTTGCGGTGCGACAATTGTTCGCCGTGCGGCTGGATGTAATTCACCCACCAATTAAACAGATCCCCAACGGCGGACTGGCCGGCTTCAAGGCCGAAATATCCCGGCAGCACGCTGCCGTCCACGATACCGCAAAGACCGGGCACATCGGCAAGATTGCCGGTATTCGCCGCGATGGAAATGTCGCAGGTGCTGGTGCCGATGATTTTGACGAGCGTTCCCGGCGTGACGCCGCTGCCGACCGCACCAAGATGACAATCAAACGCACCGACGGCCACGGGAATGCCCGCCGTCAAACCGGTTTTTTTCGCCCACGCCGCCGTGAGTCCGCCGACCGAACGGTCAATCGTGTGTACTCGCGGCGTCAAGCGGGAGCGCAGGGCCGCAAGCTTCGGGTCGAGCTGGGCCAGAAATTCGGCGTCGGGATAACCTTCCCATTTCGCATTCCACATCGCCTTGTGACCGGCAGCACAAACGCCCGCGATAAATTTGTCCGGATGTTCCGTGCCGGTGAGCGACGCAGGCACAAAGTCGGAAAGCTCCACCCATGAATGCGCGGCGTTGAAAACCGCCGGCGCGGTGCGCAGGCAATGCAGCAGCTTGCTCCAGAACCATTCGCTTGAATAGGTGCCGCCGCATTTGGCGAGATATTGCGGCCGGATTTCTTTCGCCAGCGCGGTGATCTCGACGGCCTCGCTGACGCTGGTGTGATCTTTCCACAGCCAGGCCAGCGCGGCGGGATGGCCGGCGAATTTTTTCTGGAACACCAGCGGCTGGCCTTCCTTGTCCACGGGCAGCGGCGTGCTGCCGGTGGTGTCCACACCGATGCCGATGACCTGGTCCGGGCTGAAGCCCTTCACAGATTTTTTCGCCGAAGCAAGCGCCTGCTTAATGGTGGTTTCCGCGCCGGTTAAATAATCCGCCGGATGCTGCCGCGCCAGATTTGGGTCGCGCGACAAAACCACGCCTTGCGTGCCGTGGGCGTAAGTCCAGACGGCGGCGGCGATTTCCGCGCCGTTGGCGACGTTGACGATGAGCGCGCGAACCGAGTTCGTGCCGTAGTCCAGACCGATGGTGTATTGATTTGGCATAATGTTAATTGGAGGTTTTCAAGCGGAGCACCGTCAGCGAGTTCGCGGGGAACGTGCAGTCAAACTGCGGCGCGGGAGTTTCGAGCGTGGAATCTTGCGGGGAAACTTTCAGCGGTTCGACGAAGGAATTTTCGTCCTGCTGGCTGGCGCTGGCGAGCGTGCTGATTTTCGTTTCAGCAGAAATCGCCTTCGCGCCGGCGAAATGCAGATTCGCCGCCACGGGCACATTCGCGCCGTTGACGACCTTGAGAATGACTTCGCCGGAAGCGTTGTCGCGGGTGGCGGAGGCATACAATCGGGCCGCATTGGTGGCGTCGAGCTGCACCGGCAGCACCACGTCACCGGGGTTATTGGCGAACATTTTCTGGACGTAATAATTCGGCGTGCCGTAGCTGCGGAGATTGTCCACCCAGATCAAGTCCGGCTTCCACTGCCAGCCCTCGACGTGGGCGAACAGCGGCGCGTAGCTGGCCATCTGCACCACATCGCCGTTGCGCTCGAGGCCGGTCATGCAGGCCGCCTCGGCGAGCGCACATTCGAGATTGTTGGCGTTGTTGGTGCTGACAATCTTGTCGCTCTGCGCGGCATATTCGCCGAAGAAAACCTTCGGACCTTTGCGGTTGTATTTGTCATAGCGGTGCGTGTTATTGTAAAACCAGTCGGGCTTGGCGTAGCAATGCTCGTCCACGATGTCGGCGCGCAGCTCGCGCAGCTTTGGCCACGCATAATTAAAATGCTTGCCGTCCGGCCCGGGGCCGGCGGCGGACACCAGCTTGATTTCGGGATGCTGCGCCCGGATCACCTGCTGAAATTTCGCGTAGCGTTCAATGTATTGTGATTCCCACTGCTCGTTGCCGATGCCGATCATTTTCAGGTTAAACGGCTGCGGATGCCCCATCGCAGCGCGTTTCGCGCCCCACTCGCTCGTCACCGGACCGTTGGCAAATTCGATAAGGTCGAGCGCATCCTGAATATAAGGTCCAAGCTCGTCCAGCGGACAAAGCTGCCCGGAATTGAACTGGCAGGCCATGCCGCAGTTCAAAATCGGCAGCGGCGACGCGCCGATGTCCTCGCACAACTGAAAATACTCAAAAAAACCAAGGCCGAACGACTGGTAATAATCCGGCGTCGGGCGATGCTTGAACTCGTCGTTCCAGCGGTTGAGAATCACCTTGCGCTCCGCCACCGGCCCGATGGTGGTCTTCCATTGGTAACGGTTCGTCAGCGTATGGCCTTCCACGATGCAGCCGCCGGGAAAACGCATAAAGCCCGGCTTCATATCCGCCAGCAGTTGCACCATGTCCGCGCGCAGGCCACCGGGCCGGTTTTTCCAGGTTTTTTGCGGAAACAGCGAAACCATGTCGAGGTCCACCGTGCCACCGCCGGTCACAAAGACGTTCAAATGGGCCTTGGCTTCCGTCGCCTTCGGCGTGAGCGTGACTTTTTCCAGCCGCCAGCTGGCGGAAAAGTTTTCGAGGCCCGCCTGCGCCAGGATTTTTCCAGTGGCATCCACCAGTTGAATTTCCAGCGCGGGCGAACCGGCAAGCAACCGTGCCTGCACGGAGAAATCATACACATCTCCCGCCGTCACACCGATGCCACGAAAGCCTTCGTTGGCAATGCCTGTGCCGCTTTGCAACCGGACGTAATGCGGCTGCACGCGGCTGAACGGCGCCTCGTCGCGAATTTCCAAGCCGTTGGTTTGGCCCAGCACGGTCCAGCCCATCAGCGCATCCGGAAATTCAAACGACCGGTTCTTCACCAGCTCCGCGTAAAGTCCGCCGTCGGCGCCAAGGTTGATGTCCTCGAAGAAAATACCCCACATGCCGTGGTTGATTGGCGCGCCGGGCTGGTCCGTTTGCACGGTGATGGTCGCGGCCGCGCGGGCGCTGCCAGCGGCAACCAGCAGGGCCGCAATGAAGGTAAAACGATGGATGATTTTTTTCATGGATTTGATAGTCTAAAGAGATGGTTGGGCCAGCCAGACTTGCGATTGGACCGGGCCGCGATTTTCGCGGGCGTAATTCGGAATCGCCAGCAGCGGACTGCCGTCGGACCATTTGCCTTTGATGGTCATTACCCCACCGAGCAGATCGCCGCGCCATTCGGTCGCGAGCGATTTCACATCCGGCGCCAGGGCCAAATCCGGGTGGTCGGCGCTTTCGACGTTATAAATCAGCGGGCCGTAGCGCAAAGCGATGCGGCCGCGATCCGCCGCGATGTGTTCGTCCGCCTGAACGACTTGAATTTCCATCGGCAGCTCAAGATTAATCGTGTCGCCCATTTTCCATTCGCGCGATATGGCGACGTAGCCATTTTCAATCGTCGGCGAAATTTTATCGCGGTTAACGGCAAGCGATTTGAAACCGTTGACCGCCGGTGTCGGCGTGTAAAGCGCACTGGTCGTGCGGTTCGGCACGCGCACAAACACGGTGAATTTTTTTGACTGTTTCGGGTTGACTGTGATGGCGACGTTGCCGCTCCACGGGTAATCCGTTTTCTGCACCATCTCGACGTCCGTGCCGGCCACGCGCTCAACCTTGATGGTGCTGCCGATGAAAAGATTCACGTAGATTCCGTCGTCACTCTTGGTGTAAGTCCACGTCGGAATCATCAGCAGCGTGCGCGGAATATTGCCGACGCAGCACGGACAGGCATGCCAGGGATAGCGTGGCTTGTCCTCAACGAGTGGATTGTCGTAGTAAAAATTCTGGCCCGCCAAATCCATGGAGCCGAGCAGCGCGTTGTATATTGTCTCCTCGTAAAGGTCGGCAAATTTCGCGTCGTGATAGGCGAGGTTCATTTTCCATTGGAAGAAAATCTCGCCACAGCTCGAACACGCCTCGCAGTAAGCTTCGTTACGCAATGAATAATTCGGTCCGAAACCCTCGGAGGTCTCGCCGCTGCCGATGCCGCCGGTGACGTAATATTTTTTATTGATGAGATTGTCCCATAGCGACAGCACCGCGCTTTGATAATCCACATCGTGAGTTTCCGTCGCGACATCCGCCATGCCAGAGAAAAGATACGACGCGCGCACGGCGTGGCCGACGGCCGCGTATTGCTGCTGCACGGGCGATTGCGTCTGGTCGTAATCCGAACCGCCGTGACGACCGCGACAATCCAGGAGAAATTTTGCGAGCGCAATATAACTATCACCACGTCCGCCGCCTTCCAGGTCGTTCACAAACCGACCAAAACGCACCAAGCCTTGCTCCATCTGCTCGTGGCCGTCATACCATTCTATTTTTCCCGGCCCGATGTTTGCGACCCAGCAGTCGGCGAGTTTTTTGGCCGCGTCATAAAGTCGTTTGTCCTTGCCGCCGGTGAGCGTGTAATGATTTATCGCCGACTCGATGAAATAGCCCGCGACATAACCCTCGTGGTTGCCACGTTGCGCCGGGTTCCAGCGCGTCGGCCATTTGCTGTGGTCTGCCAAGGTGTAAGCCGTTTGCAAATAACCGTCCGGCTCCTGCGCCGCGAGGATTTTCGGAATCCAATCTTCCAGCGTCGTTTTCATTTTTTCCTGCGCCGCGAGAATTTCCCGGTCGCCCTGCGCATCCACCATCAGCGCGATGCACATCGCTTCCACCGTTTGATGCACCCACGCGTTTGCCCATACGTCGCCCTTGTGTGGGCCGTGCGGCTCGCCGCGCAACGCCTTCGCCGCCTCGACAAAATTATCAATGCCGCCCTGCCCTTGTCCCTTGGGAATGTCCGAGCGGTTGATCTCGTCAACGCAATGCGGAATCCAGTTCACGATCAACGCCTTCGCCCGCGCGTTCCAAAAGGGACTATTTATTTTGTAGGACTTGGTATAAACCACTTCGAGCCGGTTCGTGGGCGGCGGCAAAACCACTTTTACGTTCAAGGCCGAGGCGGAACTCAACGCGCCCTTGCCCGCCGACAATTTCAAAACATAGTCGCCCGGCGCGGAAAACGTCGCGGTCGTGAGGTTGGTTTGGGCGTTCGCAAAGGCCACGTCGCCCGGCCCGGAAGCCTTGCTCCACCACAGTTCCGCCGCCGAACCCGACTTCAAATACTTCACAACGCCGGATAAATAGGTTTTGCCATTGAGCATCACGTCGCGATCCACGCCGGCTTTCACCGTCGGCGGAAACTCCGGCGACCGGCCCGAATCCAAAACGCGCCATTCTAAAATTCCCGTGGAAAAACTTTCCGCACCGTCCATTTCCAAGCGCAGTTTCGCGGTCGTGACCTCGCCGAACGTAGTCACATTGAATTTGTCGCCCGCGACGCCGAGGCCGCTGGCGTTGGTGATTTCAATGAAATTGTTTCCATCCCAAAATTGCACGCGGCAGCATTTGGGCAGACGCACGCCCTGATGATCGTCCCACCAATACACCTCGATCTGCTTTGTGCTGACCGGCTGGCTCCAGTCGTATTCCACCCACTGCGTGCCGGTGCGCGGCCAGTTGCCGCAGGCGCCGCGCCGGTTGTCCTGCGAATTGCGCGGCACAAAACCGTCGTTCAACGCCGCCAGCGACGTGTCGTCGGAGACGTGGGAACCCGCGGCGGCGGCGACCAGCGCCAGATTCACCGGCGCCGGCGCAGCGGCCGCCGGCGCGCCCGCCGCACGGGCGAACAGGGCGCAGCAGAGGACCAGGCTGCAATATGAATTGGCGATTCGCATATTTCGCGTGCTGCCGGCCGGGAAACGCTTCCCCCTGATAGCATCGCGGATTCCAGTGATCAGGCCACCCAGCCGCTCTTGAGACCGTATGCACAGTCATTCCAAACCAGTTCCTGTTTGAACTGGCGCAGCTTCGTGTCGGCATCAATCACGACGACTTCAAGTCCGGCGATGGCCGCGAAGTCTTCGAGCATTTCCGTGGTGACCGCCTGGCTGAAGCCGGTGTGATGCGCGCCGCCGGCGTAAATCCACGCGCCGCAAGCGTCCTCGAAATTCGGCCGGCATTTCCATACCGCCTGCGCCACGGGCAATTTTGGCATCGGCTGTTCCGGTTTCACGACGTCCACTTCATTGATGAGCAGGCGGAAGCGGTTGCCGAAATCCATCAGCGCCGCGTTCAACGCGGGGCCGGCGGGCGTGTTGAAAACCAGCCGCGCCGGATCGGCCTTGCCGCCGATGCCGAGGGGGTGCACCTGCAACGACGCCCGGCCGGCCGCGATGCTCGGGCAAATCTCCAGCATGTGCGCGCCGAGCACGACTTTGTTGCCGGGCGCGAGATGGTAGGTGTAGTCCTCCATGAACGAGGTGCCGCCTTTGAGTCCGCTCGCCATGACTTTCATCGCGCGGACGAGCGCGGCGGTTTTCCAATCGCCTTCGCCAGCGAAGCCGTAACCGTCGGCCATGAGCCGCTGCGGCGCGAGGCCGGGCAGTTGCGCCAGGCCATGCAAATCTTCAAACGTCGTGGTGAAACCTTTGAATCCGCCAGCCGCGAGAAATGCGCGCAAGCCGAGTTCGATGCGCGCGGCTTCGCGGACGGACTTGGCGCGCTTGCCGCCTTTTTTCAAATCGGCGGAAATTTCATAAACGTCCTCGTAGGTTTTCACGAGCGCGTCAATTTCCCTTTCCGAAACGGCGTTGACGACTTTCACCAGATCGCCGACGCCGTAGCCATTGACGGCGAAACCAAATTTGATTTGCGCGGAAACCTTGTCCCCTTCGGTCACGGCCACTTCGCGCATGTTGTCGCCGAAACGGCAGAACTTCGCCGTCTGCCAGTCCGCCCACGCCGCCGCCGCGCGCGCCCAGGCGCCGAGTTTTTCCTGCGCTGCTTTTTCCTGCCAGAAACCGACGACCACCTTGCGCGCCAGACGCAGCCGGCTCCAGATGAAACCATGTTCGCGGTCGCCATGCGCGGCCTGATTCATGTTCATGAAATCCATGTCAATGGTCGCCCACGGAATGTCGCGGTTGTATTGCGTGTGCAGATGCGCCACCGGTTTGCGGAGCTGTTTAAGGCCGTTGATCCACATTTTGGAGGGCGAGAACGTGTGGCACCAAGTGATGAGGCCGATGCACTTGGCGGCGTTGTTCGCGGCCTGGCAAAGTTCGGTGACGGCGTCCGGCGTGACCAGCACGGGTTTGAAAACGACCTTCACCGGAATCGCGGGCGCGATGTTGAGCGCCTTGGCGATTTCCTGGGAATGCTCGGCGACCTTCTTCAGGGTTTCCGGGCCGTAAAGATGCTGGCTGCCGGTGACGAACCAGACTTCGTATTGTTTTAGATTGATGCTCATAATTTTCGTTTGTTGTTGTTGTTTATGGATTGATTGGTGTGGTGCGTCACTTCATGCGCGCCCTACCGGTGGTTAAATGAATTCGTTAATGAGGTTTTCCAAAAATTCCTGCCGGCCGCTGACGTTCGGCGTGACTTCGCCTTTTTTCAAAATGTAGGCTTCGATTTCTTTCAGCGACGCCTGGCCGGATTCGATCCGCGCGCCGATGCCGCTGTCCCACGAGGCATAACGGTTCTTCACGAATTCCGCCAGCCGTCCGTCCTGGCGGATCGCCACGGCGATTTTCAAGCCGCGCGCAAACGCATCCATGCCGCCGATGTGCGCGTAGAACAAGTCAATCGGCTCGAAACTTTCGCGGCGAACCTTGGCGTCGAAATTCACGCCGCCGGTTTTGAAGCCGCCGTATTTCAGCACGCTCAACATCGTATAGGTCGTCAGGTAAATGTTCGTCGGAAACTGGTCCGTGTCCCAGCCCAGCAACTCGTCGCCGGTGTTGGCGTCAATCGAGCCGAGCGCGCCCGCCGCGCCGGCGACCTCCAATTCATGCTGCATCGAGTGGCCGGCGAGCGTGGCGTGGTTGGTCTCGAGGTTCAATTTGAAGTGCGGCAGCAAATCAAATTCGCGGAGAAAATTCAGGCACGCGGCGGCGTCGGAATCATATTGATGCTTCGTCGGCTCCTTCGGCTTCGGCTCGATGTAAAACTGGCCTTTGAAGCCGATGGCTCGCTTATGCGCGACGGCAAGGTGGAGGAATTTTGCCAGATGCTCCTGCTCGCGCTTGAGATCGGTGTTAAGCAGCGTCATGTAGCCTTCGCGCCCGCCCCAAAAAGTGTAGCCTTCGCCGCCGAGCTCATGCGTCACTTCCATCGCCTTTTTCACCTGCGCGGCGGCAAACGCAAACACATCGGCGTTGCAACTCGTGCTCGCGCAGTGGACGAAACGCGGATGAGAAAACAGATTTGCCGTGCCCCATAGCAGCTTAACGCCGGTGCGCTGCTGTTCCGCCTTCAGAACTTTCGCCACGGCGTCAAAATTCCGGTTCGACTCGGCCAGCGTTTTGCCTTCCGGCGCCACGTCGCGGTCGTGCCAGCAATAATACGGTGCGCCGAGCTTGGAAATAAACTCGAAGGCGACGCGGGCGCGGTTCTGGGCGTTGCGGACGGAATTGGAGCCGTCGTCCCACGGCCGCTGCATCGTGCCGGCACCGAACGGATCGCTGCCGGTGCCGCGAAAAGTGTGCCAATACACCACCGCAAACCGCAGGTGCTCGCGCATGGTTTTGCCGGCGACAACTTCATCGGCGCGGTAATGTTTGAACGCGAGCGGGTTTTTGGACTTCGGCCCTTCGTAGGCGATGGGACTGATTTGCGGAAATGCGGTTTTCATTTTAGGCGGCAGCCATTGGTTTATGGTTTTTTTTGCGGACGGGAAGATTCGGCGTTTTTGGCGGAACAAAGCTATTTTCCTTCTGGTCCGGGACGACCAAGCGGTCAATGCCCATGGCCACCAGCCCGGCGGCGCGGCGGCGCGGCGCGGCGACACATTCCACCTCGCCAAACCGCGCCCACATCGCGCCACTTTGGACGGCGCGGGCAAGATGGTCCATCACGACCGGCGGCAATTCCGTCAGGCTGCCGGTGATGACGACGCGCCGCAGACCGAGCACATTCAGCGAGCCGGCGATCGCCGCCGCCGCCGCGTCCAGCGCCGCCGCCAGCCAGGGAGGGAGGCCGTTGCGGGAAACGGATGCCACCAGCTCCGGCCAGGAACTTTTCGGAGGCGAACCGGCGGGGGTAAAACTTTCGAGCAGGCCGCGCAACGAAACGAGCGTCTCCATGCAGCCGACCGCGCCGCAGCCGCAGAGCCGGCGGTTGCCCGGCACCGGCGTGTGGCCGATTTCACCGCTGATCGGCAGCGGATTGGCGAGCGGTTTGCCTTCGACGATGATCGCCCCGCCGACGCCTTCGCCGAAATCCACCAGCAGAAAATCGTCGCAGTCGGGATTGACCAGATGCTGCCCGAGCGCCAGCGCCCGCTCCTCTTGCACCAGCAGCACCGGCACGTCCCAGACGCGCCGGACGATGGCCGCCAGATCGGTCTTTTCCGTCCAGTGGATATTGGGGGAAAACAAAATCCGGTTGGCTGTTTCGTCCACCACGCCGGGCACGCTCAGCAGCACGCCCAGAAAATTTTCAGCGCCCAAGGCTTTGGCCGCCTTGCGCAACTGCCGCTCCCAGTTTTTGGCCGGCGCCGGTTCGTCACCGGCAACCTCGAAAGCCACCGGCCAGTGCTCTTCATCCGCCACGCCCAGCGTCAGGCCGGCGACGGTGGTGGTTTTGACGCCCAGCTGGATGGCGAGAAATTTGGCGCGCGATTCATTCAGCCGCAGCCGCCGGCCCGGCCGGCCCAGCTGGGCGACCCCGGCGTCACCGCCGTTGCGCTCCCCGGCTGCCGGCAAGGTCACCGCCACTTCTTCCAGCACATCCATGCCGATCAGCTCGTCCACGATTTTCCCCGCCGTGGGCTGGCTCATGCCGAGCGCCTTGGCCAGTTCCGCCCGCGACGCCACGCCCAGCTTCTGCAACTGCCGGAGCAGGGCACGACGATTCAGCTGGCCCATGCGGGCGGGAACGTAGATCATTAAATAAAGAAAACTACGGAAGTCCCCCCGCTGTCAAGCACGATTGATATTTTTTGCCAAAGCCGGCATTTTGTCATTGAACAGAATGGCGCCCGCAGGCATCAAACCCCCTCATGTATAACATTAAAATCAAAACGCTGGTGCTCGCCGGCTGGCTCATCCAATCCGCCGCCTGGTCGCAGGACGCCACCAACAGCGTTGCCGCCCCGAATAATATCGCGGCCACCAACAGTATCGCCGATGAAATCACCGCCGTGGTGATGAAGGTAAACGACAAACTCCAGGCCGGCAAAGGCACGGAGGCCGATCTGGCGGACGAACTCAAGGCGTTCGACACCCTGCTGGCCAAACACGCCGCCGAAAAAACGGATGACGCGGCCGGAATTCTCTACATGAAAGCGCAGCTTTACAATGAAGTCCTCAATCTGCCCGCCCGCGCGCAGGAGACGTTCAAGCAGCTCACCCGGGATTTTCCCAATTCTAAATTCGAGCCCGAGGCGGAGGCGGCGGTGGCGCAGCTGGAGAAATTTGTGGCGGCGGAAAAAATCCGGGACAGCCTGGTCATCGGCTCCCAGTTCCCGGAGTTCACCGAAACGAACAGCCAGGGCCAGCCGCTCGCGCTGGCCAGTTTCAAGGGCAAGGTCGTGCTGGTGGATTTCTGGGCGACGTGGTGCGGGCCCTGCCGGATACTGTTGCCGGACATCCTGGCCGCCTACAAAAAATTTCATGCCGACGGCTTTGAAGTGGTCGGCGTGAGTCTCGACTCCGACCGGGCGGCGCTGGATAATTTTATCAAGCAGCAGGACGGCATGACCTGGCCGGAATTCTTTGACGAAGCGACGGCGCAGCTCGCCACCAAAACCGGCGAACACAATGTGCTGTTTCAAAACCGGCTCGGCCTCCAATACGGCGTGGAACAACTGCCCACCAGCTATCTGCTGGATGCCGACGGCAAAATCATCGGGAAAGATTTGCGCGGAGAAGCCCTATCCGCCGCCGTGGCCAAGGCGCTGGGCAAGAACTGACCGCCGCCGCCAGGGTCCCCGCCCGCGCCGCCGGCGGTTGGCTCACCGCGGCACCTGCGGTGTTTCCGCGATCACTTTTTTGCGCTCGAGCTTATCCAGTTTCGGCGCGATGACCACCTGACAATAGCCGGCGGAGGAATTATTATCATAGTATTGCTGGTGGTAGTCCTCCGCCGGATAGAACTTCTTGAGCGGCACGATTTCCGTCACGATGGGATTGTGAAAATCCGCCTGGGCCGCCAGCCGGGATTTTTCCGCGAGCAGCCGCTGTTTTTCATCGCGATACAAAATGATCGAACGATACGACGTGCCTTCGTCGGCCCCCTGCCGGTTGAGCGTGGTGGGGTCGTGCGCCTGCCAGAACACCTCCAGCAGCTTCGCGTAGGAAATTTTCGCCGGGTCAAATTCGATTTCCGTCACCTCGGCGTGGCCGGTGGTCTCGGTGCAGACGTCGCGATAGGTCGGGTTTTCCGTGGTGCCGCCGGCGAAGCCGCTGGTGACTTTCAACACGCCGGGCAGCCGCTCAAAAACCGCTTCCATGCACCAGAAGCAGCCACCGCCGAGGTCGGCGATTTCAGTCGGATGGGCCGGGTTAAATTCAGTCGGGTTCATAGTTTCAACAGGTTTGGCGGGGACCACCGCCGGGGCCGGGCGCGAGCAGGAAAAACCCAACGCGCTGGCGGCCACTAACATCATCAAGGAGGTTTTCATATTTTGTCTCCAGTTTGGTCGCCACTGGAGGCAGAAACCTTACACCATGTTTGTTCATTCCGCCTCCGGCTGGTCCAGATAATTGCCCGGCGGCAGGTCGCCGTAGGTTTCGAAATGTTCCGGCTTGAGCGGTTCGGAAATGGCGTTTTCGCCGCTGAACCATTTGCCCAGGTCAACCAGCTGGCAGCGATGCGAACAGAACGGGCCGTATTTGCCGGCAAACCAGTCGCCGGTTTTTTTGCAGGTCGGGCACTTGACCGGCGGCATGGCTATTGGGTTTCGGCGGCGACCGCCTTGAGGTCGGTCACGACAGCCACGGCGGCATCCAGCGAAGCGCCGCCGTCCGTGAGAATTTTCTGCGCGTCGGCCAGCACCACCTGCGTCTGCGCCGCCGACAATTTTGAGCGGTTGAACAGCGCATGGACCTCGCGCGCCAACCGGGTGAGCTGCGCCGGGGTCAGCTTGCTTTTGCCCGCCACCGCCGCCGAAAGATCGTTGGCCAGCATTTTGACGGCGGCTGCGGACGCCTTGGTTCCCTGCGCGGACTGGGACAAATCATTCAACAGCGAAATCTTTTGCGCCGGGTCCGGCTTGTCGCCGGTGGCTCCGCCCAGCGCGGCGAAATCCGACTGCAAACCGGCGATGTTGGCGAGGGCCGCCGTCACGGCGGGATCGGCCGGCGCGGCGGCCCGGACGGCGGCCCCGGGGGCACCGTTGGCCTCATTTTGAATGCGCTGCTGTTCGGCGTCGTTCTGGCCGCTGACGCGTTTGGCCTGCTGCGTGGCCAGATAATAATTTTGCGCCAGCCCGGCGCCGGCGGTCAACAGCACCACGGCAAAGGTGACAATGGCTTTCATGGCGGCTATGGATTTACAGTCAAGTTAGCACTTTTTGGCAATAGCGAAATATAATCTTGGAGGATGTGCTCGGCCTCATCCAGCACCGGGTCAAATGGCGGCGGCGTCTTTTGCGCCCCGGCGCTTTTCAGGAAGTTGGTCGCGCTCAACAAATCATTCGTACTGCCAACCGGCGCGGGCAGTCCCGGCGACGCGGTATCGCGGACGGACAATTCATAAACCTTCATGCCCGGAAGCGGTCGAGCTTCCCGCTCATGGTCGCGCGCCTCGTTTTCCCGGGTGACCCGTTCGCGTTCCTTGATGGCTTCGCGTTCGTTGAGCGTGGCGGTTGATTCCGCCTGCGATTTTTTAAACTGCGCAATGTCCTGCTCGACGTAGGCAAAATCCCGGTTCGTCAGAATGCGGGCATCCGACCGCTGGCGCAATTCGGCGAGATAAGGCTGCACCAGGTTGAATTTCTCATAGCTCGCGGGCTGGATGGTGTCCCAAGGGAGCGGGTTGTCGAGGTTGGTCTCGCCAATCTGCAGCGAGTAATTCAACACATCCGGCAATATAATATCCGGCATGACCCCCTTGAGCTGCGTCGAGGCCCCGCTGATGCGGTAAAATTTGCGGATGGTGATTTTGATGGTGCCCGGGTCATTGGTGCTGCCCAGCATGAACGGCTTGAGCGGATACAGGCTTTGCACCGTGCCTTTGCCGTGCGTGGAGGTGTCGCCCACGATCAGCGCCCGGCCATAATCCTGCAGCGCCGCCGCCGCAATTTCCGCCGCCGAGGCGCTAAACCGGTTGACCATGACCACCAGCGGACCGGCATAGACCTCGTCCGTATCGGTATCGGTATCCACGGTGACCTGCCCGTCCAGGTTCCGGGCCTGCACCACCGGGCCGCCCTTGAGGAACAGGCCGGTGAACTTGATGGCCTCCTCCAGCGAGCCGCCGGGGTTGGAGCGCAGATCAATGATGATGCCGGCCACGTGCTCCGACTTGAGTTTCCTGACCAGCTTGGCCACATCCACGGAAGTGTATTTGGGCGTGGCGTGGCCGTTATTAGCCGGCAGATCCACCGGCGCATAAAATGACGGCAAATCAATAATGCCCAGGCGGTTGGTGCCGCCGTGATCATCGGGCAGGTCGATCAGCTTGGCCTTGGCCTCCGAATCTTCGAGCTTGATTTCATCGCGCACGAGGCTGACCACCTTATGCGTGGTGTAATCCGGGGCCAGACTGAGGGTCAGCCGCACCTCCGTGCCTTTCGGCCCGCGGATTTGCTGGACGACTTTTTCCAGTTCCATATCCACCACATCCACCGGCGGCTTGTCCCCCTGCGCCACCGCCACGATGCGGTCCTTTTCATGGAGCAGCTTGCTCTTGATGGCCGGGCCGCCGGCGACCAGCGAATTGATGGTGCAATAGCCGTCATCCTCCGTCAGTTGCGCGCCGATGCCGAAGAGCGACAGGTTCATCAGCATGGAAAAATCCTGCGCGTGCGGCGCATTCAGATAATCCGAATGCGGATCGTAGGCGTGGGCCAGCGCGTTCAAATAATTTTGCAGCACGCTGTCGCTGTCCTGATTGGTCATCAGGTGCAGGCTCCAGCGGTAATGCCGCTGCAGCGTGGCGATGATATTGGTCGTGGCGTCCGCCGGCAGCTTGACGGTGAACGCGCCGTTCGTCTCGGAGATTTCCCGGGCCAGCTTGTCCTGCAAAAATTCATAGCGCACCTGCTGCCGCCAGAGCTGCTGCGCCTCCGCCAGATCTTTGGGAAACGGCGTGTGCCGCCGGTCAATCTGGATTTTTTCGTCCGCATTGAACTTGAACTTTTCCTGCGCCAGCAGTGCATTCACATACGCCATGTGCTCCTGAAACCGTTCCTGGTAGCGCTGGTAAATGGCGAACGGCGGCGACAAATCCGCCATGCCCGGCCCGCCGATCGTCAGCACGTCCAGGTTGGTGCGGAACGGGGCAAACTCCGCCAGATCGCTTTGCAGAAAATGCTCGTGGCGCGGATCCAGCGAATCAATATAACCGTCGAAAAACTTGGCCGACAACTCCTTGTCCAACGGATGCTGGACATAGTGATATTCCTCCAGCAGCCGCGCCACCACATAGGAGATGCGCGGAGCATCCGGCGCCGGCTTCACGCTGTTCGGTGGCAGCGCCACCGCCGGCGTCACCACCGGCTGGCCCGTTTTGCAGCCGGCCCAGATGACCAACCCCAGAGCGATGCTGAACGGCACGGGCCAGAATTTTTTTAACGATAACATGATACTTGGCACAATTTGACCCAAACTAAACCAATTCGTTCACCGAGGGAAACAAATTGCGGCAGCGGGGTGCACGCGCACCGTATACGTCGTCCCCCCAAGGGTGCCGCTGCCAACCTGACTGTGATCGGGGATCGGCTCGACAAACAAAAACCGTAGTTTAACCACCAAGGCACCAAGGCACCAAGGTGTCGAGGCATTTGGCGGCTACCGCCGGGCCGGCGGGATGGGTATCGGAATGATTCGTGTCAATTCGTGCCATTCGTGTCTGGGCGTTAATTCAAACGATTCCGCCCAACCGGGTCTCGAAGTTGGAGCTGGAAACCGAGGAACAAAATGAATTTAATCTTGAATGAAACTAAGGCGTGTTTTCAAAATCGAAGATGTAACTTTGGGACGGCCAAAACGTCTAGGACTTGACCCCTTATCGTGAGGCTTCCTTTAATACCAGCAAGCAAGCGGAAGAATGAACTTTTTATTAAAAACCGTATGAATACTATAAAATGCCTGCTGGTTTTGGTGTGGCTAGTTGGTGTATCGATGAATTATTTGCGAGCCGCCACGCTATTGAAAGGGGCGGTAAATAATGATCTGAACGCCGGCAACTGGAGCAACGGTGTAGCGACAGTAACGATTCTCCTTAACCCGTCTCCTATTGCGGGAGCCACCTATTGGGCAGCTGGAGCTTCTGGCAGAAGTATCATGGATTCAACCAACTGGAGCAACGGGTTGCCGACGACAACCAAGCCTGGGGTTCTGCTAACAGGCGATTACGCCACGTCTTCTGGTCGCAATGACTTGTATTCCAAGACGTTCATCCTTTACGGCAATGCAAAATTGAGCGGAGGCGATCGGGTTGGCAGCACGTTTGCCATAACACTAAACGATTACAGCAGTTGGGTGGATGAAAAACAAATTAACTTCGGGCGCAATGGGCCTGCCACGCTTAACGTTAATGACCATGCGAGCGTGAACTTTTCGAGGCTGCAATTTTTCGACAGTCCGACGATGGTCATTAATCAGAATGGAGGACGCATCAGCATTGGATACATGGAAGATGCCTTTCACTACAACTCTGGAACAGTTCTTTTGCGTGCAGGCTATCTGCAAATCGGCAGAAACGGATCTGCGATCGCCGCCGCCAATCCTATCACTTTTACGGCCGACAGCACCGGCGTTTATCGCACGCCTACCCCCAATTATGGTTCCTCCTTAAACGATTACGGATATCAAAGTTGCGTGGCGAAATGGCAATCGGGGAACATTTCGATTTGCGGGCAGTATGGGGCGCCTTTTGCGGACATTTTTAATTATACTCCCGGAGTGGGGATAACGCCCAAAAGCACCCAGCCGTTTACAAGCGATGGCAGCCGGGTAGTTAACATACAAGATTGGGTGATGGGGTTTGACCCAAAAAGTGTGGGGACCAATTACATCAAGAATCTGGTCAACAGCGGACATGTTACTTGGGGGCTGGGGAACCAGGGGAGTGCTGCCGGCACCGGGCCTGTTTTGAATACCTGGGTGAATGCGCAGGGCGTTAATCTTTACATGTCGAGCAATGAGTTGTGGGCGGCGAATCTGGGGAGTGTGCCGTCGGGCTCATACGCGAATTACCTGACGAGCTACGGGGTTGTGGGGGCGACGAGCACGCCGCCCGTGGCCTCGGAACTCACTCTGACGAATCAGGCCTATCCGTATTGGACGACCGGGGCGCAACCGCAGGGGACGGTGGACAAGCGGTCGCCGTGGTTTCAGGTGGCGCAATTTTCACGTGGCTTGATTTTCCGATTGTCGCAGGATCCGAGTTTTTCGACGGGGGTGATTCAAAGCGAACCCCTGTTGTCGAATTTCTGGAATCCCTGGCAGGCGCTGGCGCCCGGGACATGGTATTGGACGTATGGTTACACGAACGGGGCGGAGGGGGTGGCCTGGCATACGCCCAACTACAGTTTTGTCATTACGGGAAGCGAGAAGAACCTGCCGCTGCCGCCGACAGCGGATCAGGTTCTGGCGATGGTCAAATCCCAGCAGAACCCATTCTTCTATTGCAACTCGAATGACGTTGGAAAGTTGTTTCCGTCGTCGCTGGATCCGCAGAATTGGAGGGCTGTGGTCAGCTGGATGAAGAGTGTGTATGGCACGATGCCAGCCATGACCTTGAACAGCTTGAATCCGAGCGCCTACACCAGCTTGTCGGCCTTCCAATCGGCGATTAATAGCGCGGTTTCTACGCGTATGCACTCTCTGCGGGATTTGACCTTTTGCTATCTGCTCCTTGGGCGGACGTTCACCAACAGCGGGCTTTATAACCTGCACGATGTGGCGCTACAGGGATTCCAGACTTTAAAGCAGGAATATGACACGCGCCGGTGGACGGTGAATTACAGCGGGACGCCGCAAGTGGTGAAGCTTTCGGATGTAACCAGCGGGTTTAAAAATTATGATTGGGACATCATTCTGGTGGATGCTTTTGGAGGAGAGGTGGATCAGTCGGCGCGGGATTTGTTTGTGAATTTCGCGCTGGTGAGCTACTTGAACGCCGGCAATGTGCGCGGGACGGCTTATCTGACCAACTCAAAAAATGCGCCGACCTATTTGTTTGGCAAATTTGAAAATACATTCTACGACCAGCATATGCAGCAGTTGTATATTTGGATCGACTGCCGCTATATGCTCTTTTTTGCGAAGTATCTGCCGGATATGGAGCAATGGTTCAAGTGGAGTTACAATGTCTATATGTTCAAAATGCCCTCGGGAAGCCGGGATGATGGGGCGTGGACGGACGGGAATGGTTATATCGGGTCGAGCTTGTGGTCGCTGACGGACATACCGGCCCTTTACACGCGGATGACGGACTACAATTGCAATTTCTTCAAATGCAAGCCCTGGTGGAGCAACTTTCCAAAATATCTGGTGATGAGCGCACCGCGGGGCAATCCGGGCGGTGGTTTTTCGGATTCGATTGGCAATGCCGACCCGGGTCCGGACATGCAGCAGTTGATGGAATGTCTGTGGACCTTTGACAAGACCAACGCCTACGAGAAC
>Ga0302267_10003370_pt1 | contig 18446 bp, 16 predicted proteins | sample III_Bog_E1_3_FD_194555 | JGI IMG/M metagenome (GOLD analysis project Ga0302267, IMG submission 194555) | Peat permafrost microbial communities from Stordalen Mire near Abisko, Sweden - III_Bog_E1_3 | ecosystem: Environmental > Terrestrial > Soil > Wetlands > Peat | place: Sweden: Abisko... | reverse complement strand
AAAGGGGCTGGGGAATGACGGGCACGCCGCAAACGATGGCTCTGCCGCAGGCAGTGGGGAATGGTGCAGGGTCGAGCCGGTGGCTCGAAACCTCCGGCCACCGGCCGGACGCTACAACTCTACGGCGTGTCCGACCCTTAAACCAGCCGTGATGTCCATTTTAAAGACAGGCGGGCGCATTTCCGGTCGGAAACGGCCTTTTATCAATTCATTTTGCCGTAAAACAAATCTGTTTTGTCATAAACCAAATCTGTTTTACCGCAAAGTAAATCTGTTCTGTCGTAAACCAAATCTGTTTTGCCTTAAAACAAACCTGTTTTGTCACGGAACAAATCTGTTTTGCCGCAAAGTAAATCTGTTTTGTCCCAAACCAAATCTGTTTTGCCGCAAAGCAAACCTGTTTTGCCTTAAAACAAATCTGTTTTGCCCCATCCAACATCCAATAAGCCGGCGGCACGGCAGCGCCGCCCTACCACCAGACGGCAGGGCTGACCTGCCGGCCAGCCGGGGCGACACGGCGAAAACTTGGAACGCCCCCTGCTATCATACTGCCGGGTGCAAGGGTGGAAGATGGTTTCATAGTCCCTGTGGTTATTGTTTGGAAGCCCGGACCGGTTGTCCGGGCTTCTTTTTTTGCGGCAACAGGTTTCCCCGGACGAACCAGTCCCCACCCGGCATGGCGCGGCCTGGCCGGCAAGGGATTGTGTGGGATCATGCCTTTGACAAGTTTTTCTCCCTCTCCTCGCTTAAAGGGGGAGAGGGCGGGGTGAGGAGGCCAAGACGGTTCAAATTCAACGCCCCCCACCCCAACCCTCTCCCCGTTTGGCGGGGAGAGGGAGTTTGCCGCCGTCGCCTTGATAATAGCTGTCAAAGACATAATCCCGGGATTCTGGTTGACAGTCCCGCCCACCATCTGCCATAAGTGGAAATGCCTCCGTCAGGCGCCGGCTTCACACCGGAGCCGGGCGCGACCGGACGGGGGCAGGCGTCAGCCAAAGAACGCCCCAACAAAAAACAAAACATGAAGACCTTGACCAAAATCGCCATCGCCCTTCCGCTGCTCGCCCTCGTTCTGGCCGTGCAGGCCGGAGCGGGCATCAGTTGCACGGGAACGAACACCCCGCCCCTCGCCTGCTGCGGGGACACAAATGCTTTGCTCATCGCCTGCGGTGGCACGAACGCCCTGCTCTTTTCCTGCGGCGGCACGAATACCCAGCCCGTTGCCTGCGGCGGCACGAACACCTTGTTCATCGGCTGTGGTGGCACGAACCTGTTGATGATTTCCGCCTGCGCGGGGTCGTCCGGTTCGCTGTAAGGCACGGACTGGTTTGACGCTGTAGGGTCAGCCTTTCTCAACCGGCTTCACCTTCGCCCCGGCGCTCCAGATGCGATAGCGGACTTCCACGCCGTCCGGCGCATAGACGACGACGGGCAGCCGGCTGTTGTAGCGGATGAGATAGGGTTCGCCGCCGAGCGTGATGAAGCGTTTGACCTTCGGCGCAGCTTGGAAAAACCAAACGCGGGATGCCGAAGAAAGTAATCCGCAAATGCTGTTGGCTGGCGACGACAATTTTGAAGTGGGCGGCGCGCCGGTGAATTCCGGGTTGCTGATTCTGGTTTCAAACACGCCGCTAGCTTGGTCTGCCGCGCGCCATCATTTTGCCGGCAACGTCGGCCTCGCCGATGGCAGCGTTCAGTCGCTCAGCAATCCCGGTCTTACAAACTTGCAAACCAGCCTCGCCACCAACCGGCTCGCGATTCCGTAAGCGGCGGCGGGGCGTGATCTGGTTCCGCAGGAACCGCTGACAATAGCCCGGCATTTCAATGCCGGGTTGAATCAGCAAACCGTTCAAGTCCCGGAGGGACGTCCGTCGGTTTCAGTCGTCCCGGCGGGACTTGGACTTTTTCCACGGCAGCCCGCCGTTGAAACGGCGGGCTATTTTCGGTTGTCCCGTTGGGACGGGTGGCCGCAGCGCAGTTGCCCCATTTAGCGCTCGCGGCCTTGCGGCTTCCTGCTATGATTAGCGCAGTCGCAAAGACTTTTCATTTAATGACACCAAAACTTTTTACCGAGCTGGGCCTTTCGCCTGAATTGCTCAAGGCCATTGACAAGCTGGGTTACGAACAGGCCGCGCCCATCCAGGCCGCCGCCATCCCGGTGCTGATGTCCGGCAAGGACGTGGTCGGCCAGTCCATGACCGGCTCCGGCAAGACCGCCGCCTTCGGCATCCCCGCCGTGGAAAAGGTGGACCCCAACCTGCGCGCGGTGCAGGTGCTGATCCTCTGCCCGACGCGCGAGCTGGCCATCCAGGTGTCGGAGGAGATCCACAAGCTGGCGTTCTTCAAGCGCGGCATCAACTGCCTGCCCATCTACGGCGGCCAGTCCTACGAGCGGCAGTTCTTCGGCCTGAAACAGGGCGCGCAGATCGTCATCGGCACGCCGGGCCGCCTCATGGACCACATGCGGCGCGGGACGTTGCGGCTGGAGACCATCAAGATGGTCATTCTCGACGAGGCGGACGTGATGCTCAACATGGGTTTCCGCGAGGACATCGAAACCATTCTCAAGGACGCGCCGAAGGAACGGCAGACGGTGTTCTTCTCCGCCACGATGCCCAAGCCGATCCGCGACCTGATCGAGAAATATTCCCGCAGTCCGGAGAACGTGAAGATTCAGCAGAAGGAAATGACGGTGCCGACGGTGGACCAGGTTTATTACGAGGTGGACCGCCGCTACAAGATGGATCTGCTCACGCGGCTGATTGATATTTACGATCTCAAGCTGGGCATCGTGTTCTGTAACACCAAGCGCATGGTGGACGATCTGGTGGATCATCTCGAAGCCGCCGGCTATCAGGCTGACCGGTTGCACGGCGACATGACGCAGGCGCAGCGCGACCGCGTGATGAACAAGTTCCGCAAGTCGGGCCTGGAGTTTCTCGTGGCCACGGACATCGCCGCGCGCGGCATTGACGTGGACGATGTGCAGGTGGTGTTCAACTACGATCTGCCGTATGACCCGGAAGATTACGTCCACCGCATCGGGCGCACGGGTCGCGCCGGGCGCAGCGGCCGGGCGATTTCGCTGGTGCCGTTCCGCGAGCTGTTCCAGATCCGCAACATCGAACGCTTCGCCAACGTGCGCATTCAGCGCGGCAAGATCCCGACGGAGAACGAAGTGGCCGAGGCGCGCGAAAATGTCTTCACCGACAAATTGAAGGCGCTGCTAACCAGCGGCGAATTCACCAAGCAGGACCGGCTCGTCGAAGCACTCGTCGAGGAAGGGTTTAACCATGCCGACATCGTGTCGGCGCTGATCCACCAGTTGCAGAACGGCGAGGCGGCCAAGGCCGCGCCGAAGACCGAGGACTACGACCGCCCCGAACGCGAAGAGCGTCCGGGCCGGTTTGATGATCGCGGCGGACGCGGAGATTATCGCGACGACCGGCGAGCGCCGCGCTTCGATGAGCGCCGCGAGGAACGCCCGAGCCGGTTCGAAGAGCGCGCGCCGCGTGAAGGCGTGAAGTTTGCCGATCCGAAGAAGTCCAAGGTCGCGCCGTGGAAAGCCGCCACCCCAACGACGCCGAAGATTGTTACGCCGCCGCCGGCGAAGAAAGTTGTTCCACCACCGGCAAAAGTAGTTGAAGGTAGGGCGGGCAGTCCCCTGCCCGCCGACGTGGAAAAGCCTGACGACGGCGTGCACGAAATGACGCGCCCTACCGCCGCCGCGCCCGCCGAGGCGATTAAGACTTATTCCGACGAGGAAATCCTCGCGTCGGTGAAAACTCCGGAACCGAAGCCGGAATCAAAATTATTCATCAAGCCCAAGGCCGCGCCCATCGCACCGGCCAAGCCGAAGGAAAGCCGCGGCACGCCCGTTGGCCAGACACGCCTGTGGATGAGCCTCGGCGCGGAACAAGGCGTCGCGCCGATTGATGTCGTGAATTCCGTCGCCGGCGAAACCGGCCTGCCCGGCAAGGTCGTCGGCAAGGTGGACGTGCGCGAGCGCCATGCGTTTGTGGATGTGGCGAGCGAACACGCGAACAGCATCATCGCCAAGCTGAACCGCTCGGAAATCAAAGGCCACAAAGTCAAAGTCAAGCTGGCGTGATGAGCGACGAAGCGCCAAATTTGTTCCCTCGCCCCGCAGAGCGGAGAGAGGGCTAGGGTGAGGGGCACTTAACTTTCGACATTTCTCTTTAGCGTCATGAACACCACCTCACCCCAACCCTCTCCCCCGTTTCACGGCGGAGAGGGAGAAAACACGCCAACCACCAAATCCGTCGAGCGGCTGTTCCCGTTCGTGGTGAAGACGCGCGGGCTGCTCATCGGCCGCGACACGTTGCGCGCGAACAAGAACAAGCTGCATTTCGTTCTAATCACCACCGACATTGCCGAAGCCAGCCGCGAAGAAGTGCTCAAGGATTTTTCCCACTATCCGGTGGTGCAGCATTTCACCGGGGCTGACCTGGAAAAGTTTTTTGCCGTCAAGGGTGCCAAGGCGGTCGGCTTCACCAAGTCCGGCCTGGCGCAGTCCATCTACGCGGAATTGAAATCGTTTCGCCTCAACAAGCCGCCGAACGTCCCCACGCCGCCGAAGCCGAAACCGGTGAAAGCTCCCGTCACTCCGATTACTCCTTCAGAAAATCCGTGAATGCCGGCTCCGGCGGCGTGGAAAAATCCCAGTCGCGTTCGCACCAGTGAAAATGCAGCCGTCCCGCGTGCAGCGCGTGCGACGGCAGGATGAGCCGCCCGCGTTGTTCGTCCGTCAGCCGGCCTTCGACCAACGCGAGATATAAGTCGGAATCGCCGCCGTAAATCTTGTCGCCGACGATGGGATGGCCGAGGTGCTGAAGATGGATGCGGATCTGATGCTTGCGACCCGTGCGCGGCAACAGCCGGAGCAAGGTGAACTTGGCCGACTGGCGCAGAAATCTTTTCTCCACGAAATACTCTGTCTGCGCCGGCGTGCCATCGACGCGCACACAGTCCTTGATGGCGACGATGCTGGTTTCATCTTTGCCGAGCGGCGCGTCAATCATCCCCGACTCCGCCGCGACGTGGCCGTGGACGATGGCGAGGTATTCTTTTTGGATGGCGCGGGTCTCCCAGATTTTCCCCAGCTCACGCGCCGTGAGAACATTTTTGGCGATGACCACGAGGCCGGACGTTTCGCGGTCGAGGCGGTTGACCAGATGCGGCTCGGAGGCTGCGCGCAGGTAAAGCCGCGCCCGGCTGATGAGGCTGGAATATTCGCCGCCCTTCGTCGGATGGCAGACGAGATCCGCCGGCTTGTGCACCACCAGCAGGCCGTCATCTTCGTGAACTACGTCAAATAATTTGTCCAAGCGCGGCCAGTTTATCACGCCGGCGGCCGGCGCGGAAATATTATAGCCGCAAAAACCGTCTGGATTTGCCGGCGCGACCTGATTAAGATGCCTGTCGTGCAGTATGACTCCAAAGCTTCCGTGGCGGGAAAACTCCTGGTCGTGGATGACAATCCCATTGTCCAGCGCGCGGTCTATTTCTCGCTGCGCGACGCGGGTTATCAGGTGCTGATGGCCGGCGATGTTTCCGACGCCATGAAAATCATCCGGCGCGAGCAGCCGGACCTAGTTCTGGTGGATTTATCCTTTCCGCTCGACACCGGCAACATTAACGGCCCGCTGCAGGACGGCTTCTTTATTATTGACTGGATTCACCGCACGCCGGAAGTCAAAAAATCTCCCATCATCATCATCTCCTCGACCCCGCCGGCCGAATACCGGGAACGCGCCGATGCCGCCGGCGTCCGCGCGTGCTTCCAAAAACCCCTGGACAAGGAAAAACTGCTGGCGTCCGTTCAGGCCATTCTCGGCCAGCCTAAGATGGCATCGCCGGCCTGACCCGGCTTTTTAAATTCCGCCGAACCGCCGGTTGCGCTTGGCGTAATCCTCCAGCGCGGCGAAGAACTGCGGCTTCTTGAAATCCGGCCAGAGCGTCGGCGTGATGACCAGCTCCGCATAGCTGATTTGCCAGAGGAGAAAATTGCTCACGCGCATCTCGCCGCTCGTGCGGATTAACAAATCGGGATCGGGAACATTGCGCGTCCACAGATGGTCGGAAATGACTTTCTCCGTGATGTCGCCAGCTTCCAGTTTTCCGGCCTTCACTTTTTCCGCAATCTGCCGAACGCAATCCACAATCTCAATGCGGCTGCCGTAGCTCAACGCCATGATGAGCGTCAGACCGTTGTTCTTGGACAGCGTGGCGATGGATTTGGCGAGATGCTCCTGCACGTTGTCCGGCAGCCGATGAATCTGGCCGATGACTTCGAGGCGAACATTATTTTTGTTCAAGTCTTTCGTCTCAGTCTTGAGATAGTGGACGAGATATTTCATCAGCGCATCCACCTCGTCTTTCGGACGGTTCCAATTCTCCGCCGAAAACGCGTAGAGCGTGAGATACTTGATGCCGAGTTCGCCCGCCGTGCGGATGATTTCGCGCGCCGAATCCGCGCCGCGCCGGTGGCCTTCGATGCGCGGCAGGTGGCGCGCCTTGGCCCAGCGGCCATTGCCGTCCATGATCACCGCGACGTGGCGCGGCAAATTGGTTTTTGCTTCTGATGAAAGTTGTGGCGCAGCTGTGCTCACACAAAAATCGTCTGGTCGCGGCCCGGCCCGACGGACGCGATATACAGATTCGCATTCGTCAGTTCGGCAATCGCCTTCAAATACGCCTGTGCCTTCTTCGGGAGCTGCTTGAACGTCTTGCATTTTTCCGTCGGCATCAGCCAGCCCTCAAACTCGACGTAAATCGGCACGCACTCGGCCAGCACCTGCGCGTCGTTCGGCATATAATCGTATTGCGTCTTGCCGTGGCGATACGCGACGCAGACCTTGATGTTCTCCACCGTGTCGAGCCCGTCGAGATTCGTGATGGCGAGATCGTCAATGCCGTTGACCATCGTGGCGTGGCGCGTGGCGACGGAATCAAACCAGCCGCAGCGCCGCGCGCGTCCGGTGGTCGCGCCAAACTCGCGGCCCATGCCGTGCAGCAAATCGGAAATCTCGGCGTTCTCCGTCGGCAGCGGCCCTTCGCCGACGCGCGTGGTGTAGGCCTTCATCACGCCGACGACGCGATCCATGCGATGCGGCGGCACGCCGGAACCGGTGCAGGCGCCACCCGCCGTGGTGTTCGATGACGTGACGAACGGATAAGTGCCGTGATCAATGTCGAGAAAAGTCCCCTGCGCGCCCTCAAACAAAACCTCCGCGCCGTGGCGAATCTGCTCGTGCAGCAGCACGACGGTGTTTTGCACAAACGGCTTCAAATATTTTCCAGCGGCATTGTATTCCGCAAAAACTTTTTTGAACGAAAGCTGTTTCGCGCCGAGCGATTTGAGAATGGCGTTGTTCTCCTTGATGCGCGCTTCGAGCTTGGTCTTGAGCTTCACCGGATCAATCAAATCGTTCACGCGCAAGCCGACGCGGGCGGCCTTGTCGCCGTAGGCCGGACCGATGCCGCGCTTGGTGGTGCCGATCTTGTTTTTGCCCTTGAGCGTTTCGCGCGCGCCGTCCAGATCGCGGTGATACGGAAACACGACATGGGCCGTCTCGCTCAACACAAAATTCTTCGGCGTCACGCTGACGCCGTTTTTCTTCAGCCCTTCCATCTCGCTGACGAGGCCGATGGGGTCGAGCACCACGCCGTTGCCGATGACGCAGAGCTTGTTCTTGCGCAGGATGCCGGACGGGATGAGGTGCAGCACCGTCTTCTTGCCCTTGACGATGACCGTGTGGCCGGCGTTGTTGCCGCCGGCGTAACGCACGACGACCTGCGCCGTCTCCGTGAGCACGTCAATGATTTTGCCTTTGCCTTCATCGCCCCACTGGGCGCCGACGAGAATTGTGTTTGCCATAAATTTTATATTTTGCACGGCGGCGCAGCAGCGCCGCCCTACCACCGACAATAAAAATCCCCGGACGGAAATCCGGGGCAAAGCGGCGGGGTCTTTGCCGGAAGAAGCTAGGAAACTGCGGCGGGCGTGTCAATTCGACTTTGCGAACATCTGCGCCGGCCGCGCGAAGGTTTCCGCCGGCACGCCGAGATAATGTTTCGTCAGCACGTCCCGGTCCCACGGATTTTTCGTCCGCCAGATCTGCCATTTCTCCCGCAGCGTCAGGTGAAACGAATACCACGGCGACACCAGCGTGGTGTTGATCAGCGGATAATCCGTGCCATACACCAGCCGTCCGCGAAACGCCGGCTTGGTCAGCGCCTCCTTCAGCGCGCCGGGCTTGTTGGCGTCCGTCAGCGCGGAGATGTCCGTGTAAAGGTTCGGATACCCGCCCATCAGCCGCGCGAGCCGGTCGGGGCCGCGCTCGCCGCGGTATTTGCCCGACGACGCGATGTGCGCCGCCACCACCGTCACGCCGAGGCTCAAGGGCAGCCGCAGCATGGCCGGGTCGCCCAGCGTGTTGTCGGCGCGGGAAAACGAATCTTCATCGCCGGTGTGCGAAAGCAGCGGCAGGTGCAGCTCCACCATTTTTTTATAAAATGGAATGAGCCTCGGGTCGTCGGGATGGATGGCCATGATGTTGGGAATCCATTTGATCAGCACCGCGCCGTGCGCCTTCGCCCATTCCAATCGCGCCAGCGCGTCGGGGCGATACGGGTTGACCGACGCGCCGAACAGCAGGTTCGTGTGCTTGGCGCAAACGGCGGCGACGAACTCATTCGGCACATAGACTTCCGTGCGGTTGGCGTCGAGGTTGCCGGCCGCGTCCACGACGCCGTCGAGCGCGAGCACGACAGTCTTGCTCACATATTTGCTCTGCGCGAGCGAGGCGGAGATGCGGTCGCCGACCAAAGCGTCTCCTTTCTCCGTCAGCTCCTTTTTGGAAACACCGAAGCTGCGCAGATAGACGTTGAACCGCCAGTTGTTGAGCAGCCGGGGCGTCACCCAGCAGCCGCTCCCGCCCGCGCCAATGCCGGCGATGTGGCAGTGCATGTCCACGATGCCGTCAGGGATGGGTTCGACCGGAAGGAACGGCCGCGCCGTCAGGCCAGAGCAAACGACAACCACCGCGAACAATCCGGCGAGAACCAATTTCCGGCGGTGCGCGACGAAAAAGAACTTCAGTTTCAAAATGTTCATGCCGCCAGGCTACGGCAATGCCGGCCGCTCGCGTGAATTGATAAAATTGCACCGCGCATTGATTAAACAAATCATCACGACCTCACGCCTTGTCGAACGCCGCCGTGTATTTCCGGGCGAGCGCCGACAGTTCCGCGACGACGGCTTTGTTTTTTTCGTCGCCGACGAAGTTCTTCAATTCGTCCGGGTCGTGCGGGTCGAGCAGCATCGCGCCGTTCACGCCGTCCTTGCCGTATTCGGCGTAGCGCCATCGCTCCGTCCGCACAGCGGCGCCGTGAACGGTCTTGCCGTCCTCGCTCCAGATCGAGTAAGCGGGCTTGTCCCACTTCGCGTTCACGTCTTTCAGCAACGGCGTCAGGCTCGCGCCTTCAATCTCCTTTTGTCCCGGCAGGCCGCACAACTCCACGAGCGTCGGATAAAGGTCCAGCGACTCCACGATGCGCGGACACGCCTGGCCGTTGCCGGCCAGGCCGGGCGCGGAGAGGATGAGCGGCACGCGCGTGCCCATCTCGAAAAGCGAACCGGCCTTCGACCATTTGCCCTTTTCGCCGAGCTGATAGCCGTGGTCGGCGACGAAGACGACAATCGTGTTCTCGCGCAAACCCAGCTTGTCCAGTTCGGCGAGCACGCGGCCGATGTTCCAATCCACCCATGAGATGGCGGCGAGATACGCGCGGATGACTTCCTTGGCCTCGGCCTCGCTCGCGCTGCGGCCGATGAAGAGGTCGGCGTTGTGCTTGCGGATGGCCGCGCTGGGAAATCCCGGCGGCACGGTGGGCAACGCCGCGAAGTCCGGCGGCAGCGTGATCTTGTCCACGTCGTAGAGATCGAAGAACCGCTGCGGCGCGGTCGGCGGGCTGTGCGGTTTCACAAAGCCGCACGCGATGAAGAACGGCTGGTCTTTGTATTTCCGCAGATTCTCAATTGTCTTGTCGGCGCTGTGATAATCGCCGTGGTTCTCGCCGTTGCCTTCGAGGATCACGATGCGGTCGGAATACGCCGCGCGCTTGCGGCCTTCGGATTCACCGGCGACCGGCGGGGCGACCGGCGGGGCGGACGCGGCAAGCGCGGGCGGTTTCGGTTGCTGCGCGACGTGGCCGATGCCGGCGGACTGCATGCCGCCCTCGTCGGCGGCCTCGCCACCGCTGGTGCTGCCCCAGGCTTTCGGATCATCAATGCCGCCGTGAAAAATCTTCCCGGCGCGCGCGGTGACGTAGCCGTTTTGCTTGAACAACTGCGGCAATGAAATCCAGTCGGGATGCGCGTCGCGGAAATTGGTGCGGTTGCCGATGACGCCGGTGGTGGCCGGTCGGCGCCCGGTGAGCAGCGAAGCGCGCGAGGGATTGCAGAGCGGATACTGGCAATAATTCCGATCAAACCGCACGCCCGTCTGCGCGAGCGCATCAAGATTCGGCGTCAACGCCATGAACCGGCTGCCGTAGCACCCGAGTTCCACGCGCATATCATCGGCCATGATAAAGAGGACATTCGGTTTGCGCGCGGGCGGCACCGGCGAGCCTCGCAGCGCGGCGGGAAAGGAGACGGCGGCGGACGCCGCCGCGACCGAGCCCAGGAATTCACGGCGCGTCCAGGATTTCTCCAGCAGCGGCTTCATGGGAAAATCCTGTTGCACCGGGCGGCCAAACGCAAGCGAGCGTTTGTCACCAATTCTGCGGATGTTGGCTGACTGCCAATCCCCGGAAGCCTCAACGCAAAGACGCAAGGCCGCAAAGGCGCAGGGCATTTGAAACCGCCGGGCATCCCGTTGGTGAAATCCGGTTTCCGCCCTTGCGACTTCGAGCCCTTGCGTCTTTGCGTTAATTTCCCCTTTCGGTTTCGCGCGCCGCCGACTAGCCTCCCGCCATGCGCGACGCCTCTCTCGACTTTCTCCGAACCCTCGTCAACACCCCCAGCCCCACCGGCCATGAGACCCGCGGCCAGCGCGTCTGGCTCGACTACGCCGGTCAGTTCGCTGACGAGACTTTCTCCGACGCCTACGGCAACTGCGTCGCCGTCCTGAACAAGGGCGCCGCGCCGCGCATCATGCTCGCGGCGCACGCGGACGAAATCGCGATGGCGGTGAATTACATTGACGACAACGGCTTCATTTACGTCCGCAAAATGGGCGGCATTGACGCCGCCATCACCAAGGCGCAGCGCATCTTCATCCACACACGCGGCGGCGCGGTCAAGGGCGTCGTCGGCAACGTCGCGCCGCACCTCACGAGCAAGGAAGGCGACGCCAAGCCGCCCAAGATCCACGACCTGTTCATTGACATCGGCGTCGGCTCGCGCAAGGAGGCGGAGAAGATTGTCCGCATCGGCGACCCCATCACGCTCGCGGACGAGTTCGACATCCTGCGCGGCGACCTCGCGGTGGGGCGCGCGTTCGACAACCGCATCGGCACGTTCGCCGTGGCGGAGACCCTGCGGCTGCTCAAGGAGTCCAAGGTAAAATTGAACTGCGAAGTCTGCGCCGTCTCCAATGTTCAGGAAGAAGTTGGTTTGCTTGGCGCGCGGCAGATTGCGTATTCGCTCAAGCCGGACATCGCGCTCATCGTGGACGTGACGCACGCCACGGATTATCCCACCGTCAGCAAGACGCAGCACGGCGACACGCGCATCGGCAGCGGCCCCACGCTCACGCACGGCGGCTGCAATCATTCCGCCGTCGTCGCGCGGTTGGAGGAAGTCGCCGCCAAGAAAAAGATTCCGCTCCAGCACGAAGCCATGTCCGCCACCAGCGGCACGGACACAGATGTCATCTTCTGGACGCGCGGCGGCATTGCCAGCGCGCTCATCAGTCTGCCGAACCGCTATATGCACTCGCCCGTCGAGGTGGTGAGCCTGAAAGACCTGGAGCTGATTCCGCAACTCATGGCCGCCTTCGTGCAATCCCTCAAAAAGGGCGAAGAGTTCAAGGTGAAGATTTAACCGGAAGGCCGGAAGGCCGGAACGGAACCGGTCGTTTGCCATTCGACCTGGGTAGTTTATCAAACGGACAAGGTAGATTGCCATCCGGCCTGGGTATTTTGGCAAACGACCTTGGTAGATTGCCATTCGACCTCGGTAGAACCGCAATCAACCTCGGTAGAATGGCAAAATACCAGTGCTGATTTGCATTCAGACCTGTCTGATTGGCAAACAGACAGGGTAGATTGGCAAACGACCTGCCCATTTTCGCTTAAAACCCCTGATTTTTGCCAAATCTGGCGATTTTTAGACAGTTTTACCCCGGTTGACGGGAAAAACCAATGTTCGGACGAAAATAGCCCAGCCTTTCAAGGCTGGGATGCTGGCGCACAGCTTCCAAAAGTCCTGCAAGGACGACAGGCAGGTTCTTTCGTCCCTCCGGGACTTTGGGTTTTGCGCGATAACAAGCCCACCACTCAAGTGCTGGGCTATTTCCAGAAACCAACCTGAACGACCGAACACCTCCTACAACCCAAAAAAAGAGCGGCGGTCTGATGACCGCCGCTGCCTGAATGATCCGCTTTGGGGAATTTTGCAATTATTTCGTCACCGGCGTGGGGACGGGCGTGCCGTTGGGGTTTTGGTTGCCGATGAGTTCAGCGCGCATGGCGCGGAGCTTGACCGGCAGGACGTGATCCTTGCCGAGGACGCCTTCCGTCAGGCTGACGGCGGTGGTGGCCTGCGTATAAAAACCTTCGCGGATGGTATGCACATTCGCGACGGAATCGGCGAGGACTTTCTCATTGGCCTTGTTTATATTTATTCCCGGAAGGCACAACGATAAAACCACGATTAAAAACCACTGTCAAGCGGGCAACCAAAATAAGTTTCACCTCACCGCCAGAAACCCTACCAGCGTGCAGGCGATGGCGATGAAGGCCGCCACCAGCGATTCGCCGGCCACCAGGCCGGACGCAATGGGAATCGCAAACGCGTCGGAGTTCTTCCGGTCATACTTCTGCCACACGCTCACGATCACCGCGCCGATGAGAAACGAGAAGGCGTTTTGAAACGGCACCACCCACGCGAGGCCAAGCCCCATGGCGGACGGCAGAAACGGTTTCGCCTTCGGCCAGAGAAATTCCACCACCGGCAGAATCATCCCCACAATCGCGCCGATGACGATGGCCGTCAGCGCGGTGGACGGCAGATGGTTGATGCCCTGCGTGAGGAGGTCGGCCACGGCGCGCCACATGTTCGTGGCGGGCGGGTTGAAGGCTTCGAGCGCCTTCTTGTCGGGAACCATCAGATACCACGCGGGCACCACGGCGATGACGCCGAAGAACACGCCGTAAAACTGCGCGAGAAACTGCCGGCGCGGGTTCGCCCCGAGCAGGTAGCCGCTCTTGAGGTCGGTCAGCAAATCGGCGGCGGCGCCGGCGGCGGCGGCGGTGGTGCCGGCGGCCATCAGATTTATTGCGGCAATGCCCTTCGCGCCGGGCAATACGGCGTAGAGGAGCTGCGTGACCTTCCCCATCGCGCCAATCGGCGCGGTGTCCGTCTCGCCGGTCGCCCGGCAGCACACGAGCGACACGACAAACGAGAACGCCACCGACACGAGGCCGAGCCACACGGCGACGTGGAACGCAAAGTATTGCACGACGATGATGCCGATGGTGATCGGCACGAGGCCGATGAACAGCCAGGAGTTCGGCACCTCGACCGCCTCGGCTGCGTCGTGCGCGGCGTCGCGCTCGGACTTCTTGAAGATGAAGAAGGCGCGCGCGACGGTGCGCCAGTTCATCGCCACCTGCGTGAGGCTGGAGAAGACCATCAGCGCCGTGCCGCCCCAGAGCGCCCAGCGCGTGGGATTGAAGTCGCCGTCGGGCGACATCTTGAACGACGGCATCCAGCCGGCCAGCCCGGCGTTCGCCGCATCCAGCGCGACGAGGTGCGGCGCGACAATATAATAGAGCAGCACGGAGCCGCCGAACATGGAGGCGGACACGCGCAGGCCGGTGATCATGCCCGCGCCGACCAGCAGCACGCTCGGCTCAAAGCCAAGCCCGACCATTTGTCCGCGCGCCAGCGGATTGAGCCAGCCGGTGAAGGTGAGCAGGTCGGGCAGATAGAGTTTGCCGGAAATCCATTCGAGCCAGTGCGGCAGGCGGTTTTTCAATTTGAGCTGATCCACCAGTTCCGCGTAGTTGTGCAAAATGCCGACCACCGCGCCCGCGCCAAGGGCGATAAGCAGCGAGTAGGCCTGCTTCAAGGATTCGCCGCTCTTGGAATACAGGCTGCGCAGCGTTTCCGCCGTGGCGATGCCGGACGGAAAACGGAGCTGCTCGTGGTTGATCATCTGGCGCTTCATCGGGATGGCGAGGAAGACGCCGAGCGCGGCAGTGAACAGCACGAACGCCGCAGCCACATACCACGGCTGCTGGATGCCGGTTATGAGCAGCAGCGCGCCCAGTGCGGTCGCGAGCGTCGCGCCGGTCGAGGAACCGGCGGCGGTGGCAGTGGACTGCATGCAGTTGTTTTCCAGCACGCTCATCTGCGTGACCCGCCCGGCGAACAGCTTGCAAACAGTGTTCCACACGACGAACGAAATGACGCAGGCGGTGATGGACACGCCAAAGCTCCAGCCGATCTTCAGCGTGGTGTAGAGATTGGAAACGGCGGTAAACATCCCGAGGATGCCGCCCATGACCACGGCGCGCACGGTGAGCTGGCGCTGCGTGTCGCCGCGATAACATTGCTCGAACCACTGGCGGTCTTGTTCCTCCGGCGTGCCGGTGAAGCCGGCCAGCGGCAACTCGTATTCCGCATCCGACTTGTGGGCGTTGGCAATATGCTCCGGATGATTCACGCGCGGCAAGATGGGCAAACCGCCGCGCGGGCGCGAGCCTTTTTATTTCAGAAAGAACCGGGTGTCCCAAGTGATGAGCAGCGGACTGGAGCACACGACTTCGGCGAGTTCCACGAACGGCACCTGCGCGTCGAGCCAGCGCGGATTTTTGGTGATGCCGTCCATCGAGTTCTGCGTGTTATTGCAGATGAGGTAATGGCCGACGCCCAAAACCATGAACGCCTCGATGCGGGTGCCAACGCCGTGCCGGGAGAACTCAAAGTCGCCGACGCCATATTTTTGGTTGTGCAGCTCGGTGCGCAACGGGCCGAGGTCGGCGACGAAGTTCTGAAGAAACTCGTCGTTGCGCGGCCCGGTGTAAAACAGCACGCGCGCCTTGTTCTCCGCCAGCGAGACCACGGCCCATTCGTCGAACACGGTGTCGCCGTAGCGGGCGTTCATCTGCAACGCGCAGTTCTTGATTTTGGCGGCGAGGTCGTCGAGCGTCATGGGGTTGAGCAGAGCAAATCCCGGGCCGGTGCTCAAGGTAATTTGCGCGGCGGCGATTGTTTCACCGCCGTGATGGTCAGCGTCGCGCCCCGCCCCAGCACCGCCAGCAGCAGCGTGGCCGGCAAACTGATTGCGCCCAGCACGGGCGCGAACAGCACGGTGGCGACGGCGGAACCGTAGGATTTTTTTCCGCCAATGACCTTCGCGCTCTGGCCGCGCAGCCAGTTGTAAAGCAGGTTGGGCCGCGCGCCGAGCCAGTTTAGCAGCGACTGCACGAAGCTGAAGCTGTCGTATTCCGGCGCCAGCGAACTGACCCACGCCGGCGCCAGCCCGGCCTCTTGCAAAATCCGCGACAGCGATTCGCGCGTGTGGTGCGACAGATGGCGCGGGCAGTCCAGATGAAACCAGCCGCCCTTCGTAAGCTGCGCCTCCGGGCTGCCAAAGTCGGGCACGGCGACCAGAAACATTCCGCCGGGTCGCAGAATGCGCGCCACCTCCGCCACCATCGGGCGCGGGTCGGAAACGTGCTCGAGAACGTGCCACATCACGACGATGTCAAAGCTGTTGGCGGGGAAATTCAAATCCGGCAGCAGACCCACGCGCACCGGCAACTTTAAAACTTCCCGCGCAAAACGGCATGCTCCGTCGGAAAATTCCGTGCCGGTCACGTCACAGCCCTGTTGCTGAAAAGCCCGCAGCAGCAAGCCGCGCCCGCAGCCGATGTCCAGCACCTTGGCATTTTTTTGTTTCAACCGGCGCAGCACCTGCCCGGAACGCCAGACGTAAAGCCTTTCCTGTAGCCATTCCATCACCACCGGAAAACGCCGCCCCTGCTTGTCGCCGTAATAGCCGGCGGGATAATAGCGCCCGATGTCCGCCGGCACCGGCAGCGTGACCACCTGCGCGCACCGGCGGCAGCGCGCAATCTGAAAGGTCTCGCCGCTGATGTAATCAAAGGCGGGAAAGAGCGTTTCTGTTTCGGCGGCGGGATGCGGACAGCTTTGCATCGCAAAAATTAGGCTGCAACCCGCCAGTCAAACAAGCCGAAACGGTGGCGAATAATATTTAGCTTTGCGGACGCGGAAAAATTCATATCTTCCCGCCTTCAGCCATGCAGCCAAAAACCGGAGCAGCCCGGCCAGCCGCCGCCGAAACCACCCTGAAAAAAAAGGCATGGCCGCATTATCTCCTATTGCTGCTCACGCTCGCGGCGGCGGCGGCGACATTGTTTAATCCGCCCGGCACGACCAGCAACCTCGACGCCCTGCTGCTCCTGCTCGCGGCCGCCAGTTCCATCGCCACGCTCGCGCGGACGTTACCGCTGCAAAGTGTTTTGTTCGCCGCCTTCATCACCGCGCTCATCGGCGGCGCGGCGCATGGTTTGAGCGCGCGCACCGGCCTGCCTTTCGGCCCGCTGTCGTTCGGCGCGACCAGCGGACCGCAGCTTTTCAACACCGTGCCGCCGACCGTGCTGCTGCTGTGGATTGTGGCCATCTTCAACTCGCGCGGCGTTGCGCGGCTGATGCTGCGGCCGTGGCGCCGGGTGAAAACCTACGGCTTTCTGCTCATGGGGCTGACGGCGGCGCTGGCGCTGGCATTTGACTTTGCGCTTGAACCGTTCGCCCACATGAAACATCTCTGGCTGTGGGAGCCGACGAAAATTTCCCTGACGTGGTCCGGCGCGTCACCGCTGAGTTTTCTCGGCTGGACGTTTGTGACGCTGCTGATTCTCGCCATCATCATGCCATATCTCATCCGCAAGCAACCGGGCAATCCCAGCGCGCCCGACTACGCGCCGCTGGCCTTGTGGCTGGGCGCAATCATATTATTTTCGGTCAACGCTGCGCAGGCTGATCTTTGGCTGGCGGTGATTGTGAACATCGTCATCGCCGGCGTCGCGGCCGTCTTCTCGTGGCGCGGCGCGAAGTGGTGAGTCAATTTTTCCGCGACACCTTCAACTTCGCCACGCGCGGGCCATCCATCGCCTCGACGCGCAGATCGAAATCGCCTACGCTCAAATAATCGCCCGGCTTGGGGAAACCGCCGAGTTTTTCTGTGACCCAGCCGCTCGCCGTCGTCGTATTTTCGCCGTGCAGCACGGTGCCGATGATTTTTTCCAACTCGTGCAGCGCCAATGTGCCGGCGGCTTCCCAAATATTTTCACCGAGTCGGACAAGCTCGGATTTCTCCGTGTCAAACTCGTCCTGAATCTGCCCGACGAGCGCCTCGAGAGCGTTTTCCAAAGTCACGATGCCGACCGTCCCGCCAAACTCATCCACGACGATTGCAAAATGAGATTTGCGGTCGAGGAACCGCCGCAGCAATCGGTCGAGCGATGCGGTTTCGGGAATGTAAAATAATTTCCGCGCCAGCGGCAGCAGCTCCGCCGCCGTCTTCGCGCGCTCGCGCAGGGCATACAAATCCTTGATGTGAACCACGCCCAGCGTCTTGTCGAGGTCGCCGTTTTCACAAATGGGAAAACGCGAGTAACGGGTTTTTTCCGCCAGCGCCACGCAGTCGGCCAGCGATGCGGTCGTGTCAAACGCCGTGATTTCGTTGCGCGGACGCATCACCTCGCGCGCTGTGCGATGCCGCAAATCGAGCGCGTTCAAAATCAGGTCGCGCCGGTCGCCGGCCCCCTGCGCGGCGGCCAGCACCACGCGCAATTCTTCTTCGGAGTGGCGGTCGTGCAGTTCGCCGCCAGCAAACCCAAGCCAGCGCAAAACAATTTGCGACGACCGGTGCAGCACCCAGATGAACGGATACGAGATGCGGTAAAACCAGTTGAGCGGCGACGCGACCCACAGCGAGGTTTGCAGCGTGCGGCGGATGGCGATGGCTTTCGGCACCAGTTCGCCCGCGATGATGAGCAGGTAGCAGTTCACGAAAAAGCCCACGGCGATGGCGATGGTGCCCTGCGTGTGTTCGTTGGAAATTTTCAGCAGCGGAAAAACCGGTTCGAGCAGCGCGCGAAAAACCGGTTCCACCAATACGCCGAGCGCCATGCTCGCGAGCGTGATGCCGAACTGCGTCGCG
>Ga0302267_10003368_pt1 | contig 18463 bp, 15 predicted proteins | sample III_Bog_E1_3_FD_194555 | JGI IMG/M metagenome (GOLD analysis project Ga0302267, IMG submission 194555) | Peat permafrost microbial communities from Stordalen Mire near Abisko, Sweden - III_Bog_E1_3 | ecosystem: Environmental > Terrestrial > Soil > Wetlands > Peat | place: Sweden: Abisko... | reverse complement strand
GACCGGCGACAGGCCTTCGATTCTGTCTACGGCCAAAACCAATGAAGGAGGGATTATGGGACGGAGTGTAAACAAGGTCATTCTTTTGGGCCGTGCCGGAAAGGACCCGTCGGTCCACATCCTGCGCACGGGCACAATCGTCAACCTGTCGCTCGCCACCAGCGAACGTTACCGTGACATCCACGGTGATTGGCAGGAACGCACAGAGTGGCACAACCTGGTCGGCTTCCAGCGGGTCGGTGAGATCCTGCGCGACTACGTTCGCAAAGGGTCGCGGCTGTATGTTGAGGGCACATTACGGACGCGTTCCTGGGACGACCGGCAGACCGGCCAGCGCCGGTATCGCTCCGAAGTCGTCGTCACCGAGATCAGTCTTCTGTCTCCTCCGCCCGATGGTGGAAGTGACGATGTGGAGCACTACGTCAGTGGGCAGGGCTTCGCGCCGCCTGGGTTTAGTCAGGAGCCGGAGATCACGCAGGAGGAGGTTCTGATCTTTGATAGCGTCGAAGCAATCCGTGTTTGAGAATACTGAACCCAGCGGCGTAGATCGATCCCGATCCTCACTTTGGCATGTAAGCCACGCTGGATGAGTGCAATGACCTGTTAACCGGCCGGTTGAGGATGGGATGGATGGACACGAGCCCACTTTTCGGTAAGGATCTCTCTCGATAGGATCAAGTGAGCGGAGGCCCAGTCGCTCTCAGGCCCCTATCTCGTTCACCGGTCCAATAGGCCCGCGAAAAGCGAATCCACGTCAAAATGGTCGTCAATAGTCGATTTGGAGGGGTATCCCGACTCGTGGTCGTAGGTGTCTCCGCGGTCCCTGCGTCCAGTAAGCTCATCTGCACGGGATTCGAGTTCTGCAATTTCACTTTCGAAATTGAGGCCGCATATCTTCCCGAGCTTCTGAAGCTCTCCGGCCTCATCTTGTGGTTCATCTTCCGTTTCTGCGTTTTCAACAACCGACTCGGAAGCAAGTTTTCCGGCTGCGAGAAACGCCTCCTTTTCAAGCGAAGTTAAAGGAGTCCCAGCGGTCGAAATGACTTCGGCGAGGCTGCGAAGTGAAGCGGCAGAACCAGTCCAAATATCATCTTCGTCGGTGAGTATGAGGACAACAGCTCCCCGAAACGCGGAATGGCAGACGGCCTTCACGTCGAGGGGCCAAGCGCTGTCCCGCATTACCCACTCATGGAGGCTTTTGATGTCATGCGATCTGAAGAAATCGTGTTCCATGCCAGGAATGAGAGTGCGCCACCCATCTGTAGTAAGAACTCTATTCCGCAACTCCAGAAAGGGATCATCATTCAGTCCTACTTCTTTCTCTATATGGAGCCGTAAGAGTGTTTGAGCTGGCGGATTCGCACTGCCAGTATCCCAGACCTGACGTGAAGGTTCGCGATAAGGCCTGTAGTTAATCAGATGGCCCCCGGGTATATGTTCGGCTGAAGACGCGATATTCCGCAGGGAAGCCCAAAGAGGTGCGGAGAAAGCGCGTGGCCTGCCTTGGCTCGAGGCCTGCGTGGTGATCTTGCTAACCTGGGGAAAGCAGACAATCGACTGGAGCAGCCGCTTAATCCAGGTGACATCGCTTTCCAGGAAGCCGTCAACAAATTCTTCAACTGAAGGGTTGCTAAATTGCACCACAATGTAATTTCCTTCCCGTGCCGACCTCCCTGGGTAACGATTTGTGGAGATGAAATTTCCGTCAAGTTGACGGATTGCGTCCAAGAAGTGAAGCTCAGACTCCTGGTCCCCTTCCGCGTTGATCATCTGCTTTACTGCGACTTTCAGCGATTCGAGTTCGGCGGTGCCGCCGAACGTCCATAAAACCGTCAGAATCGCCCTCGCGACTGGGCTGATGTCATTACGGAAGGGATGTTCCCAAATTCCTGCGGGATTGTCGAATTCGCGTTGAACGAATCGAACATATTCGTCATCTGTCATGGCGCGACTGTTCGCAAAGGCACTGACAGTTTCGACGATTCGCGGGCTAAAGTGTGTATGTTCGACGATCACCTTGTAGGCCCGGCTTTCCACGAGCCGGGCAAGGCGGCTATCCGGCAAATCCGAGAAATATAGATGATTGAAGAGTATCTTCGCTCGATGAGTCTTGGAATAATCTTCGAGTCTCAGTGTGCATTTCAGAATCTCGTTAGCACGGGCGGCGAATGCACCGTGGACGCGCTGGGCATCGGCGAGAATGTACTCTCGCGTTGAGAATATGAATCGGAGGTTGGGAGAGTGGCGAACTTTATCTAAGAATTCCATCAGCGAAAACTCTTCGTTTTTTGCAAAGCGGAGCGAATCGAACTGGAGCCGGCCGAGAAAATCGTCATACAAAATAACGAATTTGCGATCTGAAACTTCTGGGTTATGAATAAGACTCCAGGCATCTCGGATGTCTCCTACAACGCAGAGAGGTTCGAAGTCTTCTTTCAAGTAATGGCAGAGCAACATCCTCGCCAAGGTGGTTTTTCCGATGCCAGGATTTCCGACGATAAGGACGTGATGTTCCTCGTGCAGAAGCGACAGCGCACGGTCGAAACCTGGGTGCATTACTATGCGGCTCAGTTGAGCCTTTATCGAACCTATGGTGGCTTGAGTAAGATTGAAGATGCTTGCGTGTAGAACCCGCTCAAGCACGGCCGTGCTGGCAATCCAAAGTTTGAAATGTCCTCTCTCAATTTCCGGAAATTTTCTGAGGAGGCCGTTCAATTCCGATGCTCCGTAGATGTCACTCGTAGTTCTGCACCAAGGACGCAATTCCGACATAAGGGCGTCCTTGTTGTCCGGCGAAAGCGGAACGGAAGTCGCTAAAACGTATCGAGCGGGCCGCAGAGCATCAATTTTCTTCTTCTCCATCTTCACAGCCCGTAGGAGGTCCGTGGACTTGTGTGGCGCGTAGCGCTTGCACTGCACGATTGTGGTCCCAGGCGGGTCTAAAACGCGGGTGTGGCGGAGATCAATCCCCTTGTCCTTACCCCTCTTGAATGTTTCGACCCTAACACTCCAATCGCGCGCTAGGAGATCAGCCACGAGATCTTCGAAGTCCTCCGGCGAAAGAGTTGTGAAATCATAAGCCATTCGAAAACGCCTTCCGCTTAAATCTCTGGGAACTGATCACGTCCCACGATTGGTTGTTTCCTACAGCATAGTTCAGACCACTCATAGAAGGCAGCACCAGTTAAGCCCCGGCAAACGGATTTCGGTCTTGCGATCTCCTACGGGGCGTCAGTGAGCGCAAGATCGCCGAGTCACTCAACGACTTGGAAAAGGAAATCAGCAGGTTAGGTGGTAAAGCGTTGCCAAGTGCAGGCAAGCTCTTCAAATCCAATTCAATTTTCCATTATCGAGAGCGCCAATTAGGGCGCTTTCAGTTTTTCTTTGGCTGGAAACGCAGGCCCTCAGCCAGAAGAGGTGAGGTATGGCCACAACGAAGCTTACAGAAGCCAAGCGCGAGAGGCTCTTCGCGCAGCTCGAAGCGCCGTTCGATCCGGCGCTCGTCAAGTGGCGCGTGATGCGCACCTCTGCGGATGGCCGGAGCGGCGTCATCCTGCCCTTTGCCGATCCGCGCGCCTATACAGACAGGCTCAACGATCTTTTCACGCCGTCGGGATGGACGCGCGAATACACGATCTCGACCGTACCGTCGCTCTGCCGCATGGAGCGGGGCAAGTCGATCGTCACCAGCAAGGTATTGGTGGCGACCGCCGTGACGATTACGCGACTGGGCAGTCACACCGGCACCGGCGAGGAGTGGGCCGACCGCGAAAACGCCGTCACGGCGGCGGACGCCCAGGCCTTCAAGCGGGCCTGTAGCTGTTTTGGGTTGGGCCGCTATCTCTACCGCTTCGGTGAGACCCGCGTGCGGCTGAACTCCCGTGGCGAACCGATGGCGATCCCCACTCTGCCCGAGTGGGCGCTGCCGCCGGGCATGACCCTGGCTCAGGCGAACGGCGTGGTCGGCGACACACGCGGCCCGGTCGATCAATGGCTGACTGCCGAGATCGAGGGTTTTCGCGGGACGCTGGGCGAGCCGATCTACGGGGAGATTCTGCGCCGGGCCGGACACAGCGCCGACGCGCGGACTATCCCCAACGCGGAGCGGCAGAAACAGACTATCGAAAAGATGCAGGCCGCGGCGCGCGGTTTCCAGCGGCTGCGCAACCTGGCTGAGATGGTTGGCGACGCGCAGTTCTTCGCCGCGACGGAGCGCTTCAAGATCGCGTCGGTCACCGAACTGCCGAGCTTGGCGGCGTTGAAGCAACTGGTCGAGGATCTCGAATCCCTGGCCAACCAGCAGGTCGCCTAGCGGGCGGTTCAGCGCCGGGAGGAAATCATGGGAGAGATCAGCATTCTGCGTCCGCAGCGCAGCCTCGTCAGCATTCCGGTTGTCGAAGCCGTCTACTGCGAGAGTTGCGCCTCGGTCTCGAACTCAAGCGGAGGATGTTGCGGCGTGTGCGGCAACATCTCTGTCTGGCCGCTAGCCGAACTTGTGCCGCAGCCACCGAATAGCCCAGGCCCTAAAACTGTACCGACTCTGCAGCCAGTTCCTGTCTCGCTCCGCGGATTGTCGCGCGCAGCGTAATAGAATCAACGATATACCGTAGATTAACTACTTGAATCTTCCAAATACGCGATAATTGAGTGTGATTTGTGTGATATTTAATGTGTAATTGTGCGATAATCTCTGTGGACGCTCTACAAGGAGGGCCGCCATGGCAACTCTTGCGACCGTATCGCTACCCAAACCGGATCTGTTCGCCCATAGGGAGGCGCTGCGGCTTCCCGCTTCAGAGGTTGTCGAGAAGTTGGTTGAGATCGTTGGGCGGAAACTGACCGCGTATATTGGCGGCGTCAAGGATGTCCGCGCCGTTGATCGTTGGATTGCTGGCGGTGAAATCTACGGCAACGCGGAAAGCCGGCTGCGCTTCGCCTTCCAGGTAGCACTCACCTTGAGCGAGCACGATTCGTCCGGCGTCGTGCAGGCATGGCTGACCGGCGTGAATCCAGAACTGGGAGATAGAGTGCCGCTGCGCCTGATGCGCGAAAGTGAAATTGATGCGGTGGCGCCGGCCATCCTCAGCGCAGCCCGCGCATTTCTCGCCGGAGGATAGGCCCGTGGAACTTGAAACCCGCTGCTCTAACGGGCCTGTCTTTCGTCTTGGCCGGCGTCCCGATGCGTGGCAGCCGCCCGATTGGTTCCTGGCGCAGAGCGACGGCACTTTTGGCAACCGCTTCGACGATCCGGATGGATACTATCGTGTCCTCTATGCCTCGTCGCAACGTTTGGCCTGCTATATCGAAACACTGGCTCGCTTCCGACCAGACCTGTCCTTGCTTGCGGAATTGGATGAGATCGAAGGCGACAACGATTTTCTTCCCTTGGGAACGCTGCCGCGCGAATGGCTCGCGGGAAGGATGATGGGCAAAGCCACGCTCAATGGCATCTTTGCCGACGTCTATGCGGCGGCCTGGGTTGGACTATTGCGCAGGGCTCTTGCGGCGGAAGCGTTGCGGCTTGGCATTCGGGACATCGATCTGAGTACGCTTGAGACGGCCGAACCACGAAGGCTCACTCAACTTGCTTCAAGGCAAGCCTACCGCATGAACTTCGCCGGCGTTTTCTATCGCTCACGCTATGGCCACTCGTTGGAGAACTGGGCAATCTTCGAGCCATTCCCGCTGGAGAATCTCCAATCAGAGAATCTTTCCGAGGATGATCCGGATTTCCTGGAAGCATTGCGCATCCACGGAATTCGCCTGGCCTGAGCTGGCGAAAGTTTCCCATCCAATCAAGCTGCTTTAGCAGCCTTCTTCTTTTCCTTGGGAGTTTCCTTCAACGCAGCCCAACGCTTGAGTTGCGCCTGCCGGATGCGCTCGCGCCCTTCCGCACTCATCTTCTTGCGCTTCTTCGCCTTTTGGGCAACCGGGACGACAATGGTAAGGGCCTCGACAAGTACCGTGCTCGAATGCTCTCCGACAGGAGGATGAGGAGCGTTGTGGACTACCCCGTCTACACGAACTTTTCCGCGTTCATTCAGGATGAATGGCATGCGAGGCCGCATCTGAATGTGTCCCTGGGGCTTCGTTGGGAGGTAAACCCGGCCCCGGGAGCTGTTCGCGGGCTGATGCCGTATGCCGTCTCAGGATTGGAGGACCTTTCGACGCTGGCCTTAGCCCCGCAGGGAACACCCCTTTGGAACACCGCCTGGTATAACCTCGCACCCCGCCTTGGCTTCGCCTACGTTGCAAATCCAGAGGCTGGACATGAGTTTGTTCTGCGCGGGGGTGGCGGAGTCTTCTTCGATACCGGCCAACAGACCGGCTCCTACGGATTCGACGGCCCCGGATTTGCCGCATATAACCTCTTCGGCACTGAGAATGGCGCACCCGCTGGGTTTCCTGTTGCTCCATCGGAGGTCAATCCGCCCATTGTGAATCCACCCGTTGCTCCCTACCTTTCACCGATCTACGCGAACCCTCCTCATCTCGAGTTGCCCTACACGTTTCAATGGAATGCGAGCCTGGAGCAGGAGTTTGGAAAAACGCAATCCCTCACTGTCTCCTATGTCGGCGCCAATGCCAGAAAGCTGCTTGAGGAGGCCGACATCGGTTCGCCACCGCTCAACCCGCAGTTGGGAACGAATCTGTATCTATTCAAGAATGGACTGACATCGAGTTACAACGCGCTGCAGGCTAAGGTCCAACGTCAGATCAGTCAAGGCCTTCAGCTTCTTGCCTCCTACACATGGTCACACGCCCTGGATTTCGGTTCATACAATACAGCTTTCCCTTATGAGCGGGGGAACTCGGATCAGGACGTACGTCAGAATCTGACCGCAGCTGCCTCCTATGATCTTCCCGCGATTGGGAGGTCAACCCTCTCCTCCGCCCTCCTTCACCAGTGGGGCGTCGACGTTCGATTCACCGCAAGAACTGCATTCCCCGTGACCCTCGATGGGTATGGTGTGACTGACCCTCGAACCGGCGAGTTCTACTGGGGCGGCCTCAACGTTGTGCCTCAAACTCCGTTGTATGTCTACAGCCCTCAATTTCCGGGTGGCAGAAGCATCAACCCGGCCGCCTTTTCGCTCCCTCCAACCAATCAATACGGGAATGCGCCCAGAAACTTCGTCAGAGGATTTGGGGCGGAACAGATAGACTTCGCACTTCGGCGCCAATTCAACATTCTTGACAAATTGCACGGTCAGTTTCGCGCCGAGGGATTCAACCTCCTGAATCACCCCAACTTCGGGACGATCAACCCCTACTACGGAAACTCGCAGTTTGGTCAGGCAACGGCGACTTTGGCGCAAAGTCTGGGCGTGTTGAGCCCGCTCTATCAAATGGGTGGTCCGCGCTCCGTTCAACTCGCGCTCAGGCTTACATTCTGATTTGGATCTGGGAGAGGCTGGGTGCTGCAATGGCGACATGCGCCAAGACTATCTTGTGGGTGGCGGTGTTCTTTATCGCGGCACGGACCACTGTTTCCTTTGGCAAGACGCGCGAAGTCACGTCTCTCGATTGCGTCCAGGTTCGCTATATCGAAGATGTGTGGATAAACCCTCAGGGCACAGCCGTAGCGTATCTGGTCAAGGTGCCGAACGTCGATCGCAATCGAAATGACTACCAACTCTATGTCAGAGAACTCAATGCGTCTGCACCCACGGCGGATCGGCTGGTCCTCGCAGGTGAAGGAATCTCCGATGTTACCTGGTTGAGCGATGGAAACCGTATGGCGATGCTGATTTCGATCCATGGTGTCAAAACCATCGCCTTCGCTGCGGTTGATTCGGGCAAACAGGAGATCGTGACCGAACCGAGGCCGATCAAGTCATATAGCGTGGACGCCAGCGGCGACACTATGGTGTATGAAGTCGCCGACAATGCTCTAGGGGTCAATGCACCGGACGAACAGGTTCAGGATCGTATTGCGGCGGGCTATCGAGTAGTGGCGGAAGAGAATCGAGCTACGGATTTGGCGACTTCTTCCCTGTATGTCCGCCGCAGGGCGGAAAGAGGGGAATGGAGCCAGCCAACGCCAATTGCGATTCAAGATCCTTTCGATCGCAAGACCGGGACGCACTTTCCGCTCCTGAGCTTCCTGAACCTCGCGCCCAACGGCAAACGACTGCTGTTCAGCTATGGAATCGCCAATATCCCCGCCGATTGGAAGAAGAGCCCCTACGTCCGGAACTGCATCGAGGAGGGCAATCCCGCCCTGCCAGTCTTGGTTCTCTATGATTTTGAAAAAGACACGACCGGCCTCGCATTCAAGACCGTCTGGCCAGACAGCAAAGCCGTTTGGTCACATGACAGCAGGTCGTTCCTTGTGAATGCCCATTCCCCAGTGGGAAGCATCTGGGAGCAGGAGGACATTCGGGCCCGTCGAATCGCCAATCCCGATGCGAATATGTTCTGGGTGGATGCGGATACGGGCAGAGTAGAGGAAGTCTACAGGCACGTTCCATCGCATCACGAAAGAGCCCTCTTTTGGAGGGATGATGGGGATATCATCCTGCACGGGAGCGGCGACTCGGTCCTACGCCTGCATCGAGACGGCAGTTCCTGGCGCGAAGTCGAACGTATTGTCATTCCTGGCAGTGACCTGGACCGATTCTCTTCGCTTGCATCCGCAGGCAAGACAGTCGTCGGGGTGCGTGAGACGGTCACGATTCCCGAGGAATTGTTCATCTACGAGCCTGGGATGGGCAGCATACGCATTCTGACCGACCTGAATCCCCAACTGAAGAGCGTTAGATTTGCGCCGGTAGAGACAATCCACTGGCCAACCTCGTCGGGCCTCGATATCAGCGGACTGCTCTTCACGCCTCCGGATTACGCACCCGGAAAGCGCTATCCCCTGGTGATCCAGACCAAGGGGGATGCGGGATGGTTTACGTGCGATTCGGGACAAAACCATGATCCCGCCTTCGCTCCGCAACCAATCGCCAGCGCCGGCATGATGTATCTGATCAGGACTGTCAAGGAAGGTTTCAATTACGAGGACGAGATCTCCAAGCAGCCGAAGGGCTATCCGGGACAGATCGGCGAGGCGGTCCAGGCGATGGACATCTGGGATAGCGCGGTCAAGGCACTCAGCAAGCGAGGGATGATCGATCCAGGTAAGGTCGGGATCATCGGATTCAGCCGGACCGGATGGCATGTGGAATACATCTTGGCCCACTCTCCTTTCCACTATGCAGCTGCGACGGTTGCCGATAATGTGCAGTACAGTCTGAGCGAATATTGGCTGCACCCGAACTTCGAAGCTGCCGGCGAGGCTATGTTCGACGGGCCTCCGTACGGCAACACACTGGACAATTGGGAGAAGTACTCGATCAGCTTCAATCTCGAAAAGGTGCATACGCCGATCTTGTTGGAGGAGATGGGATATGGAGCGAAGGACGACGTTCCCGGATCGACACCGGACGGATTGTCGCATACCGCTGAGATCCTGAATGGACTGACCAGGCTTGGCCGGCCAGTCGAGCTTTACTACTACCCCAATGAAGACCACCAGCCAGACCACCCGAAAGCCCGGCTTGGGAGCCTGGAGCGAAATGTCGATTGGTACAGATTCTGGCTGCAAGACTATGAGGATCCCGCCCCGCAGAAGGCAGAACAATACGCACGTTGGCGGAGGCTGAAGAGCCTGCACATTCAGGATCTCAAGACAGTAGGTGAATCTACCTCGGGTCAAGAGCCGTCGAAGTAGGTTGCGTGCCGGTTCTCTTCTCTTCAGAATCGGGGAACGGATCGCCGGCAATTCCGCTTTGAGGTTTGCGGCGTTAGAGTCCGATGCGGGTATGGCGGGAAGTCAAGGCATTGACATCCCGCCAGTCAAACTAGCTCCGAAGTTCACACATCGCATCAGCACGATGTCTGTCTCCGCTTACTCGTCGGCTTCGTACGCGCCCGTGGTGGACATTTGGATCAGCTTGTTCACGTTGTCGGGACGGTGACCAGCCTTCGAGCCACCGTGCGCCGTTGCTCCCGTTCCGTTTTGAATGGCGCAGGTTGCGTTCACCGTTGCCAGGACATTGGGTGTTGTGTATCGCATGATTGTGTTCCTCTCTTTGTTGCGAATTTCCGTGTACGCAACGCTAGCTCGCGGCGTCACTTGCACGGAGCTTGTTTGCCCGGGATGCTGCGGGCAGAATATTGTCGCGATCCTTGCCGTAAAGAGCGTTGCGGGCGCTCACATTCGACGCTTTGAGGCTTCTTAGCCAGAGCTCCAGGCCGATCGCTCTCGTCAAGGGTGCGATCCACTTCAGGTTCCCGGCCAACTCGCCGCGAAATGCTTGGAGGAAGCGAGGCCTGTCGATGAAACCATAGTCGGCGCTCAGTGGATGTGAGAAAAGCTCCTCAATTCTTTGCTGTGCGTTTCGGAGATTGGTAAGTGGACCATGGGACACAAAAGCCTTGCGTTTGCGTTCGAGAATCTCTACCGGGACAATCTCCCTGAGTGCACGCCGCATTAAAAAGCGCCTTCGGCCCGGCCGGACGAGTTGCTCGCGCGGAACTCGGTGAAGGAACTCAACCAGATCGCGATCGAGATAGGGATACCGGTATTCGTAGTTGCCGGCGAGCGGTGGGGTCAGATGAGGAAGCGTTTCGAGCAGAGCCCACCACACTCTTCCATTGTTGATGGCGCTTGGAGTCCGGGCGAGGATGGTATGCAGCGTCTCCCCAGGAACACGGGAACAGAGACATAGCTGCCCCAATTCGGTACTCAACCATGGAGGAATAGCGCTTCGGTCCGGCACTGGCGCTCGATAGAGATCGAACGTAAATGCCACGGTACCGAGAAGTGTGTGAATCAGAGGCTCGCGACTCACCATGCACCATTCGGCCGCAGCTGAGATAAGCTTGAAGAGTTTCCCTTCCCGAAGGTGGTCCACAAGTTGCGGCATGGGCGCTGGTACCCCGCCCAACAGTTCATCTCCTCCGATTCCGGAAACGATGACCCGGTATCGCCCTGCCCCAACCATCTGCTCGAATTGATCTGTAGTATCGAGTGAAGTCCGGTCTAATCCTGGATAGGGATAAACGCGATCCGGCAGCACCAGAGGCTCATAGCTCGGAACTCGCGAGGACCAATCGATATGGATTCCTCTCTTGTTCCGCCAGCTCTCCACGGCAGTGAAATATGGGCGCTCATTCCAATCGGGTTCCGTGTCGTCAAAGTACGAGACGGTATCGAGGAGGTTTGTCCCGCCGATGCGGTCTTTGACGATCTGGTCCGCCATACAGACGATCGAACAGGAATCCATGCCGCCACTGAGTTCGGCCAGAACGGGCGCTCCCGGTCCAATCCGTCTCTGAACGGCCTGCCGAAATAGGTGAAGGAAATGTTCATCATATTCCCCATCCGAGCCGTAAACGATCTTCGTGTCGGCGATCCAGCGCCAATAGGGGGAGAGTTTGAGCCTGCCTTCGCGAACGACAACATAATGTGCCGGTGGAACAGCACGAATGCCCTTGTAGGGGGTCAGATCGCGGATCTCCTGGCCCGAAAGAAAGCGCGCAATGTATTCCGGGTCGAGGTCCGGGAAATTGTCGTCCACGAAGAATGTCTCAAGATAGGTCGACCACCTGACGCCGCCGTCGTCGTTGCGATAATAGAGGCTTCTCATTCCCGCATGATCGCGGGCCAGGTAAAGAGTGCGGTCGCTGGCCGACCACAGTGCCAAAGCCCAATCTCCCACCAGCCGAGAGAAGCACTCTTCTCCCCATCGAGCAAACGCATTAAGTATCAGGATTGAGTCGGCAGGACGAACTCCGATGAGTCCATCTCCGGCTGCAAGTTCCTCGTGGTTGTCCAATCTGCCATCGAACACAAGAATGTTTCCAACCGCATCGACGGCCGGTTGCGTCCCAATGAGCGAGCGCTCATGCGTATGAAACGCCTGGAAGCCCATTCCAATCCGTCCCCGGGTGTGCAAAGCTGTTCCATCCAATCCGTATCGTGCAGTCGCTGCCGCCAGTCGGGATAGGGTTTCCCCGTCAACGGTCGCGCCTTGCGGGAGACAATCTCCGAAGATGACGCTCATGAGACCTCCTAACAACCAAGACCAGCTTCAGCAGCGTTCCATCTCGCGGTAGAGTTCAGGCATGTAAGGTTTGTCGTTGATCACCCGCCGGTTCAATTCAACCCAGGCGTGAGATCTGAAGGGGATGATCTGAACGCCAATCACGAGTTCTGCGGGGAATCCGTGCAGGCGAAGAAGCATGGCGGTTGCCGCGGAGCGCTGCAGGCAGAGAACCCTCTTGAAATACAGCACGCACGCAACATCCACTGCGCGGCATATCTGTTCCGTTGCAAACCGGGAATGGTTGTGGTTTCGTGATTGCGATCGATTCAGGCTGTCCTTCAAGGCCGGCAGCCCGCGCCGACGCATAAGCCATTCGGTGTATAGGAGGTACCTGAGAGCTTCAACGGCGAGTCGTGTCATCCTGGGCCTCCTGGGGGAATGGAACTCCGAGTTCATGGCACAAAAATGCGATCCGGCGAGTTAGGCCATCGACGCGGACCGAGAGGGGCATCGTCGGAGAATGACCGCGCTCGGCACTGTGGTCGATCAGGATCGCGTGTTTCTGGGCCGAACGATCCTGAAGGCGAGCCGCCATCTTTCGTGCGTGTGCGGGATTGCATCGGGTGTCTTTGTCGCCACATACAAACAGAACTGCTGGGTAGTTGGTCTCCTTGCGGACACGGTGATATGGCGAATAGGCAAGAAGGGCTCGAAAGTCATCGGCGTCGTCTGCAGTTCCATATTCAGAAGCCCATACGCTCGCACCGTCGAAAAGGTGATAGCGCACCATATCGAGAAGGGGCGCAATACAGAGTGCCGCACGAAACAGATCGGGCCGCTGGGTGATGGCCGCGCCGACCAGAAGTCCGGAGTTGGATCCTCCGAAGATGGCGAGTTTCCCTGGATTGGTATAGCCTCTCTCGCAGAGCCAGTCCCCCGCCGCGATGAAATCGTCAAAGGCTACCTGCCGGCGCCGACTGCGTGCCGCCTCATGCCATTCCTTGCCGCGTTCCCCGCCGCCACGAATCTGGGGAACAGCGAATAAGAATCCGAGTTCCAGCAGAATGGAGACGAAGGCCGAGAATTGCGGGGTCAGCATGATGCCGAAGCCCCCGTACGCGGTCATGATCGTCGGTGCCCCTCTCGGAATTGCGTTATCCACGGAACCAACCAGCGTCATCGCAATCTCGGTGCCATCCTTCGACAAGTAGGACAGCTCGCGCGCAGCGAACGGGATGGCCGGAACCGGGGCTTGGCGTTGGCTCCAAACGACGATTTCGCCGGTTTCTGGGCGATAACGAAGTAGCGTTGGTGGCCGAGTGAAGGATTCGCAGTGAAGGAAAAGCTCGTCGGCCTCGCTTGTGTACGTGGGAACCAGGCCCCAGGTGCATCCTTCCTCCAGAGGCAGCGTTCCGCGATCATCTCCGTTGAGCGACCAGATACGCACAAAGGTTTCGCCGCCCGTAACGTAGCTCAAATACAAGCAGTCGCCCACGATGACGCATTGTTTCGCCCGGAGATGCCACTCTGGGACGATCACGCGCAATGGCCGGCCGCTCATCGGGTCCAGTTCAACGATCTCTCCGTTCGGCGCTTCGCCGAACCGAAATGCAAACAATCTTTCGCGATGGAAGAAAGGGCTAAAGGGAGTGGGTTCGTTCTGGCAAACACGCTTCCAGATGTGGTGCCGGCCTTGCCTGGCAACGTAGAAATCGACAACTGGGACTCCGGCCTGTTCATGGCAATATATCGCCCCGAGCATCTCCCCCTCACAGTTCAGCACCAGCTTGCTCAATCCGACACGAGGCAGAGTGAGCAGCGAAACATCATCCTCAGCCTGGCTCCCGAGGCGATGAAACAGTACGACGTGATCCTTGTCATGAGCATCAGGGTCATTCGCTGATTCATGGCAGTAATAGAATCCGTCATGTGCGCTGCGGAATTGAAATCCCCTTGCGAGGCCCCGCTCCAGATGGTCCGAAAGCACCATTCCGGTCTCGACGTCTACTATGTGGATTGCCTTGGTATGTTCGCCTCCTTGTTTGATCTCGAAGGCAAGCTGTGTTCCGTCGGCAGAAACGGAATGGATACCAACTGCTGTGTAAGAATTCAGGCGAGAGGAGTTGACCAGAACTCTTTCGGAGCCGAATGCCTCATCCATGACGAAAATAGACGGCTGCTGTTCCGCGATGCCGCGCTTGCGGTAGTAATAATGGCCTTGAACGTTTCCGACCTGATCGATCGTTTCAACATCCACGAACTCCACCACACGTTGTCTCAGGTTCTGTAAAGAACCGAGTTGCAGAAGGTAGCCCTCAAGACGCATGCGTTGCTGCGCAATCCACTCTTCCGTCTCCTTCGCGTTGCGGTCCTCCAGCCACCGATAGGGATCGGCAACCGGGATGCCGTGAATCGTCTCCGTTGTGCGTCGGTTGGCTTCTATTTGAACTGGCATAGTGCCTCTCTCAGCTCTGCGCTGTTTGCAATCCGGTCCATGTGCCGGGCCAGGCTGCGCGAGTAACTCAGAAAAGCTGGCTGAGTCCGGCGGGAGGGTTCCAACCAGTCCCCGCGTCCGTGGAGATAGGACAGCACGGATAGCAGCGGGGCAAGTTGCAGTGCTCGTTCAACCTGGTGCTCCGTCAGGTTTTCGACCCAGACAGATCGGTATACATCCTTGAGCGCGGAGCTCCAGTATTGAGAACTTTCAGATTTGCGGCTGGCGTGAACACACAGCTGCTCCAGGGTAATGAAGGGATTGCCAACGTAGGCCTCACACCAGTCCGTAAATACGCAATCGGATCCGTTGGTAAGAATGCTTCCAGGACTGATGTCGTTATGCATGAGCGAGTCAGGTATATTCAAGTCCTCCATGGCGGAACAGGCCTCGTGCAGAATACGTCCAATTTCGTTCAGCCGTGATGCCGGAAGTGGAGGAACCTTTGTGCTTGTCTGCTGAGACATGGCGCAATCGAGATACTCGATTATGTTGTCGATATGGGAACGAAGCACTCCAATGCTATGGTCTCCGCAACCGGCGCCAAGCAGGTCTGCCGATCTGCCGATGAGTCTTATCTGAAGATTTGCGAGATTGGAGGCCGCGCGCTTGAAATGTTCGAGCGAACTCGATGAATGGAGCGAAGTCCCATACTCCTCCATGAGCCAGGCCCTCCAGTCGGCTCGAATCGCGAGAATCGGAGGAAGGTATTCTGGGCACACCGCAGCTAGGTAGGCTGTGACGCCAAACTCGTGTGCGTTTGGTCTTCCGACGGCCTTCAACCAGTAAGCGGGTCCGGCAATGGTCCCGAGACGTAACAGACAGAACTCGCCGCCCGCGTTTAGATGGCGCATCTCGTCGGTGAAGATGACGTCGTGATCCCTAATCGCGGTGTGAATCCACTCTTGAGCTTCATTGATCCACCCAATGCGTGCGAAAGGACTTCTCGAAGTGTTGCTGCCCGACAGAATCGAAAGAAGCGCGGCCCTCTCATCGCCGGAGAGGGATAAGCGGCCGATATTTCCGAGATGAACCGTGGTGAGACCTCGCCGCGTGAATTGCCAGGAGGAACTCCTCACTTCGATCACTGCGCACGGTGTTGAAATGGGACTGTCGCAGAGCAGGTCGAGCACAAGTGTCCTAATGTTCCACGTTTCTTCGATGAGGCGCGTCAGCTGCTCAGCCGGACGCTGCCACATCGGAACACTGATTCGCGGCAGTTCGATATCGCCGGAGTTCTGTATCCCGAGCAATTGACGAGATTCGGGAAGGATGAATGCCAGTCTGTACTCGGTGTGGTTATCCATGTCGCAACTCCATTTCTGATTCGCTAACGCGGAAGTAAATCCGTCACGAGATGTTTCGACTTAAGTTGTTCCATGAAGGCATCAACATCTTTCGCAACCATCTGCTCGTCCACTCCCGTATCCCTGGCTAACTCCGCAACGATTGCGTCAAGCGGCACGCCACGATTCAACCGTTGCCAGATGTAGGCTCCAGTGGCGTCGAGAATTGTCATTGCATTGCGAGATGAATCGAGAATGACCGCGCCGTCGTGGTCCACGACCGAGCGAAGATGGAATGGCATTGTGGCCATAGTTGTTGTCTCCAGCGAGGAACGTCTTCTGCGCGTCAAAGGCGCGCAGCTTTCCTTGCCTCTCTGCCTGCACCTTTTGCAGTCGCAGAAAGCCCAAGCAATTCAACTCAGATGGGTCGAGTGGATGGTTCTCAGATGAGCCGGGGGAATCTGCCACTGATGCGAGTGGCGGCCGGTGTTCCTATGAGCGCAAGCACCTTTAATCCAACTGTGCGGTGAGTCTGACACTTCTCAAACCAAGATGCAACAGAATCCGATTCGCATAAGGCGACAAAATCTTTGAGCGTGGAAATGGCTAGGGAACCAAGCCGCGGCGACAATTGACGAGCGGCACCCTGTCACGCGCGTGAAGCGCGCTTCTCCTCGCTTTCAATTCTTGCGCGCTCCTTGCGGCTCCATTCCGATGGCGACTCGCGCATGTGCTTCTTGAAGAAGCGATTGAAGTCCTGCACCACGTTGTAGCCAAGGATGGCTGCAACCGCGCTGATCTTCGTGGGCGGAAATATGCTCAGTAGCGACTGCGAGAAAGCGAGCCTGGTCTTCGTCTGGCACTCCGCCATTGTCTGCTGATACTCGTCAAAGAAGATCCTCTCGATGGTTCGCATCTCTACCCCGAGTTCTCGCGCAATGGTTGCGAGGCGCAGTTGCACGTTGCCATGCGAAGCAAGAATGAAATGATGGGCAGTGCGTGCGGGGTTCTCAAGAAGAGAGGCATTGAGAGCTGCTCCAGGCGACGCTCTCAGTGCCCGTATCTCTCGGACGACGTCCTTCTCGATGATCGACAGCTTGCCGGTGGAGTGGCTTGTCACGGCTGTTCCCTCCAGGCAGAAAGTCAGTCAGGCCCAAATGAGCGGCGCGAAATCAGTGCAGTGCAATCGCAAAAACGAGATGCCCGCTAATGTAAACAGGAAACTACGCCCTCCGTTGACGGTCAATCGCTGACCCGGGCGTGTTGCTCTTACGAAACATCGAGCGCCAAGACCTGATAATGCCTGTCAGTTCTAAGGTGTCAGCGGCGTTGCGGCCTAATTGAAGTCATGTTGCTCACGCGAAATTCTCATGTCGCCATCCTGCGACGGAGACCCTGGTCTGTGCGATGCTTCTTAAGCGTCCGGCCTCTGTCGCTCCTGAATCGCTGGGCAGATCGCAGATCATGGCTCGATAGCCGGTGGAAGACGTTCCAGGGTCAGAAATGTATCGACGCTCAGATGACTTGAATTGCGGAGGTCTGCCGTGCAGGCCAGAAACGACTTCACGTGGTTGTTGCTGCGGCTTGGACCGATGCGCTGGCGGATTGCGCTCGGCTTGGTCTGTGTGTCCTTGGCCGGTCTTGCCGCCACCATCGACCCCTTGCTGATGCGCACTTTGATCGACCGCGCACTGCCTCAACGCAGTCTGCAATGGGCGTTGGAGCTGGCGGGCGGAATAGGACTTTGCTATTTCGGCCGGTCTGCCCTCAGCGCGGCGGGGGCGCTGGTCAATTTCTCCATCGCTCAGAAGTGCGTTCGCGATCTGCGAGTTGCACTCCTCGATCAGATGAACCGGCTTTCGGCCGACTATCACGAGCAGACGCCGACGGGCGAAAAACTGACGCGCATCGAGCATGATGTCGATGAGATCGCCAATTTGGGCGCGGACACGGCCAATCAAAGCGTTCGGGCGATTCTATTCTTCGCATTGAACCTGGCAATGATGGCGAGGCTCAACTTGGCCATGACGCTGACCGTCCTGCCCCTCATGCCGCTGTTCGCCATTGTTCAGCGGTACTTCATCGTCCGATTGAAGACCAGGGCCGATGAAGCGCGCAGCAAGGTGGGTACGGCCTCCAGCATACTGACTGAACATCTCGCAGCCGTTCCGCAGATTCAGTTTCTTGGCGCGGAAGAGGCTAGCGCGTTGCGGGCGGTCTCCGCATGGGACGGGATGTTGCGGACGCAACGGATTCAACGGCAAGTGCAGGTCGGTTTCGGTCTTTCGATCGGTGCTATCCTGGCCGCTTCGATCCTGGTTGTTCTCGCCTTTGGCAGCTTGAAAGTATCTGCCGGAGCTCTGACCATCGGCGGCCTGGTCGCGTTCTATACCTATGGAACTCGCGTGTTCGAGCCAGTCAGTTCGGCAATGGACCTATATGCACGGCTTCAATCCGTCGGCGCGAGCATTCGCCGGGTGCGCGAGCTTCTTGACCTTGAACCGACCGTAGGTGATATGGGGACAGAGCATTTGGAGTCCTCCAACCTCACCCACGGTTTTGAAATCCAGGATGTTTCCTTTTCCTACGGCCGCAAGTCCGCATTGAGCAACATCACTCTTCGGATTGCTGCTGGAGAATGT
>Ga0302267_10003363_pt1 | contig 18473 bp, 8 predicted proteins | sample III_Bog_E1_3_FD_194555 | JGI IMG/M metagenome (GOLD analysis project Ga0302267, IMG submission 194555) | Peat permafrost microbial communities from Stordalen Mire near Abisko, Sweden - III_Bog_E1_3 | ecosystem: Environmental > Terrestrial > Soil > Wetlands > Peat | place: Sweden: Abisko... | reverse complement strand
CGGCTATGCAAATGTGGAAAGCAACAAACGCTTCCCACATTTACACAGCCACGACGGCGGCAAGGAGACAACTCCTTCGCCAAAACCTAAACCAGAATCTCTAGTTATGAATGGTTGAGAGAATGGGAGCAGGTCACTGTGACCGCGCGGGATTCGCGAATTCCAAAACCAAGTAGCTCATCGGTCAGTCATTGGCCCCGTGCAGTCTTCCAAGAGAATCGATTGAAACCTTAATCGCGCTAAATTTTCTGAGGGAATCTGTGGCAGGCGACCACCATTCCTTAGCTTTTTGAATGTCAGCTTTCAAACGTGCATCATTGATCCTCACAAGGGAAAGCTGCCCATTCGATGCAATTGTTCTCAACCTCCAGACAGAGGCATTGCAAATGCCCTTGCTGTGGTCGCAATCTTTGTGCAGCAAGACAGTATCGCCACCCATCAGAGAGAACTTAAATGTAAAATCCCCGGTCTCGGGATGAAACCTCTGGACTACAGGGAGCCCTTTTCGCTTCCGATCCATTGCGGCATACAGCGAGACAATCCTCGGCTCCCAGTGCTTCTCGCGTCCCTGACTATCAATCTGCGCAAAAATGGCCAGGTGGTGATTGCTGGATGTTGCAACGTACCGCGTCCGGTTGCCCGTTGCGATGGTCTCAACCTCAAGGGATTTGCTGATTCGTACCCGCTTGATGGGGACATGCTTGCCCGTCTTCGTCACGAGCTGGGGCCAGTCGTCGACGCCCGCATTCGGGTTGCACCGCTTGAGATCCCCACCGAGATCGATGGCCTTACGGCGTACTGCGTCACGAATTACCGGATCAACGATGTTTTCTATATCGTTGGCAGACAATCCGTTTACCGGCTTGCGAATGTGCACCACACTCTTGCCATTCACCTTGCGCGGCTTGCTGTAGTTGGTCTCATCATGCAAAGCGCCAGTGAGGCGATGCTCGGGACGATGCGAAACCAGCAACTCCTGCACATGGGGGCGCACGGAATCGATGAAATTACTCCAGGGGGATGGGATGGTTCGCAGGGATCGCGACGTGATGGCCCAGTTCGGTTCAAGAGATGCCGTGCGGCTCATGGTCTGGATCATGCTTTGACGAGTCAGCGCAATTGTCAGAGCATCAATGGCATGGTGGCGATGATCGGTGCGGGACTTACCGCGGGTTTCCCCGTTGGAAGACCCAGATGCTTCGCACAACACGGCTTCCAGTCCTAGCCCCTTGCGAAGCGTTGCCGTGACCATCCCTGAGGATGCAAAGACAACCTGCCTGGTCCCCGTCTCGGTTTCGATGACACGGCCGCCGTACAACTTCGCAATCAAGTCACACGCGAGCCGACTGGAATAGCGCGTGTCGTTCAGCTGCCGCGTCGAAAAGCCTTCCAATTCTTCCAGCGTACGCAGTTCAAAGCGCTTCTGCTTGCCCAGATTTGGAGTCTCCCAGGCCTTGATGCGGGTCAGAATTGCATCGTATTCCTCGGTATTGGGATATGCCTCAAAAGGAGTCTTATTTCTCTTCACGTTCCGGCCTTGCTCGTGATCGCAAAGAGTCTTGTTCTGGAACGAATTGTCAGGCAGTCGGCTGAAGGGAATGATGTGTTCCACACCAAACTGCGGATGCTCCCCAAAGAGCGACGCAAACGCGATGCTTTTCCCCGTGTACGGACAGATGCCTCCGCACTCTTCCCAAAGAAGCACCTTTTCAATGTCGTCACGCGATGGGCGTTCCAACCCGCCTTCGCGTACGATTCGCTCTTTTACCGAGTCCCGTTCCCGCTGGCGTTTGCGGTTCAAGTCCGTCGCTCTGGCACGTTCCTGGCGTGGCTTCTTTAGATCCCTGGCAAGTTCGATGCGAACCTCTGACGGCTTGCCGTACTCTCCGACAAGAGCGTTGACAACCTTTCGCACCTCCGTCAAAGCGCGCTCGACTGCGGGGTTGCGCAGGTTTCGAAGCGCATCCAGGACGGGAGGAATACGATCCAGGGGTGCTTCCAGCTTGGGGACGTACTCGGGAATCTCCTGGCGCGCAGCCATGAACCGCTTTCCATCAAACATGAGCGGAAGGACACGCCGAATCGCCTTGCGGGAGAGCATACAGTAACCACTCGGAGGGCTTGACTTCGCAAGCCGGCTGGCAGCTTCTGGTACCAGCCTCCATTTTGCGATGAGTTTCCTCTGTAAGGATTCAGGGCTCTCAATCGAACGCCAGTCATCGACAACCTGCCGTTTTTCCTCGTCTGCAAGCGCTTGCCATCTTGGGCCAAACGCCTCAATCATGCGCCTTTGGACGATGTTTCCCTTGAGTGACCTTTCGCCTCCCCTTTCGAGGTTGAAGCCAATGTTCTTGTCCAGGCCCAGATGCTCCCTGATTGCCTTGAAGGTCTGGTCGCCATGTTCATCGAGCAGTCTATAAACATGCTGCCGCTGATCTGCCGAGAGAGCCACGCCCATCAGCTTGCCCGGATAGATGATTTCCAGATCATTCACCTTCTGCAGAAGCCGGAACCGTTGCGCCTCCAAAGTCGCCCAGGATGCTCGGCGCTCCCCTGGCTCAAGCTCACACTCACCGATGAGGTTCTTCTGTGCCTTGATTGGGCGCTGATAGAAAAGGAGGCGCCAAATTTCGCGATGTAGTTCTTCCGTTAGCAGGGTAGGGTGAAACCGGGATTGAATCGCCCAGATCTTTCCAAATTCCTCCTCATACATGGAGCGGCCAGTCCAAATACGCCGAACTTTTTGGGTATGGGGATCAAGGCCCGCAAAGTATTCGCCGATGGTCTGGGCACCTGCGGCACGAATGGCTTCGTCCAGTTCGGATATAGCCGTCTTCACTGCGCCCTGGTCTTCACCCTTCTTCTCGATCCGTTCCGCTTTGCGGTTTGAGCGAAATCCTCGGCGTTGGCTCAGGTGGTAGAAAACGCGTCCCAGTTCGAACGGGTCAAGTGCGTGGTACAGAGCGGCCTTGCGCAAATGATAAATCGGCAAATCCACAAATCCATTTTCGCTGTCCCGTTGTCGCCATTTCAGGCTCAGAGCGCTGTCTAACTCATTCAGGATTACGTGCCTTTGCGCTGAACTATCACGCTCCACACCTGTCGTGCCGGGCAGGAGGTTCTGTTTCTGGAGCAAGCGAAATAGCGCTGCCTGGCGGGCGGCTCGTCTGCGCCTCTGGCGGCGAATGAGCCTGGCCCCTCGCCGTGCCACCGAGTTAGACTCGTCTTGGCCCTTTTCAACATCCCCAGATACGGCTGGCTCAAAAATTCGAACGCCAAGTTTGATAATTCCGGTGGGGTCGCCGCTCTCACTCAGTGCGACCAGTGCCCATCCGAGAGACGCTGAGCCTAAATCAATACCCAGAATGTAGTCATTTTCTTCGCTAAGTCCATGGGCCATTTAGGCGCTCTTGACAGCAGGAGTCGTGGGACATTAGAAAGTATAGCAGTGTACTTGAGCGGCAATTGCCTGGCTGTTTCTCAGTAAGCTTTTGTCGTACGGTATCGGTTATCCGTAACCGTTGAACGCCCCGGAAACGGGGCGTTCTTATTGTTTGGGGCCACCACGCCAGAGATCTGTATTTTCGGCTTTTATAAATTGACACGCCAAACCTGGTCTTCGGGCATGCCGTTGTTTTGTGACGTTTGGCGGGACCTTCCGACGCAATGGACTGTGACGCAATTTGTGCCATACAGATTCAATCGGATTCAGCCAAAGCCAACAAAAGCAACGGTGGCACATTTTCCTCCGATGCGGGTGTCTTGGGTTGCTTCGTTCATTTTTTCAGCTGGTTACGGTGCTCATTAAGCCGTCCGAGGGCAAAACTCATATTCCTCTGGCTTTATGAGGTTGGACCAGTGGGGTGGACCCGCAAGTCAAAGATTACCTTTCTCATCGTTGAGCGCCAGCAGGAATGCAGGCACTGGCAATATCCAAATCGTTAGAGGTGGACCGCATGATCTCACTTCTTCTCGAAAACGACGGGCTCAAAACCGTGGGGCTGGTGAAGCCAAATCGCTATCTCCTGTCAAGCTTCAATGCATAAATGTCGTCGGTTCCGACGTCCCGGAGCAACATGGGTTTATCGCTCGGGTCGAGGGCCATCCACAGCGTATAGACGCCGGTGTAGCGCTCACCTTTGAGGTCGGCAACGGTCTCCAGCTTGCCATCGCCAACGCGAATCCGAACCAAGGTCTGAGCGGTGGTCCATCGGACATAGTAGAGGTATCGGCCATCGCGAGACCATTCAGGGAAAGCCACGGAGCCAGTATTCAGCTTTGTCCATGTCCCACTTGAGGTGTTGAGAAGCTTCATGCCCATCGTATCGAGAGTCATCGCGGCAATGGATTGGCCATCGGGCGACCAGCGTGGGACCAGGAGACCGTCGGATTCAGGAATCACAGTACCCTTGCCGGTGGTCAGATCGAGGATGCGCAGGTCGGATTGGGCGCTTGCTCCAACATTCGGGGAGGTGGAATAGACGAGTTTGCGACCGTCGGGGGACCAGCTTGGATCGGTTTCCGCCTGGCCGCTTTCGGAGACGAGCTGGCGGGGACGTGCGCTGCCATCGGATGCAACGACGTAGATCGAATCGGTGCCCCGGGCCGAGCGGTCGACGAAGACGATCTGCGTGCCGTCGGGGGACCAGCGCAAGGATTTGGGGTAGACGGGCGGCTCGGTGAGCTGGATGGGATGGCTGCCGTCGGGATTGGCTCTCCACAGAACGCCCTCGGGGTAGGTGACATAAGCGAGGGATTTTCCGTCCTGCGCAAAGGAGACGAACTCCGCAGAGATTCCAGCGAGGAAGGGCTTCATTTGCTGGGAATGCGGGTCGAAGCGCACCAGTTCACCGCGCATGGTGCGCCCAGAGGCGAAGATCTGCTTGCCGTTGGGGCTGAGGACGGGCCTATCCCACGCAATGGGGCCGAAGGTGAGCTGAATTGGCTGCGCGATGCGTTTTCCAAGGAGCATTCGATGCTCATTCAGCAGCCAGATCTGGCCGTCGGCGACAAAGAAGAAATCTCCATTGGGAGCCCATTGACCGCTGGATTGAGCAGCGGAACTTCCCCATCCGGGAAGGAGCTGGTGCAGGTTGGTGCCATCGGAAGCGATCTCCCATAGGAATCCTCCTTTTGAGAATCGGATAGTCTCTCCGTTTGGAGACCAGGCCAGAGACTTGAGATAGCCTCCGACGGAGGCGATGCGCTGCGACTCCATGCCAACGCTTCGCATGAGATAGATATCGCCATTTGCCGTTGCATAAGCTATCTTTTCGGCGTCTGGCGACCAGGTAGAAGAGACCGCGTTCCCGAGCCGGCGCACTGTGCCCTCGAGGATGCGCAGACTCCACAGCGAATCAGCGGGGCCGAGGCCACCGGCGTTGGAGATGATGAGCAGGGTGGAGCCATCTGGCGAGACGTCTCCGGCCCAGGCATCGTTCAATGCAGTCTGAATGGGGGCCGCCGCTCCACCGGAAACTGAAACCTGGTCAATGCTGCCGGTCTCTACGCGCGTGAAGTAGATGCGGCTGCCGTCGGTTCCGCCGATGGATTTGGGATGGCCGTCGTGGGTGATCTGGGAATAGTTGGATATGTGGAGCTGATTGGAGACGTGTGCACGCAGTACTAGATACGCGGCCAGAAGGGCAGCGACCGCGGCGAGCCAAACAGACCAGTGAGGGAAAGAGCGGCGGATGGGTGCGGAGATTTGCCTCGATGTCTCCGTGAAGACCATGTGGCTGGTTTCTCGCACGGTCTGGGTGGGGAGCAGCGGAAAGTCGGAAGCAGCCACTGCAATCTCGTGGGACTCCTGGACCACAGTGGCGGCGAACTGATATCCGCGCCCGGGGATGGTAGCGATGAGGCCGGCCCGGTCTGCGAGGACCTTCCGCAAACTGGAGACGTACTGGGGCAGGTTGCTCTCTTCGACAAAGGAGTCGGGCCATACGGCACGGAGCAACTCTTCCTTGGTAACCACCCTGCCGGAGTGAGCAACGAGGTAACAAAGCACTTCAAAAGCCTTTGGAGAGACAGCCAAGGGAACATCACCGCGGGAGAAAAGGCGTCGCGCCGGGTCGAGCCGGAACTCGTCGAATTGGTATAAACCTTTGAAAGATAACGACATGATCCCTATTCATAAATCTTCGGAAGATTTGAGAGGTGACTTAAAGACATTTTAAGGCCCAGTGAGCTTTATTCGATGGAGTGCCAGATCACTGACGTGCATTGTTTGAGGACAAGCGAAGATGAGCGTGTTGGGACGCAAGCGCAGGCAGGGAGAACAAGTCTCGCCACCGGGCACCCAAACCATTGTGGAGCGGAGGCTTGATATCCACGTGGAGCGGGAGTGGGTTACCGTGCCGCAGGGCACAGCGCCCGCCGTTCAGGCGTGTTCCGTTTGCGGCGACGAACGGACGCTGTCGCTCGCCGAGGCAGGTGAACTGTTGAGCGGCGGACTGGATCAACTGCGAACAGCGATCGAATCCGGCGAGCTCCATCTGTGGCGTCGGTCGCCGAGCGAGATAGCCGTCTGCCGGCTGTCCGTGGAGCGGAAGATGCAGGGCAAGCATTTGCTTGAACCGTGACGGGAAAGCAATCGGCGGACGGTCTGCCCGCTTCCTCCGGGGTAGATGAAACGGGCCAACACCATGGAAACGAATGCGGAATGGATCAGAAGAGGTTGGAAATGATGAGACGTATGTTCAGATCGGTGGCTGTGGCGCTTTTGGTTCTTGTGCTTCCGGCGTTTACCCAGGCGCAGTCCGCGATCAAGGCCAGATTCCTGGGCGCGGCGGATTCTGCGTCGGCGACAACTGGCGAGCAAAAGGCCAACCTGGGTGCACCGAAGCCGGAGTTGACAGGCGCATCTGCTTCGTCGCCGGTCATCTCCTTCAGCGCGGCGACAGTGGGCGTGGCGGCTGGCTTAGCGCAGCAACTGACGGCCAGCTTTGCGGTGACTGGCTACTCGGGCAGCTTTACGCCAACAGCCACGTTGCATTACGGCCACGACTACTCGGCCTCAGCGGTCTCCTGCTCGCCTTCCGGTGGCGGCGAAACCTGCTCGGTCACGGTTACATTCCAGCCCACGCTGCCGGGCGGGCGGAAGGATGCTATCTTCCTGATGGATGGAAGTACACGGCTGAGCACTGTTTTGTTAGGTGGAGTGGGCCAGGCTCCGCTGGCGCTGATGCAACCGGGTGTGCTTGACACTTCCATTCCCGGTCAGACCGTCTACAACGTGGCTGTTGATGAAAATGATACGTCCTACTTTCTCTCCTCCACCGCCGTATACAGCGTGACCCCGGCGGGAGTGGTAGCCAAGCTGCCCCTTACCCTCAGCGGTGGGCCGTGGGGCATCGCCATCGACGGAGCCGGTGTGCTCTATATTGCGCAGAATTCCTCTAGCCATGAACTGGTGACTTACGATACCGTCCTCGCGGTGCAAGGCTCACTGTGTGTCGCTCCGCCCTCGCTGGGTTTGAGCTGCAGCTCTGCGGTGAATAACGAATATCTGATCGATGTCGCCACCGATCCATTCGGGAATATCTTCACCACGGAAATACTCTCCAGCAATGTCTTTGAACTGAAACCGGATGGCAGCTACGTCACCACCTCGATCAGTCCCGCCATCACGCAGCCCTACCAAATCGCGGTGGATTATTCAGACAACATATTCGTCGGCGGTTATAGCATCAACGAAATCTCCTTCAGCGGTACGCAGTCGGAGATCAACACCTTGGGTGCGTCTGAAGGCATCGCTGTAGACGCAGCCGATTCGCTATATGCCACCCGCTACACAACTGGTCCCGGCTCACAGGGTGTGGCCTTGCTTCCGGCTTCCGATTACACCACCTACATTGCGGCGTTAGATCCCGCGGCTACCCCGCTCGGCCTCGGCCTGGCCTCCGACGGCACGCTCTTTGTGGGTAATTACAGCAATTTGGACAAGGTGGATCGGTCGCAGGGGGAGGTCGCCTTTGGCGAAGTCAACCCCACCGGCACGCCAACCGCAATCAAGTACGTCAGCATCTACAACGGTGGCAATGAGAACCTGACCTTGACCAGCTACGCGCTCACCGGCGACTCAGCGTTCGCGCTGCAAACCGCCACCACCAGTGCGTGCGCGGACGGACTCGTCCTAGCTCCGGGTGAATTGTGCCAGGTCGGCGTCAACGCCACCTCCTTCCATGGCGGAACCTACTCCGGGATCATTACGTTTACCAGCAACTCGCTGAACACCACCACCGCGCAGACAGTCGCACTGACTGCCTACAGCTACAACGCCTATATGGTTCCCTCGCCCACTGCACTGACATTCGGCACGCAAGACACCGGAACCACCAGCACGGCGCAGACTGTGACCTTGACCAATGACGGATATTTCTATAACGGATCCGTTGGCGCGGCCGCTGTACCGAGTCCGACTTTCAGCGTGAGTGTGCCTTCAGCTTGCAACTCCGTGGCGGTTGGCGCAAGCTGCCAAGTCAGCGTCACCTTCACTCCCACCGCCGCGCAGACTTACGGCGGAACAGTCACCCTGCCCATCAGCAGCAGCGGCGGCGGCAGCATTCCATCGGTCACCTTCACCGTCAGTGGCACTGGGAACACTCCGGCTCCAACGGCCACACTGACAGGCCCACTGAACTTCCCAAATACCAATATCGGATCGACGGCAACCGCGCTGGCAGCCACGCTTTCGAATACTGGCACCGCTCCGCTGACTGGCATTACGCCCACGATCATTGGGACCAACCCGGCTGCGTTTGCCCTTGGAACAGGCAGCAATGCCTGCGCAAGCACCCTGGCGGCGAATGCCTCCTGCTCCCTGTATGTGACGTTCACACCTGCCGCAGCGACAAGCTATTCCGCAGTGCTGTCCGTTGCGGACAACGCGAGCGGCTCACCGCAAACCTCGATCCTGACGGGCGCGGGGACCTTGAACGCGCAGACGATTCTTTTTACACAGCCTGCTTCTCCCGATACCTATGCCCCCGGGCTGTCGATTCCACTGATGGCCACGGGCGGAGCTTCGGGCAATGCTGTGCTCTTCACAATCGATGCGTCAAGCACCGGGAAAGGGACCATCGGCGGCTCCACGCTGTCCGTGACCGGTGCCGGCACAATTGTGATCGACGCCAACCAGGCGGGCAGCACCACGTACTCTGCTGCTGCACAGGTGCAACGCATGGTGCAGGTGACGCAGGCCGCGCAGACGATCAGCTTTACCCAGCCAACTTCGCCGGTGATCTATTCCTCGGGACTGTCGATTTCGCTGGTTGCCACGGGCGGCGCTTCGGGCAATCCAGTCGTCTTCACCCTGGACGCGTCGAGCACGGGAACGGGAATGATCGCTGGCACGACGCTGACGGTGACTGGGTCCGGCAGCCTGGTGATCGACGCCAACGAAGCCGGGAACACCAACTATGTCGCGGCGACACAAGTACAGCACACGGTGCAGGTGAACGCACAGGGAGCCCAGGCGATCAACTTCACGCAGCCCGCTTCTCCGACGCCTTATACCGCAGGACTGGCGATTCCGCTGGTGGCCACGGGCGGCGCATCGGGCAATCCCGTGGTCTTCACGCTTGATACCGCGAGCACAGGAAGCGGAACCCTTTCCGGGGCAACACTGATGGTTACCGGAGTGGGCATATTGGTGGTGGATGCCAACCAGGCCGGTAACGCGAGTTATGCTGCGGCAGCCCAGGTGCAGCGTACGGTGCAGGTGACACAGGCAGCGCAAACCATCAGCTTCACGCAGCCCACTTCGCCAGTCACATTTTCCCCTGGACTGATCGTGCCGCTGGTGGCCACGGGCGGTTCCTCGGGTAATGCGGTGATCTTCACGCTTGACGGCGTCAGCACGGGAAGCGGGAGCATCTCCGGCACCACCCTGACAATCACCGGCGTCGGCACGTTCGTGGTGGATGCCAACCAGGTCGGGAATACGAATTACTCCGCCGCAGCACAAGTACAGCGCTCGGTGCAAGTGACGCAGGCAGCGCAGACCATCCGCTTCACTCAGCCCGCGTCGCCGACGACCTACTCTCCGGGACTGACTGTTCCGTTGGTGGCGACAGGCGGCGCCTCGGGCAACGCAGTGGTCTTCACGCTTGATGGGTCCAGTACGGGAGGTGGAAGCATCACCGATTCCACACTGACCGTGACCAGCGTCGGCACTTTCGTGATTGATGCCAACCAGGCGGGGAACACTTCCTACTCAGCCGCGCCTCAAGTGCAGCGCATCATGCAGGTGACGCAGGCCGCGCAGTCGATCAGCTTTACGCAGCCGGTTTCACCCGTGACCTACTCGTCGGGGCTGGCGATCGGGTTGGTGGCGACAGGCGGTGCTTCTGGTAATGCCGTGGTCTTCACGGTAGATGCGTCAAGCACCGGAACAGGAACGATCTCTGGCGCGACTCTGACAGTTACCGGAGCCGGCAACCTCGTGATCGACGCGAACCAAGCAGGGAATGCGAACTATGCAGCGGCGGGACAGGTGCAACATACGGTCCTGGTCGAGCCTGCGGTGTTGCCCGATTTCTCCATCGCTGCGACGCCTGGTGCTCAGTCGGTGGCAACCGGGCAGAGCGCTCCATTCACGGTCACGGCAACCGCGAACAGCACGGGATTCAGCACCCCGATTATTTTGAGCGTTTCCGGGCTGCCTGCCGGTGCAACCGGCACCTTCTCTCCGGCCAGTATCACTCCCGGAGCGGGGAGCGCGAGTTCCACGCTGACGGTGACTACGGTGGCACTGACTGCAGCGGACAAATCGTCAGCGAGCCTTTGGCCGATGGGCGGTCCGGTGCTTGCGCTGTTTGTGCTGGTGCCGATGCGACGCTGGCGCAGGTTCTGGAAGGGACGGCTGGGAATGCTTGTCGGCGGCCTTGTCCTGCTGGCTGCGTCGGTTTCGCTCACCGCGTGCGGAGGCGGATTCAAACTTCCCGCAACTTCGCAGACCTACACCCTGACCATCACCGGGTCGGGCGGGAGCGACGTTCACACCACCACCGTCCAACTTACCGTGCAGCAATAGGAGATCGCGATGCGCATCCGCAAATTGATTCAGTTCTCACTTTCGTTGGCGATTGCCGCGGTTTCGCTGGTCTCCGCGAATGGTCAAAGCAAACAACCGGCTCCATTCGCCGCAACCTCACGGCCTGAACTGGCGCTTGATTTCAGCTATCTGCGCAGCAATGCTCCGCCGAACGGCTGCACCTGCTTCAACCTTTACGGAGGAAGCGCAACCTTTGCCTTGCCGCTCGCGAGGGGGCCAATCTCTGCAGTCGCGGACTTTACGATGGCGCAGAGCGGATCCATCGCAAGCAATGCCTTCTCGCTCAGGCTGGCTACCTACGAACTCGGGGCACGGTATGAACCGCAACTCCACTGGCACGGTCTGCACCCCTTTGGCCAGGTGCTGGCTGGCGTTGCGCATTCCAGCGGATCGCTGGTGTCAGGCAGCGGAACATCTGTTTCAAATGCGAGTGCGGCATTTGCGGGCAGTGTTGGAGGCGGAGTGGACGTGGCGCTGAGTCGGCGAATCTGGGTGCGCATTGTGCAGGCAGACTATCGACCAACCACATTCGACAACGGAACGAACAACCACCAGAACAACCTGAGCTTGAGTAGCGGCATCGTGATCAAGTTTTGATGCCTGCAGACAAAGGCTGCTTTGGTATCGAGTTGGCAAAAGCGGTTACCTATATGCACGCCGGTGCAAAACTAGGCCACAGTGCGCCTTGTGAGGGGTGCGCTGCGGCGGAGTAAAAGTAGTCCACCGCGGGATCTTCGTTTACTGAGCATTTGCCTTGATGGCGTGGCTCCTTCTGCTCTCCTTTCGAATACAAGACTGACCCCCGCGGGAAAAATTCTCATTATGCTGAGTAAAAACTACCTGCTGCGGAAAAAAATACATGGTTTATCCCGCCTGATGAGCAGTGTCTGTCTACTTCTGACCACTCTGCTTGCCTCTAACTCACACAATTTAAAGCGCATGTTGTTTTTAAAGCACATCGTCTGCGAAATGGCACATGTCTTGCACATATGAAATTGATTTCTTGCCTCAAGGGCCAGGAGCAGAACTGTCGTTGCGGTGAGTCAACCGCGGCGCTTGCTTGAAGTGTCGGGTTTTGCCCGCACAGCCCCGAAAGTGCGGGATGGATAGGAACCGGAATCAGCGCAGACAATCGGGCTCAATGCTCGTCGGCGATGAAAGAACTTGGGCGCAGTTGAGTCCCTGGGATACGGAAGAAGGCAGTCGAATGTTCGATCTTCATTGCCGTTGAAAGCGTTTCCGCGTTGCCATCGTTTCTTGCATCGCCCGAAAGGAAACTACAGACGTGAATTCGCACCTTCATTCTCAAGGCAGCACCCCGAAGAATGCTCGTGGTAAAAATTACCAGGAACAACAAAAAGTAATTTATAGTGGTGACCTAAATGCGAATTCTTCTACATTTTTGAATCTTCAGCGTGCACTGACTGGATATCAGGGGGGAGCGAGATCACACGTATGAACGCGCTTTCAAGGAAGAAAGTTGCCTTTGGATCCCTAGTTCCTCCCGTGCGGGTGCTCCTGCTTACAATCTGGCGTGCCATCAAGTCCACTGCCATTCTGCCCTTGAATCGGGATACCTCGGAGGCTCGTCCAGGCATCCTGTGGCTAGCTTCCAAGTGTCTGACGCTGCTCTCCTTCCTTGCTTGCGGCTTGTTTATCACTTCCTGTGGATACACTTCTTCTACAGTACCTGCAGGACCTACAGTGCCTCTCGTTCCATCCCCCACCACCGTTGCCCTTAGCACCGTACCCGTGGGCCAGTCTGCGACGACCTCGGTCTCGCTCCTCAATCAAGGCACGGCAGCTGTTGTTATATCCCAGCTAAGCGTGACCGGGACTCCTTTTACCGTGACTGCCCCGAGCGCTCTCCCGGCAACCGTCGCTGCGGGCGCAACTTACAAGTTGACCGTCAAGTTTGCTCCGACCGCCGCGGGCGCTGTAACCGGCACGTTGACTGTTACCACCCAGACATCCACGAATCCTACTGAGACAATCGCGCTGAGCGGGACCGGCACGCCTGTACCGACCGAGGTCACTTGCACCAGCAGTTCCATAGCCGGCGCGGCGACCGATGCCTGCCAAGTGACCGTGAATGCGGCGGCGCCAACCGGAGGACTCGTCGTCAGCCTGTCCAGCGACAACACGGCCGTGACGGTTCCGGCTTCGGTAACCGTGGCAACCGGAGCCACCACAGCGGCCTTTAATGCCACCGTCTCTCCGGTGATGACGGCACAGTCTGTCACCCTGAAGGCGACAGTGGGGACCATCTCGGCCAGCTTTGCCCTGAATCAGATGGCCGCTACGCGCACCCTTGGCACCTCCGCGACCACCTTGGCGTTCGGCAGCGATGGGGTGACAACGGCCCTTACAAAGACTCTGACCTTGAGCTCCCTCGGGAGCCTGCCGGTGACCATCAACGCCCCCACAATTACCGGCGCCGGATTTACCGTCACGGGAACCACTTTCCCGGTCACGTTGAACCCCGGTCAGACGACTGTCTTGACCGTCGAGTTCGATCCAACTGTTTCCGGCGCGGTTACCGGCTCATTGACCCTTACCAGCAACAACAACGGCTCGGCTGGCACCAGCACGGCCATCAGTCTTACCGGAACCGGAGTTCCGGAGATGACAGGCATCACCTGCGCAAGCGCTTCCGTTACCGGCTCAACAACCGATGTCTGCACGCTGACCATCAACGCTGCTGCCGCAATCGGCGGATCCAGCGTGACGCTGGCCAGCAACAACACCGCAGTCACGGTTCCCGCCTCCGTCTCCGTGGCCGCTGGCGCCACGACCGCTAGCTTTACGGCGACGGTGAACTGGACAAGTTTGACTGCAGCAACGGCGACTCTGACGGCGACCGACGGTGCGATTTCCAAGACAGCTTCACTCCAACTGCTTGCCGCAACGCGCACCCTGACCACCAGTGCGACATCGCTGGCCTTTGGTAGCGTTGTGGTGAACACACCTACAACGAAATCGCTCACCTTGAGCTCCGTCGGGAACTTGCCCCTGACCATTAATGCACCTGCGCTTGCGGGGACCGGTTTCACCGTCTCAGGTACGACTTTCCCGCTCACACTCAATCCAGGCCAGACAACTGTCTTGACCATCAAGTTCGATCCCACTGCTGCCGGCGCGGTCACAGGCACATTAACCATCACAAGCAATAACAACAGCTCAACCGGTATCACGGCCGCGATTACCCTTAGCGGAACCGGAACCGCGTCTTCTGTCCCCACATTGAACGGGTTGGCCTGCGCCAGCGGATCCATCACAGGGGCCGCAACAGATGCCTGCACAGTGTCCCTGAGCGCTCCCGCCCCGAGCGGCGGAATCAGCGTGAGCCTTTCGTCCACCAACACCGCAGTGACCGTTCCGGCCTCCGTCACCGTGGCCGCCGGGGCTAGCAGCGCATCTTTCACCGCAACTGCCGCCGCAGTTACTACCTCAGTGGCGGTCACCCTGAAAGCGAACTCTGGAAGCGTCCTGGAGAGCCTCGCATTGCAACTCTACGCTGGAGTCCCAACCCTTGGTGTCAGCACCACGACTGTTGCATTTGGCAATGTTACCTTGAACTCCCCAGCGACGGCGAAGTCCGTCACCCTCACATCGATTGGAACGGGCGCGGTCACCGTCAGCGCGGTATCCCTGACTGGGACCGGCTTCTCGATCTCCGGAGCCACTTTCCCGCTGACCCTCACACCAGGCCAAACCGCCACGCTCAGCATCGGCTTCGATCCAACCACAGCCGCCGCCGCCACTGGCCAGTTAACCCTTTCCAGCAACTCCTCCACAAGCACTCCAACTACGATAGCGCTCACCGGCACTGGAGTCACCGCATCCTATTCAGTGAGCCTCAGTTGGTCCGCACCACCCAGTTCCACTGTTCCGGTCGTTGGCTATAAGGTTTTCCGTGCCCTCGAAGGAAGCTCCACATACACGGTCCTCAATTCCATCGTAGATACCCAGACAGCCTATGTAGACTCCACCGTCGCGGCCGGTTCCGCCTATGCCTATATCGTAGAAAGCGTCGATTCTTCCGGCACTCTGAGCGCTCCCTCCAACATGTTCACCGTCACGATTCCTTAACCCCTTCCTCACCATCCCATATCCCGAAATGCCCGCGCATACTTCCGTCCAGCGGCCTCCGTATCTCAAAACTGACCCGAGAAAACGGTCGCGGTAGGGACGACCATCACTGATCGCCCCCCGCGCGGATCCGTACGAGCGGCACTACCGCATACGGCTCTTGCCTAAGGTATGTGACGCCAAGAAGCGCTCTTCCGGGTATGGATGGAGCTTTCGGCACCGCGGTATGTACTGGAGCACCGTCCGATTGAATCGATCCCAGTTCAACCGGGTTCGTTGGCTGCGTCGCCTCAGTGCATGCCGCCAAGCGCGGCAGACTTCGGCACGGAAGCCATCCAATCGGAACAGGTTCGTGGGCACAGCATAGTATCGAAAGTAGCCCTCTACCACACGGTGCAGCCATGTGCCAACAACGGGCACGGGTTCGTGCCGTCGTCGGAGAAGCGTTTCCCGAATCGCGGACAACGTTGCTCGCATTCGCTTCTTCACCGTCAAGCGAGTCACTCGAAAGTGCCCCTTACGGTCCTGTCCGCAGCAGTGAGTGAAGCCGAGGAAGTCGAAGGTTTCCGGCTGCCCGTCACCCCGGGTGCGACGACGCTCAGTCGCAAAGCGGCCGAATTCAATCAGCCGCGTTTTATCCGGATGCAACGATAAACCGAATTTGCCCAGCCGCTCCCGCAACTGTGTGAGGAACTGCTGGGCTGTCTCCTTCTTCTCGAATCCCACCACGCTGTCGTCAGCATAGCGAATCGCGATCACGCAGCCGCGTCCTGGTGCTTTACGCCAGGCGTGTATCCACTGATCGAAAGCATAATGCAGATAGATGTTCGCCAGTAACGGCGAAATCACCGCACCTTGAGGCGTCCCCTTCTGCGAGGGTTTCCTGCTTCCGTTTTCGATCACTCCTGCTTTGAGCCAGCAGCGAATCAACCGTAAGATTCGCTTGTCGGCGATCCTGTGTTCCAGAAACCGCATCATCCATTCATGATCGAGTTCATCGAAGAACGAGACGATATCGGCATCCAGAATCCAGTCCACCTTCTGGCTTGTGATTCCTGTCGTGAGAGCATCCAGCGCATCGTGCTGTCCGCGCCCTCGCCGGAATCCATACGAGAACCCGAGAAAATCCTCTTCGTAGATCGCGCTCAGTACCGTCGTCACAGCCTGCTGCACGACCTTGTCCTCAATCGAGGCAATGCCTAGCGGGCGCTGACGACCATCTGCTTTGGGAATATAAACCCGCCGCGATGGCTGCGCTCGGTAGGCTCCGGTATGAATCTCCCGGTGCAACACCGGAAGCCGGTCCCGAAGAAGCTTCTCGTACTCTCGCCACGTCACTCCGCCCACACCCGCCGCAGCTTGTCGCTGAAGAGCATAGAAGCTCTGCAGCAAAAGCTCCGGAGTAATGTGGTGAAGAAGTGCCGTGAACCGCAGCCGCCCATCACGGAGTGCTGCTTCGCGTACACCTTCAAGACCCATCGACGCACAACTAGTCCGGCACTGCGTCCGGGGTGCGGGAGTCTTGTCGGTGTTCCCCTTGGCTACGCCCCTTCCCTCCACCGCCTCCGTGGAGTTACCTCTTTTGTTCGGCGGCTTCTTCGGTAATATGGGCGTATCCGACTTCTCATCCGCGTCGATGGCAGGATTACAGCCCTTAGCCTTCCCCGCCCCGCCCGCACCATGTGGCGCGGGCACAGATGAGACCTCCCAGCTTCTGTGCAGGAAACTTCCCGGCGTGCACAGGGTCTCCGACCGCGCGGGATCGTTGCAGGACTGGCGGTTAACGCCCTGCAACATATTGCCTTCCGCTTCGCTTAACAGCGTCGGCATCCCGGATTCCGGATTTCGCGGCTCTATACCTGGCCTGCCGGTTTCCCCTGTCAACGCTTCAGCCGCGCCCTCACGAGCGCCACTGCATGACTCGGGGCCGGAATGATTCGCCATTTCTTTTCCGTATCGAACTTTCATCGACTATTTCCTGCCAGCTTTTGCTGGCGCACTAAGCGTTCAGAGTTCCCCCCTGGCCTTATCTCTGGTGTGCGGGCGACAATGTCGTTATGGATGATGATCAGGAAGCGGGAAATGGGTGTCGGCCTGGCCGGTGGTGAGCGGTGTCGGAGAAGCGGCGGCTTGCGGAGCTGACTTACCCTCCTGGAGTGAGTATTGCGCAGGTGGCACGTGCTGACGATGTGAACGCTAACCAAATCTTCCAGTGGTGCCGTGCGCTGAAGCGGGGCGAACTGAACGAGGTTTGATTGTGTTGAACGACTCGCTGCTGATGGAGCAGAGCCGCCGCTTCAGTGGCGAGAAGAAACACAGCTTCTTCGGTCTGTCATCCTCGAGAACGCCGTCGATCACAGCAATCGTCCAGAACTCCCCTCTTGACTCTGCTGAGGAGTGATCCTTGAAGTGCCCACAACCTCTTTGGTGGGCACCTCATGAGCGTGTCTGAGCCGCCTGGGAGGGTTGGGCCACTAAGGACTGGAAGAGATTCCAGGGTAGGTGTTCGTGGATTCGGCTGATTGGATGATCGGCGAACCACGCCATTAAGGCAAATGGTCACGAAACGAAGATCCCGCAGTGGACGACTTTTGCTCCGCCGTAAAACAGCGCTCCCGCGGCGTTCTGTGGCCTATTTTTGCTCCGGCGCTTATACTAGCTCTAATAGAGTTCACCCTAGAATGATTAATGCAATCGGAGGGGTGCGCTGAGCTGACGTTGAGTGTGGTGCGGATGACTTCCTCACTTGCACAATCGATTTTGTGGACAGCCGAAAAGCAAGAGCATCTCAATTTCGATTGAACCGGAAGGAGTTGAACGTGTGGCACTGGATTCTTGATGTGATCGGGGGAGCGATCCTGCTCATGGGTGGGCATTTCATAGGATGGCAAAGAGGATGGAAATACGGCTTTCGTGAAGGCTGGGAAGGTGAAACAAGGGAGCAGCAGCGTCGTTCGGAGTAGTGCATCGGTTGAGCCATAGGACACATCTCAAACAGACAGATCACCATAGGAGCCGCGACTGGCATTGCCACGGTATGGCTGTCCCAACTGACAACGCCGTCGTTGGTGTTTGTCCTGTCTTTGTCAGCCAAGCTGGAGTCAAGGCAGTGGATCTTTGCCGAGAGCACAGGATTAGTTGTGTACTGTCAACTGACCTTGCCCTCAAAATGCGTATCGCAACCTAGCGCTGGTCATTCGCGCCTTGGGTCATGCCAACGTACGATAGATTTTAAGGCAGGGTTAGACGGGTTCAAATGTCGATATCAATTCCGCAACGGCTGGGTGGTCCGCTATGTTCTGGCCGGTTTGCTTCGTCTGCA
>Ga0302267_10003362_pt1 | contig 18478 bp, 15 predicted proteins | sample III_Bog_E1_3_FD_194555 | JGI IMG/M metagenome (GOLD analysis project Ga0302267, IMG submission 194555) | Peat permafrost microbial communities from Stordalen Mire near Abisko, Sweden - III_Bog_E1_3 | ecosystem: Environmental > Terrestrial > Soil > Wetlands > Peat | place: Sweden: Abisko... | reverse complement strand
GGGCGGCCCCCAAGCTGACCCGTCCGGGAACGCTCTCGGGCGTTCCCGAGGATGACCGAGGTTGAAAGCATACGGCCCCGCCTCTTTCGGGGCAGGGCCGCACGGTCGCAGGGAACGTAAGCCGAGTTCTGTTGCGCGGTGCGGTCACCCACTTCCCGCGCCGATGATCATTCCTCTAGGACGCGCGTTGCCGCGCGCCTCCAGCAGCCAACCCGGAGGCTCGGGCGGGCCGCCCTCTCGCTGCGAACCCTTTCGGGCTCGCCGCATCGCCTCCCTACGCGGCCTTGCTCCGGGTGGGGTTTGCCATGCCACCCTCGTTACCGAGGGTGCGGTGGGCTCTTACCCCGCCGTTTCACCCTTACCGCGCTGGACCTTGCGGTCGAGCGTGGCGGTCTCTCTCTGTTGCACTTTCCTCGAGGTCACCCTCACCGGGCGTTACCCGGCACCCTGCCCTGTGGAGCTCGGACTTTCCTCCCGCGGGGGTAGGCCCCCACCGGCGATCACCTGCTTCCGCTGCGACGGGGGCACCCTACTGCGCACGGGCTACTCGGACGACTTCTTTTTCTTCTTCTTTTTCTTGCGCGGCTTGTCGGGGTCGTCCTTGGCGGAGCCGTCCTTGTCGGCGCGATCCTTGTCGACGCGATCCTTGTCGACCTTGGCCGCGACGGTCTTGACCCCTTCGGCCTGGGGCTCGTCGGGGGTGCCCTCGTCCTTGCTGTGGAAGCGGGTCATCCCGGTCTTCTCGGTCCAGCCGTGCTCGCCGGTCTTGCCAGGCTCGCGGCTCTCGGTGGTGCCGCCGCCCAGCTCGGCGCCGGGCACGCCGGGCGTGTGGATGTCGGGCCCCTGGGTCACCACCAGGTACTCGTCGACGACGTACTCGGGGTGGGTGTCGTCGAGCGGCTTGAAGTTGTCGTCCTTGGGGCCGGTGCCGACGTGGATGATCTGGGTGGTGGGCGGGTAGGCGTCGTGCCACTTCTCCCGGACGGCGTAGGCGCCGTTGCGCACCACGCGCGAGCTCTCGGTGCGGAAGCCCGGGATCCCCCGCTGCGCCAGGGAGCGCGCGCCCTCGGGGAGCTTGGGGGTCTTGCGCTCCACCTCCTCGAAGGGGACCACCTCGTCGATGCGGCGGAAGTAGGTCACCGTCAGCTTGCGCTCGGCGCCGAGGATCTCGGCGCGCACCACCCCGCCGGCCACCGTCTCGTGAAGCACGATCGGCGTGTCGAAGCCGTTCTTGAAGCGGAAGTTGATGGTAGGATAGACCACCGTCGCGTCGAGCCCGAGCTTGATGTAGTAGCTCGGCCGCGAGTGCGGGTAGCGCTCCACCATCGGCAGCCCGGCGAAGAAGGCGGCGCCGTGCAGGGTGCCGCTGATCTGGCAGGTGCCCCCGCCCAGACCGTCGACCACCTCCCCCTGCGCGATCACCGGCGCGACCCGGTAGCCGTGCGCCTCGTCGCGCGGCCCCACGGTGCCGTTGAAGTCGAAGGTCTGGCCGGGCATCACCACCGTGCCGTCGAGCTTGGAGGCCGCGAGCCGGAGGTTGTAGGTGCGCTCCTTGGACTTGCCGCCCGGGTTGTAGCGGGTCTCGAAGTAGCCGAGCACGTGATCGAACTTCACGTTCCCCAGCTCCGCGGTGGTGAGGCGCGGGGGGATGGTCTCCACCGCGGCGTCGACCGTCTCCTCGCCCTTGCGGAAGGCGGCGTCGATGCGGGCCAGGGTGCCGTAGACGTCGAGGCGGTAGCCGACCGCCTCGGGCTTGAGCTCGCGCTTCTCCAGGTCGATGTAGGCGTCGCGGGCCGGGGTATCCACGTCGGCCTTGATGTCGAGCAGCCGGCTCACCGCCTCGGCGGAGTCGGCGGTGATCGGCAGCGGCACGTCGAGCGGGTCCTCGGGCTTGCCGGCCCGGTCGTGGGCGCGGCGCACGGCGCTGGCGGGACGCTCGGCCTCGCGGACGTAGGAGGCGAGGCGAACCCGGTCGATCTCGGCGCCAAGCGCGGCGCGCCGCACCTTGCGCGTGGCGCCGCCGGGCAGCTTGAGCACCAGCTCACCGGCGGCGTAGCGGCGGACGCGGTCGAGGGTGTTGGCCACCAGATCGCCGCCGGCAGGGACGATGACGCCGGCGACGCGCAGGGGCGGCGTCGGGCGGGGCTTGCTCTCGTCCTCGGCGGCCGGAGGGAGCACCAGGTAGGTGATGGCGAGGCCGCTGGCGACGAAGATCGCGACCATCCCGGCGAAGCGCAAGATCTCGGGGGATCGCCGGAGCAGCATGGGCAGGCGCATCTTGGAAAGAGCAGCCGGGCCCGTCAAGGGACGACGGAGTTCCCTCCGCCCCCCTGCCGCGCTAGCCCTGGCCCATGGCCGACCGCGTGCTCTCCCCCGTCGAGTCGGGCGACGACGATCGCTTCGATCGCCTCTTCCGGCCCAACAGCCTCGACGAGTACATCGGTCAGGCCAGGCACAAGGACAACCTCAAGGTCTTCGTCGAGGCGGCGCGGCGGCGGCGGGAGCCGCTCGATCACATCCTCTTCTGCGGCCCGCCGGGCCTGGGCAAGACCACGCTCGCGTACATCCTCGCCCAGGAGATGGGGGTCACCCTGCACTCCACGAGCGGGCCGGCCGTCGAGCACAAGGGTGCGCTGGCGGGGCTGCTCACCAAGCTGGAGGCGCGGGACGTGCTCTTCATCGACGAGATCCACCGGCTCACCCCGGCCGTCGAGGAGAGCCTCTACCCGGCCATCGAGTCGTTCCAGATCGACATCATGACCGGCGACGGCGCCTACGCGACCACCATCCAGCTCGCGCTCAAGCCCTTCACCCTGGTGGGCGCCACCACGCGCACCGGGCTGCTCACCGCGCCGCTGCTCTCGCGCTTCGGCTACGTGGTGCGGCTCGACTACTACCCGGTCGAGGACCTGGAGAAGATCATCCTCCGCAGCGCCCGGATCGCCGGCATCCCCATCGAGCCCGGCGGCGCCCGCGAGCTGGCCACCCGGTCCCGGGGCACGCCGCGCGTCGCCAACCGGCTGCTGCGCCGGGCGCGCGACTTCGCCGAGGTGCTCGGCAAGGGGAGCATCACCGCCGCCATCGCCAAGACCACCGCCGACCGGCTCGAGATCGACGCCTCCGGCCTCGACGAGATGGACCGGCGCCTCTTGCTGGTGATCATCGAGCACTACGACGGCGGCCCGGTCGGCGTCGACACCATCGCGGCCGCCCTCAGCGAGCCGCGCGACACCATCGAGGACGTCTACGAGCCCTTCCTCCTCCAGCAGGGCTTCGTCGGTCGCACGCCGCGCGGGCGCATCGCCACCCGCAAGGCCTACGAGCACCTGGGGCGGCCGCTGCCCGCGCCGGGGCAGGGCGGGCAGAGCAGCCTCTTCTGAGCTGTCATCCTGGGGAGCCGCTCGCCTGATGGTCTATAAGACCCATCCATGCCGAGCCTCCTGCGCGCCCCGCTCCTCGGTCTCGCGTTCTCCCTGACGACCGCGTGCGCCGCCGTCGTGTCCCCCACCGCGCCCGCCGCGGCTCCGGTCGCCCCGACGTGCGGGTCACCCGCCGCTTGTGAGCAGCGGGCCTCGGCCCGGCTCGACGCGGCGCGGGGCACCCCGGCGGCCCTCACCGAGCTGCTCGGTCGCTTTCCCAAGGGCGGGGATCTCCACAACCACGTCGCCGGCGCCGTCTACGCGGAGAGCTACCTCGCCTGGGCCCGCGAGGACGGGCTCCGCGTGGACGGCGGGCTCTCGCTGGTCGACCCGTCGAAGTGCGCGCCGGGCGCCTGCGCCGAGCTCCCCGCCTCCCCGGCCGACGCGCGCTTCGAGACCCTCGTGCGCGCCTGGTCGATGAAGGATTTTCAACCCGGCGCCGAGTCCGGTCACGATCATTTCTTCGCGGCCTTCAACCGCTTCGCCCTGGTCTCGCACGAGGCCAAGCACGAGGGGCCCATGCTCGCCGAGGCGATGCGCCGGGCCGCCGCCGACGGCGCCATCTACCAGGAGGTGCTGGTGACGGTGGTCCGGCCCCTCGCCGCCGACATCGTCAAGGCCGCGGGGCCGCTCGATCCCCGGAACCTCCCCGCCTACGAGCAGAGGCTGCGCGCCGATCCGCGGTGGGGCGAGCTCCTCACCAGCTCGCGCCGGGCCATCGTCGAGACCGAGGACAGGGCCCGCGAGCTGCTCGGCTGCGGCACGCCCCGAGCGACGCCGGCCTGCGGCCTCACCGTGCGCTACCTCGCCCAGGTGAACCGCACCGCGCCGGCCGCGACGATCTTCGCCGACATGCTCGCCAGCTTCGAGGTGAGCGCGGCCGACGCCCGGGTCGCGGGCGTCAACCTGGTCTCGCCCGAGGACAACGCCACCGCCCTCGAGGACTACGACCTCCAGATGGCCATCCTCGGCTTCCTCGGGGCCGAGTTTCGCGGCAAGAGCCCGCTCCGCATCACGCTCCACGCCGGCGAGCTGACCCCCGCGTTCGTCCCTCCGGCGCACCCGGAGTGGCTGCTGACGCACATCCGCAACGCCGTCGAGATCGCCCACGCCGAGCGCATCGGCCACGGCGTCGACGTCCTCGGCGAGCGCGACGCCCCCGCCTTGCTCGCCGAGATGCGCGACCGCGGCGTCACCGTCGAGATCTGCCTGAGCAGCAACGCCACCATCCTCGGGATCGAAGGCGCCGCGCACCCGCTCTCGGCGTACCTGGCCGCGGGCGTGCCGGTCACCCTCGCCACCGACGACGCGGGCGTCTCGCGCACCAGCCTCACCGGCGAGTACGCGCGGGCCGTCACCGCGCAGGGGGTGACCTACCCGCAGCTCAAGGCGATGGCGCGTCGCAGCCTCACCGCTGCCTTCCTCCCCGGCGAGAGCCTGTGGGCGGCGCCCGGGTCGACGCGCGTCGTGGACGCCTGCGCCGCCAGCCTCGGCGCCGCGCGGCCCACGGAGGCGTGCTCGACGTTCCTCGCCTCGAGCCAGCGCGCGCGCCTGCAGTGGGTGCTGGAGGGGCAGCTCGCGGCGTTCGAGGCACAGTAGGCGCCATGTTGCTCCGATCTGCGGCCGCCCCGGTGCTGCTGCTCCTCGCCGCGTGCACCCGGCCCCCCGCGCCCGATCGTGACGCCGGAGCCGACCTCCCCCCGCCCAGCGCCGCCGCCTCCGCAGCGCCCTCCGGCCCGTCGGCCTCGGCCGCCGAGCTCGAGGCTCCCCCCTCGGTCGCCGCCCCGGTGCCGGTCTTCGCTCTGCCGCCACCGGCCGCGGAGGCCCGGCGGAGCGCGCTGCGCCGTCTCGGCGAGGAGAAGGCGCTGGTGCCGCAGGAGGGGATCCTCCGCGCCCACTTCGGCGGAGCCCTCCCCGTCCCGCTCGATCTGCAGACCGCGGTGCTCCAGTACGATCGTCGCGCCTTCCTCGCCTGCGACGAGCCGCGGCGACGCAACCCCTTTCTCGTGGTCACCACCCCCACCGGCGAGCTCCTCTGGACCAAGGAGCACCCCCTGGCGGGCACGCGGCAGGTGGTGACCGAGCTGGTGGTCGCGCCGGGCCCTCGCGGCGAGGTGGCGCTGCTGTGGTGCGACATCCCCACGCAGGTCGTCGGGCTCCGCCGCTGGGACGCGGACGGCCTGGTGCTCGCCGACTTCGAGGTCATCGAGGTCGACCTTTGCGAGGCCCTGTCGGGGCTCTACTGGCCGGGCCGCGGGTGGGTGGCGGTCGCCTCGCAGCACGGCGCCGCGCGGGCGCAGGTCCTCGACGAGAGCGGCAGGCGCGCTTGGGGGCGGAAGGGGAACGAGCTGCCGTGGATGGCCCGGCCGTCCTCGCCGGCGTCGATCGCGGCCGACTCGGAGGCGTCGGTGATCCTCTTCCAGGTGGGCGAGCTCCCGCAGAGCGCGGGCGGCACCGGGCCCGATCGAGTCCTGGCGATGCGGTACGACACGCTGGGCACCCCGCTCTGGGAGCGCCCGATCGATCTCGGCGCAGCGCCGGGCGGAGCGGCGGTCCCTCGCATCGCCACCACCATCGTCGAGCCGGGCAAGGTGCGGGTGTCGCTGGGGACCAGGCTCGCCGCGACGGTGACGTCCGCAGGGGGCATCCTGGGCGCGCGGTGAGGGCCCTGACACTTCGGCGACCCCATGGTCACTCGAGTAACCGGTTCGCCATGGACGGAGCGGGCCCGTTGGTGCTTCTCTCGCCTGCCCGAGGACCGCTATGCTAGCCGTGTGGCCACCCACGCCCCGGTCCTCGTCGTCGACGACGATGCCGTCAGCCGGCATGTGCTCGCGCAGGCCCTCGGATCGGCGGGCCTGACCACGGTCGTGGTCAGCTCCGGCGAGGAGGCGCTCGCGTGGCTCGCCCAGCGCACGCCGTCGCTGGTGCTGCTCGATCTGGTCATGCCGCCGCCGGACGGCTTCGCCGTGCTCCGGGCGGTCCGCGACGATCCGCGCTCGACCGAGATCCCCGTGGTCGTCCTCACCGCCCTCGACTCCGACGACGACGTGGCGCGCGCCTTCGAGGCCGGCGCCGACGACTTCGTCCGCAAGCCCTTCCGCCCGGTGGAGCTGGTCGCCCGCATCCGCGGGCAGCTCCGCATCCGGGAGTACGTCGAGGCGCTGGGGCGCAAGGAGCGCGACGCCAAGGTGGTGCTGGAGCTCACCCAGGCCCTCTCGTCGACGCTCGACTTTCGCAACATCCTCTTCACGGTGGTGCGGCGCATCGCCGAGGTGGCGCGCGTCGATCGGTGCAGCATCGTCCTGGTGCGCGACGAGGGCGACGTCGGCTACGTCGTCGCCGCCAGCGACGACAAGGAGCTCCGGGATCTGCCCATCAGCCTCGGCAAGTACCCGGAGATCCAGGAGGTGATGGCGACGGGCGAGCCGCTCGTCATCGAGGACGCCACGACGCATCCGCTCCTCGACCTGGTGCGCCCCGACATGCCGCCGAACGGCTTTCGCTCGCTGGCGCTGCTGCCCATCCTCTTCGAGGACCGGCCGATGGGGGTGCTCTTCCTCCGCGGCCGCCAGCCGGTGGCGCTGCGCGAGCACGAGCTCTCGCTCGCGCGCACCGTCGCCAACGCCACCGCCATCGCGCTGCGCAACGCCCGCATCCTCCAGTCGATGCGCGATCAGACCCAGCAGATCACCTTCGCCCGGTTCGAGGCCGAGAAGCGGCTCAAGGCGCTCCAGCGCTACGCCGACTTCTTCCACTCCACCGCCGACGGCATCGTGGTCATCGACTCCGACGGGCAGATCCTCTTCTCCAACCCGCGCGCCCACCTCATCACCGGCCGCTCCGAGGAGCGGCTGTCCCGGTGCACCTTCGGCGATCTCGTCGATGCCGCCGACAAGGCGCGGCTCGACGAGATCCGCTCCGGGTTCGCCCGCGGGGTGTTCCCCCACATGATCGATCTGCGCATCACCCGCGGCGAGGACGGGGGCGGGCCCGCCGCCGAGAAGCGCGTGCTCAGCGTCAGCTTCGGCAGCGTCCTGCGGGAGGACGGCGTGATCCTGGTGAGCTTCCGCGACGTGACCGTCGACCGCGCCACCGAGGTGGAGCTGGTCAAGACCAAGGAGTTCCTCGAGCGGGTCATCGACAGCTCCGTCGACGCCATCATCTCCGCGGACATGAAGGGCCGCATCGTGCTCTTCAACCGGGCCGCCGAGAGGCTCACCGGCTTCACCGCCCGGGAGGTGGTGCGGCTCATGAACGCCCGGGACCTCTACCACCCGCCCGGCACCGCCCACCAGATCATGCGGCTCATCCACGCCCGCGAGCACGGCGGGCCCGGCCGGCTGGAGAGCTTCCGTACCGATCTCCTCGGCAAGGACGGCACGCCGGTGCCGGTGCTCACCTCGGCGGCGCTGATCATGGAGAAGGGCGAGCCCGTCGGATCCGTGGGCGTCTTCACCGATCTCCGCGAGCGCCTGCGCATGGAGGCCCAGCTGGTCGAGGCCCAGGAGGAGCTCCGCGCCCGCGAGAAGCAGGCGCTCATCGCGGAGCTGGCGGGCGCCGCCGCGCACGAGCTCAACCAGCCGCTCACCAGCGTCCTCGGCTACGCGGAGCTGATCCGCCGCCGCTCCGCCGACGCGGAGGGCGTGCAGAGCTCCGCGGCGATCATCCTCCAGGAGGCGGACCGGATGGCCGACATCGTGCGCAAGATCGGCAAGATCACCCGGTACGAGACCAAGACCTACGTGGGCGCGGCCAAGATCCTCGATCTCGACCGGTCGAGCGACACCCAGACGCAGCGACCCCCTGGACCGACCGAGTAACGACGCATGGCAGCCGAAGGTGTGAAGAACGAACCGCGCCCCTCGGACGCGCCCTCGGTGCTGAGCACCGAGCGCGTCACGGTCACCGGGGGCATCCCGGGGGAGTGGCTCGACCGCCTGCTGACGGCCCAGTGCCAGCTGCGCGCGGATGCGCCGCTGACGGACGGCCTGGCGTTGCTGCTCGGCGTGGCCCGTGAGCTCTGCGACGACGCCGCCTTCGGGGTGTGCATCCCGCGGGCGGCCCTGCCCCGAGGCTCCTTCGAGCCCGGTCTCGAAGGGGCTTACTCCCAGGCGCCCGGCCTCGAAGCCTCCGGTCAGATCGTGGTGCGGCTCGAGCCGGCGCTTCGCCGCCGCCCCATCGACTCCGACCCCACCCGCCTCTTCCCCGACCTCGGCTTCGAGCAGGTGATCCCGTTCCTCGCCGAGCACGGCGCGACGCTGCACGCCGCCGCGGACGACCCGGCGCGGTTCAGCGACGGGACCGCCGCGTTGCGCCTCCTCGACCGGCTGGCTCCGATGCTCGCCGCGCTGGTGGAGAACCAGCGCGCTCAGGATCACCGCCTCCGGGGCCTCCGCGCCCAGGTGATCCAGTCCGAGAAGCTCGCCTCGCTGGGCCAGATCGCCGCCGGCATCGTCCACGAGCTCAACAACCCCCTCACCACCATCGTCGCCTACTCCGACTTCCTCCGGCGCAAGCTCACCGGCCACGGCGATCCGGCCGACGTCGAGCGGCTCGCGCGCATCAACGAGGCCGCCGAGCGCATCCTCCGCTTCTCGCGCGATCTCACCGCCTACTCCCGCCCCTCCAGCGAGGTGCCCGCCCCCGTCGCCATCCACGCCGTCATCGAGCGCGCGCTGGTGTTCTGCGAGCACGAGCTGGAGAAGACCGGGGTGCTCATCGAGCGCGACTTCGGCGAGGTGAGGCCGGTGCGGGGCGTGGCCGGCCAGCTGACTCAGGTCTTCGTCAACCTCTTCACCAACGCCGCCCACGCCATGCGCGAGCGCGGCGGGCTGCTCAGCATCTCGACCTCGATGACCGAGGGCGAGGTCGCGGTCACCATCAGCGACGACGGCCACGGCATCGACGCCGACCACCGCGAGCGGATCTTCGAGCCGTTCTTCACCACCAAGACCGACGGCAGCGGGACGGGCCTCGGGCTCAGCATCGTGCGCAGCATCGTCCAGAGCCACGGCGGCCGCATCAGCGTCGCCCGGCAAGAGCCGCGCGGCACCATGTTCCAGGTCGAGCTGCCCACGGCGGCGTTGCCGTAGAGCGATCCCGATCGCGCGCGGCGCCGAGCGTCGGAAGGTGGGCGCTTCCCCTCGGCGGGGGGCCTTGCTAACAGCGGCCCATGGACCAACTCCAGTTCGTCGTCATCGAGCGCATCGCGGCCGTCGCGACCGTGACCATCCAGCGGCCGGACAAGCTCAACGCCCTCAACGCCCGCGTCGTCGCCGAGCTCACCCACGCCTTCGCCACCCTGGCGGCGAGCGACGACCCCGTCCGCTGCGCCATCCTCACGGGCGCCGGCAAGGCCTTCGTCGCCGGCGCCGACATCTCGGAGATGGCCGTCCTGTCGACCACGGAGGCCAAGCGGTTCGCCGACGCCGGGCACGCGCTCGGCGCCCTGCTCGAGGCGCTCCCCTTCCCGGTCATCGCCGCCGTGAACGGGTTCGCGCTGGGCGGCGGCTGCGAGCTCGCGCTCGCCTGCGACTTCATCTACGCCGCGGAGGGCGCCAAGCTGGGGCAGCCCGAGGTCAACCTGGGCATCCTCCCCGGCTTCGGCGGCACCCAGCGGCTCCTGCGCCGCGTCGGGGCCGCCCGCGCGCGCGAGCTCATCTACACCGGCGACATGATCACCGCCGAGCAGGCGCTGGCCATGGGCCTCGTCAACGCCGTCTACCCCGGCGCCGAGCTGCTGCCGCGCGCCCGGGACACCGCGCACAAGATCGCGTCGAGGGGGCCGCTGGCGGTGGCCGCCTCCAAGCGGGTGATGCTCCGCGGCGAGGCGCTCGACCTCCCCGCCGCCTGCGAGCTCGAGGCCCAGGCCTTCGCCGCGCTCTTCGGCAGCGAGGATCAGCGGACGGGGATGAAGGCCTTCGTCGAGAAGGCCAAGGCCGTGTTCACCGGGAAGTGAAGCGCCGCCGCTACTCGGCCGCGACGGGCGCCGGCTCCGCAAGAGGCCGCAGCAGCGGGTAGCCGAGCGCCTCGCGCTGCGCCAGGTACGCCTCGGCGACGGCACGCGCGAGGCCGCGGACGCGGCCGATGAAGCGCTGCCGCTCGGTGATGCTGATGGCGCCGCGCGCGTCGAGCACGTTGAAGCGGTGCGCCGCCTTCACCACGAAGTCGTAGGCGGGGAGCACGAGGGCCTTGGTCGGATCGACCTTCCCCCCTCCGTGTTGACCGCTGTCGGCCCCGCGGGCGAGGAGGCGCTTGGCCTCGGCCTCGCAGTGGTCGAAGGCGGCGAAGTGCTCGGCCACGTCGGCTTCTTCGAAGTTGTAGGTCGACCACTCCCACTCGGCGCGCTGGTAGATCTCGCCGTAGAGGACCGGCTTGGCGCCCGTGTCGGAGTAGACGCAGTCGTAGATGCTCGACTTGTCCTGCAGGTACATGGCGATGCGTTCGAGGCCGTAGGTGAGCTCGCCCGAGACCGGGCGGCAGTCGACGCCGCCGACCTGCTGGAAGTAGGTGAACTGGGAGATCTCCTGTCCGTCCAGCCACACCTGCCAGCCGAGGCCCCAGGCGCCCAGCGTGGGCGACTCCCAGTCGTCCTCGATGAAGCGGACATCGTGCTGGAGGGGGTCGGTGCCGAGCGCGCGCAGCGACTCCAGGTAGAGCTCCTGGATGTCGGCCGGGCTGGGCTTGAGGATGACCTGGAACTGGTGGAACTGCTGCAGACGGTTCGGGTTCTCCCCGTAGCGGCCGTCCGAGGGGCGGCGCGACGGCTCGAGGAAGGCCACGTTCCACGGCTCCGGCCCGAGCGCGCGGAGGAAGGTCGCCGGGTTGTAGGTGCCGGCCCCGACCTCCGAGTTGTAGGGTTGGACGATCAGGCAGCCGTGCGCGGCCCAGAACTTCTGCAGGACGAGGATGAGGTTCTGGAAGGTCATCGCCTCGACCTTTTAGCGCAAAGAGAGCGTCGTCGCGCGGCCAATTACGCCGGGTGCCGCTCGGGACGGCGCGAGGTGGCGACAGGGCACCTCGGGGTGCGCGTGGTGCTGCGCGTGATACGCGAGGCTCAGCATGGTGGGCGAGCCCGTCCAGGTGAAGCGCTTCGCCAGGCCGGTGAGCCAGGCCGGCGCGTTGTGGGGGACGTGCGCGGCCCACACGCTCATGGTCGCCTGCGCGGCCATCGCCACCAGCGCGTAGACCACCAGCGGCGCGCAGCGCGAGCCGAGGAGCGCGGCGCCGAGCAGGAGGCCCACCGCGGTCTCCGCCGCCTGCCAGCGCCGCCCGCGCCGACCGGCGCCGCGGAAGGCATGGAGGCGCAGCGCCACGGCGGCTGCCGGCCCCCCCGCGAGCGCGCGGAGGAAGCTGTCGCGCGCCGGGAGCCCCTCCACGTCGTCGTCGGCGAGCGCGCGCGCGTGGTGGATGAGGTGGGTGCGCCGGAGCGCGTGGCCGCTCATCAGGAGGATCGCGCCCGAGAGGGCCAGCGCGATCTCGTTGATGAGCCGGGGGAGGCGGAGCGCGCCGTGGGCGAGGTCGTGCATGAAGGCGAACGCCTCCAGGAAGAGGAGCGCGGAAGCGACCAGCATGCCCAGGTCGCTGCCGACACGCGCCGCGAGCGCGAGCCCCAGCATCGAGCCGGCGAGGCGCGCGAGGTGGACGGCGAGGTCGAGGAGGTGGGGGCGCATGCACCCCCGCACTGCGAGCGGCGTGCCGCGCGGGAAGTGCGGTCAGGCCGCGGCGCGATCCCCGGCGCTGCCCACGGCGTGGACAGTGCCTGCGATCCCGTGGACGGCGCCGGCACCGCCGGAGCTGCCATCGCGCCGCGTGGCGCCTGGCGCGCCCCTTGCGAGGCTTCCGGTCGTCATGCTCACCGCCTCCGTGCTCCTCCTCGTCATCGCCCTCCTCGGCGCCTTCGACGTCGCGTACTTCCACACCTATCGCTGCGGCCTCGCGCGGCGGCCCGAGTCCCGCACCGAGGCGTGGATCCACGTCGTCCGCGGCCTCGTCTACACGCTGCAGATGGCGCTCGTGCCCAGCGTGCGCTTCGGCGGGGCGTGGTACCCGGTGTTCGTCGCGCTCTTCGTGGCCGACGTGGGCGTCGCGCTCGCCGACGTGGCGGTGGAGCCCGCGTCGCGCCGGAGCCAGGGCGGCCTGCCCGGCGGCGAGTACTTCATGCACATCGTCCTCAGCGTCCTCGCCGGCGCCTACCTGCACGCGATCTACGTGAGCTCGAGGCCGTGGGCGTCCCTGCCGACCGGCGTCACCTGCGCTCCCGCGGCGCCGCTCGCGCTCCGGGTGGCGCTCGCAGCGATGGCCGCGGGCTGCCTCGCCGTCGCGACCGCCGAGGCCTGGACGCTGTCCCGGCAGCGGGCGCAGCCGCGCGATGCCCGCCCCCGCCCGCTCCACGTCTCCGTCCGGCTCCGCACCACCGTCGAGCGCCTCTGGGATCTCACCCAGGACCACGTCCTCCATCCCACCTGGGACCATCGCTTCAGCCGCATCGAGATGGGGGCGAGCCGCGTCGAGACCGGCACCGAGATGCGCTACGAGCGCGCCCTCTTGGGCCTCACCCTGCGCGGCTCGGGCCGCTACAAGCTGCACCGGCCCCTGGCGCAGTCGACCTTCGAGTTCTGGTCGGACGACCCGCGCTCGCTCATCCGTCGCGGCGTCGGGCTCTGGCTCTACCGGCCCGTCGGCGATGGCACCGTGATCTTCTCCACCTCGTACACCTACTCGGTCCGCTGGGGCGCGCTCGGGAGGCTCCTCGACCGGCTGGTGTTCCGACCGCTCTTCCAGCGCGAGACCGAGCGGAGCTTCCGCCGCCTCGCCGAGACCTGGTTCGCGGGGGGAGCCTCGGCGGTCCACGGCGCGGCAGGGCGGAAGCCGGCCTTGCCCCGCGCGGAGCGCCGGCCGATAGCTCCCCTCGCCGCTGCATGACCACGTTCGCCGCCCTCGCCCTCTACCCGCTCTGGGCCGTCGCCATGACCGTCTTCGCCACGGTCCTCCGCCTCGGTCGCGACACCCGCCGCGGCCTCCTCGCGCTGTGCTTCTTCCTGGCGCTGTGGGTCACCGGGCTCATTCTCCTCGAGAGCCCGCAAACGTCGGCCTTCGCGGAGCGGGTGGTCCCCGCCGGCGTGCTCCTGGCGGCGGGGTTCGTCCACGCCGGCACCGACCTCACCGGCGGCCGGAGCCGCGGGGTGGTGGGGCTCGGGTACGTCGCCGCAGGCCTGGTCGCGATCCTGGGCATGGTGTGGCCCCGCGCGCTCTACGCGCCGGGGGCGCGCGCCCCGGGGCCGCTCTTCGTGCCGGTCGCCGTGCTCTCCGCGATCGCCTCCGTGGGGGTCGTCGTCTGGCTCGCGCTCGCCGCGCTCGAGGTCCGCGGCACCGAGCGCCGCCGCCGCGGGGCGCTCGCCCTCGGCAGTGTCTTCGGATCGCTGGGCGGCGGAGGCGTGGTGGGCCTGCGCGTCTTCGGCCTCGGCGACGTGTGGCTGGCGGCGCCGCTCCTGCTCGTGTCGGTGGGCCTCGCTTCCTACGCGGTCCTCAGCGGACAGCGGGGCCGCTCCCGCGACCTCGTCGAGCAAGGCCTCGCGTACGCCGTGCTCACCGCCGCGCTCTCCGCGGTGGGCCTCACCGTGCTCTTCCGGCTCCTGCCTCACCTCGCGCCCGACGAGGGGCGCGGCGTCCTCTGGACGGTGCTGATCGTCTTCTTCGCCGCGCTGCCGCTCGACCCGTTCCGCCTCATCGTCGTCGAGACCGCGGGCCGCCGCCTCTTCGCCAACCCCATCGGCGTCCGTGACCTCGCCGACCAGGTCGAGCGCACCGAGGTGCGGGCCGACCAGGTCGAGCGCCTCGCCGAGATCGGGCGCCTGGCCGGTGCGGTGGCCCACGAGATCAGGAACCCGCTCGGCGTCATCGCCGCCCAGGCCAAGCTGCTGGAGCGCCAGGGCGCCCGGCCGGAGAGCGTGGCGGCGCTGCGGGCGCAGGTCGATCGCGCCCGGCGCTTCCTCGACGATCTGCTCCGCTACAGCAAGCCGCGCCCGCTGGAGATGTCGGAGATCGAGGTGCTGCCAGCGCTGACGCTGGCGGCCACCGGCGTGGGCCAGGTGCTCGGCGAAGGGGCCCCCCCGTGCCAGGTCGTGCTCGAGGGCGAGGGGCCTCTCTTCGTCGAGGCTGACCGCGGCGCGTTCACCGACGTGGCCACCGTGCTCGTCCACAACGCGTCGATCGCCCTCGACGGTCGCGAAGGGGCGCGCGTGCGGGTGACGGCAGCGTGGGTCGACGGCGCCGTCGAAGTGCGGGTCGAGGACGACGGGCCCGGCGTGCCGCCCGAGATCACCGCGACCCTGTTTCAGCCCTTCGTCACCGGCCGAGGGCGGGACGCGAAGCACCCGGGCACCGGGCTCGGCCTGGCGATCGCGGCGCGCTGGGTGGAGCGCCACGGAGGGACGATCCGGTACGAGCGGCGCACCGAGGGGGGCGCCCGCTTCGTCACCCGCTGGCCGTCGTCGGCGAGGCAATCGCCCCGGTCCGCTTGATCCGGTGGCGCCTTTGTGGCGTCCTACGCTCTTCTGGGAGGTCGGTATGCGTCTCCTCACTTATGGCTTGCTCAGTGGATTTCTCTCTCTTGGTTGCAGCTCCGCGGTCGCCCTCACCGGTACCGGCAGCGGCGCCGGGGGCTATGGCGGCGCCGCGGGCACGACGGGCTCCTGGACGGGGAGCGGCGGCGCCAGCGGCACCGGCGGGGGCTTGCAGCTCTCGAGCGGTGCCACCAGCTCCGCGTCCGGCAGCGCCTCCGGCAGCACCGCGGCGTCGAGCGGCGCCACCTCGTCGGCCTCGGGCGCGGGCGGCGGCGGGGTCAGCACCTCGGGCGACTGCATGAGCGGCTCCGACTGTCCCAGCGGGCAGTGCGTCGCCGTCACGCCGGGCGGCTTCAACGTCTGCCTGGTGGCGCTGACGCCGGCGACCACGTGCACCAGCGCCCTCGACCAGTGCTGCCCGGCCACCAGCCCCTGCCCCGACAAGGAGGCCTGCTACCTCGGGCCGCTCGTCCCCGTCTGCGCGGGCGTCGCCATGGCGCCGCACAACCAGTGCGCCGTCGATCAGTGCGCCAAGGACGCCGACTGCGCCGCCAACCAGATCTGCGCCCTCGCCGGCACCTTCGGCCTCGAGATCCGGGCGTGCGTGGCGGCCTCCTGCAAGCTCGACACGGACTGCACGGCGCACGCGGGCGGGATGTGCGCCCCCGCCCAGGACCCGTGCTGCGCGGCGTCCGACGGTCTCTTCTGCGTCTATCCCGGCAACGGGGGCTGCCGCAGCGACGCCGACTGCCCCCCCACCAGCGGGCACCCCACCCGCTACTGCTCGCCGGACTCCGCGGCGGGGATCGCCTCCTGTCAGGACGGCGGGCCGATCTGCCCGGCATGAGGGCCGGGCCGCTGACGGCGACCGCGCTCGCCCTCGCGACGAGCTGCGGCACGACGAGCGCGCGCACCACGGGAGCCGGCGGCTCCCTGCCCAGCGCCGCGGACTGCGCCGTCGACGGCGACTGTCCGGGTGGGCTGTGCGTGGCGCTGACGCCGGGCGGCGCGCGGGTCTGCCGCTTCACGCCGCAGCCGGTCACCTCGTGCGGGCCCGGCGAGATGGGGTGCTGCGACAGCGCCGCCTGCCCCGCGGGCGAGCGCTGCTTTCCGCCGGTCGGCTACTGCGGCGGCCTGGTGGGACCGATGAACCGCTGCCTCCGGGACGGCTGCGTCACCGACGAGGACTGCGCCGCGGACGCGGGGATCTGCGCCCTCGCCGGCGACCTCGGCCTCTTCGTCAACACCTGCGTGGCGGCCGCCCACTGCCAGCGCGACGCCGACTGCTCGGCCGGGCCCGGCGGCGTGTGCCGGCCCCTCGAAGACCCCTGCTGCCACCAGGTCTTCGCGCTGTGGTGCTGGTACCCCGGGGGCTGCACCGCCTCCGCCGACTGCGACGGCGGCGCCTGCGGCGATCCCGCGACGGGGGCGGCGACCTGCGTCCCCAGGCCCACCTGCCCGCTCTGATCGAGGCCCCGGATGACCGAGACCCTGCTCCTCGTCGACGACGACGCCGCCTTCCGCGACGTGTACCGCGAGCTCCTCGCCGGGGACGGCTACCACGTCGTCCCCGCCGCCACCGAGCCCGAGGCGGCCGCGCGCTTCGCGTCCTCGGCCGCTCGGCTGGTGGTGCTCGACCTCATGCTGCCGCCCTCGGGCCGCCCCGAGGCCGGCGCGGCGCTCGCCGAGAGGTTCCTCGCCGCGCGGCCCTCCGCCAAGATCATCGTCGTCTCGGGCGCGGGCGAGACACCGCTGTCGCTCCAGCTGGTGCAGCGAGGCGCGTACGATTTCCTCGCCAAGCCGGTCGACCCCGACGTGCTCCTCGCGGTGGTGGCGCGGGCAGCGGCGCGGCTCGCGCTCGAGGATCGGGTGGCCGAGCTTTCGCTCGCGCTCACCTCGCAGGCGAGCGAGGCGGGCGGGCTCCTCGGCGCCTCGCCCCCCTTCCTCGAGGCGCGCTCCCTCTGCGAGCGCGCCGCCCCCACCGACGTGCCCATCCTCATCACCGGCGAGTCGGGCACCGGCAAGGAGGTCTTCGCCCGGTACCTCCACGCCCGCAGCCGCCGCAAGGACCGGCCCTTCGTCGCCATCAACTGCGGCGCCCTCGCGCCCGCGCTGCTGGAGTCGACCCTCTTCGGCCACAAGCGCGGCGCCTTCACCGGCGCCGTCGGCGACGCGCTCGGCCTCTTCGCCGCGGCGGACGGCGGCACGCTGTTCCTCGACGAGCTCGGCGACATGGACCCCGCGCTCCAGGTCAAGCTGCTGCGCGTGCTCGAGACCGGCGACGTGCTCCCGGTGGGCGCCTCCCGCGCCGTCACGGTGGACGTGCGGATCGTCTCCGCCACGCACCGTCCCCTGGCCGAGATGGTGGCCGCCAAGACCTTCCGGGACGACCTCTACTGGCGCGTGCGCGGCATCGAGGTGGCGCTCCCGAGGCTCGCCGATCGCGTCGGCGACCTGCCGGTGCTGGCGCAGCACTTCCTCAACCAGGGCCGGGCGCTGGTGCCGCGGGCGGGGGCCGCAACCCTGTCGCCGGGGGCGCTGCGGAGGCTCGAGGGGTGGGCCTGGCCGGGCAACCTCCGCGAGCTGCGCCACGAGATGCAGCGGGCGCTGGTGATGGCGGCGGGGAGGGGGGAGATCCTGGAGGAGGATCTGTCGCCGGCGTTGCGGCAGCCGGTGGCCCCGAGGAGCGACGGCGCGGCGAGCGCGCCCGAGGGGACCACGCTGGAGGAGAAGATCACGGCGCTGGAGCGGCGCGAGATCGCGGCGGCGCTGGCGGCGACGGGGGGCAACCGGAGCCATGCGGCGCAGCGGCTGGGGCTGTCGCGGCAGGGGTTGCTGAACAAGATGGATCGGTACGGGTTGAAGTGAGCGGAGGGGCGCAACGCGCCGATCAGCTCATCGGTTCACCAGAGCCTGCGCGTGTCGAGGGCGCCGTTGCACGCCCAGGCGTGGCACGCGACGAAGGCGCCCACCGCGCCGAAACCCAAGCGCGCGACGAGGTTGAGCGCGGCCACCCCGCCGAACGTCGCCCCAAGGAGGGCAATACCGGCGCCGGCCTCTCGCGCCTCGGGCCCGGCCGCCGTCAACGGCTGGCCGACGGCGAGGGCGCCGCCGACCACGATCAGCGTCTGCCACCCAAACCAGCGGCCCGACGGCGCCAGATCCGGTCGCAGCGTGGGAGGCGGCACGGGATACGCGGGATACGGGGCGGGGCGGATAGGTCGCCGAAACGGGTTTGTGGCTGGCGCAATTTTTGGCGGTCTACGTAACCCCGCTTGTGCGCGCCACGCCGCGCCCAAGAATCCACCGTCGCTGGAATCCCTCTGCTCTGAACGGCCACCACAGCGACCTCTTCCTGCGCGAGCGCGAGCGGATCCTTGACGCGCTCAGCGCCTTGGTGCGCGACGGGTGAGCGGTTGCCCGGGGCTGCCCGATGCGTGCTTGGGGTTGCCCGATGGGCCCACGGTGGGGCACGCCAGGTAAATGCGACGC
>Ga0302267_10003360_pt1 | contig 18486 bp, 17 predicted proteins | sample III_Bog_E1_3_FD_194555 | JGI IMG/M metagenome (GOLD analysis project Ga0302267, IMG submission 194555) | Peat permafrost microbial communities from Stordalen Mire near Abisko, Sweden - III_Bog_E1_3 | ecosystem: Environmental > Terrestrial > Soil > Wetlands > Peat | place: Sweden: Abisko... | reverse complement strand
GAGATTTCCGGGGGCAGGTCACTCCGTCCGTAGGAGTTGAAATCCGCAGGCGGCGTTGCTACCCTTGTCCCGTCTCATAGAGGGTCTTCATCGCGAGCCATGAAAAATATGCAACGTACGATCTGGGTTTCATGCTTTGTCATCACTTCATCCGCCCTCATCGCAGTTCACGCACAGAATCAGGCATCGCCCGCCCCTCCGGCACCCGACAGCAGCAAAGCGCTCACCGTGGATTCTCGGCGCGCAGGGCGGCAAAGCCCGATCGCTCGCCAAGCGCACCGCCGCCCGCGCCAACGGGGCCCTCGGTGGTCGTCCCCGGAAATCCGCCGCTCGCTAGCCTCCGCCACGTCCAGCTCATCGTCTTGCCTTCACGCGGGGCGTCCATTACGGTGCGAAGCACCCTTCACGCGGAGCGTCCAGGACGGTGCGAAGCACCTTGCCTTAGCTAACCAACTTAGCTAGACTAGCTACATGGAAGTAAACATCCATCACGCTAAGACCAATCTTTCCAAACTTATCGCCGCAGCGGAGAGCGGGGAAGAGGTCATCATCGCGCGCAACGGCAAGCCTGCCGTCAAGCTGGTGCTCGTCACTCCGCCCGTCCGCAAGTCGCGCATGCACCTGCGCGGCTCCGGCATCGGCAAGCTGTGGATGGCCGACGACGCCTTCTCGCCCGAGACCGACCTCGAAATTCAGAAGCTCTTCGAAGGCGACTCCGACGACCCGCTATTCACCTTTCAACCCGGCCCAACCCGGTCGCGCAAGAAGAAGTCCGCATGAAGGTGCTGGTAGACACCCACACCTTCCTCTGGGACCTCCTCAGCGACCACCGAAGCTCCCGCCGGGCTAAGCAAATGCTGAAGTCCGACGAGCACGAACTCTACTTCTCCCTCGTCTCTCTCTGGGAGTTCGCCATCAAGATCAAGACCGGCAAGCTCAACGTCCTCGGCTCCTCCGTCAGCTATCTCCGCGACGAGATGGAAAATTACAGCATGCAGCTTCTCCCCATCCGCTACCCGCACATCCTCGCGCTCGAAACCTTGCCAGCCCACCACAGCGATCCTTTCGACCGCCTCCTCATCGCCCAGGCCATTACTGAATCACTCCCAATCCTCACCCACGACGAAAAATTCTCCCTCTATCCTGTCAAGATTCTCTGGTAGTCGGCACTGCCGCCCGCGCCAATCTGGCGTATCCTTCCCCAATGCCCCAAGCAAGCCTGACAAAACCAATCCTCTTGGCCTTTACCCTCGCGCTGGCTTCTTCTGTGGGCCCCGCCGCTCAACAGCCCAAGCCGCAGCCCAAGCCCCTCTTCTCCGAAGACTTCGAATCCGGCACTATCGACAAAAATCTCTGGACCCAGGAGATCACCGGCGACGCGATCCTCACCGTGCAATCGGACAAAGTTGCCCATGGCAAGTACGCTCTCCTCGTCCGCTGCCCCACGCCCGCGATGCGCACCCACGCCTTCCTCATCGCCCATGACCTGCCCGAGTCTCTCCGCCACCACCACTTTGGCCGAGCCTACGTCTACATCACACCCACCACGCCCGACCGTCACACCGTCTTCATCACCGCCGGAACGTCCGGCTCCCCGAAATCCAAATTCTTCGAAGTCGCCACCGCCCACGCCAACTTCCAGACCACCTTCACCAACCAGGTCGACGGCGGCGAAGACTGGCACCCCGGCAGCTCCGTCCCGCTCGGCCGGTGGTTCCTCCTCGAGTGGGAGTTCAACGATCAGCCCGACCGGGAAACCCTCTGGGTCGACGGCGAAAAGATCATGGACACGCCCTTCACTTTTAAAGGCGCCAGCACCGATCTCGTGGGCGGCTTCACCGACGTCACCTTCGGCTTCTCCCTCCGCGGAGCGGCCCCCGACCCCTTCGACCTCTACTTCGACGATATCGCCCTCGACACCCACCGCCTCGGCCCCGCGAAATAACCCGTCATGAGTTGGGTCTGAACAAACTCCCCCAGGTGGAGCAAACGTCCTCCACATCAGATGTGATCCAGATCACATCCTTTCGCGCGTTCCAACCGTTATGCTTGGGTCTAAAGTAAGAGACAGAACTCACCAGCCTCAGGCTTGTGTCTCCCAAAGCTCCAAAGAAACCATAACTCCAGCGTTTTGAAGATCTTACAAATTATCCCCTTTGTTTTCAAGATCCTGCAAAATCAATGGCCGGTAAGTGGTTTGTTTGGAAGATTATGCAACAATCGATACCCAGGGGGGTACCCCATGCCGGCAACAATTCCAGACCTTAGCCGCGACCAGAACATGCGTCCGTCCCAGGCGTCCAAACGAAAACGCCAGAGACCGTGGGGTCTCTGGCGCTTCATTCTTGAGGAACTCGCAGTTTCCAAATCGGTTGCTGCGTCTTCTGGCTACCGTCAAGCCGACCTCCGATCTGCACCGGGGATCAACCTTTCAGCCTTGCTTTCCAACCTGCACGCGACTTGCGCCGCCTGCCGATCTCCGGCTCTGCCTTCCAACTCAACTACCAACTCTCGTCGACCGTCAAATCCTTCGACTTGCCTTCAGATCAACCTCCAACTTGCGTTGGCGACCAACCTTTCTGGCCCGCCTTCCGGCCAACCTTCGACTTGCGTCTCCAGCCAACCTTCCAGCCCAGCCTTCGCATCGACCCGCGACTTGCGCCGCCTGCCGATCCTCGAGCCTGCCTTCCGATCAATCTCCAGCTTGCGCCTTCGATCAATCTTCCAGCTCAACCTTCCGGCTGACTTCCAGCTTGCGCCTTCATTCAACCTTCCAGTTCCGCCTTCGAACCTAACTTCCGACTCTCATCGTCCGCCGATCCCTTCGGCGCTGCCTTCAGCTAACCTGCGGCTTGCGCTGCCGATCAACTTTCCAGCCCTGCCTGACGAACCAAACGTCCGACTCCGGATGTCGCATCTCCGGCTCTGCTTCCCGGCGAATCTCCGACTCGCGTCTTCGACTAGCCTTTCCGCCTTGCCTTCGAACTCAACCTCCGATTCCTCGACGACTGCATCCCTTCGGCGCTGCCTTCCAGTCAACCTTCAGCTTTCGCTGCCGACCAACCTTCCGGCCCTGCCTGACGAACCCAACCTTCGACTCCTCGGCGTTGCATCTGTGGCGCCACTTCCGGCCAATCTTTGACTTGCGTCTCCGATCAACCTTCGGCTGCCTTCGGGCCCATCTCCAACTTGCGTTGGCCATTGGCCTTCCGGCTGAACCTTTTTGTCGATCTCCAGCTTGCGCTTTCGATCAACCTTCCGGCATCCTTCGGATCTTATCTTTGGCTTGCGCCTCGACCGATCTTCCGGCTGTCTTCCGATCCAATCTTTGGCTTGCGCCTCCAATTCGACCTTCCGGTTCCGCCTTCGAACTCAACTTCCGACTAACTGCGTGTCATCAGTTGAGAAGGACATTAGGAGTGCCAGACCTGTGCATGCAAGTGCAAATCCTCATGCTTCTGTGGAATTCTTCGGGAGTGAGCAATCCATGCTGGTTTTGTCGATTTAACATCTTCAAGAGTGCACCAGCGCCGATGCAATCTACTTCTCTTTTTACTCAGGTTGCGCAGCCATCCAGCCGTGCAACTGCATCCAGTTTGCGATCAGCGTCGGTGTCACCTTTAGTTCAGGCGGTGACTTTGGATCGTCGCCCATGTGCGTCCCGTGCGCCCCAAGCTCGAAGATGTGCAACTCCACCGGCACGCCCACCCGCTTCAGCGATAAGTAGAACTCGGCTGCGTTCTGCGAGTCCACTGTCTTGTCGCCGGTGGTGGAGTAAATAAACGACGGACTGGTGTCAGCCGAGACGTGTTTCGACGGATCAACCGCATCGATCTCCGCCTGGGTTGGATGGTCGCCTATGAGCGTCTTGAGAGGTGTTGTGCCAGCCCGCGCATACACGTCCAGCGCCAGCACGCCATACGAGATGATGGCAAAGTCTGGCCGATCGGAGACGCGGTCCACCGGGTCCTTTGCATTCGGATCGCCTGCCTTATGCACCGTTGCCATATACCCTGAGAGATGCCCGCCGGCGGAGAATCCCCACACGCCGATCGCATCCGGCTTCACGCCCAGATCCGCCGCATGCGCCCGCACGTAGCGGATTGCCCGCGAGGCGTCCAGCATCTGCGCCGGGTACATGTACGCCGGCGACAACCGATACTCCAGCACAAACGCGGAAATACCGTGCGCGGCCAGCCAGCGGGCTTCGTATGCACCCTCCTGCGGCATGACCTCATGCGTATAGCCGCCGCCGGGCATCACCACCACGGCAGCATGTGGCCCGGCGCCTGGCGCAGGATAGGTGAAGATCTTCGGAATATCGCCGTCCGTCGTCCCATGCTGCATCGGCGCGCCATCGGGCCATAGCACGATCTTCTCGGTGAATCCTGGCGGTGGCGCGGTCTGGGTAGTGGTGGGCGGCGCGGCTGCGGTTGTCGGTGGAGCGCTGGCCGCAGGCGTCTGCGCGGCAATGGGTAGCGCCACCAGGAAGAGGGCGGAGGCAAGCACATGGCGATTCATAGCTCGACAGCATATCGCACCGGGCTAGCGGCTGGGAAATGCAGGCGCCCGCCCGCGCTACGCGTCCCTCGCGAACTGGAATCGTCTAGTTGTCCCTTTGGTTGACAATGCGCCGGGCATACCACCGCAGGGCGCAAAGGCAACAATCCCGGGTGCAATCGCCAAGACCTGAAGCGGTGGCTTCGCGGGACGCATCCAGGTCCTGAACGCAAAGCTCGATATCCTGGTCGTCCACTTCGGCCCACAGGGAAGATTCCAGTCCGGTCCCGGCGCCCGCTTGAAACCCCGCAGAGGTAAGCGGGCATTGGAGCGGGCGGCAAGAGGGATCGGGGACTTTATTAGCCATCAGGTTCCTCGGTTCAACGCGATGGGCACCGTCGGGAGTCTGTCAATCAGACACACCCATTGTGTCCCGACTCCCATTGGTCTTTCACCACAGGTCAATAAGGATATGAGCTGTGGTGAGGAATGACGGTGTTTGGCATCACATCTGAACTTGGTCCCTCTACCTGGTCAAGATGATCTGGTAGATATATATACAGGGGAGGGATATCTCGATGAAGCGTATTTTTACCCTCCTGCTCGGTGCGCTGGCGATGGTTGCGGTCGCGCTGATCTCCGCGTTCATTGCGATGCGTCTTGCCATCCACGGGCGCGAGGCGGTGGTTCCCGCGCTCACAGGTCTAAGCGTGGCGGACGCCAGTCAGGCAGCAGGCAGCAAAGGCCTCCGGCTTAACTTGGAGAACCGCTTCTACTCCAGCGACGTTCCCGCCGGCCGCATCCTGGCGCAGGACCCCGCGCCTGGGTCGCGCGTTCGCCGCGAGTGGCCGATCCGCATCACCGAGTCGCTGGGCCCGCAGAGCGTAAGCATTCCCGATCTGACGGGCGAGTCTGAGCGCGCCGCCACCATCAGTATCCGCCGGCTCTCGCTCGACCTCGGCGCCGTCGCCTACCTGGCAATTCCGGGCGATCCGGACGTTGTCCTCACCCAGACGCCGCCCGTCAACTCCGCCGGAGTCGATGGTCCGCGGGTCAGCTTGCTGGTCAGCGATCCCTCTGGCGCGCAGCCGCCTGCGTACGTGATGCCCTCGCTCCTTGGCCTCAGCTATGCCGGTGCCAATGCGCGAGCGTCCACAGCGGGCCTCCATCTTGTTGAAGATTCAGCCACGTCTGCGCCCGCAACCCCTGCAAGTTCTGCCGCGTCCGGTGCGGCTGCGCAGTCCGCTCCAGCCCCCGCGCCAGTCATCGTTGGCGGAATTGTCGTTGCTCAGTATCCCCAGCCCGGACGCCGGGTTCTCCAGGGGGACGCTGTTCACATCAGCTTGGGCGCTCCCGCGCCGTCCGCCGGGATGCAGTTTCAGTGAGGATTTCAGTCTGCTGCGCTTGTCGTCCTCGCGAGGCACACGCTAGACTCTGCCTCATTGGCCGGCCTGCGCAGAAGCCGGCGGGTGGCGGGGCAAATCCTGCGAAGGCCGCCTTTGCTGCGGTGTCGTGCCATGACGCCACGACGGCGAGTGACGCAGAGCGCGGCGCAATATCCAACATGGCTGCGATAATGTAAGAGTGAAAACCGTGCCCAGATCTCCGGTCCAATCGCTGCAAGACGAACTCGATCGCATTACGCAGAACACGCGCGCTCTGGTTCAGCCAGAGCGGCTCGCGATCTCGGAACAACAAACCGCGGAACTCTTCGCCACCGGCATTGAAGATGGCATTCTAAGTGTGGGCGCGAAGACTCCAGAATTCACGTTGCCAGACGCTCTAACCGGCAAGCTGGTTAGCTCCGCCGACCTGATCGCGCTCGGCCCGCTGGTCATCAAATTCTTCCGTGGGCGATGGTGTCCATACTGTGTAACCGAGCTTGAAGTCTGGCGCGATCTGCACGCGGAAGTCCGCAGCATGGGCGCGTTCCTCATCGCGATCTCGCCGCAGACCAGGCGCCACAACGACTTCACTCTGCAGCAGCACCATTTGCCCTTTCCGATTCTCAGCGACGCGGACGCTGCCGTGGCCGAGCAGTTCGGCATCGCCTACTCTGTGCCCGCGGAGCATCGCGATTACTACAAAGGAATCCTGGTCAACATTCCATTCGTCAACTCGGGCAACATGTATAAGAACGCGAGCGAAGCGAGCTGGCGGCTTCCGCTGCCTGCCATCTTCGTTGTCGGCCAGGACGGGACCATCGCCTTTAGCGAAGGCCACGCCGACTTCCGTGTTCGTCCTGAGCCGGCTGATGTATTTGAGGCCGTAGCTTCAATGGTGACGCGCTAGACGCCGAACTTCCCCGCGAGTAGATTCTTCCTCTCCTCAGGGGAGAAGTGCTCGATCGCGTAGCGTAGCGCTGTGCGGGGAATGCGGTCATAGTGCGTCTGCAGAAAGCGTAGGAGCGCCGTACGGTCCACATCTCCCAACACGCGCAGCACCCAGCCAATCGCCTTGTGAATCAAATCGTGCGGGTCGGCGAGCAACATCTCCGCGATGCGCAGAGCGTCGTCCGGTTCGCCCTCGCGTACCAGCGTCATCGTCGACACCATCGCGATGCGCCGCTCCCAAATGCTCTGGGACTTCGCGAGTTTTGTGAGCAGCTTCCTCGGTCCTGTGCGGACATGCGCACCGACTATTTCCCTGCAGGAACAATCCACCAAGTCCCAATTATTGATGTACTGAGTGTTATCCAAATAGAGGTCGAGAATTGCCTTCTGTAGAGTGGCGTCTCCCCGTTCGTACTGGGCCACCAAAATCAGCAAAGCCGCCGTGCGAACCTCATGCTCCTTTGCCGCAAGCAGCTTGCGCAGGTCTTCGAGGCCGAGTGGGTTGTATCGTTTTGCGATCCGGCGAAGGTCGGGCACCGTGACGCCAAGAAATATGTCGCCTTCGCCATACTCGCCCGGGCCGGTCTTGAAGTAGCGTGCTGCACCGGCCGCCCGCTCCGGTGTGCTCGCCGCCTTCAACTCACGCTTCAGCGCAGCAGCCGTCATCCTTTGCTCTTCCGGTATCTCCGAATCAGGTTGCTGGTCGATGAGTCGTGGGTCATTTCGGGCTCGATGGAACTTTCCAGTTCGCCGAGAATCTTCGTTGCCAGCACTTTACCCAGTTCGACGCCCCATTGATCGAAGGAGTCGATATTCCAGATGGCTCCCTGGGTAAACACGGAGTGTTCGTACAGCGCCACTAGTTTACCCAGCACTGCGGGAGTTAATACTTCGGCCAGAATGACATTCGACGGGCGATTGCCCTCGAAGACGCGATGCGGCACTAGCCAATCCGGTGTGCCCTCGGCCTTTACCTGCTCGGCGGTCTTGCCGAACGCGAGCGCCTCGGCCTGCGCAAAGACGTTCGCCATCAGCATGTCGTGATGCCGCCCGAGCGGATTGAGCGCCTTCGAAAAGCCAATAAAATCGCAGGGAATTAGCCGCGTCCCCTGGTGGATCAACTGATAGAAGGAGTGCTGCCCGTTGGTTCCTGGCTCGCCCCAGTAGACTGGGCCCGTCTCGTAGCTTACGTGTGTGCCGTCGAGTGTTACATGCTTCCCATTCGATTCCATAGTCAACTGCTGGAGGTACGCTGGAAACCGCTTGAGGTACTGTTCATACGGAAGGATCGCGATTGTCTGCGCGTCGAAGAAATCCGTGTACCAGAGCGTTAGCAGGCCGAGCAGCACAGGCAAGTTCTTCTCAAACGGCGCAGTGCGGAAGTGGGCATCCATCTCGTGGAATCCGGCGAGCATCGCGCGGAAGTTCTCAGGCCCGATCGCAATCATCGTCGACAGCCCGATGGCCGAGTCCATGGAGTAGCGCCCGCCGACCCAGTCCCAGAAGCCAAACATGTTGTCCGTGTCGATGCCGAACTTAGCAACCTCTTTCGCGTTCGTCGAAATGGCAACGAAGTGCTTCGCTACCGCCTTTTCATCGCCGCCCAGCCCGGCCAATGACCACTCCCGTGCTGTATGTGCGTTGGTCATTGTTTCCAGGGTCGTAAAAGTTTTTGACGCCACCAAAAACAGTGTCTCGTCCGGATTCAAGTCCTGGACTGCCTCGGCGAAGTCCGTGCCGTCGACATTCGATACGAATCTGAACGTGAGGTCGCGCTGGCTGTAGTGCTTCAGCGCCTCGTAAGCCATAACCGGGCCAAGATCCGAGCCGCCGATGCCGATGTTGATAACGTTTCGAATGCGCTTGCCGGTGTGACCTTTCCAAGCGCCGGAGCGGACACGCTCGGAAAACGTCGTCATCTTATCGAGCACTGCGTGGACACCCGGGACCACATCTTCGCCGTCGACTACAATTCGCTCGCTCTTCGGCGCACGCAGCGCAACATGCAGCACCGCGCGGTCTTCAGTGATGTTGATCTTGTCGCCGCGGAACATCGCTTCGATCTTCGCGCGCAGGCCGGACTCTTCGGCGAGGGCGAGCAGCAGCTTCAGCGTCTCGTCGGTCAGGCGGTTCTTCGAGTAATCGAGGAAAACCCCATTTGCTTCCGCCGTGAAGCGTTGACCGCGACCAGGGTCGGCGGCAAACAGTTCGCGCAGATGTTTGCCCTTCATCGCTTTGGAATGCGTCTGCAGCGACTCCCAGGCAGGGCGTTGGTTGAGCGGCAAGCGGGGCGAGTTTCCAGTAGTCATAGGCGTCAATTTTCTCACAGCAAAACGCCTTGTACGGTCCGAGCGGCTCGTCCAATCGCAAGGCCGTGGCGCCCGGTGCGGGGGACGGGCTTGCGGCGCTGTCTTTGTGCGTTTATCGTATAAGCAGTCCGCCTATCGCGCATCGGGATTGCCAAGCCCGATGCTTAGCGTCTGTAATTGGTTTGACGGCGGACCATAAATCGAGGATCCCTTTGTCGATGACTCTCGCAAGCCGCCGCCCTGCCACCCGGAACGCTCCGGTTGGCGCTCCTCCCGCACCAAACTATTCCGCGCTAAAGCCCAATGGCCGCGTGGAGATTGATGCTGGTCTGGGGGCGCCTGTTGCGGCCGCCACGCCTTCGTCTTCCCTGGATGAGTTCGCCGGTGATCCCAATTTCATGACCTCACTCGCCCGAGGACTGCTTGTCATTCAATCCTTCTCCCCGCAGACGCCGCAGATGACTATTTCGCAGTTGTCGGTCAAGACCGGGCTTTCGCGTGCCGCTGTGCGCCGCTGTCTCTATACGCTCAGCAAGCTTGGCTTCGCGGGCATTGAGGATGGCTCCCGCTACGCGCTGCGCCCGCGGATGCTAACGCTTTCGAACACCTATTCAGCGTCCAACTCGCTATCTACCGCCGCGCAGCCCATCCTCGAACGCATGTCCGCGAACTTGCACGAGAGCTTTTCGGTGGCAACTCTCGACGGCGACGAGATCGTTTACATCGCGCGTTCGACGGTGTCGCGCGTCATGTCCGACGACCTGCACATTGGCAGCCGCCTGCCTGCCTATTGCACCAGTATGGGGCGCGTGCTTCTGGCTTATCTCCCTGTGGAACAAGTGGAACTGTATCTTGCCCGCGTCGTGCTCGCCCCACATACTGCGCGCACGGTTAGCAGCGTGGAGAAGCTGCGCCTCGCCCTGCGCAACGTCCGCCGTCACGGCTACGCGCTTGTGGACCAGGAGTACGAGGTTGGCCTCCGTTCGCTCGCTGTGCCGGTTTATTCTCCCACCGGCCGCGTCGTTGCCACGATCAACCTGAGCGGAAGCGCCCCACGAATCTCGGTCTACGAGATGCAGACCCGTTTCCTCCCGCACTTGCGCACAGCCGCGACGGAGTTGGGCGCCTTTCTACGTTGACTTGCACGGTGCTGCGCCAGGCTTTACGCCACGGTTTCGGGCAGGTTGCGTCCCGCACTGCTTCCCAGCGCCGGATCGAGCACTTTGTCCAGCCGCTTTACTGCAATGCGCTGCGCGAGCGGGGTCGCGCCACCCGCACGGGGTGCCGTCCCCATCAGGACCAAGTACACCAGCGTCGCCACGCCGAAGCCGACAAACCAAGCATAGTCGTAGAGAAAGCGCAGATCAGGCACCACCAGCCCGATGAGTGCGACAAACACCCCTGCGACCAGAGCGCTCAGCGCCCGTGGATTGATGCCCTTGCGATACTCATACGGGCCGTCCCGACGGTAAAGGGATTCGGTATCCAGGCGTGTCCCTCGGATAAAGAAGTAGTCCGCGATCATGATCCCCGCCACTGGCCCCAGCAGTCCTGAGTAGCTCACCAGCCAGTGGATATAGTCGGTATGGCTTGCCATCAGCTTCCACGGCATTACCGCCAGCCCTATGCAACCCGTGATCATGCCGCCGGTGCGGAAGCTGATGTACTTCGGCGCTACGTGGGAAAAGTCGTTCGATGGGCCCACCACGTTGGCGCCGATATTCACATTCAGCGTCGCAATCAGAATGCTGATCAGCGCGAGGAACGCGACGTAAGGTTCATGGAACTGCCCCAGCAGCGTGATCGGGCTCCAGATCGGATGCCCGAAGACAACCGTGGATGCCGACGTGCAAGCGATTCCAATGAATGTATACAAAACCATCGCAACCGGCAGCCCAAGCGTCTGCCCGACGATCTGCGACTCCTGCGATTTCGCATAGCGCGTGAAATCCGGAATATTCAGCGATAACGTCGCCCAGTACCCGACCATGCCGGTCAGCGAGAGGAAGAAGAAGTGCAGGAAGCTTGAATTGGTGTGGAACTGGCTGGGCGCATCCAACATCGGCCCAAGACCGCCGGCCTTGTGGGTCATGAAACCGAGTAGCACCAGCGACATAATCAGCAGAAACGGGGCGGAAAAACTTTGCAGGAAGCGGATTGACTCCACGCCTCGCCACACCACCGCCATGTTCAGCAGCCAGAAGCCAAGGAAGCAGGTCCACAGCACCCAAGGCATCGCTGCGGTGGCCGGCCACAGGACATTCACCATGGCGCAGATCGATTGGCCACCGATCCACGACTGAATGCCGAACCATCCGCACGCCACAAACGCGCGCAGCAACGCAGGAATATTTGCGCCTCTGACGCCGAACGACGCGCGTACGAAGACAGGGAAGGGAATCCCATACTTCGTTCCCGCGTGTGCGTTCAGGACCATCGGAACCAGCACAATGAGGTTGCCGAGCAGGATCGTCCCAATCGCCTGTTTCCAGTTCATGCCTCCCGCAATCAGGCTCGACGCCAGCATGTAGGTCGTCACTTCCATCGACATCGAGAACCACAGCGCGATGTAGTTGTAGGTGCCCCAGGTCCTCTGTTCAGGCGTTGTCGGCGCGAGGTCCGCGTTGTAGAGAGTCGGATCGGCCCGCAGTCCGTACGCATCCGTCAGCGTCGTCGGCCCTTCGACGTAAAGACTCATCGGCCGGACACCTCTCGATGCAGATATCTCCCGCGACCCACCTTGCCAATGAACTTGCCGCGGTCGACCACCATCTCGCCGCGCGAGAATACCTGGCGGGCGTTGCCCTTCACTTCAAAGCCTTCGAAGATAGAGTAGTCAGTGTGCATATTCTGAGTCGCTGCCGTAATCGTATACTTTGCTTCGGGGTCCCAGATCACAATATCCGCGTCCGAACCGGCAGCCACAATCCCCTTTTTCGGGTACATACCGAAGATCTTCGCCGGCGCCTCTGCCGTCACTTCTACGAAACGCTGCAGCGACATTCGACCTTCGTTCACGCCATGGTGATAGGTGAGTTGCATGCGGTTCTCGATCCCTGGGCCGCCGTTCGGGATCTTGGTGAAGTTGCCCAGTCCGAGAGTCTTCTGATCGGCAAACCTGAACGGGCAATGGTCCGTTGACACCACCTGAAGCACGTCATCCTTCAAGGCCTGCCACAGCGGGGCCTGGTTCTTCTTTTTGCGCAGCGGCGGAGTGAAGACGTACTTCGCATCTTCGAAGCCCGGCTTGCCCATATCGTCTTCAATCGACAGGACCAGATACTGCGTGCAGGTCTCGCCCTGCACGGGTAGCCCGCGTTCCCGTGCTGCCTTCACCTCCTGCATCGCCTCCTCGCAGGACACGTGCACGATATAGACGGGCGCGTGGCCGGCCAATTCTGCCAGCGCTACCACGCGATGCACCGCTTCCGCCTCTGCCTCGGCCGGCCGCGACAGCGCATGATAGAGCGGTCCGGTATTGCCCGCCGCCAGCGCCTGCTGCACGATCACATCAATGACCGTGCCGTTCTCCGCATGGACGCACACCAGCGCCCCCAGCTTCGCCGTCCGCTGCATCAGCTTGAAGATCGTTGCGTCGTTCACCATCAGCACATTCGGGTACGCCATGAAAATCTTGAAGCTGGAGATGCCCTCGGCGACCATTGCGTCCACGTCGTCCAGCCAGGAATCGTTCGGCCCGAGGTCCGTCACCGCCATGTGCAGCGCGTAGTCGATGCATGCCTTCCCGTCGGACTTCGCGCGCCACGTCTTGAAGGCCTCGGTCATCGGCCTTCCCATGGACTGAATCGCGAAGTCGATCACGGTAGTGGTTCCACCAATCGCCGCGGCGCGGGTTCCCCACTCGTAGTCGTCGGCGCTCATAGTACCGCCGAAGGGCATGTCCAGATGCGTGTGCACATCGATGCCGCCCGGCAGCACCAGCATCCCCGTCGCATCTACTACGGTGTGTCCCGCTGGGTCGATCCCAGGTGCAACCTGCGCAATCGCTTCGCCCTCAATCAGCACATCCGCCAGCGTTGCCGCTGCCGCACTTACCACCTTGCCGCCCTTGATCAGTGTTCCCATCGAACCAACTCCCTCAGGGCGCCTTCGGATAGTCGCCATGACTTAACATCGTAGTTTCTTTATTCGCGGATTCACGGTTTTCTTTCAACGCTGAGGTTGCCGGATCCAATCCGCTCGTGGACTTTACCCTGCCCGTTCCACGGTCGCGCTCGTACGGTCAGCCCACGTTTCCGGCGCCAAACCAGTCGGACGCTCGACCATCGTGATACAGAGATCGACCGGGCACACCAGCGAGCAGAGATTGCACCCAACGCACTCCGTTTCGTCCACCCGCGGAATCCGCTCCAGGGTCGTCGGATACGGGCCGACGTGTACCGTGGGCGGATCGAGTTTCGGAATCGGCGTAACTACAATCTGCTCTCGTCCGACTTCGCGCGGCTTTGCGTGGACCTCGACATGGCCATCCACCGGCCCCGTCACACGGTCCAGATGGATGCACTGATGGGCGCCGTCCCAGCAGGCGATGTGGCAAAGCTGGCAGCCGATGCAAAGTGCTTGATCGATCTGCGCGACGATCCTGTAGTTGAGGTTCAGGTGCTTCCACTCCGTCACTTTCGCCAGGCTCTTTCCGCGAAAGTCGTCTATGGTTACAAATCCTTTTTCATCCATCCAGTTGGAAAGCCCGTCGATCATGTCCTCGACGATGCGGTATCCGTAGTGCATTGCTGCTGTGCACACCTGCACGGTCCCGCAGCCCATCAAGATGAACTCTGCGGCGTCGCGCCAGTTGCTAACACCCCCGATGCCGCTCATGGGAATGGGCGGTCCGTCGACCATGTCCGAGTTCACCTGCTGAACCATGTTGAGCGCAATCGGCTTTACCGCTGGCCCGCAGTACCCGCCGTGGGAACTCTTCCCATCCACATTCGGACGCGGCTCAAACGTGTCGAGGTCGATCCCGGTAATTGAGTTGATGGTATTGATCGCGCTCAGTCCGTCGGCTTTCGCCCGCTTCGCCGCGCGCGCCACCACACGGATATCCGAGATATTCGGCGTAAGCTTTACCAGCACCGGGGTCCGTGCCGCCTCCTTCACCCACTCCGTAATCATCTGCGCATACTCCGGCACCTGTCCCACGGCCGAACCCATCCCGCGCTCGCTCATGCCATGCGGGCATCCGAAGTTCAATTCGAGTCCATCCGCGCCAGCGCCCTCGGCTCGCTTTACTATCTCGTGCCACGTTTCGCGCTTCGACTCCACCATCAGCGATGCGATCACCGCGTGCTTCGGATATCGCCTCTTCACTTCCGTTATCTCGCGGAGGTTCACCTCAATCGGCCGGTCGCTAATCAGTTCGATGTTGTTTAGCCCCATCATCCGCTGCGCATTCCAATCAATGGAGGAGTAGCGGGAACTGACGTTGGTAATCGGTTCCCCTATCGTCTTCCACACCGCTCCGCCCCATCCAGCATCGAACGCGCGCATCACCTGCTCGCCGCAGTTTGTTGGCGGAGCGCTTGCCAGCCAGAACGGGTTCGGACATTTGATGCCCGCGAAATTCGTCGTTAGATCAGCCAACGTGAGCCTCCGTGCGCTTGCTCAGCCAGGCTGCGATCCCCAGTGCCGCCCGCTTGCCGTCTGCTACTGCATCCACGACTTCGCGTCCGCCGTTGACGCAATCTCCTCCGGCAAAATACCTGGGATTAGTGGTTTGTCCCGTCGCTCGGTCGATCACCACGCGCCCACGCTCAAGGGTCACGTGGCGCGCCTGCGAGAGCAATTCGAGGAGCGGCGACTGTCCAATTGCCGGAATCACGGCGTCGCATTCAATCGTAAACTCCGATCCTGCCACCGGTACGGGTATTGCTGCGTCATCCTGTGACACGGCCACGCAGGTAAGCGCAACTCCATTCCCGGTTGTCGAGAATGCTTTTGGCAGCGCCTCCCAGCAGAATGTCACGCCCTCGCGCACCGCGTGGTCGTATTCGAACTGGAACGCCGAAATGTTGTCCCGTCGGCGCCGGTACAGTATCGTCACTGATTGCGCCCCCAGCCGTTTCGCCGCACACGCCGCATCGATCGCGGTGTTTCCCGCGCCTACAACGACCACGCGCGGAGGTACATTCAGTCGCGTGCCCGTCTTATACCCGGCAATAAAATCCAGCGCGTCAATTACGCAGGATGACATCGCACCGTCGACTGCGAGCCGATGCATAGCTCCGAGTCCCAACCCAAGGAACACTGCATCGAATTCGCGCTCAAGGTCCTCCAGGCCCGTAGGATCAATCTCCTTGTTTTCGAACTCCACACCCAGGCCGCGCACCATGGCGACCTCGCGCAAGCTGTCTGCTGCGCGCAGCTTGTACTCCGCCACACCGTAGGTATTCAATCCGCCCGGAAGCGCTCGCCGGTCAAACGCCGTGACCTGGAAGCCGAGCTGCCGCAGTTCCGCTGCGCACGCCAGACTCGCTGGTCCAGCGCCGATGCACGCAACCCGCTCGCGTCGCTCCTTGCGGTCGCGTAACTGCACCGTGCCTCCCGCGCCGTAATACGTCTCCATTGCGAACCGCTGAAGTCGACCAATTTCAATTGGCTTCTCGTTCTTGCCATGCATCACACAGGAGCCCTCACACAACACTTCCACCGGGCATGCCCGCGAACAGCTTGCTCCGAGGACGTTGGCCTCCAGTATTGTCTTCGCCGAGCCCGAGACGTTTCCAGACGCGATCTTCTTGATGAACCGCGGCACGTCGATGTGGGTCGGGCACGCGCCCATGCATGGTGCGTCGAAGCAGTTCAGGCATCGGTTCGCCTCGATTACTGCGGCACGCGCATCGAATGCCGGATGGAGATCCGGGAACCGTGCCGCCACCTCGGGATGTCCAACGAATGTTGACTCCACTTCGCTCATCCTCCTAACCTCAAATCACCTGAATGGGGAATCCTATGCGCTCTCCCGAGACGGACGAAACTACAGCAGAGAGTGAACTTTAGCCCTGGTTCCCGCGCAAGTCAATCGGGCTCCTCGCTGCAACCCGCATCGACTTCGGCGCTGTGTGTCGGAGTGAAGCATTTCTCTTATTGTGCCGTGACGCGGTTTGCAATGGTCGAATTTGATGTCATCAAGAGGTTTAGTATCGGCGATTTGGCGAACTTTGACTACATGAATGTTTCACGGAACAACATCCAGCTTCCGGTTCCACTCTTACCGAGTCAGTTTGTTCAATAACTGATCCTTCGCAATGAGAACGAGGCTTCGGACGCCAGGAGACACCCGGTCGGAAGTTTGTCTGTCATGTACGTTTGCCTCGGAGCGCGGGGCTGGGTATAGTTCGGGCAAGTACTATCATTCAAGCAAGGAGAGCGCCAAGCACATGAAGCCAGCCGAGGGTTCCACCGTCATTGGAAAGTCCGTCACGATTCGAGGGGAGCTGTCGGGCAAAGAGGACCTGTATATGGACGGCACCGTGGAAGGAACAATCACGCTTGCGGGGAGTCGACTGACTGTGGGCCCGAATGCTCACGTGATGGCGGACCTGGACGCCCATGATGTCGTGGTCTACGGATTCGTCGAGGGCAATATCCGGGCGACGGGGCGGATTGAGTTGCGCGAGTCGGCAGTGGTTAAGGGAGATATCGCGGCAGCGAGATTGTCGATTGAAGAAAACGCGAGCATCAAGGGCCGAGTGGAACTCTCTGAGGCTACGCCTGGAGCGGGAGTGGACCCGCAGCCGAACGCGGATCTCTTTGGGGCGGACGCCCCCGCTTCTACCCTGGCCTGACTGGGAAGGAGCCCTAGGGATGCCCAGCTTCTTTGGCAGTAAAGATAGAGCCGGCGCGGGCGCGGTGGCGAACGAGCGCATCTCGCGGCACTCAAGCGGATGGGGTCAACTGCTGGAACGGCTGCGTACTGAAGCGTCACTGCGCGTTCTCGATATAGGTCCAACTTCATCGACGAATATTAATTTCATCACCGCCTTGGGTCACAGCATCTACCTGGCAAACCTGGCGGAAGACGCGGCGAAACGCGAATGGCTTATTGCCCAGGAGGATGGCAGCTTCCGCTTTGACGTCGAGCGGTTTCTCGCGGCGCACCTTAATTTTTCCGGACGGGGATTCGATATTGTGCTGCTCTGGGACACCGCCGACTACCTTCCTGAGGAGTTGCTGGGCCCTGCGCTGGAGCGGATACACGAAGTGATGGAGCCAGGCGGCCAGATGCTCGCTATGTTTCACTCGCCGGCCAGCCCATCGGCATTGGTCGCGCCGAACACAGGCTTCAGTCGATACCACCTGACCGATACAAACAAGGTGGACGTGCAGCGTGCCGGAGAGTATCCGTTACTCAATGCCTATTCGAACCGCCAAATAGAAAAACTACTTGGATCATTCAAGGGATTTCATTTTTACCTGGGGAAGGACAACGTGCGCGAGGTAGTTGTTACGCGCTAGCTTTGGAAGCGTGAACGCTGGAATAACGGCCTACCAACTTGCAGTTACTTCGCAGACGCGCCGGCTTTTGCTGCCAGTTTTCTGCGCTCTGCCCAGCGACGCTTCATGGCATCGGCAATGCGCTTGCGGCCCTCGGGGCTGAGTCTGCGCTTGCTGGGCGCGGCCGCCTTGGTAGTAGCCTTGGCGTTCTTGCTTCCCTTAGGGCGGCCTGGACCCTTACTCGCCGAAACCATGGTGCCGGAGAGTAATTCGCGTGCCTGCTGCAATTTCGAAATCTGGGCGTCAATCTCCGCAATAATACGGCTTACTTCCACGTGATTCCTCCTTGTTGCAATTGAGACTCAGTTCTCAAGACCGTACTTTTGTGGCAGGGCCTAACAGGGAACTTAGAACGGATTTCCATAACCTACTGTGCGACAACTTTTACTCGAACCGCGCCTGCGTAAGGATACAGAAGTAAAACAGATCTTGCAAATAATAGAACGGAAACTCCGGTAGCTCGATAGAGAGAATGCCAAAGCCGGACGCGGAACGCCGGCACTTCACACTGCAATGTTAGACTTCGTAGCAAATGCGAATGATTCCAGTGCGGTTGTGGGCGATGGCGGTTTTGTCGGGCGTGCTTCAGGTTTTGCCATTCCCGATTGCAGGACCTGTACCGGTCTGGCGCACCGCTTTTTGCTGGGTCGCGCTGGCTCCTTTGCTTATCGCACTTACTGGCAAGGCTGCAACTAAACGGCCGCTGAGGGTGATTGAAGGTGCGGCGCTGGGGTATTGTTCAGGGTTTATCTGGTATCTCGGCAATTGCTACTGGATCTATCGGACTATGCATTTTTACGGCGGTCTCTCCGAACCTGTAGCCGCTG
>Ga0302267_10003353_pt1 | contig 18505 bp, 12 predicted proteins | sample III_Bog_E1_3_FD_194555 | JGI IMG/M metagenome (GOLD analysis project Ga0302267, IMG submission 194555) | Peat permafrost microbial communities from Stordalen Mire near Abisko, Sweden - III_Bog_E1_3 | ecosystem: Environmental > Terrestrial > Soil > Wetlands > Peat | place: Sweden: Abisko... | reverse complement strand
TTCCAGAATTGCTTTGCTCATGGGAGATCTCCTCTGGATTGCTGACTGTTGTTGCGTGAGTATTTCGAATCTGCGAAATGCTTCCATGAATCCATGACGTAGTCAGCAACCAGTCGGTGTGCAACTGTTGCAAGACATGAACATTTGCTATACGCATTGGAAAGAATGCACATGTAAATGCACTATGGATTCAGGACTCCGTCTTGAAAACAAATATGACTTGAAGCCAGCAGTTAACACTTGCGCGACATAAAATGCGTCTTGACGGTCGACACTGGGGGTGTCTGCCCGTGTCCCGTCATGGGGTGCAATAAGAACGGCCAGCGAAGCGCCGCCGCACCCAATGTCACCTTTCCTGGAAAACATTGCTGCGGATGATCTTTTGGCGAGGGGCGGTGTGGGAAACGGGTAGCGTTTGCCACGCGAAGGCTGCGGCTGTGCAATGGTTGGGGACCCGAAGGGCGGGCCGGAAACCCCGTTCCGCGAAGCGAAATCCATCAGCCTTTCCATGCCCATGCATTGCACCGGCGGGCGGGCCGCGATCTCGCTGCTTTGACTGCATGCCTTCACCTCCATCGTGCACCTGTCGACGATTGCAACCCTGGGCGAGGTGGCATTCAGGGTTAGCTTCCATACGGGCAAGCGATCCGGCATGATTGGTGCCAATTCGTAAATATCTTATTTATGGTATAGTTAAGCTATGGCGCTGCGACCTGTCCGTTGCCGGGATCATCAAAATGCCCCGTCATCAACTCGAATTGAAGGAGTGCGCCGTTGGGCGCACCTCCGCCGGGACATCCTCGGGTTCTTCCGGAGACCGTGAGTTGACGAGAGGGGCGATTTGGGCGCCCCCTGCACGCCCCCTGCACGCCCTCTGGTTCTCGCCCTACCCGCGGCGCTTCGCCATGAAACCACGCTCAGGAGGCGTGCCGTCAGGGTCGGGCCGCTTCGTCCTGGCCCGGGCCGGCCCCGGCCTGCTCCCGGACCGGCATGTAATAGACATAAAATCGGACCTGGTTATGGCGTGAATCCGCCCCGAACCATTCGGCGGAGGGCCCGCTGCGGGGCGAAAACCCACGTGAAATGGTGGTGTAGCTGCTGTTGAAGGCCCCCGACTGGGCCTCGAAGGGCCCGTCCACGGCCACAGAGGTGTAAGGGCTATGCTTCGCCGGGCGATCGCCGATCCCGGCTCCGGGCTGGATGGGCGCAAGGATGGCAATGTGCCCGGGTCTCTTGGGGTTGGGATTGATGCGCACCGCCAGGGCCACGTAGCCCTGGTTGGCATAGGACTGGGCCTGGTAGGCGTTGACTCGAATCCAGTCATCCTCGCTGGCGGCCGTGAAAGGGGCGGCCGGGACGGTGGACCGGGCTTTCCGGGCCAGCCATTCGCCCTGCTGGTTGGCGAGCAGGGCATCCGATCGCGTGGCCAGTTGCCGGAAGGCCCTGCCATAGGTGTCGGCGAAAAGGCTGGCCGATGGAAAGGGGGGATGCGGGAGCGGCACCCCGAGCCTGGCGGCCACGGAACTGGCGAAACCGCTGCAGTGCGTCTCGGTATTCCTGGCCCAGCCAGGAAGCGGATGGTCCAGGACCGCTCCGGTTTCCCAGTTCACATACTGTCCCGCAGTCCAGCCCTGCTCCACATGCAGCCCGTTCAGGAAGGCGCCCAGCCTGGTGCCCGCTAGCGTGACCGGAGCCACCGTGACCCCGGGCGGGTGCTCCGTCGAGTCCGAAGGCAGCGGCTGGGGCGGCGCGCAACTGACCAGGGCCAGGGCGGCCAGCCACCCCGTCAAGAAGCAGGCGCCGGAAAGGGCTTTCAGATGGGGTGGTCCACCAGGCTGGATCATGCGTCCGACTCCGGGCGGCGCGGCAACACCACCGTGAAGAGGGCACCGCCTTCGGCCTGGTTGGCGGCGGAGATGCGCCCGCCATGGGCCTGCACGATCCAGGCGGCGATGGCCAGCCCCAGTCCGGATCCGGGTTTCTGCCCCCGGGTCCGGGACAGGTCCTCCTGGTAGAACCGCTCGAACACCCGCTCCAGGCTGGCTTCGGGAATCCCCGGGCCGGTATCCCGGACCGTGAGCCAGACCGTATCCGCCTGGGGGCGCACGGCCACGGTCACCGTACCGCCGGGCGGGGTGAACTTGAGCGCGTTGTCCAGCAGGTTGCCCAGCAACTGATAGAGCCAGCGTTCATCGCCCTGCACCCGGACCGGGGCGGGAGCGTCCACGTCCAGGGTCACCCCCTGTTCCTGGGCCCGGGCCTGGTAGGTCTCCGCCAGGGCCTGGGCCAGGCTGTCCAGCCGCACGGGTTCCCGCTCCAGATCCAGCCGGCCGTTGTCGGCCCGGGCCAGCAGCAGCAGGTCGCCGACGATCCTGCGCAGCCGGGCCACGTCCTCGCCCAGGCTTTCCAGGGCCGCACGCTGCTCGGCCACCGCCCTGGGCCGTTCCAGGATCACCTCGATGGTGTTCTGCATGGTGGCCAGGGGATTGCGCAGCTCGTGGGATGCATCCGCCGTGAACCGCCGCATCGCCTGGAAGGAACCCTCCAGCCGCTCGAACATATGGTTGAGGGTGTTCACCAGCCGGCCGATCTCGTCATCCACCCCCGGGTGGGGCAGTCGCTGGCCCAGTCGGTTGGCTCCGATATCCCGGGCCATCCGCGTGATACGGTCCACCGGCGCCAGGGCCCGGCCGGACAGCCAGAACCCGCCCAGGGCCGAGCCGACGATGCCCGCCGGGATCAGCAGCAGCATGGCGAAGCGAAGGTGGCGCAAGGTCTCCTGGACTTCCTCAAGATCTTCCATGAGCCGGATGACGCCCCGGCGCCCGCTCCTGGCCTGGTACGGCTGGGACAGGATGCGCCAGGTGGTGCCGTGGGTCCTGAGCGTCGCGAACTTCGCGGTCGGCGCGTCCGGCCAGCCCAGGGCGCTGACCTTCGGCGCGAGCGGGTTCGCGAGCATCTCCGGGGACTGGTAGTAGACGGCATGCTGGCCGTTGAATTCATGGACCAGGAGCACCTGGCCCATGTGGTCCATGGTTTCGATCTGCTCGCGGGTGAGGATATGGCAGTCCTCCTGGTCCTGGAGGAGGAACTGGACCTGGGTGGCCTTGTCCCGGAGCATCCCGTCGTGGTGGCGCATCAGGCGGTGGTCGACGATCGCGTACATCAGCGCCCCGAACAGCAGCATCACCAGGGCCATCGTGGCGCAGTACCAGGCGGTGAGGCGGAACCGGAGCGTTCGCGGTAGCGGGATCAAGGCCTTTCCCCCAGGAGGTAGCCGGCGCCGCGGACCGTGTGGATCAGCTTCCCGGAAAAGGGCTGGTCGATCTTGCGCCGGAGGTAGTTGATGTAGACCTCCACGACGTTGGAACCGCTGTCGAATTCATAGCCCGCGTCCCAGACCTGGTCCAGGATCATGGCCCGGGTCACGACCACGTCCTGGTGCCGCAGAAGGAATTCCAGCAGGGCGAACTCCCTGGCGGTCAGTTCCAGGAGCTGTCCGGCCCGCCTCACCTCCCGCTTCTGGGGATTCAGTTCCAGGTCCGCCACCTTGAGGGTGGTCTGGGGCTCGACCTGGGGGCGGCGGGTGATGGCCCGCAGCCTGGCCAGCAGTTCCTGGAAGGCGAAGGGCTTGGGCAGGTAGTCATCGGCGCCCAGGTCCAGGCCCCGGACGCGGTCCTCCACCCCACTGCGGGTGGTGAGCATGAGCACCGGCGTCTTGTCGCCGGCCTCGCGCAGTTCCTGCAGCACCTGGAAGCCGTTCTTCTTGGGCAGCATCACATCCAGGATGATGGCGTCATAGGGGGCGGCCGCCGCCGACGCGAGGCCGGCGGCCCCATCCCGGGCGACATCCACGGCCATGCCCTGTTCCTTCAGACCCTGCAGCAGGATGTTGGACAGCTTGATCTCGTCTTCGATGATCAGGATCTTCATCCGGTCGCTCCGGGCGGCAAGGGGCATCGCTCCTGAGGTTACTCGGCTCGGGCCGGAGCGTCATCCGCCAGCGGCGGCACCGTCAAGCCGGTTTCCTTAGAGGCACCTTAGAGCGCATCCCGATGTGCTTGCCGGCCTCCTGGGCAGGGTTAACATTGGCTTCGAGGACGATGCAACGCCTCCTGCCCCGAAGCCCCCACGGGAACTCCGGCAGCCACGATCGTCATCCAGCGCCTCCCTGCTCCCGGCGGATCCAGCCCACGAGCTGGGCCGAGAGGCGAGGGGCAAGCGCCCAACCTTCCCGCAACACGTCCTGCGCTGCCCGCTCGGAGCAGCGGGTGCGGACTTCGTCCGCGACCAGGACCCCGTCCAGGCTGCTTTCCGGATCCCGGAAGGCGCCCTTTTCCCGAAAGGAATCCCCATGCTCACCCTCGTGCTTGCCACAGCCCTGGCCGTCGCACCCGCCCCTGCCGTCGCCAACCCCACGCTGCCGTGCTGCCAGACCCCTGCCGTCAGCCTCCAGGCGGAACCGGCCGCCACCCAGCCCTGCGCCATGCCTTCCATGATGGGGCCGAAGGCTGACCAGCCGGACCGCCAGCGTCCGTCCAGCCGTACTGGAAGGCATTGATTCGAATCCAGACCTGGTTCCACCGGTCGCGGTCTGGTTCCGCTGCCGGAAACCCACCCGGTCGGCATGCCTGGAATGGGCATGCCCCCGCCCCCAAGGAGAAGCCATGAAAGCCCTCATGCTCATCACCGTTCTTGCCGCCGTTCCCACCCTGGCCTTTGCCGCCGCCTCCTCCCCGGCCCAGCCGACACAGCCCGATCGCCCGTGCCAGATGATGTCCGCTTCCAGCCACGCCAACTGCTCGCCGGTGGCCTACCAGGCCCATAGGCAGTGGGAGGGCGGCCGGGAAGGGCGAAAGTAGGCGATACCCCAGGTTCCAGCGCGCGCAGGCCCGGCTTCGGCTGGGCCTTCCCGCATCCCGGGCGCAACCAGCTCATTCTGAGGGCCGGCGTTCGGCGAAATCGAGCGGAACACCCGGCGATCCGGGGCCGGTGTTTCTGTAACTAGCTGAAAAATAGGATTGTTTTGAATGGCTCGATCCATGCATCGTTCCACGGATCCGGCCCCCCCGTTCGGCGGCGTCCGGACCCCCCAAAGGATTCCCATGACCCAGAGCCGCACGCACGTGAAGGACATCCTCAAGCTGACCCCCGAGGAGGCGGAATCCATGGGGGTGGAGCTGCCGGGAGAGCCGGGCCTGCTCCCGGAGGTGGTGCGGGAGCTCCCGCTGCATGAACAGGTGGCAGGGGAGCTGACCGAGGGCGACACGGTGGAAGCCCTGGCCGGCGAGGTGACCGACGAAAGCCGTGAAGAGATCGAAGACGCATTCGCCGACCTGCAGGAACAGGCGACGGAGGAGGAACAGGACCCCTCCTGAGCGGCCTCCGGCTGCTCCTGTCTTTCCGGCGCGGTGGCCGGTGGTTCCCGGCAAGGCCATCCCTCCGTGCCACCCCAGCGTGAAAGGCGTCGCCATGACCATGGAACCTGCCAGACGTCCCGCTGACCTCCCGCACCGGGCGATCCTCCAGCGCCTCGCCCGCAAGGCCATGCTCGAGCGCGGCCTGCTTCCCGACTTTGGCCCGGAAGCGCTGGCGGAGCTGGACGCGATCCGGGCGGGTGCGCGCGGTCCGGACGAACCCGCGGGCGGCAGCGAGCCTCCGCCGCGGGATCTCCGGGACCTGCCCTGGGCTTCCATCGACAACGACGACTCTCGCGACCTGGACCAGCTCACCGTCGCCCAGGCCCAGCCGGGAGGCGCGGTGCGGATCCTGGTCGCGGTGGCGGACGTGGCCGGCACGGTGAGGCGGGGCACCGCCCTGGACGAGCACGCCCGCCACAACACGACCTCGGTCTACACGCCGGCCCGGGTGTTTACCATGCTGCCGGAGGCCCTGTCCACCGACCTGACCTCCCTGAACTGCGGCGGAGAGCGTCCGGCCATCGTGGTGGATCTGGTGATCGCGGCCGACGGGACCCTGCGGGCTTCGGGACTCTACCGGGCCCGGGTGCTGAACCATGCCAAGCTCGCCTACGACAGCCTCGCGGCCTGGCTGGAAGGCGATGGCGGGCTGCCGGAGGCGGCGGCCGTGCCGGGACTGGAGGCCAATCTGCGGCTCCAGGACGAGGCGGCCCGGAGGCTGAAGCAGGTCCGGCACGCCCAGGGCGCCCTGAGCCTGGAGACCCTCGAGGCGCGCCCCGTGTTCATGGGGGACCAGATCCAGGACCTGGCCCTGGTCGGCCGGAACCGGGCCAGGACCCTCATCGAGGACTTCATGATCGCCGCCAATGGGGTGACCGCCCGCTACACCGCGTCCGTGAACTTCCCTTCCATCCGCCGGGTGGTGCGCAGCCCCAGGCGGTGGGGGCGGATCGTGGCGCTCGCCGGGGAATGCGGGGTCGCGCTTCCGGAGGAACCGGACGCCAGGGCCCTCGAAGCCTTCCTGGCCCGGCAAAAGACCGCCGATCCCCAGCACTTCCCCGACCTATCCCTGGCCATCATCAAGCTCATGGGGCCGGGGGAATACGTGGCCCTGCGGCCATGTGAACGCTCAGACGGACACTTCGGCCTGGCGGTGAAGGACTATACCCACGCCACGGCCCCCAACCGCCGGTACTGCGATCTGGTCACCCAGCGCCTGCTGCGGGCCGGGCTGGCCGCGCGATCCTGTCCCTACACCTTCGAGGAACTGGACGCCCTGGCCCGGCACTGCACCCAGGCGGAGGACGCCGCGGACAAGGTGGAGCGGCAGGTGGGCAAGTCGGCGGCGGCACTGCTGCTGCAGGCGAGGATCGGGGCGACCTTCGACGCCATCGTCACCGGCGCCGCGGCCAAAGGCACCTGGGCCAGGCTGCTTCCCCTGGGCATCGAGGGCCGGCTGGTGGAGGGCTGCCAGGGGCAGGACGTCGGCGCACGGCTGCGGGTGCGGCTGGTGTCAGTGGATGTGGAGCGCGGGTTCATCGATCTGCAGGTGGTCTAGGAACCTTGTACGGTGCCGCGGGATGCCACGGCCCGCCCGTTCCCCGCCCGCCGGCGGTGGCTGCATCTGGGCACTTCCAGTATGCTGGTTTCATTGCCGCCAAGGGATATCCATGCCTTTTGAATTGCTTCCGTTCGAAGCGCGCTGGAAGGGGTCGAACCGGTTCGTTCCGACCCTGATCCGGCCCATCCGCGCCTGGCGCACGGTCTGGTCCGAGGTCTACTGGGGCGCGGGCTGCGGGGCGCCGGTGGCGTTCGCCTACCTGGTGCTGCTGCTGGCCCTGCCGCTGGTCCTGGGAGCGGGCTGGCTGGGGCTCCGGAGCGTCCTGACGGCCCTGGGCCCCCAGGAGGTCCGGACCCAGGTGGGGGCGCTGCTCCAGGGCGGGGCCCTGGGCGTGGCGCCGGGGGTCCTGGTCCGGTTCGCCGCTTTGCCCCTGCTGTGGGCCTGGGTGGGCGGCCTGGTGGCCCACGGGATCCTGCGGGGACTGGATCGGGATGGCTGGGCGCCCTGGCGGCTGGGGGTGCGGGTCATGGCCTACGCGGTGGCCTGGATGCTGCCGCTGCTGGCCCTGGTGGCCATGGTGCGGCTGTACGGGCTGTTCCAGCCGCTGCCGGCGGCCCTGGCAGGCTGGATGGTCGGCTGGGAGGGCCCATCGGGGCTGGATCTGGACCAGTTGGCCGGACCCCGGGTGGCGGCCCTGGCGGGGCTGGCCATGGCCACCTGGGGACTGACCGTGGCCTACCAGACCCGGGTCTGGAAGGCGGTCATGGCGGCCCTCCTGGCGGTGGCGGCCGCGGGCGCGGCCGGGAGCATGCTGGAACGGGGCGCCGATCGGGCCCACCTGCCCTGGCTGCCGGGGGTTTTGATCCGCCTCGCCGGAAACCGGACCCCCGCGCCCCGGCCGCCCGCGCCAGTCGTCCAGGCCCCGGTTCCGCCACCGCCACCGCCACCCGTCCCGGCCCCTGCGCCCGTACGGCCGCTGGTGGCGCCGCCCCAGCCCCAGGCCCAGGCCCAGCCCCAGCCCCAGGCCCAGGCCCAGGCCCAGCCCCAGCCCCAGCCTTTGCCCCAGTCCACCCCAGAGCCGGAACCGGCGGCCCCGGCCGAGACCGGGCCGGAGTCGGCCCCGACCCCGGTCCGGCCGCTCTACACCTACCGGGACGCGAACGGGGCCCTGGTGGTCACCGACGACCCCGGCCTGGCCCGGGCCCACGGGGGGCGCATCCCTCAGGCGAAGCCCGCCAGCCGCCCCAGCACCACGGTGCCCCAGGCCAGCACCCAGGCCAGGCCCAGGCCGTAGGCCACCGAGAAGCCGGTCCAGGCCAGGCTGCGGGTCTCCTTGAGGATCATGCCCACCAGGCCCAGGCAGGGGGTGTAGATCAGGATGAACACCAGGAAGGCGAAGGCGGTCAGGGCGGTGAACCCCGAGTGGGTCCTGAGCGACTCCTGCAGCGGGCTCAGCCCGGGCGCGTCGCTTTCCGCCTTGGCCTGGTTGAGCACGCCCAGGGTGCCCACGACGATCTCCTTGGCGGCGAACCCGGCGGTGAGGGCCACGCCGTCCTTCCAGGCCTCGGGCCGCTTGTGGTCCGGATCCAGGATCGGCCGCAGGGCCGGCTGGAGCAGGTGCCCGAACCGGGCCGCCAGGCTGGAGTTCATGATCCGCCCTTCCGAGGCCAGGTCCAGGGCCTCCAGCTGATCCTTTTCCGCTTCCGGGGCCAGGTGCCGGGCCTGGATGGCCGTCTCCTGGGCCAGCCGTTCCGAGGCCCAGGTGCGGTTGCTGATGCCCGGGTAGTGGGACAGGAACCAGACCAGGGTGGCGCCGGCCAGGATCACCGTGCCGGCCCGGGTGAGGAACAGCCGGCCCTTCTCCCACATGTGCAGGGCGGTGGCCTTGAGCACGGGCATGCGGTACGGCGGCAGCTCCATGACGAAGGGGGTGGATTCGCCCCGGAACAGGGTCAGCCGCAGCACCTTGCCCATGATCATGGCCAGGGCGAAGCCCAGCACGTGCAGGGCGACGATCACCATGGCCGCCTGCACCGGCTTGAAGAAGGTGCCGGCGATAAGCAGGTAGACCTGCAACCGGGCGGAGCAGGACACCAGGGGCGCCGCCAGGATGGTGATGAAGCGGTCGGTGCGGGATTCGATGGTGCGGGTGGCCTGCACCGCCGGCACGTTGCAGCCGGTGCCCATGATCAGCGGGATGAAGCTCTTGCCGTGCAGCCCCATGAGGTGCATCAGCCGGTCCATCATGAAGGCCGCCCGGGACATGTAGCCGGTGTCCTCCAGGAAGGAGATGCAGCCCATGAGCAGCATGATCACCGGCACGAACACCACCACCGCGCCCACGCCGGGGATGACCCCGTCCACCAGCAGGCTGGTGAGCTCACCGGCGGGCAGGTGCCCGGCCGCCAGATCGTGCAGCCAGGAGAAGCCGGCAGTGATCCAGTCCTGGGGGTACTGGCCGAGCAGGAAGGTCAGGCTGTACATGGCCGCCATGATGGCCAGGAAGATGGGGAGGCCCAGCCACTTGTGGGTGAGGATCCGGTCCACCCGGGTGGTCCGGTCCAGGGCCGCGCTGTGGGCCTCCCGGTGCTGGAGCACCTCCTGCACCAGGCCGCGGGCGAAGCCGTAGCGGCGCTCGGCGATGAGGGTGGCGCCGTCCTCGCCCAGGCTCCGCTGCAGATGCCCGGCGCTGGCGGCCACCTGGGCGGCGATGGCCCGGCTGGCGTGGCTGGCCTGGGCCAGGGCGGTGGCGTCCGGGGCCCGTTCCAGCAGGCCGATGGCCAGCCAACGGGGGATGTTGCGCCGGGCCAGGTCCTCGTCGCGACCGATCTCCGCCTCCAGCCGGTCCAGTTCCGCTTCGATGGCCTCGCCATAGCGGGCCCGCACCGGCAGGATCCGCGGATCGGCGCCCCGGGCCACGGCGAGGATGGCGGCCCGCAGCTCCGGGACACCGGCGCCGCGGTTGCCCACGGTGGGGATCACCGGGCCGCCCAGCAGGGTCTGCAGTCCCGCCACGTCCAGGGTCACCCCCTGCCGTTCGGCATCGTCCATCATGTTCAGCACGAACACTATGGGCTTCTTCATCTCCAGCACCTGGGTGGTGAGGTAGAGATTGCGCTCCAGGTTGGAGGCGTCCAGCACGTTGACGATCACGTCCACGGCCGGGTCGGCGATGAACGCCGCGGCGATGCGCTCGTCCTCGCTCTGGGCCGACAGGGAGTAGGTGCCGGGCAGGTCCACCACCTGCACGTCCATCCCGTCCTGCTGGAAGTGCCCGGCGCGCTTTTCCACGGTCACCCCGGGCCAGTTGGCCACGTGCTGCCGGGACCCGGTCAGCGCGTTGAAGATCGAGGTCTTGCCGCAGTTGGGATTGCCGGCGATGGCCACGGTGGGCGCCAGGCCCCTGGCGCCCGCCCCGGGGGCGGCTGGGGGTGCGGGGATGGGAGTCATGGTCTGCCCTCGTTTCATGCGGGTGCTGCCAGCCGAGCCCGTGGCCGGGGCGGCTGGACAGCCAGATTGGCTGGAGGTGCGGAAGGCGGCCAGGATTGAAGATGCCTTGGTCGTCTTCCCGCTCCATCGAGCCTATCTGAGACCTTGTCGCAACAACAAGCAGAACATGATTCTCATTCTCATGAACGTGATCCGGATCACACCAGGGCTTCAGGAGCCTGTCCATGTAATAGGACGCGGGGCCTCCTATTGCATGGACAGGCTCCTCGCTAGCCTCGCTTAAGGCCGGGGTGGCCGGGGCCGGGCAGGGGGCCGGCGCTGCGCCAGGAGACGTCGGGCACCTGGGGGGGGGAGGTCCGGGCCGGATCCGGATGAAAGCCATCGGAGAGCCACTCGGGCAGGGACGGCCCGGAGCCGTGCCGATGGCTGGATAGCCGCCGGGCGCGGTCGATCCGGGCGCGCCGGCCGGAGAACTCCGGCGGTTCGGGCAGGACCGCCTGGGTCGGGACCGGTTCAATCGGGACCACCAGGACCGGAGCCGGCTCGGCCGGGACCGCCTGGACCGGGACCGGTTCGGCCGGGACCGTTTCCGGGTGGTTGGCCCGGTGCCGGGCGCACAGCCCGTCCCAGAACTCCCGGAAAGGCAGTTCCGCCTCGTGGCGGGACTGCCAATGGAAGTCCACGCCCCACCACCCCAGGCCCATCAGGGTGTGGCCACAGAGCGGACAGACCTTCCGTTCCGATACGGGGATTCCACGGGAACAGCACAGACATGTACTCATCTGGGATGCCTTTCCGGCTGGGCGATCTATGTGCGAAATGTCAATCTTTTTGGGAATAAAGCCAGAAGACATTCATCGCTGCACGGAAAAACCCCGGGACGGTCGCGGTCCCCAAGGGCAGGACGCCTGGAGGGCTATTATTACCTGTTAATTTGTCGGAGTTCCAGGGTCCCGGACCGCCTGGGGCTTGCGGGCCACGTCCCGCTGGGACGGCAGCTCGGCAGCATCCCAGCCGCCGCCCAGGGCGGTGATCAGCTGTACCGCGGTGGTCATGCGGCTGGTCTGCAGGGTCACCAGGGTCTGCTGGCTGGTCAGGGCGGTATTCTCGGCGGTGATCACGGTCAGGTAGGAGTCCAGTCCGGTCCGGTAGCGCACCTGGGCCAGGGTCTGGTAGTGCAGCGCCGCCTGGACCGCCAGCTGCTGGCGCGCCTCCTGTTCCGCCAATTGCCGGCTGGCCACCAGGTCGTCCTCCACTTCCTTGAAGGCGCTGAGCACGGTCTGCCGGTAGCTGGCCGCGTCCGCGTCGTACTGGGCCTGGTACCGCTGGACACTGGCCTTGTTGGCACCGAAATCCAGCAGGGTCTCGGTGGCGCTGGCGCCCAGGGACCAGAACCGGGCCCCATAGCTCAGCAGGTTGGACAGGCTGGAGGACTCGGTGCCGGCGCTGGCGGTCAGCGACAGGGTGGGGTAGTAGGCGGCCTTGGCCACCCCGATGAGCGCATTGGCCTCGGCCACCGTGCGCTCGGCGGCAGCGATGTCCGGGCGGCGCTCCAGCAACTGCGACGGGAGGCCGGTGGGGATGGCCGGCGGAGTGGCGGTCAGCGGCTGCGCCGGCAGGCTGAAGCTGCCGGCCACCTCTCCCACCAGCACGGCGATGGCATGCTCGTACTGGGCCCGGGTGGTGCCGATGGCCGTGGCATTGGCTTCGGCCGTGCGCAGGTTGGATTCGGCCTCGGCCACGTCCAGGTCCGAATCGATCCCGGTCCGGCTCAGCACACGGGTCAGGCGCAGGGCCTCGGTGTAGCTGGCCGTCTCCCGCTGGTACAGCTGCTGCAGGGCATCCTGGCCCCGGAGCTGGAAGTAGTACTGGGCCAGGCTGGCCTGCTCGCTCAGGGTCTCGTTGGCCAGATCGGCGGCGCTCACCTGGGCGGCCGAGGCGTCGGCGCTCACCGCGTTGCTGACCTTGCCGAACAGATCCGGTTCCCAGGTGGCGCTCAGCGGCAGCTCGTAGCTCCGTCCCGAAACGCCGGTGCCGGAGGCGCCGTAGCCGGCGGCGCTGGCGCTGGGCGACAGCGACACGGTGGGGAAGAACGAGGCGCGGGCATTGCGCACCAGCGCCCGGGCCGCCATGTAGTTGGCGAAGTACTGCTTGAGGTTCTGGTTGCCGATCACCAGCCGCTCCTCCAGGGCGTTCAGCTGCGCATCGCCGAACACCTCCCACCATTTGCCGCGCAGCATGGCGTCTCCGGGGGCGGCCTGCTTCCAGCCATGGGCCTGGGCCAGGTCGCTGCCGGGCTGGTTTTCCTTGTAGCCCGCCGGGGCCGGGGCCGGCAGGGTGGGCCGGGTGTACTTGGGCGCCTGGTTGCAGCCGAGCGCGCCCAGGCCCAGCAGGGTCAGGGTGATCCAGGGCCAGGGCGAGCGGGATCGGCGGGAGGCGGGCCGGGTGGGGGTATCGAGACGAGAAGTCATGGCGCCTCCTGCGCTTGGGTCGGGGCTGGGAGCTGCCTGCGAAGGGCCTGGAAGCGCAGCCGGAGCCGGTCGAAGACCAGGTACACCACCGGTGTGGTGTACAGGGTAAGGACTTGGCTGACCAGCAGGCCGCCCAGGATGGTGAGGCCGAGCGGGCGGCGCAGCTCGGAGCCGATGCCAGTGCCGAAGGCCAGGGGCACCGCCCCGAAGAAGGCCGCGGCGGTGGTCATGAGGATGGGCCGGAAGCGCAGCAGGCTGGCCTGGAAGATGGCCTCGCCGGTGGGCAGGTCCTGTTCCCGCTCCAGCTGGAGCGCCTGGTCGATCATCATGATGGCGTTCTTCTTGACGATGCCGATCAGCAGGATGATGCCGATGATGGAAATGACGTTCAGGTCGGCGTTGAACAGGGTGAGCGTGATGACCGCGCCCAGGGAAGCGGAGGGCAGGGTGGTGAGGATGGTGATGGGGTGCACGAAGCTTTCGTAGAGGATGCCCAGCACGATGTAGACCGCGAAGATGGCGGCGGCGATGAGCAGCGGTTCGGAGCTGAGCGAGGCCTGGTACTGCTGGGCGGTGCCGGTGAAGGTGCCGTGCACGCTCTTGGGAATGTGCAGGCTTGCCTCCAGCTGGTGCACCCGGGCGGTGGCGTCGCTCAGGGCGACCCCGGGGGCCAGGTTGAAGGAGACGGTGGAGGACGGGTACAGCCCGGTGTGGTTCACGGACAATGGCCCGGTGGTGGCCTGGTAGTGGGTGACCGCGTCCAGGGGCACGCTGCCGCCGGGTCCCGGCACGAAGGTGGTGCGCAGGGCGTCTGGGCCCTGGCTGAACTGCGGATCGACCTCGAGCACCACATGGTACTGGTTCAGGGTCTTGTAGATGGTCGAGACCTGCGCCTCGGAAAAGGCATCGTTCAGGGCGTTGTTCAGGTCCCTTACCGAGATGCCCAGGCGGGCCGCGGTGGCCCGGTCGTAGGTGAGGTAGGCGTCCAGGCCTCCGGACTGCAGATCCGAGTCCACGTCGGCCAGGCCCTCCAGATGCTTCATGGCCCGGGTCAGGGTGGGCACGTACTTCTTCAGGTCGCTGGTGGAATCGGCCTGGACGGTGTACTGGTACTGGGCGTTGGTCTGGCGGCCGCCCACCCGCAGATCCTGGGCGGCCATGAGGAAGGTCTGGGCCTCTTTGATGGCCATGAGCCTGGGCCGGAGCCGGGTCACCACCGCGTCGGCGCTGACCTTGCGCTCCTCCAGGGGTTTCAGGGCGACGAACACGAAGCCGCTGTTGGAGGTGCCCCGGCCGCCGGTGAAGCCCATCGCGTTCTTCACCGCCGGGTCGGACCGGACGATGGCGATGGCGCGCTGGAGCGCCCCTTGCATCTTGGCGAAGGAGGCGTCCTGGGGGCCCTGGATGCCGCCCATGATCACGCCGGTGTCCTGCTGGGGGAAGAAGCCCTTGGGCACCCGCCAGAGGTACAGTCCGTTCAGGGCCATGGTCACCCCCAGCAGCAGCAGCACCAGGCCGGCGTGGTCGCGCAGCACCCAGCGCAGGCTGCGGCTGTACCCGTCCAGCAGCCGGTTGAACAGGTTCTCGGTGGCCCGGTAGAGCCGGCCGTGACCGCCGGTCTCTTGCTTGAGCACCAGCGAGCAGAGCATCGGGGTGGTGGTAAGGGACAGCACCATGGAGATCAGGATGGCGATCGACAGCGTGACCGCGAACTCCCGGAACAGCCGGCCGATGACGCCGCCCATCATGAGGATGGGGATGAACACCGCCACCAGCGACAGGGTCATGGACAGCACCGTGAAGCCCACCTCCTGGGCGCCCCTGATGGCGGCCTGGTGGGGCGCCATGCCGGTCTCGATATAGCGGGAGATGTTCTCCATGACCACGATGGCGTCGTCGATGACGAACCCGGTGGAGATGGTCAGGGCCATGAGCGACAGGTTGTCCAGGGAGTAGTCCAGCAGGTACATCACCGCGAAGGTGCCGATCAGCGAGACCGGCACCGCGATGCCGGGGATGATGGTCGCCCGCCAGCTGCGCAGGAACACGAACACCACCAGGATGACCAGCAGGATGGAGATGAGCAGCGAGCGTTCCACGTCGTGCAGGGAGGCGCGGATGGTGGTGGTCTGGTCCAGCACCAGGGTGAGCCTGTGGTCCTGGGGGATGCTGGCCTGCAATTGCGGCAGCATGGCCTTGACCCGGTCCACGGTCTGGATGATGTTGGCCCCGGGCTGCTTGAACAGGATGAGGATGACCGAGGACGCGTCGTTGACGTAGCCGACCGAATGGATGCTTTCGGTGGCGTCCTGCACCGTGGCCACGTCCTGCAGGCGCACGACGGCGCCGTGCTTCACGGCCACCACCAGCGGCCGGTAGTCCACCGCCTTGGAGATCTGGTCGTTCACCTGGATGTAGCTGACCGTGCTGCCGTTGGCGATGCTTCCGGTGGGCGTGTGGGCGTTCTGCTTCTGAAGGAAGCTGGCCAGGTCGGCCAGGCTGATGCCGTAGTGGGCCAACTGCAGCGGATTCGCTTCCACGCGCACGGCGGGCAGGGAGGAGCCGCCCACCAGCACCCGGCCGACCCCGCTGACCTGGGCGAGCTTCTGCATCAGGATGGTCGAGGCCGAATCGTACAGGGCGCCCTTGTCGGCGGTCGGGGAGGTCAGTCCGATGATCGCCACCGGCATATCGGCGGCATTCATCTTGCGGTAGGTGGGATCGGAGGGCAGGCTGGTGGGCAGGTAGGACCTGGCGGCGCTGATGGCTGCCTGCACGTCCCGGGCGGCGGCGTCGATGTTGCGGGAAAGATCGAACTGGATGGTGATGTCGGTGCTTCCCGAGGAACTCTGGGAGGTCATCTCGGTCACGCCGGCGATATGCCCGAACTGCCGCTCCAGGGGGGTCGCCACCGAGGCGGCCATGACCTCGGGGCTGGCGCCCGGCAGGCTGGCGTCCACCTCGATGGTCGGGGAATCCACCCGGGGCAGGGAGGACACCGGCAGTACCCGGAAGGCGATGGCCCCGGCGATGGCCACGGCCGCGGTGAGCAGGAGGGTGGCGATGGGGCGCCGGATGGCCGGTTCGGACAGGTTCATGCCGCTCCCCCGGTGGACGGGGTCGCGGGGGCGCTGGGCCGCGGCCGCAGCGTCCGGCTGAGCCGGTCGAACCATAGATAGATGACCGGGGTGGTGTACAGCGTGAGCACCTGGCTCAGGAGCAGACCGCCGACCATGGCGATGCCCAGCGGGCGGCGCAGTTCCGCGCCGATGCCCTGGCCCAGGGCCAATGGCAGACCGGCGAACAGGGCCGCGAAGGTGGTCATCATGATCGGCCGGAAGCGCAGCAGGCAGGCCGAATAGATGGCCTCCTCGGGGCTCTTGCCGTCCGTGCGCTCCGCCTGCAGGGCGAAATCCACCATCATGATGCCGTTCTTCTTGACGATCCCGATGAGCAGGACGATGCCGATGATGCCGACGATGCCCAGATCCTGGCCGCACAGGGCCAGGGCCAGCAGGGCACCCACGCCCGCGGCCGGCAGGGTGGACAGGATGGTGAGGGGGTGGATGAAACTTTCGTACAGCACCCCCAGCACGATGTAGACCGCGACCAGGGCGGCCAGCAGCAGCATGCCTTCATTGGCCAGGGAGTTCTCGTAGGAGGCGGCGGTGCCCTGGAACTTGGTCTCCACGCTGGCCGGCAGGTTCAGGCCGCGCTCGGCCGCCTTCACCGCGTTGACCGCCTGGCTCAGGTGCACGCCGGGCGCCAGATTGAAAGAGAGGGTCACCACCGGGAACTGCGACTGGTGGTTGACCGTCAGCGGAGCCATGGTCGGCTTCACGGTGGTGAAGGCCGCCAGGGGGATCGGGCTGCCGGCGGTGGTGGTCGTGGTGGCGCTGACCCCGCTGGTGGCGCTGGCCGAAAGCGTGGAACTGCCGCTCGAGGCGCTGGACGAGCCGCTGGACGAGCCGCTGCTCTGCAGGTAGATGTTCTGGATCTGGTCCGGGAGGCTCTGGAACCGGGGGTCGGCCTCCAGGATGACGTGGTACTGGTTGGTCTGGGTGTAGAGGGTGGAGATCTGCCGCTGGCCGTAGGCATCGTCCAGGGTGTCGTCCAGGGCCTGGGGGGTGATGCCCAGCCGCGAGGCGGTGACCCGGTCGATGGTCACGGCCAGGGCGTTGCCCCGGGGCTGCTGGTCGCTGACCACGTCCTGGAGCTGGGGCAGGGTTTTCAGCTTGGCCAGGATCCGGGCGGTCCAGACCTCCAGCTCGGCGCCGTCGGCGTCCTCCACGGTGTACTGGAACTGGGTGCGGCTGACCCGGTCCTCCACGGTCAGGTCCTGGATCGGCATCAGGTAGGTCTGGACGCCGGGGACCCTGGCCAGCTGCGGGCGCAGCCGCTGGATGACCTCGCTGGCGCTCACTCCCCGGGCGGCCAGCGGCTTGAGCTCGATCTGCATGCGGCCGCTGTTGAGGGTGGTGTTGGTGCCGTCCACCCCGATGAAGGAGGACAGGGACTGCACGGCCGGATCCTGCAGGACGACCTGGGCCAGGGCGCGCTGCCGGGTGGTCATGGCATCGAAGCTGGTGGCTTCGGGTGCCTGGGAGATGGCCTGGATGAGGCCGGTGTCCTGGATGGGGAAGAAGCCCTTGGGGATGGCCACGTACAGCCAGCCGGTGGCCACCAGGGTCAGGGCGGCGATACCCAGCACCCGTTTCTGCCGGACGAGCACCCAGGTTAGGCTGCGCCCGTAGGCCTGGATGATCCGCTCGAACACGGACTCGGACCAGCGGTAGAAGCGGCCCTGCTGCGCCTCGGGGGTGTGCCTGAGCAGCCGCGAGGCCATCATGGGCGTGAGGGTCAGGGACACCACGGCGGACAGCAGGATGGTGATGGCCAGGGTGACGGCGAACTCCCGGAACAGCCGCCCCGTAATGTCGCTCATGAACAGCAGGGGGATCAGCACGGCGATGAGCGATACGGTCAGGGACAGGATGGTGAAGCCGATCTCCTCGGCCCCCTTCAGGGCAGCCTCCATGGGCTTCAGGCCCATCTCCAGGTAGCGGCTGATGTTCTCGATCATCACGATGGCGTCGTCCACCACGAAGCCGGTGGCGATGGTGAGGGCCATGAGGGTCAGGTTGTTCAGGCTGTAGTCCAGGGCGTACATCAGGGCGAAGGTGCCCACCAGCGACAGCGGCACCGCCACCGAAGGGATGAGGGTGGCCCGCCAGGAGCGCAGGAACAGGAAGATCACCATCACCACCAGGCCGATGGTGAGCATGAGCTCGAACTCCACGTCGGCCACCGAGGCGCGCACGGTGGTGGTGCGGTCGGTGAGCACCTGCACCTGCACCGAGGCCGGCAGGCTGGCCTGGAGCTGCGGCAGCAGGGTCTTGATGGCATCCACCACCTTGATGGTGTTGGCGTTGGACTGGCGCTGGATGTTGACGATGATGGCCGGCGTCTGGTTCATCCAGGCGGCCAGCTTGTTGTTCTCCACCCCGTTGGACACGGTGGCCACGTCGCTCAGCAGCACCGGCGCGCCGTTCCGGTAGGCGACCACGACCTTCTGGTACTGCTCGCCCGAGGTCAGCTGGTCG
>Ga0302267_10003337_pt1 | contig 18557 bp, 16 predicted proteins | sample III_Bog_E1_3_FD_194555 | JGI IMG/M metagenome (GOLD analysis project Ga0302267, IMG submission 194555) | Peat permafrost microbial communities from Stordalen Mire near Abisko, Sweden - III_Bog_E1_3 | ecosystem: Environmental > Terrestrial > Soil > Wetlands > Peat | place: Sweden: Abisko... | reverse complement strand
AGGCTGCTGCGCGTGGGGAAACGAATCTCGTATCTAATCTCGGCGGGAACTGCGATCTGTGGCGGCAGCGCTATTGCTGCAATAGCCCCAATCACCAATGCGAGCCAGGAGGAAATCGCTGTTTCGCTGGGAACAGTTTTTGTTCTAAACTCGGTCGCCTTGCTCACTTTCCCCGTAATAGGGGCCGGATTGCACATGACGCAGACGCAGTTCGGCCTGTGGTCGGCGCTGGCGATTCACGATATAAGTTCGGTTGTTGGTGCGACGGCAAAGTATGGAGCGGTGGCACTGGCCGTTGGCACCACCGTCAAGCTGGCCCGCGCTCTATGGATCGTACCGCTTTCAGTTGGAACCGCATTGGCAAAAAAGAGCAAGGCGCGCATTCAATGGCCGTGGTTCATTTTCTTCTTCTGTCTTGCAGCGGTCGCGAATACTTACGTTCCGGTTTTCCAGCCCGCGTATCCTGTGCTCAAGCATCTGGGGATCATCGGCCTAACTGTTACGCTGTATCTGATTGGAACGGGGTTGTCTATGAAGACGCTCCGTGAGGTGGGCGTTCGCCCGTTGCTTCAGGGTGTTCTTCTCTGGTTATTTGTGGCCTTGGGATCGCTTTCTCTCATCCTCAGCGGCTGGATTCACCTTTAGCCGTCACCAACCCCGCGGCACGTCGTATCCTCGTTCTATTCAACGTTAGTCCGCGGCACATCTTTTCTTGGAGAAAGAGCATCAAAACATGAGTACGCAGGTAGGGTTTCGGAATGCTGGCTAAACGATCATTTCTGGGAGTCACGACCAGCGCGGTGGTTTCGCACCTGATCTGTTTTGGCGTCTTATTGTTTGCGTTTCATGCCAAGCTAGCTATTTACAAGTCTTCCGCCGACCCGAGTGTGGCGGGCTCCAAACTCTCGATCGAAAAGAGTTCCTCGGTAGGTAGTTCGGCGGTCGGCAAACGCGAGCCTACAAAGGCCCAGCACGAATTTCGATTCCACGTCGCCAAGATACACAGCCTGTATAGATATCCGTTGCTGATGCCTGCGAATCACTCCGCCCAAATTGCGCTTGTGGCGTCTTCCAGGCTAGATGAACAGGCAACCTCGTATTTCCATCGACCTCCACCCAACCTCCTTTAGAAGCTACGCCGTGCGGCAGTTGCTTCGGCCGCAAATCTAGGCACTCGTCCGATTTCGGACGACGCATCGATCTGATGCGCAGCATGCGCAGGTCATGGAGGATTGTATGTGGAGAATCGAGAACACTCATTCTGCGTGCGTCGGGGGCCTCCGATGCTTATGAATCGTTTTGAAACTGCCCGTGATGAGGAATGGATTCCTCCGGAGTTGTCTTCGGTTTTGCTTGTTGAAGCGGACCCGGAACTTCGATCTTCACGCCGGCTGCTCCTTGGATCGCTTCAACATCCCGTACTCGCCGTGTCAGGGTATCGAGAGGTTTGGGATCTGCCCCCCGATAGTAATTGCCGCCTTGTCGTTCTAGATCTCCGCCCAAGCGAGCGGGAGGCGCAAAGGATCGCAAATCACGTTCGCAGGACTTGGCCCGCCGCCAAGATCTTGCTCTTTGGCATACCGTCACAGAACTTTGACGATCCTCTATACGACGACTCCGTCGAGACGGTTTGGAATCCGTCGGTCGTCATCAAAACGGCATTGCGACTTATCGAAGCGACTCCGCCCCAGTCAGCGAGCAAAGATCGGAGGAATTTCGATGCCAACACTTCGAACGAAATCGACAACTCCCGAGCGTAGTTCCTCACCCCGGCCATTTCTGACCATGATTTTTGCACTTGCTCTTACTGGTCTGATGTATCTGCTGGCGAGAAGCATGATCGTGCATCATTTCTTCTCAGGCGGTCATTAACGGCTTCGTAAGTCAATGTGCATTCCGAGCGAAGCGATATGATGGATTAGGCAACCTGGGCCCAGGTCTGCATATCAAACAACGGCGAAGGTTAGGGATTTTCTAAAGGGCGGAATTGGAAAACGTTTCTCCAACTCGAACTTCGCGACCTGAGGAGTTGTTCTCCTTTTGCGGAGTTCTGTGCGTTTTCCTCGCAATCATGGTTTTTGCGTGGGGGACGAATTACAAGTTCTCGCTTTACAGGGCGGGTCATGAATCTTCCCCCGCTAAAGTGTGTACTCGCGGCAGCGACGCGGCAAAGAGCGCAGTAGCCAATGCTGCGTGCGGCGGCGCCGTAGTAGCCGCAACTGAGGCACCTTCGAGCATTGCGGTTCTTTCCTCTCTTCTGCAAGAAGCTGAAAACTATCCAGTCGATCGGCTGCGCGACGAGGCAATCATCGATCGGTCACCGCTCAGTCGTGCCCCGATTCTCTATCTTCGACCCCCACCAGACGAAGGACACGCTCTCGTTTAACCGCTGGAGATAAGACACTTCGGCGGATGAGTTTAGACATCCATTCGAAGGAAGGTCTCCGATGCGCACCAAGCGTCTACTCCTGATTGCTGTCGGTCTCGTGGCGGCAATCTTGCTATTGTTTTACTTTTTGCATGCCCATCATCGGGCGGATGCTGCCGCCGATAGCCCTGCAGCACCTCCGGCCGTTTCGGTTGCCACAGCCCACACTGGCTTTATCGCAAATCAGCTCACCGTCGCTGGAGTCTTCCAGGCATATCAGGAAATCGACGTGCATGGAAAGGTCTCCGGTTATATCCGGCACATCTATGTTGATATTGGCGACCGCGTGCATCAGGGCCAGACGCTCGCGGTGCTTGAAGTCCCCGAGTTGCAGGCTGAGGTTGCTGGAGCGCAGGCAGGGATAACCCAGACCGAGCAGAACATATCCCGTCTGAAGAATGAAGTCGCTCGAGAAGAAGCGACCTACGCAGCCGTCCACGCAAATTACACGCGGTTGAAGCAAGCCTCCGACCAACAGCCGGGCCTTGTTGCCGCACAAGAGCTTGAGGATGCTCAGGCGAAAGACAGATCTGCAGCGTCACAAGTGGATGCTGCCAAATCTGCCGTAGCCGCCGCTCAAGGACAGTTGGGCGTTTCGCGCGCGGAGAACCTAAGGGTCACCAGCATGGAACAATACGCGACCATCACGGCTCCCTATAGCGGAGTCATCACCACGCGTTATGCGGACACTGGCTCGCTTATCCCCGCAGGAACCGCGGAAGGACTGAGTCAGGCTCTAGTAAGGCTTGCTCAGAGCGATGTGCTTCGGCTCCGTATGCCGGTTCCGGAACGGGATGTCCCCCTCGTGCACGTCGGATCGCAAGTCACGGTGCATGTACAGGCGACGGGGCAGCAGTTCCCAGGAACGGTGGTACGTTACGCGCGTGACGTTTCCAACTCGACGAGAACGATGTTGACGGAAGTAGACGTGAATAATCCAGATCTAAAACTCACTCCGGGAATGTACGCGGACGTGACTTTTAACCTGGAGCAGAAAAATGATGCGCTCATTATTCCCGCAAGCGCCATCATCCAGGGCGATCAACCTTCGGTGATGCTTGTCGATAGCAGCAATCGGGTCGAAAAACGGCCGATTATGCTGGGGATCAGCGGGGGAAACTCTCAGGAAGTTACGTCCGGGCTGCAGCCGGGCGACAGGATCATCATCGGCGGCCAGTCTGGCCTACAGCCTGGCCAGCAAGTCACACCACAGCCGGCAAAGAGCGACCTGGAGAACTATCAGCCAACGAACAAGAAGGAGGACCAATAACCATGTCCTTCTTTGCGATCCGCTATCCGTTTTTTATCCTCATGGCGTGCATGATTGTCGTCGTCGTTGGCGTAGCGGCAATCACGAGCATGCCCGTCGATCTCTTTCCTCCCGTGAATATTCCCGTCGTTGTGGTGGCCACGTTTTACGCTGGCATGCCGCCTCAGCAGATTGAATCGGACATTACAGACAGCGATGAGCGCTTCTTTACGCTCGGCAGCAATATCGACCACATTGAATCGCGCTCGTTGTCGGGCGTCAGCCTCATCAAGGTTTACTTCCAGCCAGGCACCGATCCAACAGCGGCCGTCAGTGGCATCTCGAACCTGGCGATGGCAAACCTGCGCCGCCTGCCTCCCGGTACTCTGCCGCCAGTTGTACTCAGTTTCGACGCAGCAAATCTTCCTGTATGTTTGATCACGCTGAAGGGCGCTGGGATGAATCAGACGGAGTTGAAAGACGTCGCCCAGTTCAGCGTTCGAAATCAGGTGGCCAACGTTCCCGGTGCCTCAGTCCCTCAGCCCTATGGGGGCACGTATCGCCAGATCATGATTTACGTCGATCCATTGAAGCTGCAAGCTTCGGAACTTGGCATCATGGATGTTGTCCGTGCGGTCAATGACTCGAATCTCATCCTGCCCGCTGGAGACGTTCGTATCGGGCCCAAGGACTACAACATCTACGCTAATAGCCAGGTGCCGACGCCCGACGCCGTAAACAGCATCCCACTCAAGACGGTCGGCAATGCCTCCGTTCTGGTGGGCGACGTTGGACATGCAGTCGATGGCGGCCAGCTCCAGACGAACATCGTGCGCGTCGATGGACAGCACTCCGTCTACATTCCGGTCCTCAAGCAGGGTGGCGATTCAAACACGATTACCATCGTCAACGGCATCCGCAAGGCGACGGCTCACCTGCTTGATATCCCGCAACAGCTAAAGACTGCCGTCGTGTTCGATCAATCGGTCTTTGTTAAAACCGCGATCAAGAACGTCATCAGCGAGGGCGCGATTGGACTTTGCTTGACTGGCATCATGATCCTCCTGTTTCTCGGCAACGTACGCGCCACGGTTGCCGTTCTCCTCTCGATTCCGATCTCATGCATCGCAACATTCCTGATACTGAAGACACTCGGCAATTCGATCAACACGATGGTGCTCGGTGGCATGGCGCTCGTGTTATCCCGCCTTATCGACAACTCGGTCGTGGTGCTCGAAAACATCTTCCGTCATTTCGAGATGGGTTTAGATCCGGTCAAGGCCTCGCAGGAGGGCGGCAAAGAGGTTCAACTCGCTGTATTGGCGGCTACCTTCAGCACAGCGATTGTCTTCTTTCCCGTGGCCCTGCTCACGGGCGTCAGTAAGTATCTTTTTACAGCTCTGGCGCTCGCAGTGGTGATTGCGCTCTTCTGCTCTTATGTAGTCGCGATGACGGTCGTACCGCTCTTTTGCTCTCGTTTTATCAAGCACACCAAACATGATCATGAGCATGAGTCCGCACAGAAGGATGACCGGGTCCCCGAGCATATGCAAGGTGGTCATGGTCAAACCAACATCTTCGCCAAGACCGTTTATCACTTCAACCAGGGCTTCGGCTGGCTGCAAGAGCATTACGACCGTTCGATCCACTACTGTCTGGGCAGGCCTGCATTGGTCATTATCGTGTTTTCCATCTTCGTCGTGCTCAGTTTTGCGCTGGCTCCATTCCTGGGCCGCGCCTATTTTCCGCGCACCGATCCTGGCCAATTCGTCATCAGCGTCAAGGCGCCTACCGGCACACGCATTGAACTCACGGACCAATATATCGCTCGTGTCGAGCAGGATGTGCGTGATGTTGTGGCTCCCAAAGACCTGAACATGATCGTCTCGAACATCGGAGTCACACCCGATCTTTCGGCGATCTATACTTCCAACTCCGGAATGCATACCGGGTTTGTCCAGGTGAGCCTGAATCCAGATCACAGCCTCAGCAGCTTTGCGTATATGCAGCGCGTGCGAACCAAGCTCGCTGGCGATCTTCCATCCATCCAAACCTACTTCCAGTCAGGAGGACTGGTCGATTCAATTGTCAACCAGGGACTTCCAGCACCCTTTGACATCCAGGTCAGCAGTAACGACATGGAGGGAGGATATGCCGTCGCTCAGCAACTCGCGCAAAAGATGCGAGCGCTCCACGGTGTCGGCGATGTCCTCATTCCACAAGACATCGACTACCCAGGACTCGCGCTCAACATCGACCGCCAGCAGGCGAGCCTCGAAGGCCTCACACCGAAAACCATCGTCGACAGCGTGATCACCGCTATGACCTCGAACGGCATGGTCGCCCCGAGTTACTGGATCGATCCGAAGAACGGTAACAACTATATGCTCACCGTGCAGTATCCAGAGACGCAGGTACAAACACTGAATGACTTCAAACAAATCCCGCTGCGATCAGCTGACGGCAAGAGCACGACACCACTGGAATCTGTCGCATCCATTAAGTCAATCAACACTCCAACCGAAGTCGATCACTATCAGCTTCGGAGGGTCTTTGATGTCTACGTGATGCCGAGAGCTGAGGACCTTTCTACCATCAGCAAGGATGTAAACAACATCGTCGCAGGGATTCATCCGCCCCATGGAACGGTTCTGACGGTGCGGGGAACGGTCAACAACATGAACGAGTCTTTCCGGGCCTTTGCCATCGGGCTCGTCATGTCGATCATGCTGGTTTTCCTGATTCTGATGGCGCAGTTCGCATCCTTTGTCGATCCGGTCATCATTCTGCTCGCCATCCCGCCCGGTATCTCGGGAGTAATTCTCTTCCTGCTTGTTACCGGCACCACCATCAACATCATGAGCCTTATGGGGGTGCTGATGATGACGGGCATCGTCGTATCGGACAGTATTCTGATCGTCGAGTTCACGGGCCAACTTCGGGAGCAGGGCCTCAAACTCGAAGAGGCGATCATCACAGCCTGCAAGGTACGCTTGCGACCGATCCTGATGACCACGCTTGCCACTGTGCTCGGGCTCATCCCCATGGCGCTGGCGCTGGAGGCGGGCAGCGAACAGTACGCTCCGCTTGCCCGGGCTATCCTCGGCGGGCTTACTGTCTCTGGTATCGTCACGGTCTTCCTGGTCCCCAGCGCCTACCTGCTCATCCATCGCCGTATCGAGGCTCGCAGAGAGCATGCGGATAAAGCATCATTCGGAGATATAGCGCAGCCTGGTGAGGTGATCGCATGAGAAACTGGCCGCTCATTCTATTACTCATCGCTCCTCTGTCTGTTCTGCCCCAACGCATCGCCCAGACCAGCGCCACCGATCTACCCGTAGCGCCGCAGCCTTCATGGGCCACTTTGACGTCCGCAGTCGTACCTGCGCCCGCTGACTCGTTTCAACTTCAAGCTGCGCCTCCAAATCAACAGCAGCCTCTCATCGATCCCGCGACCGCCGCAATCCCCATTACGCGCTCCGATGCGGAGCGCCTCGCTCTCAAGAACAATCCACGCATCACCGCAAGCCATCTTCTCGCTCTTGCAGCCGGGCAAGCCGCGCGTGAGACCCGGTCGGGCGAGCTGCCCCAGATCTCCGCCGCCATTACAGCCGAAAAGGCAGAGGACGGAAGCCGCATCGGCGCCGACGGTCTTACAGATTCGCGTCTCTACACGCACGCCGGCACCGGTGGCTCGCTCTCGCAGCTTATCACCGACTTTGGTCGCACGCGCGATCTCGTCGCGACCAGCAAACTGCAGCAGAAAGCTCAGGATCAGACCGCACTCGCTACCGAGCAGGATGTCTTGTTAGCAACAGATCAGGCCTTCTACCGTCTGCTGAACGCGCAGTCTCTACTGAACGTAGCGAAGGCAACGGTCGCGGCACGGGGCGACGTACAGAACCTGACATCCGCACTAACCAAGAGCGCACTCAAGAGCGATCTCGATCTCAACATCGCATCCGCCGACCTCTCGCAGTCGCAACTCCTGGAATTGGACGCCGAAAACGGAGTCGCCTCCGCCAGCGCCGCTCTTGCAGCAGTCCTTGCTACGCCGGCGGATTCGCTCTATCTAGCTGTTGAGGACTCTGACGATACCCCGCCCCCACCGCATGATAGCTCTGCGTCCATCTATGCAAGCGCTCAAGCCCAGCGCCCCGACCTGCAGGCTCTTCGCTCTACCGCCGCGGCTGACAAGAAGTTCGCAGCCGCACAACAACTCCAACATCTCCCAACGATTTCCGCATTGGCCACTGGAGGCATCACCCCGGTCGCTCCTGATGGAATCTTCGTCCCGAACTGGTATGCGGCGGCTGGAGTGAATCTGAGCCTCCCGCTTTTCACTGGATTCCGCATCGATGCCCAGGCGAAGCAGGCCCGCCTTCGCCAGGAAGCTGCTGAAAAACAAGCGCAGGATCTTTCTGACAACATCGCTCGGGATGTGCGCGTCGCCCTCTTGAACGCGCAAACTGCCTTTCGACGCATTGCCGTTGCGGATCTGTTTCGGAAACAGACCGCTCAAGCGCTCGCACTCGCGCAAACCAGATATAAGCTAGGACTCAGTTCCATCGTCGAACTCAGCCAGGCACAACTGCAAAGCACTCAGGCGGCTGTCGCGGCGGTCAATGCGCGATACGATTACCTTCTGTCCCTCCGTTCCCTGGATTACGCGCGCGGCCAGATGGCGCCCTAAAACAAGTCGACTTTTAGGGTGAGACTGGAGAGAAGGCAACACCGGGCAACAGTAGGGGTTCGTTAATTCGCGATAATCAAGATAATGTGAATGATCTTGCGGATCCCGTTCATCCGCGATACGAAATGCACTGGTTGACAGGATCTACATGCCGACGCCTGTTTCAAAGAACGCCGGACAAATCCCCACCTCGCTGGCAAGTCCCGGAGCCGCGCGGTTCTGGCTTGCTGTATGTTTGATTGGCGCGAGTACTGGTTTGGCAGCTGCGGCGCTGACTCGATTGCTCGAGGTCGTTCAGCGCGCGGTGTGGAATGGATCCGGCACAAACATAGTCGAGACTGCACGGCAAGCAAGCACGTTGAGACACATCGCCGTTCTGCTCGCTGCCGGTATTCTGACCGGCGTTGGGCAAGCTCTCCTCAAACACGTATCGAGTGGGAACGGAATTGATACGACCGAGGCGATCTGGTTTTACGCGGGACGCATGCCGGCACTAAGGACTCTTGGCAGCGCCTTGTTGTCAATCTTTGCCGTAGGTATGGGGGCATCGATGGGCCGTGAAGGTGCGCCCAAACAGGCAGGAGCAGTCTTCGCCAATCTCTTCGCGGACGCCGAGACTCTTTCCGATGAGCAACGGCGCTTGCTTGTCGCTTGTGGCGCTGGTGCCGGCATGGCAGCGGCCTATGGCGTTCCACTCGGTGGTGCACTATTTGCGTTGGAAGTGATGCGCGGGAAACTGGCCTTGCGCTTTGTTTTGCCAGCGCTCTTTGCCTCGCTGATTGCGACTGGAGTTTCCTGGGTCGCGCTGCCCGACGCACCAACCTATATCATTCCATCGTTTTCGCTTTCGGCTTCAGTGATCTTGTGGGTGATCGTCGCCGCTCCCATCTTTGCTTTCGCGGCCATCCTCTATGTGCGGCTCGTTCGCTGGGCCGACAAGCACAAACCCCGCGGGTGGCAACGATTCATAGCCCCCGCGGTCGCGCTCGGGCTCGTAGGACTGGTCTCGGTGCGGTTTCCGCAGATACTCGGTAATGGCAAGGACCTATCAGGTTCACGTCCTCGATAAAACGGCCTGAAATCAACCCATGCGCCCTGTAACAAAAGGGGTCGAAAAACCCGCCCGGTAAACCCCATCGAATCAATGGCCGGATCTACCCGATCCGGCCGCGACAAAAGGTGTGGGTTACGTCACTGCGTGAGACAAGGGCCCGCCGCCTCGCGAGGCACCGGAAACCAAAGAAGAGGATGAAGACGAGAGCCTCCGCGTTGAATTCCACGCAGAGTTCGCAGGAGCTCGAACACTAATGCAGATCGATGTCGGATTTGGCGATGCCATTTATCCGGAGCCGGAATTTGCTTCCTCTCCAGTGCTCTTGCCCATGGGGACGCCGCTCATTCGTGCCGAACCGCACGAAGCTGCCTCCGCGGAGAAATCTAATGGAATGGTTGAGCTTGACATTCGCAACAGGCGAATGAAGGGCTTCAACGACATTTGGTTTATGGCCAACCACTGGACCTTTGAAGTGGCTCAGTCGCGCTATCCTCGCTTCTCTTTAAAGACGCCGAGTGACGAACGGGACGATCTCGATCTCGGCCATGACGGTTGATTGCTTGTGACATCCATCACACCATGCGGCTCACTCAGTGCGTCAATTGGGGGATGTTGGATGCCCTCTTCGCTGCCGATAATAGCTAATACGCGAGCTTTATCGATTCACCAGGTGAGCGAAGATGCAAGATCGTTCTCGGCGTTCTAGTGACGCAAGGAGATTGTCAGCCCCCACTCCAGTCATGTTTCCCATCTCAGTCCCGCGATTGGCTCTCATATTAGCCGGGCTCGTACTGATTGCTTTTCCGGAGCTTCCTGCACTCTCCCAGCAGGGCGCTGGGCCCGACCTCACCCAGTCCAGCCTCGAAGACCTGATGAGTATCAACGTAACTTCGGTATCGAAGAAGGAACAGAAGACCTCTCAGGCAGCTGGAGCCGTCTATGTCATCTCGCAGGATGATATTCGTCGATCCGGCGCTCTCAATATTCCCGATCTTCTGCGCATGGTCCCCGGGCTCGACATTGCCCAGATCAACCCCGGGAAATGGGCCATCAGCTCTCGCGGCTTCAACGGCCAGTACTCCAACAAGCTTCTCGTCCTGATCGATGGGCGCACCGTTTACACACCCATCTTCGCCGGCGTCTTCTGGGACTCCCAGAACGTACCCCTCGACACCATCGAACGGATCGAAGTGATTCGTGGCCCCGGTGCCTCTGTCTGGGGATCTAACGCGGTAAACGGCGTTATCAACATCATCACCCAGAATGCGGCAGACACCCAGGGCGGCTATGTCTCCGGCGACTTGGGCAACAGCAGCATCGGTCCGGAGACCGTCCAATATGGCGGCAAGGCCAAGAGGCTCGGGACCTATCGCGTTTATGCCGAGGGGGTACATGACGACAGCCTGCCCGCGATGAATGGACTCGATGGAAAGGATGACTGGCGTCTCGTGCATGGCGGATTCCGAACGGATTCTGCGCTGTCTAAAAAGGATTCATTGACCACCGAGGGCGAGTCGTACCAGGGCAATGCGGGAGAGATGGCAACAACGCCCGTTTCCCTCATGCCTCCTGTAACCGCCACCGTTGCCCTGCGTGACGTCTACTCGGGCTGGAATCTGCAGTCCAGATGGGATCATACTTTCTCAACGCAAGAGCAGATGTCGCTTAAGGTCTATTTCGATCGCACCAATCGCGACGATTCCACCTACGATCTGGGTCTGAACACCTTCGATATTGACTTTCAGCATCGTTTCGCGCTGGGAAGCCGGCAAGACGTCGTCTGGGGGCTGGGCTATCGACTCGCTTCGGATGACACGAGCCCAACCCTGCGGATCGTTTTCACCCCTCGCGATCGCAGCACTCAACTCTTCAGTTCATTTGCGCAGGATGAGATTATTGTTCTTCCTGATCGTCTTAGCCTGAGCCTGGGAGCGCGGCTCGAACACAACGACTACACCGGATTCGATTTTCAGCCGTCTGCGCGTATGACATGGACTCCAAACAGCAAGAACATGCTCTGGAGCGCGATCTCCGGCGCCGACCGTACTCCCGCCCGCAGCGACACCGATCTCCGTGTGAATTATGCGGCCCTTCCCGGTCAAGGAAACGTGCCAACGCTAATCAGCTTTTTTGGGAATCCAAATTTCAAAAACGAGCAGCTTGCGGCATTTGAGGTGGGCTATCGGAACGCCTGGACCAGCAGGTTCTCACTGGATTCGACCATTTTCTATAACCGCTATCGTGACGTCGCGTCGGTGGAGCCAGGAACACCAACGATAGAGACGAATCCCGCGCCGGTGCACCTGCTTGTTCCCACCTATTTCGGCAACGGGCTCTATGGTGAGACCCACGGCCTGGAGTTCTTTGCAAACTGGAAGCCTGCCAACGCTTGGACTTTGAGTACCGGCTATGCGTTCTTCTCCATGCATCTGCACACATTCACGGGCAGTCAGGATTTCACTGACGCAGCCGGAACGGAAGGCGGTACACCGGATCATCAGGCACAGTTGCGATCGTGCGTAAATCTGACTCGCAGCCTCCAGTGGAACACCTCGGCGTACTTCGTCAACCGCCTTCCTGCCCAATCAATCCCTTCGTACACACGCGTCGACACCGGTTTGATCTGGCGTGCGGGAGAACATGCTTCGCTGAGTGTTGTGGGTCAAAACCTGACAAAGAACCTGCACCCCGAATATGCCGGGCCCATTGCCACAGCGCAAAGCGATGAGACGCGGCGATCTGCATACGCGAAACTTACATGGTCTTTTTGATCCAAGGTCCACCCATGCATAGAGCAGGACACAACTCGTCTGAGAATACGCTTTCCATGCGGGTTCGCGCTTCCCTGCGAGGGGTTGTGCTCCTTTGCATCGTAGTGTTTTTTTCATTTGGGATGCGGTCCGCCGGTGCCCAGATTGCTGCAGACGAGTACAAGGTCGAGGCTGCATTTGTCTTCCATTTCGTCCAGCTTGTCGATTGGCCTTCCAACGCACTGAACGTCCGAGGCGAATCCTTCAACGTTTGTCTCCTCGACGACGAACCACACCGGCAGGAACTGCAAAGCACGCTGGAGGGCAAACCGATCGGAAGCCGGACAATGCACGTACGCCTTTTGGATAAGTCGCAGGGCGCCGAGAATTGCAGCATCCTCTTCCTCAGCCGAAACGAAGGCCGCCGGCAGGCCGAATTTCTCCGCACGCTGCGTGGACAGCCTGTTCTCACCGTCGGGGATGACGATAACTTTCTCCGCGAGGGCGGAATGATCCGGTTCCATCTGGAACAGGGCAAAATCCGCTTCGACATTAACGCCGGTACCGCTGAATCATGCCATTTGAAGATCAGCTCACGGCTACTGCTGCTTGCCACATCGGTGACGAATAGCGGAGGCGTGAAGGGCGGAAATTGAAGTCATGTTCGTGAGAAACTTGTCAATCCGCGCCAACCTCGCTCTGCTGATTCTCTCTGCCAGTGCACTTGCGGTTGTGTTCGCTTCCTTCGGATTCGGCATCTACGAACGCCAAAACTATCTTAAAAGCGCTGTGAGTGAACTTACCGCCCTGGCCGACACTCTCGGCGCCAATACTGCTGCTTCTCTGGCATTTGACGACAAAAAGACGGCCCGGGAGATGCTGGGCGCCTTGGCTACCGAACCGCACGTCATGGAGGCAAGTCTCTACGACAGCGATGGACATACTTTTGCAGAATTCCGTCGTGGCGACAGCCAGAATGGTCTCGTGCCTCTGGCCCTTCGGCCCGACGGCGCTTATTTCGATTCAAAGTCACTCACACTCTACCGCGGGGTCTTGCTCAACAGCCAACGCACCGGCTCGATCGCCATCGCCTTTGATCTGAGCGATCTCCGTTCGCGTCTTCTTGAATACACAGGAATCGCCTTTGTGGTCCTGTTGCTCTCGGTCCTGGTGACCTTTCTGGCATCTTTGCGCCTTGCGGTCTCCATCAGTGCACCCCTTGTGCACTTGGCCGATGTGGCAAGCCGCGTCTCGGTCGAGAAAGACTACTCCATTCGCGCAAGAGTCGAAGCCGGAGGCGAATCCGGCTTGCTCATTCGTTCGTTCAACGAAATGCTCTCTCAGATCGAATCACGCGAACGTGCTCTCAACGACGCCCTCAAGTCGCTTCGGATCAGCGAGGAGAGATATGCACTCGCCGCCCGCGGCGCCAATGACGGGCTTTGGGACTGGGACCTGAATTCGGGTGAGATTTACTTCTCGCCCCGCTGGAACAATTTGCTCGGCATTGACGTGAACGGAGTCTGGTCCAGTTCGGAAGAATGGTTCCGTCAGATTCACGCAGACGACTGCGAGCGGGTCCGCGCTGGGATAGCTGTTCATTGCCAAGGAGTAACGTCTGAGTTCGTCAGTGAGTATCGCATGCGTCACGCGTCGGGCGACTACGTCTGGATGCTCAGCCGAGGCATCGTCATCCGGGACTCGGACGGAAAAGCCGTTCGCATGGCGGGTTCGCAAACAGATATTACCGAGGGCAAGATCTCTGATCCGCTTACCCACATTCCCAATCGCCTATACTTCATCGACCGCCTCCAGGCCGCAATCGATACGGCACGGGAACAAGGCACGCTCTTCGCCGTCTTATTTCTCGATCTTGATGAGTTCAAACTGGTCAACGATAGTCTGGGACACACGGCCGGCGATGAGTTGCTCGTTGATGTCGCCGGACGGCTGAGGGCCTGCATCCGCACAGGCGCACGGGGGGGCGGGAAGTCCGTGGTGGCACGCATAGGCGGGGACGAGTTCGCTATTCTCCTCACCCACATCCAAAGCGAGGCCGATCCAGCCATTGTCTCAGCTCGGATCCTTGATCGATTGAGCGAACCTTTCTTCCTGGAAGGGCGACGGATGTCTGTCTCGGTAAGTGTCGGAATCGCTCTTAGTTCAACGGGCAATACCCCCGAGGACCTCCTCCGCAATGCGGATACGGCCATGTATCAGGCAAAGGCGAACGGCAAAGCCCGAGTCGAGTACTTCAACGAGGAAATGCGCGAGCGGGTCATCGCTCGAATCGAAACCGCGTCCGGGTTGCGCAAGGCCATTGACAATGGGGAACTTGTCCTTCACTACCAGCCAATTGTCTCCCTCAGTGACGATTGCATTTGCGGTTTCGAAGCACTAGTTCGCTGGAATCACCCCGAACGCGGCCTGATTTATCCCGCAGAGTTCATTCCTGTTGCCGAAGAAAGCGATCTCATCGTCTCTCTCGGTAGCTGGGTCCTGCGCGAAGCCTGCCGGCAAATGGCCGAGTGGCAGAGGTCTTTGCCCTCTGGCGCTGCTCTCTCCGTCAATGTCAATGTGTCTTCGCGCCAGCTTTCCGATTCCCGTCTCGTAGGCGAAGTGGAACTGGCATTGAGTGAGTCAGGATTGAACCCGGAAGCTCTAAGGCTGGAAGTGACAGAAGGTTCCATCATTGAACGGGCTGAACAAACCCTGGCCACTCTCGACCGGCTTAAGTCGCTAAACGTAGGACTCGAAATTGACGACTTCGGCACCGGCTACTCTTCATTGAGTTATCTCCAGAGGCTTCCTTTCGACACGCTCAAGATCGACCGCTCCTTCATCCACGAAATGAGCATGGGCAACGACAGCGCGGACATTGTGAAGGCCATCGTGGAAATGGCCCATTCGCTCAGATTGAGGGTCATCGCTGAAGGAGTCGAGACTGAGGAGCAAATGGACCAACTACGGCAGCTAGGCTGTAATTACCTTCAAGGTTTCCTGTTTTCCAGACCGGTAAGTGCCGCTGTTGCCATGGAGGTCTACATACGATCCCGCGACTGCGGTGTCGCCCCTTCGGCATCCGAGACCAGGCAAGATAGACCCGCACTTATCTCCTGATTCTATGTGGCGAAACTGCCCCGCCGGCGGAGCATTTCCCTTGCCTTCAGTAGTTCGAGAGCGCGACTTCCTTGGTGACCGCCTTGTGATGATTCCTATGCTCATATTCAGCATAGACGATGTTTTATCACATCATAGAAACAAGTCGGACCGCCAAGCAACCCATACAATTCCGACACCCGGGAACCGATCAGACCGTGTCAAAAGATTTTGTTTCTCAGACCGGGCCATACACACGGAACCTCAACTAACCTGCGGAATTACTCAGCCGTCTGAGGAAGTTGGGGCACCGAACAAACAACCTTCCTCAGATCCCCCTGGCTGAGCGACGCCAGGGGTTTTCGGCCGGACCTCATAGTCCTCCACAATTCCCATCGAGTTCCTCACAGGACGCACTTCGAAAGGACCAAGGCCTCCGAGAAGGACAGTGAGTTTTTGCTTGCCATACTGCTTCGAGCAGAATCCTTCGTCCTCTCGACAACCTGCCTGGTTGATGGCTGACAAGGTTGTCTTCCCATTACCGGCCGCCAGTCTAAAAACGAGATCCATCAGTTCAGCCGAATCTTTCTTGATAACCGCTCTCTGGTTCGCTGGATAGGACGGTCTTGTCAGGCTTTCAGGGGCGGATGACTCCTTGTTCTGCGACTGATTGGATTGCAGCAGATGGAATTCAGTGCAAGCTGTCCGCAGCGAAGCCGGCGTACTCTCGGGGCCGAACACAAGGACTGGCAATCCTCGTTCACGTATTGTTAGTGCCAGTCGACCGAAGTCGCCGTCCCCGGAGACAATGCAGAAGGCTTCACTGCGACCAAGGCTCAATTCGGTCATAGCGTCGATGACAAGTGCAATGTCTGCTGCATTCTTGCCAGTCGTGTTGTGGAGGATCTCGATGGGAATAATGCCCAGATCACGAAAGAGGTCCCGATGCCTGAGCAGTCCGAAGCCATAAGCGCGCCTGCAAATGGGATTCCAGCCTTGAGCCAGAAAATCAAAGACAGAGCGAATGGCAGCACTGTTGCCGAAATTCTCAATGTCGATGAACACCGCGAGTTTCAGCGGCACAGAACGCTCTTGGCTGCTGTATTCAGTCTGGGGCTTCTCTTCATCGAAACCCAACGCAAAAAGCCGCTGAAGCAATCGGAAGAGGGAGAAATGCGTTGATTGATTTGTCATTTGATTCTTTCTGCGATCTCACGTGAACTTGTTCGCCGCCCGGCAGTGACGGAACCCACACCTTTTGTCGCGGCCGGATCGGGTAGATCCGGCCATTGATTCGATGGGGTTTACCGGGCGGGTTTTTCGACCCCTTTTGTTACAGGGCGCATGGGTTGATTTCAGGCCGTTTTATCGAGGACGTGAACCTGAGCCTCGGCCTGGGCTGGCTGCTTTCGCAGCACACGTTGGATCGTCGTCGTGGAAACGCTGTGCTCCCTGGCGATCTGGCGGATGCCTTGGCCCTGACGGCGGTCACTCTGGATGGCGGCATTGTCGAGTACCAGCGGCTGACGGCCGATGTGCTGACCTTCCAGACGGGCGCGCCGCATGCCGGCGCGCACCCTCTCGACGATCAAGCTGCGTTCGAGTTCGGCGATGGCGCCGATGATCACAACGATGGCCCGGCCTAAGGGGCCGGCAGTGTCGATGTTCTCTCGGAAGCTGACGTATTCGATTCCCATGCGGTTTAATTCGTCCAGGACATCTAAGAAGTGCTTGACCGAACGGGCGATCCGATCTGAAGCCCAGACCAAGACCGCATCGAAACGGCCGCGGCGTCCATCGGCCATCATCTGATCGCCGCGGACCTGGCGGCCGCAGCTCCCGTTCGCCCCTCCGTGCACGGTATGTTACCTAAGTATAGTCAATTCTGAAAATAGCCCAAAACAGCCCGCCAGTTCTACGGTTGGAATTGTCATGCATATTCTCCCTCATACTTTTTCATGACCGCACCAAGAGTGACGGCCATGGGCACCGGTTCAGCGATGCCATCATTGAGCCGGTTGAGCGCCGGCTCCAGGTGCTTCCACAGCTCCTTCTCAACTTTGAACTTTTTGGCCGGGAAGGTCTCCTGTTTCATGATCCCCTTCACTCGGTATCGCCATACCCAGACATCGCCACCTGACCGTGGCTCGCGCCGAACCGACCCTCGCTGGTATCGTATTGACATGACTTGCTCCCCTTACATTCAGGCGTTTCACCCTGCCCAGGGATGCCCGAATCGCCCGATCTTGCTCTCTGTGAGGTTTGTGGGTGAGATAAATTTGTATGTTGTTGAAAAGAATGTGGCCCCGTAGCTCAGGTGGATAGAGCGACGGTTTCCTAAACCGCAGGTCGGAAGTTCGAATCTTCCCGGGGTCACCATATACAAAACAAAAGTAACTCAGTTAAATCATCCCCGAGAGATTGACTCATAACGAACGTCAATGTCAGCTTTATAGGGAGCGAGGGGAATTGCGTGACTTTCATGCGGAGTCTGTTTGGCCCGAGTACTGAAGAGGTCTGGAGACAACTTTGCGTCGAGATTGGCGCGCAGTTTGTTGGCGGAGGATTCTGGAAGGGAAACAAGGTGCAGGGAACGCACGGCCCGTGGACGATCACTTTGGATACTTACACGGTTTCGAACGGCAAGACCTCTACTACTTATACCCGCATGCGGGCGCCTTTCGTTGATCCAGACGGCTTCCGGTTTGTTGTTTATCGCCGAGGAATCTTCAGCGACATTGGCAAGTGGCTTGGCATGCAGGATATAGAAATTGGGGATGAAGATTTCGACCGCGATTTCATTTTGAAGAGCGATGAGGAGACGAAGCTGCGGGAACTGCTTGGAAGCTCCAAGATCCGGGAGCTTATCAGCCAACAGCCGGACATTTACTTTTCCGTCAAGGACGATGAGGGGTTCTTCGTTTCCAAATTTCCCGAGGGTGTGGACGAGCTCTATTTTCAGGTTGTGGGTGTGATCAAGGATGTTGAGCGGTTGAAGTTGCTGTATGCACTGTTTGCGGAGACGCTGGATCAGCTGTGCAGCATTGGAGCGGCCAACGAAAGCGCTCCGAACATCAGCTTGTAATTAGTGGATTTCTGTTACTGGGCGGAGCCCTTCCAGGACAAGATTGTTGAGGGTTTCCTGGTGGGTTAAAAACCCTTTCGATTACTAGAATCCTAATTCTCTTGCAAAGTGGTAACCACTTGTATTACGGTTGCTGCGACCTCGAAATGATCAATTTCAATTGATTCGATCATTGAAATGATCATTGCCCCCGAAGACG
>Ga0302267_10003333_pt1 | contig 18566 bp, 15 predicted proteins | sample III_Bog_E1_3_FD_194555 | JGI IMG/M metagenome (GOLD analysis project Ga0302267, IMG submission 194555) | Peat permafrost microbial communities from Stordalen Mire near Abisko, Sweden - III_Bog_E1_3 | ecosystem: Environmental > Terrestrial > Soil > Wetlands > Peat | place: Sweden: Abisko... | reverse complement strand
CGGATTTTGCCGGAGTGAAGCTGGGCGTCGGCCGAAGACGACGGATCTTGCCGGAGTGAAGCTGGGCGTCGGCCGAAGACGACGGATCTTGCCGGAGTGAAGCTGCACGACGGCCGAAGACGACGGATGCGGCCAAGTGAAGCTGGGCGACGGCCGAGCACGACGGATGCGGCCAAGTGAAGCTGGCCGTCAGGGAAGTGAAGAGGAGCGTCGCGCAAGCACGATGGAGGCTCCGGCGAAGGCGACCCGATCACCCCACCGCTCTCGGCCCCCGCATCGCCCACCACGCGAACCCCGCGCACCCCAGATCCGTCGCCAGCCCGGTCAGGGCCATCAGCACCGGGACCGGCGGCGCCGGGATGTAGAACGACGCCACCAGCAGCGCCGTCATCGCCCCGAGCATGCGCGCCTGGCGCGGCCCCCGGTTCTCCAGCCTCCCCCACCAGATCCGGGCGGCGCCCACGAACAGCGCCCCCTCGACCAGCAAGGCCAGCTCGCGGTGCCGCCACAGCCCCAGCCCCCACTTGACGCCGTCCGAGCCGAGCACGGGCAGATCGTGGGTGTGCACGATCAGATCGAGCGCGAAGTGCGACGCCACCACGAGACCGACGACCAGCGCCTCGCCGCGTCGCATCCCCGGTCCTCGCAGCGCCCGCCAGCCGAGCGCGAGCACGACCGACCACACCACCGTGGCCACGAGGCTGTGCGAGTAGGGCATGTCGTACAGGTCGAGCGGGTTCGACTCGGTGAACCCCGGCACGATGCGGAGGTGCTCGAGCCCCGCGAGGATGAAGACCCCCCAGAGCAGGTCCACCGCCTGCGCGGCGAGGAAGAGCACCCACAGCGGAATCGTCGGGCGGACGCGGTGGAGGGCGAGGGCGGGCGCGTAGTGTCCGATGAGCATGGGGTCGCGATCGCGTCGTAGCCTGCTCGTGGGGACGCTGCCACGACGGGCTCGGTTTCTTGGCCCTCCGCTTTCCAAGCTGTCATGGAGCGGTCGTGCACGAGCCCCTCGCCGCTCCCCTGGGTCGGACGCCCCTCTCCCCTCGCGTCGAGCGCCGCTGGCTCGCCGAAAGGCAGCTCCGCGGCCTGCCCAAGGTGGTCGAGGCGCCGCGCGTCAACCCGGCGGTCTCCCTGGAGCCGGTGCGGGTCCTGCCGCGGCGCCTGGGGCGCTACCGGCTCTTCGCGCACATCGGGCGCGGGGGCATGGCCGACATCTACCTGGCGCAGGCGGAGGTGGGGTTCGGGGATGCGACGCGGCTGGTGGTCATCAAGGAGGTGCTCCCGCGCTTCGCCCACAGCGCCGAGTTCGCCGAGATGCTGGTGAGCGAGGCCAAGCTGGCGGCGCGGCTCGACCACGCCAACGTGGTCAAGGTGGAGGACCTGGGGCGCGCCGACGACTGCCTCTACATCGCCATGGAGTACGTGGAGGGCATCGATCTCCGCGAGCTCCTCCGCCGCTGCGCCCGCAGCAAGGTGGCGCTCCCGGTGGAGTTCTCGCTGCGCATCGTCATCGAGGCGCTGCGCGGCCTCTCGTTCGCGCACCGCGCGCGGGACGAGGCGGGCAAGCACCTGGGCATCGTCCACCGCGACGTCTCGCCGTCCAACGTGCTGCTCAGCTTCGAGGGCGAGATCAAGCTCTGCGACTTCGGCATCGCCCGCGCCAACGCGCTCGCGGAGGAGCTGCCGGACGAGGCCATCCTGGGCAAGGCCGGCTACATGAGCCCCGAGCAGGCCCGCGGGGAGGGGCTCGATCCGCGCAGCGACGTGTTCGCGGTGGGCATCATCCTCTGGGAGCTGCTCGGCGGGCGCCGGCTCTACAAGGCGGGCGAGGGCGAGCGCCTCCTCGAGGTCGCGCGCGCCGCCGCCATCCCCGAGCTGCCCGCGCGCGATCTGCCGCGCGAGGCCGACCTCTACGCCATCGTCAAGCGGGCGCTCTCGGTCGAGAGGGAGGCGCGCTACCCCACCGCGGCGGCGATGGTCCACGACCTCGAGGAGTACGAGGCCACCGCGCGCATGGGGGCCAGCCAGATCCGCTTCGGCGAGTGGCTGATGGAGCACTTCGGGCAGGAGGTGGTGGGCGACCGCCGCTCGCGCGAGCGGGCCATGCGCGCCATCGCCCGCGGGCCGGCGGCGGTGATCCGGCCGGTGACCCCGGTGCCCCCCGAGGCCGAGACCGCCGCGATCCCGCTGGTGCGCCCGGCGCCTCGCGAGGCGTACCTGCCGGAGTACGACGCCACGCCCAGCATGTTCCCGGTGGCGCTGCGCGCCTTCTCGGTCGAGGAGAGCGTGGCCGAGTCCGCGGCCGAGGACGAGCAGGCGCCCGAGCCCGCCGCGCTCGCGGTGCGCGAGGTGCCCGAGGCGCGCGAGGACCGCGCCGATCCGACGCCGCTCGCGGGGACGGTGCTGGCGCGGGCCAAGGAGAGCCCGGCGGCGCCGGTCGCGCGCCTCGAGCCGCGGCTCTTCGGGTACGCGCTCTTCTTCGCGGCGCTGGTGTTCGCGGTGGTGCGGATCGTCTTCGGTCACTGACCGCGCGGTTTGATCCGCCCGGCGCGGCTGCTACTACCCCTGCCCGCCGATGGCCCTCCTCGCTGAAGTCGCCGTCCCCGTGCCGCTCTCGCACGCGTTCACCTACGCCGTGCCCGCGGCGCTGGCGGCGAGCGTGCGCCCGGGCGCGCGCGTGGTCTGCCAGCTCGGCCCGCGGCGCCTCGTCGGCGTGGTGCTCCGGGTGGCCGAGCGGGAGCTCCCGCCCGGGCTCACCCGGGTCAAGCCCATCACCGCGGTGGTCGACGCCGAGCCGGTGCTCCCCGCGGAGCTCCTCGATTTCCTGGTGCACCTCGGCGCCTACTACTTCGCGCCCATCGGGGAGGTGCTCCGGCTGGCGCTGCCGGCGCTGGAGCGCGAGCAGGTGCGCGCGCTGAAGGCGCAGGGCGAGCTCGACGTGGGCGGGGCGACCAAGCAGGTGGGGGGTCGCAAGGTGGCCTACGCCCGGCCCACCGACGCCATCGAGGCGCCGGGGACGCTGCGCGGGCAGACGGCGGCGCTGCTGGCGCTGCTGCGGGCCTCGGGGGAGCAGCCGGTGGCGAGGCTCCAGGATCGGTTCTCGAGCGCGCGGGTGGCGGTGAAGCGGCTGATGGCCCTCGGCCTCGTCGCGGTGGAGCAGCGGGAGCCGCCGCGCGATCCCTTCTTCGCCGACCCGCTCGCCCGCGATCTACCCCCCGAGCTCAACGCCCCCCAGGCGGAGGCGGTGGCGCGCATCAACGCCGCCATGGAGGGCGGAGGAGGCGAGGGCGGGCGCGCCTTCCTCCTCTTCGGCGTCACCGGATCGGGCAAGACCGAGGTGTACCTGCGCGCCATCGCCGCCTGCCTGGAGCGCGGCAAGGGGGCGCTGGTGATGGTGCCCGAGATCGCGCTCACCCCGCAGCTCGTCTCCCGCTTCCGCGCCCGCTTCGGCGACGCGCTGGCGGTCCTCCACAGCGCGCTCGCGGACGCCGACCGCCACGCGATGTGGACCCGCCTCCGCCGCGGCGAGGTCAAGGTGGCCATCGGCGCCCGCTCCGCGCTCTTCGCCCCGGTGCCCGATCTCGGCCTGATCATCGTCGACGAGGAGCACGACTCCTCGTTCAAGCAGGAGGAGGGCGTGCGCTACCACGCCCGCGACATGGCGCTCTACCGCGCCCACCGCCTCGGCGCCCCCGTCGTGCTCGGCTCGGCCACCCCCTCGCTCGAGTCGGTGGAGCTGGTGCGCCGCGGCAAGCTCATCGAGCTCACCCTGCCGGGCCGCGCCTTCGCCGAGGCCACGCTCCCCGCGGTCACCCTGGTCGATCTGCGCCGCAACGGTGCCGGCCCCAGCGGCGACCGGCTGCTCTCGCTCCCCCTCCACCGCGCCGTCGAGAAGGCCCTCGCCGCCGGCGAGCAGACCATCCTCTTTCTCAACCGGCGCGGCTTCGCCCCCAGCGTCGTCTGCGGCTCCTGCGGCACGGTGGAGACCTGCAAGTCGTGCTCGGTCGCGCTCACCTTCCACCGCGGCCGCGGCGGTCGCGAGGGGGACGTGCGCTGCCACTACTGCGATTTCCTGGGGCCGCTCCCGCCCGTGTGCACCTCCTGCGCGGCGCCCGCGCTCGAGCTGGAGGGCCTCGGCACCGAGAAGCTCGAGGACACCGTCGCCGCGGCGTTCCCCACCGCGCGCGTGGCGCGCCTCGACCGCGACGTCGCCGGCGGGGCCAAGGGCGAGGCGATCCTGGCGCGCATGCGGGCGGGCGAGATCGACATCCTGGTGGGCACGCAGATGGTGACCAAGGGCCACGACCTGCCCCGGGTCACCCTGGTGGGCGTGCTCAACGCCGACTCCGCGCTGAGCCTGCCCGACTTTCGCGCCTCGGAGCGGGGCTTCCAGCTCCTCGTCCAGGTGGCCGGGCGCGCCGGCCGCCACGACCGGCCGGGGCGCGTGCTCATCCAGACGCGGACGCCGGAGCACCCCGCCATCCAGTACGCCGCGCAGCACGACGTGCGCGGGTTCTGGGCGCGCGAGCTGGTCGACCGGCGCGAGGTGGGCTACCCGCCGTTCAGCCGGCTGGCGCTGATCCGCATCGACGCCCTCGACGAGGAGGTGGCGCGCGAGGTGGGCAACCGGCTGGCCGCCCTGGCGCGCACCGCGCCCGACGCGCTGGCGCGGCGCGTGGAGGTGCTGGGGCCCTCGGCGGCTCCGCTGGCGCGGCTGCGGGGTCGCTTCCGCTTCCGGGTGATGCTGCGGGCGGCGGAGCGAGGGCCGCTGCGGGCGGTGATCGTGGCGGTGCGGGCGGGGATGGAGCGCGTCGACCGCAAGGTGCGGGTGGTGGTGGACGTGGATCCGGTGGCGATGCTCTAGCTCACGCCTCCTCCGACCCCAGCGAGGCGTGGTCCCAGTACGTCACCGCCCCGTCCTGCCAGGCCACGAAGCGCACGCCGCCGTCCTGCGAGATCACGATCACCACCGCCTCGTGGAACTGGGCGCAGAGCCGGTAGGCGGCGCGGTGCCGGGTGCCCATCGCGTCCACGACCTCGGTCTCTCGCAGGGTGCCCTCGAGATCGAGCGCGCGCTGCACGGTGATGACCTCGGGCAGGTCGCCGGCGATCTCGCCGCCGAACCCCATCACCTCGAAGCGCTTGGTGAGCACCACCGCGCCGTCGACGCCCGCGAGCGCCCCGATGAGGGTCGCCATCTCGAAGATCGCCTCGTCGAGGGTGGAGAGATCGGGGCTGTTCCAGCGCCGGTACGAGGACCAGCCGGCCTGCCCGGCGTCCGGCCAGAAGGCCGCCGCGGTGCCGAGCACCCGCATCACCGCGAGGATCAGCGTGCGGTAGCGGCGGCGCGGCTCGCCGTCCTCGCAGGCGTACTTGACGCGCAGGTAGCGGCCCCGGGCGAGGTCGGCGGCGCAGTCGGGTGGCAGGACCACCACCATCCCGCCGTGGTGCTCGGCGCGGATGGTGGTGATGAGGCGCTTGAGCATCTGCTGCGCCAGCATCCGGGTGAGATCGGGATCGACCTCGCCCCAGGGATGCGAGGCCTCGCGCGCGGCGGCGAGGTGGAGCGAGGTCACCTCGGCGCGCACCTCGGTGAAGCGGCTCGCCAGCCAGCGCGACTCGAAGACGTCGAGCTCCCCGTCGGTGAGCCGCCCGCCGTAGAGCCCCGCGACCGTGTCCGACCCGCGGGCGACGAAGATGCGGCCCGGCCCGGTGACGCGGATCACCAGCAGGTCCGGCAGCGGCGCCGAGGCGGCCCGGCCACCGCGCGTGGCCTGCAGCCAGCGCGGCCCCGACTGGACGATGCCCCAGATGCAGGGGTCGCCCTCCGGCGTCGCGCCGATCCCCACCAGCGAGCGGTGGTAGCGCGCCGCGGGCGAGAGCCGGCGCAGCTCGTCGACGGTGAAGTTGCGGGGGCTGTCGAAGGCGATGCGGAGCAGGCCGACGGGCGGGCCTCCCTCGACCGGCAGCGCCTCGGGCTCGGTGAGCAGGAGCCGGAGCGTGACCGGGCGCTCCTCGTCGCGGAGGAGCGAGGCCTGGAACGCCGTCGAGAGGATCTGCTCGAGCAGGGCGCGCGGGGGCAGGGGGCAACCCGGGGGGAGCTCGCGCCAGCGTCCTTCCAGGTGCGCGGCGAGATCCGGGGGGTAGGCGTGCGCCGCGGGTCGGGACATCGGCGGCAGGATAGGGGAGAAGGCCGCCCCGGGCACGATCAGGGGTCGCGTCTCGATGGAGGCGGCGGGGCGTTCCCGTCGCCGCCGCGGCGGGCGGGAGGTCGCCCGCGCTCCCGCGAATACTTTCTTGATTCCGGTTACTTGACAGTATTCTGCGCGTCGCCTGAAAGAATCGGCCCGGCCGTCCGAAAGTACAGGGCCAGCATGCTTCAGACTGCGATGCCTAGCTCAGAACCAGGTGGCGGCGGCTTCCGGGCCGGGGTCACCAGGAGCGGCGCGTTTCCCCAGGAGACCGCGGCCCTCCGCCCGGTGGTGCGCGCGGTGATCGCCTGTGTTCTGGGCGAGAACCGCGATCACCCCGACGTCGAGGACTGCACCCACGAGACGCTGCGCCGCGCGCTCGAGGGGTACGAGCGGCTGCGCGAGGGCGAGGCGCTCCGGCCCTGGGTGCTCGGGATCGCTCGCCACGTCGCCCTCGACGCCAGGCGGCGCCGGCGCCGCGAGCGCCTGCGCGACGAGCCCGGGTCCGAGGACGGCGACGCCGAGTCCCCGGTGGACCGGCTCGCCGATCCCGCTCCCCCACCCGACGAGCGCGCCGCATCCACGGAGCGCGCCCGGCGCATCGCCACCGCGCTCGACGGGCTGGTGGCCCCCCAGCGCGAGGCGATGATCCTCTTCCACGTCGAGGGCGAGGCGTACCAGCGCATCGCCGAGCGGCTCGGCGTGCCCATCGGCACGGTGGCCACCTGGCTCTCGCGCGGGCGGCGATCCCTGGCCGAGGCGCTCGCCGAGGCGCCGGTAGAGGCCCTCGACGGTGAGGCGGCGGCTCTCGAGCGGCGCCCCGGACCCCGGCCTCCGACCACGGCCATGCCTCTGAAAGCGGTGAGGACGCGATGAAGACGATGACCGACGCCCTGCCGGAGGCGCTGCTTTTCCAGCCCGACGGCCACCTGACCGAGGAGGCCCTCGCCCTCGTCGCCGACGGCGCGCTCGACCTGGAGCACGCGCTTCACCTGCGCGCCCACGATCACCTCGACGACTGCGACGGCTGCGGCGAGCGCCTCGGCCAGGCCGCCCTCTTCTCCGTGCTCGCCAGCGACGCGCTCCGCGAGCACCCCGTGGCCGTTCCCGTGCGGGTCGCCGTGTCGCAGCCGGCGCCCCTCTCCGTGGTGGCCGTCGCGCCCAGCGTGCGCCGGCGCCGCCCCCTCCCGCTGGCGGCGATCGCCGCGGCGCTGGTGCTGGCCGTGTTGACCGCGGGCCCTTCGCTGCTCGACACCCTCCGCGGGATCCCCGCCGCCATCGAGGCGGTGCCCTTCATGGTCCACGTGGCGGGCGCCTTCGTGCGGGCGCCGTGGGGGCTCGGCTCCACGGCGCTCCTGGTCAAGTGTGTGTCTGCGCTGCTCCTGGCGGCGGTCGGTCTTCAGGTCGCGCGCATCACGTCGCGCGCGGGTTCGTGGCAGCAGGGAGGCGTGTGATGTTCAACCGATCGCGATCCTGGGTTCGTGGGCTCTCCCTCGCGGCGCTCGCCGCCGGCGCCGTCTCCCTGAGCGCGCCCCGCGCCGCCCTCGCCGAGGTGCGGCACGAGGGCGAGTGGTCCGACGACGATCCCGAGGTGACGCTCGACCTCGACGGCGTCCCCCGCGCCGACGCGGTGAACCGCCTCGCCGCCGCCGCCGGCTGGAGCGTGGTGATCCGCGCGCCCAAGAGCGACCCCGTCACCGTCCACGTCAAGGATCAGCCCGCGGGCAAGGTCCTCGCGCTGCTGCTCACCGACGGCCGCTACGTGGCCCGGCGCGACGACAAGCTGATCGCCATCGCCCCCGATGACGCCGCCGCAGCGGAGGCGCCCGCGCCCCCTCTCCCGCCCGCGGCTCCCATGATGCCTGCGCCGCCGCTGCCGCCGCTGCCGCCGCTCGCGCCGCTCGCGCCGCTGCCGCCGCTCGCGCCTGCCGCACCGGCAGCGCCGAGCGACGTCGAGTCCGACGAGGAGGGCCACGATCGCCTGGTCACCGGCGGGAACCTCCGCATCGAGAAGGGCGAGGTCGTCCACGACGCCACGGTGATGGGGGGCAACCTCGACGTCTGGGGCACGGTCACCGGCGACATCTCGGTGGCCGGCGGCAACGCGCGCATCCACTCGGGCGCCCACGTGAAGGGCGGCGCCGGCACGGTCGGCGGGAACCTCACCCTGGAGTCGGGCGCCGCGGTCGACGGCGACGTGGGCGTGGTCGGCGGCGTCCTTCGCCGCGAGGACGGCGCGCGGGTCGGCGGCGACATCCACGAGGGCACGACCAAGAAGGGCCGCTCGCCGCGTCCGCACAAGGGCCACGAGGCCACCAAGGGGGTGACCTCGTCCTCGAGCCCGTCGTGGCTCAGCCAGATCGCCGACGCGCTCAACCACGGCGCTCTGCTCTTCGTCTTCGGCGCGGTGCTGCTGGCGCTCGCCCCGGATCGCATGGAGAAGATCAAGGTGCAGATCGCCGCCCACCCGGCGCGATCGTTCGCCACGGGCGTGGTCGCCCTCTTCGCCGGGGCGCTCGCCGCCGTCGTGGTGAGCCTGACGGTCATCGGCATCCCCGTCGCCGTGGTCGGCATCCTCGCCGCGGTGCTCGGTACCTTCGCCGGCGTCTGCTGCGTGTTCGAGACCGTGGGCTGCGCGCTGCTCGGGCACCGCACCCGGAACCCCTACGTGCACCTGGCCTGCGGCGGGCTGCTCTTCGTGCTCGCCAGCGCCATCCCCAAGGTCGGTGGGCTGGTGGACCTGGTCGTGGGCTTCACCGCCTTCGGCGCCCTGGTGATCACGCGAGGAGCGGGCCTGGTGCCGCTCAAGGGGCGCTTCACCGGGAGCCCCTATCGCGACGCGGGGACGACCTCGACCTGACCTGCGCCGCGACGACGAGTCACTGAACATCGGACGTGGTGCGATATTCTCGCACTTTATTTTCCCCCGCCGCCCCACTCCGCTAAGAGTTCGTCAGGCGACCCACTCCCCGCACCAGGGGTCGGGAGCTTTGGAGGTTCGACCCATGACGACGCTCGCACGCATCGCTTCCGCCCTGATCGCCGCCTCGACCCTGTTCTTCCCGCTCTCGGCGATGGCCGAGACCAAGGCTCCGGCGGGCCACCACGGCCACCACGAGAGCGCCTTCCCGATGAAGGCGGAGACCTTCAAGAAGCTCTTCGACGGCCGCGTCGACCGCCTCAAGGACCACCTCGAGCAGGGGCTCGCCAAGCGCAGCCTCTCGTCCGAGCAGAAGGCCGACATCGAGAAGTCGATGGATGGCGCTCTCAAGGAGCTCCACGCCGCCGTGGACAAGGTCGGCGCCGACGGCGTGGTGACCCGCGACGAGGCCAAGCACATCAAGGGCCTGAGCGAGCAGCTCCGCACCAGGATGCGCGCCGAGCTCAAGGGCAAGCACGCCAGCGCCAAGGGCAAGGGCGGCGCCAGGATCGCCAAGGCCAAGACCGGCAAGTCGAAGGCGCCCGCCGCGTCCAAGGTCAAGAAGGCGGACAAGGACGCCAAGTGATCGGCGGAGGAGGCTCGCCGGTGGTATGCGTCCGGCATGAGCTTCCTCCGGATCCTCGACGACCGCGGCGTCCGGCTCGAGTGGCACACGCCGCCGACCCGCGTCGTGTCGCTGGTGCCGAGCGACACCTACTCCCTCCTCCGCCTCGGCGCGGGTAGCCGCCTCATCGGCCGCACCCGCTACTGCGTGGCTCCCTCGGACGAGGTCGCCGCCATCGAGATCGTCGGGGGCACCAAGGACGCCGACGTCGAGCGGATCGCGGCCCTGGAGCCCGACCTCGTCGTCGCCAACCAGGAAGAGAACAGCCGCCACGACATCCAGCGGCTCGAGGCCCTGGGCCTGCGCGTGCTGGTCTCGTTTCCCCAGCGCGTCGAGGCAGGCCTCGGCCACCTGGCGCGCCTGGCCCGCACCCTCGGCTACACCCGCGGCGAGGAGCCGGCCCACTCGGTCGTGGCCGCCGCCTACCACGCCCACCGCGCCGCCGAGGCCGCGCGCGAGGCCCGGGGCACCCAGCCGCCGGTGCCCGTGTTCGTGCCCATCTGGATGGACCCCTTGATGACGGTCCACGGCTCCACCTTCATCTCCGACCTCCTGGCGCTGGTGGGGGCCCACAACGTCTTCGCCGATCGCGAGCGCCGCTATCCGCTGGCGGCCGACCTCGGCGCCGCGGCGGCGCTCGGCGCCGATCGCGTCGGCGACCGCGACGTCCGCTACCCGCGCGTCACCCTGGCCGAGGTCGCCGCCCGCGCCCCCGAGCTGATCCTCCTCCCCGACGAGCCGCACCCCTTCACCGCCGCCGATGCGGCCACCTTTGCTGGGCTCGAGCTCCCCGCCGAGGCCCGGCGGCCGGCCGTCCTCTTCTGCGACGGCAAGGACCTGATGTGGTACGGCGCCCGCAGCGTCGAGGGCCTCGACCGGCTCCGCGCCCTGGTGGACGCGGCGCGCTCCGGCTCTCCACCCCCGGCGCCCCGGACCGCCGGCTAGGGGCTCTCCCGAGGGAGGCTCCGCCCCCGAAGCAAGCGGCTGGGGACTCCACCCCCGCGCCCAGTTGGGCTAGGAGTCGCACGCATGACGGTGCCCGAGAAGACCTGGACGCGAGAGACGGTCCGGAGCCATTTGCACGCGTTGCTCGGCGAGCACACGCAGGCGACGGGCGCGGCGATCGCCGACACCAGCCACCTGGTGGGCGATCTCGGCGTCGACTCGCTGGGGGTGATGGAGATCGTCGCCGCCGTCGAGGACAGCTTCAAGCTCACCATCCCCGACGACGCGCTGCGGGAGGTGGAGACCGTGGCCGACGTCGCGGTCGCCATCGAGAGCCGCCTCGAGCGCGAGGGAAGGCTCGCCAGATGAGCGCCGCCCTCGGTCCGCGCACGGTGGTCCAGGCCATCGAGGACGCCGCGTCCAGCACCAAGACGGGGTACCGCTTCATCGAGGAGGCGCCCCAGGGCGGTGGGGAGGCGGAGCCCTTCTTCACCCACGGCGGCATCGAGCGCGCCAGCGCCCGCTACGGCGGCGCCCTCCAGGCCCTCGGCGCCAGGCGCGGGGATCGCGTCGCCCTCATCCTCCCCGACAACGCCGACTTCGTCTTCGCCTTCCTCGGCGCCCTCCGCGCCGGGCTGGTGCCGGTGCCGATCTACCCGCCCACCGGCCTGGGCAAGCTGGCCGGCTACCTCGACAACACCCTCCACATCGTGGCCCGCAGCGGCGCGCGGCTGCTGCTCACCACCACCGAGATCAAGCGCATGCTCGGCACCATCCAGGCGCGCGTGCCCGAGCTCGCCAAGGTGGTCGCCGTCGAGGGGGTGCGCTCCATGCGCGAGGAGCTGCGCCCCGCCAAGGTCACGCTCGACGACGTCTGCTTCCTCCAGTTCACCAGCGGCTCGACCTCGCGGCCCAAGGGCGTGGTCCTCACCCACGGCAACCTGGCGGCCAACGTGCGCGCGATCATGGAGCGCGGCCTGGGGATCCGCGACGGCGTCGACTCGGGCGCCTCGTGGCTGCCGCTCTATCACGACATGGGCCTCATCGGCTTCGTGATCGCGCCGCTCTACCACCTCAACACCATCACCTTCCTCCCGCCGCTGCTCTTCCTCAAGCGCCCGGCGCGCTGGCTCGAGACCATCTCCCGCCACCGCGCCTCGATCTCGTTCGGGCCCAACTTCGCCTACGCCCTCTGCGTCAAGCGCATCAAGGACAGCGAGGTCGCCGGCCTCGATCTCTCCAGCTGGCGCGTCGCCGGCTGCGGCGCCGAGCCCATCCGCGCCGAGAACCTGCGCGCCTTCGCCGACAAGTTCGCGCCCGCGGGCTTCGATCAGAGGGCGTTCGTGAGCTGTTACGGGATGGCCGAGTCGACCCTCGCCATCTCGTTCAGCAAGCTCGGCAGCGGCGTCACCACCGACGTGGTCGACGGGGCGGCCCTCTGGTCCACGGGCCGCGCCGTGCCTCTCGCCGAAGGCGCGGAGGGCCCGGACGGCCTCGATCGCGCCACCGCGATCGTGCAGTGCGGCGGCGCCTTCGAGGACCACGACATCCAGGTGTTCGCCCCCGAGGACGAGGCCAGCGAGCGCCCCCTCGGCGATCGCGAGGTCGGCGAGCTCCGCCTCCGCGGCCCCAGCCTGATGAGCGGCTACTTCAACGAGCCCGAGCTCACCCGCAGCGCCTTCGCCGGCGGCTGGCTGAAGACCGGCGACCTCGGCTACCTCGCCGACGGCAAGGTGCACATCTGCGGCCGCTCCAAGGAGGTCATCATCGTCAACGGCCGCAACTACTACCCGCAGGACCTGGAGTGGGAGGCGGGCAAGGTCGACGGCGTCCGCAAGGGCAACGTCATCGCCTTCGGCACGATGAAGCCCAACCACGACCGGGAGCGGGTCATCATCTGCTTCGAGACCAACCTCCTCGGCGAGCCGGAGCGCGCCGCCCAGAAGGGCGAGGTCCGCCGCGTGGTGCAGCAGGCGCTCGGGCTCACCGTCGATGACGTCCTCCCGCTCGGCGTGGGCGTGCTCCCCAAGACCTCGAGCGGCAAGCTCCAGCGCGCCCGCCTGCGCGAGCTCTACGAGACCGGCGCCCTGCTCGACCGCACCTCGGCGCGCGACGTCGATCCCATCGCCGTCGCCCGGGAGCTGGCCAAGAGCCAGGTCGGCTACTTCCGCCACGCTATTCTTGGCGGAGGCCAGAAGAAAGACGACTGAGCGCCCATCTCGAGCGGGGGTTTGGGGGCAGAGCCCGGCGCCGCGCCGGGCGGAGCCCCCATCGAAAACAAGAGGGGCACGGGGCCTTTACAAGAGCTGCGACAATCGTCCCCGTACCCCTTATCGCTCCGAGGTTACGTGGGCCGTTCGCTGGCGCACCATCCGCAGAATCCCGTATCGGGGTCAGGTCTTGCCTGAAAGGAACGCGTCGAGGATCGCCAGCGCCCGCGCCGGATCCTCGTGGTGCGGGGAGTGTCCGCCCGGCTCGATGCGGAGGACGCTGCGAGGCAGCTCGGCGGCGGCGGCGATGGCGAGGGGAGCCGGGAAGACCTCGTCGTGGTCGCCCCAGAAGACGAGCGCCGGAACCTCGATCTCGTGGAGGCGAGCCCCGCGATGGGGGACCGGGCCGGTCAGCGGCACCAGGGCGTCGAACGCGGCGGCGGCGTCGGGGTAGCCCAGGGGCACGGCGGAGATCTCCCCGGTGAGCGCCGCGAGGCGGGCGCTGTCGGGGCCGGGCGGCGGAGGGACGAGGCGGGCGAGCCCCCGCGGGCCCAGCGCTCGGGTCAGGCGCTCGGGGCCCGCGCGGAAGAAGAGGCGGGAGACATGGGTCATGGCGGGGCCCACGCCCATCGACCCGATCAGCGCGAGCGCGGCCGGCGCGACCCGGCGACGGAGCGAAAGCTCGATCGCGACCAGGCCGCCCAGCGAGTGGCCGACCAGCACCGGCGCCGCGATGCCCTCCGCGGCGAGCCACGCCTCCACGGGATCGACGAAGAAGGCCAGCGCCGCCTCCACGCCGCCCCCGTGAAAGCGAGCCCCGCGCGAGGCGCCGAAGCCGGGCAGATCGACCGCGAGCACGCGGTGGGTCCGCGCCAGGTGCGGGAGGAGGGGGAACCACACGCTGGCAGCGCCGCCGCGGCCGTGGAGAAGGACGAGCGGCGGCCCGCTGCCCCCCTCGAGCACGCGCAGCGTGCAGCCCGCAGAGCCCGCGGAGGGGGCGATGGATCGCTGGCGGAAGGTGGGGCCCAGATCGGCGAGGACGGTGCGCTCGACCGGGCCTGCTTCGAGATGCGAGGTGGACACGCGCGAGAGGTAGCACCGCGCCGGGCGGGCGGTCCATCCGGTCAGGGGGTGGGCCCCACCAACGTGATCGGGGGGGTTGGCCCCCACCATCGTGACCAGGAGGGTTTGGGGGGGCTGGCTCCCGCCACCATCGTGACCAGGGGGGCTGGCTCCCGCCACCATCGTGACCAGGGGGGTTTGGGGGGGGTGGGCCCCACCATCGTGACCAGGGGGGTATGGGGGGGGCCTTGGGCCCCCACCATCTCAACGCCGGGCCACGATGCGCCCGTACACCTCGCGCCGGGGCAGGCCCGTCTCCAGCGACAGCTCCTCGGCCAGATCCTTGGCGCGGCGCCCGCGCTGGAGGCCGTCGTCGATGCGGCGCTCCAGCTCCTCGTCGCTCAGGGTGGGCCCGGCCGAGAGGGCTGCCGGCCCGAGCACCACCGTGATCTCCCCGAGCCACTCGCGCTCGCCGGCGGCGGCGGCGAGGTCGGCGAGCGCGCCGCGCACCAGCTCCTCGTGTAGCTTGGTGAGCTCGCGCGCGACCACCGCCGCGCGGGCGGGCATCGCGCCCGCCAGGTCGGCCAGCGTCTCGGCGATGCGCGGCGCGGACTCGTAGAGCACCACCGGCTCGGGCGTCGCCGCCACCAGGGCGAGGGCGTCGCGCCGCTCCGGACCCGATCGCGGCAGGAAGCCGACGAAGCGGAAGCCCCCGGTGACCAGCCCCGACACGCTCAGCGCCGCCACCGCCGCGCACGCCCCGGGGATCGCCACCACCCCGGCGCCGGCCTCGATGGCCGCCTTCACCAGCGCCGTGCCGGGATCGCTCACCACCGGCGTGCCGGCGTCGGTCACCAGCGCGACGCGCTCGCCCTCGCGGAGGTGGGCGACGATGCGCTCCACGTCCGGCGGGCCCGCGTGGGCGTCGAGCCGCTCCAGCGGCTTGCCGGCGATCCCCAGGTGCGACAGCAGCCCGCGGGTGCGGCGGGTGTCCTCGGCCACCACGCGATCGACGGTGCGCAGCGTCTCGACGGCGCGCAGGGTGATGTCGCCCAGGTTGCCGATGGGCGTGGCGACGACGAAGAGCACCCCAGCCATCGCGATCTCCGACTCGTCTCTTACGACTCCGCGCCGACCGCGTCGCCCAGCTCTTCCTTGAGGTAGGTGCGCAGCTTGCCGGTCAGGCGCGCCTCGAGCTGGCGGACGCGCTCGCGGGAGATGCCGAACTCGTCGCCGAGCTCCTGCAGGGTGAGGGGATCCTCGGCGCGCATGCGCTTGTCGAAGATGACCACGTCCTTGCCCTTGAGCGTGTCGCGGAACTTGCCGAGCCGGTCGTGGACGAGATCGCCGATCTCGCGCGCCTCGAGGGCCACGTCGGGGCCGCCGGCGAGCGAGGGCATCATCTCCAGGCGGGAGACCGCGCGGCCGTCGGTGTCGCCGACGGGGGCGTCGAGGGAGGCCTCGCCGCTGGAGAGGCGACGATCCATCTCGATCACCTCCTTCTCGTCGACGTGGAGGCGCTGGGCGATCTCCGCCGCGGTGGGCTCGATCCCCAGCGCCGAGAGCTTGGCCTTCTCCTTGTTGAGGTTGAAGAAGAGCTTGCGCTGCGCCTGGGTGGTGCCGAGCTTGACGAGCCGCCAGTTGTTGAGGATGAACCGCAGGATGTAGGCGCGGATCCACCAGGCCGCGTAGGACGAGAGCTTGACGCCCCGGTAGGGGTCGTAGCGCTTCACCGCCTGCATCAGCCCGATGTTGCCCTCCTGGATGAGGTCCATGATGTTCTTGTAAGCGCGCCGGTACTCGTAGGCGAGCTTGACCACCAGGCGCAGGTTCGACGTCACCAGCCGGGCGGCGGTGCGGACGTCCTGGTTCTTGTAGTAGTGCTGGGTCAGCTCCTTCTCCTGGTCGAGGGTGAGCAGGGCGTGCCGCTGCACCTCGCGCAGGTAGGCCTGGAGGGGATCGCTGCGGGAGAGCGCCGCCTCGCCGGTGATGCCGGAGCCCAGGGCGGGCAGCGAGGCGACGTCGCCGACGTCCTCCTCGTCCACGACCTCGCCGACGACCTCGACCACGTCGCCGTCCGCGTCGCGGTCCGCGCCGTCGGCGTGGCCCTCTTCGCCTTCGCCGCCGCTCTCGCCGTCGTCGTCCTCGCGCTCCTCGTCCTCGCGCTCCTCGCCGTCGCGGTCGGCGCCGGTGGCCTTGCGCGTGGTGGCGCGCGCGGGCTTCTTGGCGGGCGCAGCCTTCTTCTTCGCCACGCGCTTCGCAGGCGCACCCGCGGCGGCGGTGACGCCGACGGCCTCGACCCCGGGAGCTTTCTCCGGCGTCCCCTTGCTCTTGCGCGGCTCGCTCTTGCTCTTCGCCACCCGGACCTCTTCCGCCTGTTCTAGTACAGCTCTGCCGGCGTTCGCCACCTCCGCCGCGCTTCCGGGCGGCGAGACGACCGATCCGGCGCGGCTTCGCCGGTCATCCTGCGGAGCGCCCGAGACCGTTCCGTGACGGGAAACGCGCCCCGGCCTGCCCTCGCCCTCCTCGCGCCGCGGCAAGAAGGGGCGCGGTGGGGGTCTTCCCGGCGAAGTCGTGCTAGACGGCAGGACCGAACGTGGATTCCTCCGTGCCGCCTCCGCCGTCTCCCTCCCGGACCAAGCTCCGGCCCTGGTACCTCGTCGCGGGGATGGTGCTGACGTGGTTCGTCGGCGTCCACGGGCTCAACATCGGGTTCAGCACGGCCGCGTTCCTCCGCAGCGGCACCATGCCGGACCTGACCAGCGCGGCCCTCCACGCCGGCACCATGGCCGACGTGCTCGAGCTCGCCGGGCTCCAGGCCCTCCGGGCCATGCTCGACAACGCGCGGGTCACCTACCCGCTGGCGGTGGCCGAGGTGATCCTCTCCGGGCTCCTGGTGGTGGCGAGCGGCCTCGCCATGGGCGGCCGCCGCGGCGCGCGCAGCCTGGCCCTCCAGGCGATCGGGGCCAACGCGCTGCTGGTGCTCGCCGCCTTCCTGCTCACCCCGCTGGTGCGGGCCGCCTACCTCCAGGGCGTGCTCCAGGCGGTCGACACCGTCACCCTGCCGGCGCCCCAGCGCGAGGTGCTCACCAACCCCGGCGTCATCCAGTGGGCGTGGCGCATCAAGCTCGTCGTCTTCGACCTCGGCACGCTCGGGCTCGGCGCGCTCGCGCTCACCCGCGCCCGCACCCGGACCTACTTCGAGGCGGTGGCCCGCGCGACCGAGCGCCCCGAAGAGCCGTGAGCCGTCACGATGGGGGGGGCCGAAGGCCCCCCCCAAACCCCCCTGACTGCTGATCCCGCTGATCCCGCTGATCCCGCTGATCCCGCTGATCCCGCTGATCCCGCTGATCCCGCTGATCCCGCTGACCCCGCTGACCCCCCTGATCGCCTTGATCCACGTTCTCCCGGAGGACCTCGCCAACCAGATCGCCGCCGGCGAGGTGGTCGAGCGCCCGGCGAGCGTGGTCAAGGAGCTGCTGGAGAACGCGCTCGACGCCGGGGCGCGCCGCATCCGGGTCGACGTCGAGACCGGCGGCATCGAGCTCACCCGCATCGCCGACGACGGCGCCGGCATGAACCGGGAGGACGCCCGCCTCGCCGTGGTGCGCCACGCCACCAGCAAGATCGCGTCGCTCGAGGATCTCGCCGCCATCCGCTCCTTCGGCTTCCGCGGTGAGGCCCTCCCCAGCATCGCCTCGGTGAGCCGCTTCTCGCTGCGCACCCGGCGCAGCGGCGACGAGGAGGGCACCCTGGTCCGCGTCGAGGGCGGCGGCGAGCCGGTGGTGGAGCCCGCGGGCTGCGCCGCCGGCACCGTCGTCGAGGTGCGCGAGCTCTTCTTCAACGTCCCCGCCCGCCGCAAGTTCCTCAAGTCCACCGGCACCGAGTCGGCCCGCATCACCGAGGTGGTCGAGGCCGCCGCCCTCGGCGAGCCCGGCGTCACCTTCATCCTCGCCCGCGACGGCCGCGTCGTCGGCGAGTGGCTGCGCGCCGCCTCCCGCGAGGACCGCGCCCGCAGCATGTTCTCCGGCGAGGAGCTCGCCCCCTGCCGCGGCGAGCGCGGCCCCCTCCAGGTCGAGGCCTACCTCTCCCGCCCCGAGCGCGCCCGCACCGGCGCCGGCCAGCTCCTCCTCTTCGTCAACGGCCGCCCCGTGCGCGACCGCTCCCTCTCCCGCAGCATCGCCCTCGCCTACGGCAGCGTCCTCGAGCCCGGCCGCTACCCCCAGGGCGCCGTCTACCTGGAGATCCCGCACGAGCTCGTCGACGTCAACGTCCACCCGCAGAAGAGCGAGGTCCGCTTCGCCGACGGGCGCGCCGTCGGCGACGCGCTCTTCAAGATCATCAGCGCCGCGGTGCGCACCGCCTTCGGCCTCCCCGACGCCGGCGGCTACCCCGGCAAGAAGCAGAAGCTCTTCGACGACCCCGCCGGGCCCGGCGCGAGCACCTGGGTCTTCGACTCTTCGCCGCAGACCTCCGCGCCTCCTCCGGCGGCGCCGCCCCTCGCCCTCACCCCCACCGGCGCGGCGACGCCGCCGCCTGCCGCTCTCGACCTGTGGACCCGCGACACCCTCCCGTCGGTCGAGGTGCGGCCCGCTCCCGTTGCCGCTCCC